>Ga0209803_1000320_pt1 | contig 31722 bp, 30 predicted proteins | sample GraSoiAngelo_138_FD_185895 | JGI IMG/M metagenome (GOLD analysis project Ga0209803, IMG submission 185895) | Grasslands soil microbial communities from the Angelo Coastal Reserve, California, USA - 14_0929_09_40cm (SPAdes) (version 2) | ecosystem: Environmental > Terrestrial > Soil > Grasslands ...
CTCGGTCCGAGCTGAACAACTCTCTCTGACGGTCCATCCAGCCACGTTTCCCATCTCAAGCGTACAGCCCTGAGCTCTCAGCTCAAAGAGCACTTGGACAAGGATGTCGTTCTGGCCGGCTGGGTTCACGATGTTAGGGTCCTAGGAGGAATATCTTTCATCCTCCTCCGTGACATGAGCGGAATCGTCCAAGTAACCGCTCCCAAGACAAAGGTCAGCCCTGACATCGTCAAGGAGATCAGCACACTCCACCAGGAGGACGTGATCCTCGTCAAAGGCAAAGTCGTCTCCAGCAAAATCGCCAAGAAGGGAATCGAAGTCATCCCCGAACAGCTCGAAGTGGTGAACAGAGCCGAGACACCTCTACCACTCGACCCGAGAGGCGTCCAGAACACTCTCCTAGAGACTAGGCTCAACTGGAGATTCCTAGACTTCCGAAGCGAAGAATCCAACGCCATCTTCAAAATCCAATCCAAGATCCTCCAAACCTTTCGAGAATTCTTCACCACCCGACATTATGTGGAGATACAACCTCCAGTAATCATAGCCTCGGCAAGCGAAGGAGGAGCCGAACTCTTCTCGCTCAAATATTTCGAGAAAGACGCGTACCTAGCCCAGTCACCCCAGCTCTACAAGCAAATGTGCGCCATATCCTTCGAAAAGGTATACACTGTTCTACCAGTATTCAGAGCGGAAAAATTCGAACAACCAACCCATCTAAACGAGGTCCGACAGATGGACATCGAACAAGCATTCTCGACAGACGAGGATGTCATGAAGGTCCTTGAAGAATTTCTCGCCGAATTAATCAAGAAGATAAGTGTATCATGCAACGAGGAGCTAGAGAAAATCGGTCAGAAACTCGAACCACTGCACCTGCCGCTAAAGCGAGTGCAATACAGAGACGCGATCGAACTCCTACGCGAAAATGGTGAAGACATCCAGGTTGGAAATGACTTCTCCAAGACGCAGGAGAAGAGACTGTCCCAGCTTCTGAAGGAGGAAGCATTCTTCATCGTTGGCTGGCCATCAGAGCAGAAAGCATTCTACGCAATGCCTAACCAGAACGGTAACACCTCCAGGGCATTCGATCTCATCTATCGAGGATTGGAGATCGCGTCTGGAACCCAACGCATACACGTGCCAGCTCTTCTGATCCAGCAGCTCAAGTCCAAAGGCTTGAACCCTGAGAACTTCAAGTTCTACATCGACTCGTTCAGATATGGCGCCCCGCCCCACGCTGGCTGGTCCATTGGATTGGAAAGGTTGACCATGAAAATTACTAGTAGAGAAAATATTAGGGAAACCACTATGTTTCCTAGAGACAGGAATCGACTAAGCCCTTGATTCCTATTCGCCCGATACCTCCTCGTCAGGGAAAAACTAGTAGTCACGCTCTTTCTCATCAGGTTTGCAATCGGGAAGAGGCTTCGGATCAGCAAATCTCTTTGAGGCTCTTTTTCACGGTGCCCCTTTCCCTCAGAAGATAGTAAGTCGCCTGTCTTGACCTGAGACTTATCTTAGCAATTCCCTCAGTAACAAGCCGAATTAGCTTGGTCGGATGCGTATCGACATCGTGCCATTGCCACCCTTGACCATCCGAGGACCCCGCTGATTCCTCATGTGCAACCGCCAACCGAAGTGTCTTCTCGTATTCTGGATACCGTCCGAGAAATAGCTTGACTTTCTCCTGAGATGCGGATCTTTCTTCTTCCACCTTAGTTTCCAATCACGCCCTTACCCCATCTCTGGACGGCATATGAGCGGAGATAAACCTAACTCGGCACATTGTTAAGATTCCGCTTGCCAAAACCACCTCAGAATAACATAAGTTAAAGACTTATCCATTACTATGCGAGGTGAAATTCTTGCCCCATCGAGGTGACGAAGGTCCCCCAACTCCCAATACGATCCCAATGTGAGCAAAACCTTGAAAGGTTCCGACCGCCCCCCATTTTCTTCAGACCATATTTGACCCAGATCGCCCCGGAAGAATACTTGGAGAGAATCAATCGCTTTGTCTCCTTCTTGGACCCCGGAAACGTCAAGATTGCCATCGCGATGAAGAAATATGGTCTCAGAAACCTCCAACTAATAGCTGACAAGACAAAGATTCCCCGGCCGACAGTCCACGCGAGAGTGTCGAAGCTGGAAAAAGAGGGATTTTTCCGAACCTGGATCCACCCCAACTACGCCAAGCTGGGGCTCGTTAGAGTCATGGTCCTACTTACCACGAAGCCAGGTAGAGAACTGTTGGGGCCTGAAGCTCTTCGCATTCCAGGCTATTGGTTGAGGCTCATTCGCTGTATGGGGGAGTGCAATGGTTACTACTCTACTCACGCGATTCCTTTGGGGAAACGTTGGGATTTCGAGCAATACCTTGAGAAAATTGTCGCTTCGGGGATCGCGACCAAGTATCGGATGTTATGGCTAGGAGAGGCAAAGTCACCACTTCCGGACTTTAGCTATTATGACGCGAGGAAAAAAACATGGACCTTCGACTGGCCAAGATGGCTCGAAGAGCTTGCTGCAAAGCCTCTTCACACTCAACGCCAAGACACTCAACTTGCTGGAAACTTTGACAAGAAAGACCTAATCATTTTGAAGGAGTTGGTCAAGGACGGCCGAACGAAACTGACTCAACTGGCGCGCCTGCTGGATATGACAGTCCCTGCGGTCAAGTATCGTTTCGACAATCTAGTGCGATCTGGATTCATCCATGAATATGTCATCGACATGCTGCCTTTTGCTCCTGAAATCTCCGACCTCTACGAGATGGTGCTGGATTTCAAGACAAGGGAAGGGTTGTGCCAGGGGGAGAGGGTGTTGAGTACCCTTCCAATTGTTAGGACACTGTCTAGAGTGGAAGGTTCCACTTCGATCGCCGTGAGAATATATCTTCCTAGGACCGAGATGAACAATCTTCTCACTATGCTCTCGGCACTGTCCCGGACAGGGGTCCTTGCAGGATTCACCTATGTGTTGCTCGACCCTATGACCATCAGGACACAAACTTTCTCCTACGAGCTCTACGAGGATAGCGCGGGATGGCGGTACGATAACATGGAATACTTTGAGGAGCTGAGGAAGGTGTCGTCCGCTTTCGACAGAGAGGATGGCATGCAGGTGACTTTCCAAAGTGCTCCCGTACCGACTTTTCAATGATTGAAAGTCAGAACAAAACTGGTCTCAACAGAAAAACTGAGCTTGTCAGAATCGCCGCTACATCATCGTGACAGTTAGGCCCTTCGATGGCTGAAAAATTACTGGGGAAGCTTCTGCCTTGTCGAGTGACGATGCCAGCTTGCGGAGGGCGGCAAGGTATTCGTGGTTGTCATAATCCCATCCTGACTTGTCGTCGAACGCCTTGTAGTGGAAGGTCTGAGCTTGGATCGTCATGGGATCCAGCAGCATGTACGAGAACCGATCTATCGCGCCTCCCCTGACGAGAGCGGATAGCAGCGTCAAGAGATTGTTGACCTCAGTTCTGGGGAGGTAGACTCTGATGGTTATCGAATTGGTCCCTTTGATTCGCGAGTAGTTCAAGACGAAGGGTAGACGTTTGAGGAAGTTCTCTTTTGCGATCATCGCTTTGTGTTCGCCGAAATCCAATCGAACCTCGTAGAGGTCCGATATCTCCGGCGGATAGGGTAAGACTTGGATGACGTAGTCTTGTAGGAATCCTCGTCGGGCGAGGTTGTCGAATCTATACTTGGCTGCGGGAAGGGTCATGCCGATCATCTGCGAGAGTTCGGAGAGCTTCTTTCGAGCATCCTTCATCAGCTCTTTGAGAATCAAGAGATCGTTCTTGTCGAAGTCATCCTTTGATGATTCCTTCTCCTCGGAGACATTCCCGACCTTGCCTTTAGTAAACAGGCTGAGCCAGGCTGGCCAGTCGAATCTCCAGGCCCTCTTCTTGAAATCGTAGTATTCGAAGTTGGGAATGTGGGAGTGGTAGTCGCCCAGCCAGAAGATCCGGTAGTTAGTGGCCAGGCCGGACGAGACTATCTGATCGAGATACTGAACAAAGTCTTGTCGGTTTTCGACGGGGACCGCGTGCTGTGAATAGTATCCGTTGCATTCGCCCGTGCATCTCGCGATCCATAGCCAGTAGCCGGGGATCTTCAGAGCTTCGCTAGCTGTAACCTCCCGACCTGGGGAGGGAGTTAGTAGAACCATTGATCGGGCTAATCCGATCTTGGCAAGGTTGGGATAGGTCCATGTGTCGAGCAGTCCCTGGGTTCCGAGCTTGTTGACGCGTGTGTAGACGGTTGGGTATGGTACGCCGGATTTTCGGGCGATCGACTGGAGGTTTCGGGGTCCGAACTTTTTCATCGCGCCAATGATCTCTACGTTCTCATCATCTAGGAGTGACATTATCTGGTGTATCCGCTGGAAATACTCGTCTGCCAACTGGTAGCTCAAGGTGAAACCGGCTTATGGGGAAGGACTAGGGGCTTATAGAAACTTTGGAAGCAAACTAGGTCACCAGTGAACCTCGCAAGCCTTATTCAGGAACGAGATTGAACTTTAGCTTATTCTAGCCAGTTTGAGAGAACGATTGTAAAGAAGAAAAATGGTCGAGAAATCGGAGTCGCTCAAATCGTCTTTGATCCTCTGGTAGGGTCCGATCTTGCGGGAGAAACGAGGAATTTCTGCGGTTACCTCAAAGGGTGTGACGATATCTCGGGAACTAGCCGACAGCCTGTCGGGTAGGCCCGTTATCAGAGGTCTCTGGGACTTCCCGCGACTGTTCGATGATGGCAATCATATTTTCGGCCATCGCTGTGAACTTCCTGGTCAAGGGATCTTTCTGGTGCTCTAGAACGAATACGCCTCTGCTCAGGTTTTCGAACACATCCGAATTGAAGGGGAGAGCTGTTAGGACTTGGAGGTTGAAGAGGCTCGCGATTTTCTCTCCGATCATCTTGGACTCTTTCTCCCCGACGCTGCTGGGTATCATGTTGAGTATCAAGACCACGGGTTTCCTCAACTGGCTCGCAACCTCGTTCATGACCCCGCTCCCGAACATGTCCTGGTGATCAACGCGGGACAGTAGGACGACTACGTCGCAGACCGCCATCGAGAGGATCGTGTCCTTCTCTATTCCAGGATGGCTGTCGATCAGGAGATAGTCGAGCTGGTATTCGGTAGCTAGGTTGTAGAGAACTGCTTTGAAACGGCTGAGATTGAAGCCGGTCTCGACCATTTTGAGAATCTCTTCAAGCCTGTGTCCAGCGGGACAGAAGAGGAGGCATCCCGATTCGATTCCGAGCCTCGGGGTCAGATCAAGAACAGCGTCCCTGATGGGGATGGAACCTTGGAGAACATCGTTAATGGTCGCCCTGATGTCTCCGTCAGATATACCGAAGATAACATGTAGTCCTGGGCCCTCCAAGTCAAGGTCGATCACCGCGACCCTCTTGCCCAGTCGTGCGAGGGTGGCCGCGAGGTTGGCACTGATTGTGCTCTTCCCTGTTCCGCCTTTGAAAGATTGAACCGCTAGTATCGTTGCCAAGCTCAGTCACCTGTTACTAACGTATTGTCGGAATCGTTAGACTGTGCGACCGGAGGGTATGACCGAACTAAAGCTGCACGTTACTACCTATGACAGGTAATAGTAGCTTGCAGTTTCCCAACCAGCGGAGGCGTAGTCAGGGCGTGCAGGGTCCTTTCGCACTGGGCGTCGAAAAAAGACAGGTTCGATGGATTGTTGAGACCTCGTCAGTGAGCATAATGGCAGTCTCTCGTCACCTTGGACTTTCCGCTCCGCCGCTCTTGCGTCGCGAGACGTGTTCGCTAAGACCCCCCCTCCCCTGGATCTATTTCCTGTCTGGCAGGGTTTCTGGGTGATTCCTGCCATTTAGGGTGCAATCCAGGGGCTTGGATGGCATGGCGAAAAGTCGGGAGATCGTCGGCGATCTCCGAACGATTCTAGGGCGAAATTCTAGCCATCTCTCAGATTCGAGATCAGGGCTGATAATGGGCGAGTCTCGCGAGGAGGATAAAGGCGGACAGGGATCTACAAACGTCAAACCCAGCCATAATACTCCCTAACGACACTGAAGCAGACACGAACACGCACACCCTTTACTCCCAAAGGTCCCGTGCAGACGATGTAGGGTTCCGAAATCCCAAACTCGACCCTCCAAGAGTTAGTCCCTTGGAAGATGTAACTTGACCCAGAGCGTGAAACCGTTATTCATCAAACAATCAGCATACCTCCGAGTTCCAAAAGACGTCGCAGAACTAATAGACATCATGGGCGCACCGACGGGAGCTGTCGAGCTCCGAATCGACGAAAAAGGCTGCGCCCTAGTCTACACCTTCGCCAAACCGACCCGAGCTATCACCGAAGAGCCCGAACCGGTCGAAATCCTGGTCGCGGCCCAATAAGCAATCCCAAGAACAACCGACTGCCGATCTCCCCGCAAACAAAACGTTTTTTCTTTTCACAGAATAACCTATTGTGAAATGTTCGTGGACGAGTCATGGAAACGTCGCGCCCGAAACTGGCGCCGAGACAAGATTCCAGCGAAGAATTCTCTACGCAGGCAAAGATATCGGTTCCAAAGAGGCCTCGATCGCGCGTCTTCGCGGTTCCAACCAATCAGGAAGTGTCAGAGACCGGCCAAGTGCTTCCAATGGCTCGTCAACTCCGAATCCCGGAGGTACAGTGGCAAGCTCGAGTAGAATTCCGTTCGGCTCGCGGAAATAGATCGACTTGAAATATTTTCTATCCAACACAGGTGTCACATGGACGCCGCGGGCTAGCAAACGCTCCCGCCACTTCAACTGGGTGTTTTCATCTTCAACCGCGAAGGCGATATGATGGATCGTTCCAATGCCAACTGTTCCAAGAGGAGCGACAGGCGACCCGACGAAGGAGATCATCGAGCCAAGGCGCCCTCCTTCAAGCCCGAAGACCTGCTGAGCGGTCCCTGATGACCCTCTCTGATTCTCCTTCACCAACTCCATGTTCAAGATTCCGGCAAAAAATTCGCGGGTCTGAGAGGATCCATGCGTGAGAGCCGTTACATGGTGCAGTCCCTGAAGCTTCATATCAAGGCTAATCCCTCGAATTCGCGGAACCGGGGTCTTGCCAGTGCCGGTACGACCACTGAATTGGAGAGTCAACTCCGAATGGGAGGCGTCTGAGTAATCCGTCCCGTTTCCTGGGGTCACAATCTCGAGAATTAGACCGTCGGGGTCCCGAAAATAGAGAGAGTTGAAAGAGCCTCTATCGAAGGGTCCGAGCACGCTGACATCGTTTTGTTCCAGCCATGTTTTCCAGTTGGCAAGAGATCCCTCATCTCGTGTCGTGAACGCAAAGTGGTGAGTTACGCCAGCCCCCACTTGCCCAAAGCCAATCGCCTTTCCCCAGTCGAAAAAGGTGAGTAAAGTCCCTGGGCTGCCTTTCTCGTCGCCAAAATAGAGATGGTAAGCGGAAGGTTCGTCGAAGTTGACCGTCTTCTTGACCAGCCTTAGCCCGAGAACTCTAGTGTAAAAGCTGACAGCTGACGAAGCATCAGAGGTAATCGCGGTGATGTGATGCAGGCCCCGAGTCTTCCGCTCCATTCCTATTCATGGGAATCCATCGGCTGCGTTAAATCTTTCCAGGAATAGAGAAAGTCGGCCCCAAACATTAGAGAGAATGTGTTATGAACAATCGGGCCCACTGAGCAGCAGGTCGCGACCAACTGACAACAAAGGCAAACACCATTGCAACGAAGATCGTGTGCACGATCGGCCCAGCGTCAGATTCCCCCCGAGTTTTAGCTCAACTGATCCAGTCCGGGATGGACGTTGCTCGTATCAACTTCTCGCACGGAACCTACGACCAACACGTTCGCAGTATCCGGACGATCCGTCAGGTCAGCGAGCATCTCCGCCGCCCCGTCGCCATACTCCAAGACCTGCCAGGACCCAAACTACGAGTAGGAAAACTCGCAACCGAACCTCTCCACCTTCAAAGGCTCGACAAGATCAGTCTGACAACGAAACCAACCAGCGCCAAGTCCAAGATTCCAATAGCCTACCCCGACCTCCCCAAAGCCGTCAAGAAAGGCGACACGGTATTCCTCGCCGATGGGACTATCAGGATCGAAGTCCTACGAACCAAGCGAGACGAAGTCGAAGGACGCGTAATCAACGGTGGCGATCTGACCTCAGGAAAAGGAGTCAATCTTCCCCGGCTCAGAATCCGGGTACCTGCAATAACAATGGATGACAGGGAACACATCAGGTTCGGAGTGGAGAACAAGGTCGACATTATCGCAGTGTCCTTTGTCCAGAAAGTGGACGACATTAGAGCGGCGAGAAAGGTTGCGGAGGCCAACGGCCACCAGATATTCGTCGTAGCGAAGATAGAGAAGAGAGAAGCAGTCGACAACCTCGAAGAGATCGTCCAAGAAGCCGACGGGATCATGGTCGCAAGAGGCGACCTCGGAGTAGAACTCAAACTCGAACTCGTCCCTATCATACAGAAGAGGATCATTCACGAGAGCAACAGGCTCGGAAAACCAGTCATAACCGCAACCCAGATGCTAGAGTCAATGGTTTCCTCACCCACGCCGACTAGGGCCGAAGTGACAGATGTCGCGAACGCGATCATAGACGGCACAGACGCAGTAATGCTCTCCGAAGAGACAGCGATTGGCAAATATCCTGTCGAAGCGGTTCGGATCCTGGGTAGGGTTGCCGAAGAGACCGAGCGGTTCCTTCCAAAAGAGATCTCACCTCAACGCCGAGCATGGTACACACACGGTCAAGCCGACGCATTAGCACTGGGAGCTTGCGAGACAGCCCTACAAGTCTCCGCCTCCGCGATCGTCGCACCGACACGTACTGGCAGGACAGCACGTCTTGTCTCCAAATACCGACCTCCGCTCCCGATCGTTGCCCTAACATCTCATCCAGAGGTCCAACGACAATTACTGCTCTCCTGGAGAGTTCAGACTCTTCTAACCAAAGAGTTCAACACGAGCGAAGAAATTTTCGCCGAAGCCGAGAAATCGGTTGTTAGAATGAGACTTGCAAGAAAAGGCGACAGAATCGTCATAATTGCCGGCGACCCTAAAGGCCCCTCTGGCAAGACGGAGATCCTGAAGGTTCAGACGATAAGCTAGGCTCTACCAACTGTCATTGTTTCAAAACGCAAGTCTGAATCTCCAAAGGCTTTATTGGTACCGATTCAGGATGAGACGCTTCCCTGCCAAGAGGACTGCTCAATGCGAGACCACCGACCTACAAACCCCGAAATGCTCAATGCGATAAGCTATCTCAAACGCGCGGGCAGACAACACCAAGCTCCCCTCTGGCTGACCGTTGCAAGTTTCCTCGGTAAGTCCCGAAGAACCAGAATCGTCCTCAACCTGGGTCAAGTGTCCAGACTTGCTAAGCCGGGAGACGTGATCGTGGTACCCGGAAAAGTTCTCGGATCAGGCATCCCGAAAGAGAAACTCACAATTGCAGCGTTCAAGTTCTCACCGAGAGCACTGGTGAAAATCGAGAAAGCTGGGGGCAGGTGCATTCCTCTATCTCGACTCATCGAAGAGAATCCTCAGGGCACGAATGTTCGGCTTCTCCGCTAGAAGCAACAAATCGAATGTCTTCTTCGAAAGATGAAATATAGTCGTCTCCCAATGCCGACTCGTTGGGCCGGTAGTCCAGCCTGGTAAGCAAGATGACTGCACAGAACGGACGTCGCCCTCACACGGCGAAGGTCGTGGGTTCAAATCCCTCCCGGCCCACCACAAGAAGCTCTGAACCAGCGAGGAAAAAGATGACACAATGGCCTCGATAGACACGTTTCTTCTGGACCTACTGAAAGCAACAGTTGCCTTGTTTGTGATAGTGGACCCGCTAGGTCCTGTTCCCATTTTTGCAGGGCTAACCAAGACGATGAATCTTGATGAAAAGCGGAAGGTTTTCAGAACTGCCGCGGTTGTTGGGGCCATACTCTTAGCTGCTTTTGCCCTCATAGGCCAGGAAATCTTGTTACTATTCGGAATATCTCTAGAGAGCTTTCAGATAGCAGGGGGGCTGGTTCTGCTCTTGCTGTCGATAGAGATCATCTTCCGAGGTGAACGTATGGACAAGCTAACTCTTGTTTCAGCTGAGGAGACGGCAGTATTTCCCATAGCGTTCCCTCTGCTTGTTGGTCCCGGGGCGATAACCTTGACCCTAATATCAATTCAATCTTCTGGAATTATGGTTGCCCTAAGTGCTATCGTAATCGTCATGTTCGTGAGCTGGGTCGTTCTAAGGCAAACCGATAGAATCTATCGTGTGCTAGGCAGGACCGGTGCCGCAGTCATAGCCAGAATAATGTCTCTCTTCATAGCTGCTATAGCTGTACAATACGTTCTTCTTGGAATACAGTTCTACTATCCTCCACGGTGATGTGTTCAGAAAGTTTCAGGACTAGAGTTTGGCGAGACCCATATGCTTTAGCTGCTTGTACATTAGGAAGACCACTAGAGCGATAACGATGAAGTAGATGACTTGTGAAATGAAGTCTCCATAAAGGAATACTGACGGTTTCCCTGAGACCGGAGAGGTGACAGTCGCGTTCAGCGACGCCAGGTTTCCCGTGGGCAAGACAAGTCCTACTATCGGATTGATGAGATCTTTGACAAGAGAGTTCACGACGGCGGACGACGCGACGCCTATCACGAAGCCTATCGCGAGGCCGATCACACCAAACGTCTGGAGAAAGTCGGTAAATTCCTTGACGAATCCTTTTTTCTTTTCCGAAGCCTTCTCCATCTTATCCATGAGAGGATTGTTCGGAACCCTTAGCGCATATAACAGCTACGAATGACCCTACATCTCTAGCCTTCAGGCCTCGTCTCCCAACCTTCTCTATCTTTGGGTAGGTCGACAGCTCTCCCTTCCTCGTTGCTAGATACTTTTGTCTCCCAGCCTTCTTCATCAACGGAAAACTTCTCCTCCCCCGGCTCTGTTGGAGGACCTGAAGATTGATGTCGTTGTTTAGCAGCGTAAACACCGAAAGCTGCTACTCCGAGAGCGATCACGAGGAAGGCGAAGTCGCCTGTATTACTGCTGCAATTGAAACAACCATAGCGGCCCATCAGAACTTCTCTGCTGCCAAAGTTTGCCCCTAGGGCTATCGGCACAAACTTTGCTCCCCGCGCATAAACTGCTTTCATGCTCCATGAACCACTCAGAGATCTGAAGAACGAAGAACTCTCTCCACCATTCGAACCTGAAGATAACGATCCGGAGAGAGATCGCACTAGTGACACTTGTTCGAAGAAGCTCGATGCTGAACCTATTGAAGCGCCCAGGTAAATGGCGCGACCTCTGAAGTAGGAAGCGCCTAGACCGATCGAGTCAGACACTGATCTGAACAACGAAGTATGCTCAGAAAACATGGAAGCGCCACCCAGCGAGGCGCTGAGGGGTTCACTGAACCCCTTGCTTTGAGAAGTAGCGACACCAATAGAGTTGCCGAAGGACCTGAAGAGAGATGACTTCTCAGCGAAACTCGAGGCCATTCCCAACGAAGCGCTCAGCGTTATGCTTCGACCCCTTTGCTGAGAGCTTGAAAGACCTAGTGAATCTGAGAGAGATCTGAAAAGCGAGGTATGTTCTAGGAAGCCCGATGCTGAACCCAGTGAGGCGCCTAAGGCCCTCGCGAGACCCTTTGCCTGCGAACTGGCTAGCGCCAAGGAGCCTGAGAGAGATCTGAAGAACGAGGTCCGCTCTGTGATACCGGAAGCCGAACCAATCGAAGTGCTCAAGTTGACGGTCCGGCCCCTAAAGAAGGATGCTGCAAAACCCAGAGAATCAGACAAGGATCTAAACAACGACGTCTTCTCCGCAAAACTCGTGGCTGAACCAAGTGAAGCGCTCAGGCCTACTGAGCGTCCAATGGACGTAGAACTCGCGAGACTCAGCGAAGCACTCAGGGATCTGAAGAGTGAACCTTTCTCAATAAGACTAGAGGTCGATCCAAACATAGCGTTCAGACTCTTTGCGAGACCTTTGGTCTGAGAAGAAACCAGAGATATTGAACTAGTCAAGGATCTGAAGAACGAAGTCTTCTCAACAAGACTCGAGGCCGACCCCAGTGAGCCAGTCAAAACCCTGGCAAGACCCTTAGTCTCAGAAGAGACCAGAGACAATGAGCCGGTCAGAGACCTGAAGATTGATGTCTTCTCCGCAAAAGTCGTGGATGAGCCGAGCGAAGCACTCAAGTTCACTGTACGTCCTCTAAAGAAAGAACTCACAAAATTCAATGAATCAGATAGAGACCTGAAGAAGGAAGACTTCTCAGCAATGCTTGTGGACGACCCCAGCGAAGCGCTCAAGTTCATGGTGCGTCCTCTAAACAGGGAGCTCGCAAAACCAAGCGAGTCAGTCAGAGACCTGAAGAGCGAACTTCGCTCGGCAAGACTTGAGGATGAACCCATCGAACTCGTCAAAGACCTGACGAAACCCTTAGTCTCCAAAGTTACAACACTTAGCGAACCAGACAGGGATCTGAACCAAGAATTCTTTTGAGTAATACTTGAGGCCAGAGCTATGGACCCACTCAGTGACCTGAAGAATGAGGACTTCTCCCCAAGACTAGAGGCTGAAGTGAGTGAGCCACTCAAGGATCTGAAGACGGAAGTCTTCGCTCCAAAGCTCGAGGTCAAAGAAAGAGAACCACCCAAAGATCTGAAGATCGAACTTTTCTCCATAATACTTGTGGCCAAGGCCCATGAACCGCTTAGCGACCTAAACAACGAAGTCTTCGCAGCAAGACCTGGGGCAGAGGACAACATAGCGCTCGGGAATCTGAATAACGAGTTCTTCTCCGCAAGACTGGTGGATGAACCTAGCGAAGCACTCAAGTTTATGGTCCGTCCTCTGAAGAAAGAACTCACAAAATTCAACGAGTCGGTCAATGATCTGAAGAAGGAAGACTTCTCAGTAAGGACTGAGGCTGAGCCAAGGGAAGCACTTAGATTGACGGTCCGTCCTCTGAAGAAAGAACTCGCCAGACCTAGAGAATCAGACAAGGATCTAAACAACGACGTCTTCTCCGCAAAACTCGCGGAGGAACCAATTGAAACGGTCAAGCCCACAGCGCGACCTCTAAACATAGATGTCGCCAAGCCTAGAGAATCAGACAGGGTTCTGAAGAGCGAGGATTTCTCGGCAAAGCCTGAGGCTGATCCAAGAGAACCGGTCAACAATTTGACAAAACCTTTGGTCTGAGAACCAACAAGAGTCAACGAAGCGCTCATAGATCTGAAGAGCGAACTCTTCTCGGCAAAACCAGAGGCCGAAGACAGAGAACCAGTCAAACCCCTGGTAAGACCTTTAGTCTCAAAACTCGCAGGACCTAGAGAATCAGTCAAGGATCTAAACAAAGAACTCTTTTCAGCCAAACTCGAGGCGGCAGCTAGTGAACTGCTTAGAGATCTGAAGAAGGAGGTCTTCTCTGCATAGCTCGAAGTTGTGGTCCATGAAGCGCTTAGGGATCTGAAGAGGGAACTCTTCTCGGCAAAACTAGAGGCCGGACCCAAAGAGCCAGTCAGAGATCTAATCAGTGAACTCTTTTCGGCAATACTTGAGGCAAGTGATAGCGAAGCACTAAGAGACCTGAAGAATGAAGACCTTTCGATGAATCCGGAAGTTGAAGTCAGCGAACTACTCAGGAACCTAAACAGCGAGCTCTTTTCAGAGATGCCTGAGGCTAGAGACAGCGAATCAGAAAGCGACCTAAACCATGAAAGTCTCTCTACAAGACTCGAGGATGAACCCAGCGAAATACTCAACCCCACTGTTCGTCCTCTAACCAAGGAGCTCGCTAGACTTAGAGAATCAGCAAAGGACCTGAAGAGCGAGGATTTCTCAGAAAAGGCCGAAGATGAACCCAGTGAGCCAGTCAACGACTTGATGAAACTCTTAGTCTGAGAACCAACAAGACTTAACGAGGCACTCATAGACCTGAAGAGCGAACCCTTCTCGGCAAAACCAGAGGCCGAAGACAGAGAACCTGTGAGAGATTTGAATATTGAGTTCTTTTCAGTGAAACCAGAAGTCAAAGACAGTGAACTTGTTAGAGACCTGTAGAGCGAAGATTTCTCCGCAAAACCTGAGGATGAAGCTAATGAACCAGTCAACGACTTAAACAATGAGGACTTCCCAGCAAAACTCGACGCCATGGTCAGTGAACCAGTCAAAGATCTGAAGAACGAAGTCTTCTCAACAAGACTCGAGGACGAACCTAGAGAAGCAGACAAAGCTCTGGCAAGACCCTTAGTCTCAGAACCAGCCAAAGTCAGCGACCCCGAAAGAGACCTGAACAACGAACTCTTCTCGCCAAAGCTAGAAACTGAACCCAGCGAAGCACTAAGGGCTACGGTGCGGGCCTTAAGGAGAGAACTCGAATGACCTAACGAAACTATGAGAGACCTGAAAAGAGAAGTATGCTCGGCAAAATTTGAGGCGGGACCCAGAGAACCGCTCAAAGTCTTGGCAAGACCCTTAGTCTCAGAACCAGCTAAAGTGAGCGAACCTGTAAGAGACCTGAACAACGAAGCATGTTCAACAAACCCCGAGACTGCGCCCACCGAGGCGCTCAGAGCCTTGGCAAAACCCTTAGTCTCAGAGCCTGCCAAAGTCAGCGAACCGCTGAGAGACCTGAAAAGCGAAGAATGCTTAACAAAGCTCGAGGCCGGACCTAGGGCACCAGTCAAAGCCTTGGCAAGTCCTTTGACTTCAGAGCCTGCCAAAGTCAGCGAACCGCTGAGAGACCTGAAAAGCGAAGAATGCTCACCAAAGCTCGAGGCCGGACTCAACGCACCAGTCAAAGCTTTGACAAGACCCTTAGTCTCAGAACCAACAACGCCTAGGGATCCAGAGAGCGACCTAAGCAGCGAAGACCTCTCCGCAAAACCAGTAGACGGACCCAGGGAACCGCTCAGACCCTTGGCAAGACCCTTTGCTTCAGAAGCGGCAAGACCCAACAAATCAGTCAAAGACCTGATGAAGCCCTTGATTTCAGAAGAAGCCTGGGACAATGAACTAGATAGAGACCTGAAGAATGATGACCTTTCAGCAAGACTCAAGGATGATCCTAGAGTAGCGACCAAATTTGCAACACGAGATTTGGTGGAGGAACTCGTAAGGCTCAGAGAGCCACTAAGACCCTTAGCATAATCCCATCCAGGGGTGATAAAATCCGCAGCTGAACTGACGGTCGTTTCGGTGAGAGTTGTGGAAGTAGCTGAGCCAGAATACTGGAGAACAACCCAAACTTCGAAAGCTAAAAAGTTGCCATTCCAAGACGCGAAACTTGGTTGACTTGTTGTATACATCGTTTTGGAACAAGCCGTCGTGCATGTAGCAACATTTGTCACTGTGTCCCAGTTTTTCCATAGAAGTGTCGCGGTAGTGCAGCTGTTTGTTGCGCAAGACCAAGCTTCTACCCAAATCCGGGCAACTGGAGCTGTAGAGCTCGTTGTGACTGTGGCATCTATTTGCCAAATTCCTGACTGAATATCACTTACGAGTCCTGACGTATCAAGACCGGCAGTATTCCAAATCCACCCCGTCCCACTGAACCCGTTGGCTGATGTTGAGGGTGTTCCTGTTAATGTTGTACTTCCCGTTTCTGGTTCAACTTTGTAATACTTTGGAGCCGACTGGAGGGCATCACATGCCACGTACCAACGATTTGCACCAGTTCCGAAGGCACATGTTTGAGCCCCCGTCGCGGTTACGCTCCTATGCTCTATGGCGAGACTTGAAGCACTTGCCACTACAAGATCAAGAGTGAAACCAGTTCCAGCGGTTTGAGACGTTGATAATGAACCTGCATAAAATACTACGAACATATCGTTCGCGTTCAAGTTAACTGAACTCGTAACTGTCGGAGGCGGATTTCCTCCTCCGCTAGTCTTAGATGCGAAATTCGGATTTCCGAATGCTTGATCAAATGGTGTGAAAGTAGCGGCAGGATCCTCTGAGCCAGTAAAGGCGATTATTTCGGCCGACCCAACTGTAGGTGTTGCACTCAAGTTTACTGTGACAGTTTCAGCGGAAATTGCGGCGGTTGTATGACCAACCCATAAAATAATCCTGTTCGTACCATCAGCAGTGGGAGTGTCTAACCTCGTCAAGGCGTCCCAAGTTACTCCCGCAGCAGTTGGATGTGTTGTAGCATCAGCTCCAGTAACGACAACCCAAACATACACTGTATCTGCAGCTCCTGAAGTAGCCCAGGCAGAAATAGAAATTGTGGAACCAGCACTCCAAGTTCCGGTTTGTTCAGCCCCAGCATTGATATCCAACGATGGACTCGAACCAATAACAACACTCTGACTCGTTGAAGTCGAAGCCGTACCGGAAGTTGTTGACAAACCCTTACACAGAGTTCCACAAGTTCCGACAGTCGTTGTGTTTGTATAGAAACTATGAACAGTGTTCGTGGCGTGACCAACAGGCATAATTTCCACTACAACGAATGCAAGAATCAGTATCGCAATCAAGGAAACTTTTCGCGCTTCGACTCTCCTCCAAAGAAAACCGGCTTACTCTTACGAATCCTAGCACTTCACAAGTAAGGCCAAGTCTGTAGGATACTTCAGCACTGATTTGAAGCAGAAGCTTACTGTATCATGAAATGTGGTAACCAATGCCAGTCGCATGGAACTGCCTTCGCTGAGAGTGAAGGGCCCAGATGACGAATACACATGTTGTAACACGTGATGTTTGACCTGCGGAACTCGCAAGACATTGCAACGGCTTAGTCTATGGAAAATCGGTTTTGAGAAACTGGGTAAAGAGAGGGTTCTATCGAGCCAGACCTAGGGCGAAAATGCCCTAGTCTGGAGGATTACTCGGAGATTGAAACATCCGAGTTTCTGGTTTAGCCTTCTTCAGTGGATGCATGACACGCCTTAGGTCCAGTTCCAGGTTATGGTCCACGTTATCTGAATCGTGTCACCTGGCTGGAGAGTGATGGCCGCGAAAGTTGCGGCGGCGAGGTTAACTCTGTTGGCGTCGATGGCTACTTCGTTGACCAAGCAACTCTGAGCGACACTGGCAGCAGGCGTAGTTTCAGTGAATGTGTTTACGACCGTCGAAGGGGTCGCACCGGTACTACCAGAGATGTCCGTTACAGTGCCCGCAGTTGCCGTAAATCCGTTAGTCGTATACTCGGTACCGGCCTGAGTGCCTGCGTTACCACAGGCACCATTAGTTGCGCCTGTAGACGCCATGCCCGCAGTAGGAGCGACGGCATTGGATGTCATGGCGATGAACTTGAAGGCACAAGTTGAGCTTACAACGCAGCCAGGGGTGCCGACACCTTTTTCGACCACTTGCTCGACATACTTTGCACTAGCGTCAAAGATGACATTGTGGGTTGATTGACACTGAGAAGTGCCACCGACAGGAGTATAACACTCCTGGAAGTTCGCGTTCAGCATTTGGTAGTAGTGTCTGTTGCCCCACGGATTCCAATTCCCAGTAGCTACGTAACCACCAAGAATGAAACTTGTGACGACTAGACCTGTTGCCAAGAGTGCAATAGTACCCCTCTTCTTTGTCCATTCTACTTTGAGAAACTTCATTCTATTCTGTCACCTCCCCCGATCCTTTTTCCTCTAGTAACGACGGACCACGCGAGAGGCCCGACTTCTAGTATGTGTTACCCCATGAAACCTGAACCGGTACTATGTCAACCTCATGCGAGAATCACAGGCAACTCCCATGGTGCATATTCTTCCACGATTCATTCCTGATTAATCAAAAACTCAAAGACGGACCAGCACCCCTAGTGCTTGCCCTCTTCTTTCTCGGGAGATTCCTCCCAGTCTCTCTGCACTGACGGCACTTGTAATGGTGGACCAATTTTCAGAGGCAACGACACAGAGACTGTGGGCGATAGTTCTTTGGCCAGAGCTCTTCTGTTGCGCCTACCACGGAACACCTCACGTAGAAACCCGAACACACTGAGACTTATGAGGACCGCAGAGACTGCAAGTATGAGAATTGCCCCAGGCGCCGGGTTCAGCCCTGTTTGGGTCGTCGAGCCCGAGCCGGTGATCACCCCGCCCACGCTGAGAGCTCTTTCGTAGACCAACCTGTCATAGAAGAATACACTTGCGCCCACTATCAATAGTGTTGAGAACACTAGAAGCCCCAGCCTGAGAACATTCTTGCCGCCAAGATCGAAGAGCCCCTTCATACCCTTCATCGTCTATGCTACCCGATCCTTCTTCTGGGGCTCCTCCCACTCTCCGAGAATAGCCGTCAGATCCAACGACTCGTATACCTTCGGCGCCTCCACCGGAGAGGAAACTGAGGCTGGCGATAATTCCGGTCCAGTAGATTTCCCAATCCGCTTGAAGGTCTTGTGCAAGAACCCATATGCGCCTACTCCAACGAGGAGGGCCGGGACGATAAGTATCACAATCGTGAGAGGAGTGAACCTAACATCAATACCGCTAAGATAAGAAGAAATGGAGAGAACGGAGACAGTCACCGTTGGTGTCGTAATTGTCCCTGAAAAGACCGAGGCTATCGCCGTTTTTCTACGAACAGCGGCGAGGTAGACGTTTAGGCCCGCAACACTGCAAACTGACAGGGCGAGATAGAAGATGCTGATCCAAAAGCGCGACGCATCTATTACGCTACTCGTCCCAAATCCTTCAGTCACAACGAGTTGTCCCAGCCCCAGCGCAGCCGCACCCTGAAAGAGCCATTGTGCGGACGATGGAATATCTCGGTCGAGAAGTACGCTCACGAGACTCATTGCTGCGAATATCTCTATTCCCAGCAACGTGAAAAACTCGGGTAGCAGCCCCATTTGTTCGATAGCCTTTGTCCAGTTTTAGCTTTCCGCGGGGTGGTGTGTTCGTTCGCGGATTGAGTAGACGAGTCTCTGTCCCGTTTCTGATTCTTCGATAGTCAGATTGAGTATGCTCTTGTCCTCGATTTCTAGCAACCGTGCAAGGTCCTTTGGAATCAGAAGGTACTTGCTTCCCTTGATTTTCGTAGGTGTTAGCTGAATCGCCATCTTCTACAACCAGGGTTGATTACAACTTAGCTTACGCCTAGCGATAATCAGGGCGTAACTGTGAGGTAACCTTCACAGTCACAGATCTCCTGACTCCAAAACTATAGGGAAAATGATGTGGAACTGTGAAGCCAGCGCTTGTTCGATTTCGCACGATTGTCGAAAAATTATTGGAATCTGTCAAGTATGGGCGGTCGTCTCGGGACTCGGCCGGGGCAGACTCATACGGGAATCGGCGTCAGTTTTGGTGCCCTTAAATATGACGTACGTCATGCCGCTCTTGTAGAGCTAGAAAAAGACGAGACCAAGCACGAATAGAATCCAAGCGAGAAAGTGAGAAGTATCCAGAATTGAGCCAGCTAGAAATCAAAGACCTGCACGCTTCCATTGAAGGAAAAGAGATACTGAAAGGAGTCGACTTCCAAGTCAAACAGGGTGAAATACACGCGGTCATGGGACCAAACGGCTCCGGAAAGAGCACCCTAGCCTCCACAATAATGGGACACCCCAAATACAAGGTTACAAAGGGCGACATTAGCTTCGACGGACAAACACTACTGAACCTGGCGCCAGACGCAAGAGCAAGGAAAGGAGTCTTTCTCGCATTCCAATACCCCTACGAAGTCCCCGGAGTATCACTCTCCACATTCCTCCGAACGGCCTACAACTCGGTCCGGCAGGGAGGAAAGAGAGGAGATCTGGGCCAAGAGATGGTTTCGGTTCTCGAGTTCAGGAAGCTCTTGAAGGAAAAACTCAAGCTCCTGGACATGGACGACTCCTTCGCTACACGATACCTCAACGAAGGATTCTCGGGGGGAGAGAAGAAACGCTGCGAAATACTCCAACTAGCCGTTTTACAGCCGAAAATAGCCGTTCTGGACGAAACGGACTCCGGACTGGACATAGATTCGGTCAAGATTGTCGCCGAAGGCGTGAACAAGTTGGTAGGTCCCGAAATGGGCGTCATGATCATCACGCACTACCAGAGAATCCTCCGATACATCAAACCCAACCACGTACACATCCTCCTCGACGGCAGAATGGTAAAGTCGGGCGGACCCGAGCTTGCAGACGTTCTGGAGGCAAGGGGTTACGATTGGGTTAAAAAGGAAGTCCTGAACTAGGACTGGGTAGAGAATATGGCAATCAGTATAACCGAAAAGGCAGCGGTCAAGGTCCAGGACTATCTGAAACAAGTCAGCGACCCATCCCTCGCCCTACGCATCTTCGTCAAAGCAGGTGGATGTGCGGGATACCAGTTCGGTCTGAAACTGGACAAAACCAGTGACAGCGACGTCGTCGAACACAAGAACGGAGTCAACATCGTAGCCGACCCGAAGAGCGCAGACCTTCTCGGAGACGCCGAGATCGACTACGTTGAAACAGAGATGGGCGGCGGCTTCAAGTTCAACTTCCCTGAAAGCTACCTCACATGCGGTTGCGGACACAGTTTCGTGCCGAAAGGCAAAGAACAAGCTACCGGGGCTCGCAGTCCCGAAGAGCACCACGCCCACTACTAAGCCACCTCTAACTTTTCCCGGACAGCTTGCCCAGAGCACTGTCAGGGGATACGCTACGCAAAAACAGGCGACAGCATACATTCACGGGAAGAGACTGTACGATGTCGAAAAGGTCAGACATGATTTTCCAATTCTCAACCGCCTGATCAGTGGAAAGCCGCTAACATATCTTGACAGCGCAGCCACGACCCAGAAACCTAGACAAGTCATCGATGAACTGACCCGTTTTTACAACGAGTACAACGCGAACGTTCACCGCGGAGTCTACAAGATCAGCGAAGAGGCAACTGCCGCCTATGAGGAGGCACGGGCCAAGATTGCTCGGCTGATAAACGCGAACAGTCCGAGTGAGATCGTCTTTGTTCGCGGGACAACGGAGGCGATCAACCTAGTCGCGCAGTCGTGGGGCCGGACAAACGTCGGCCTTGGGGAAGGAATTCTTCTAACTGAGATGGAGCACCACAGTAACATTGTCCCATGGCAGCTTCTCGCCAAGCAGAAGGGTGCACATCTGAAGTACGTGGGTTTAACCGATGATGGCCATCTGGTCCACGAGGATTTTCGCCGACACCTCGAGTCAGGCGGAATCAAGCTAGTCACCATGACACACGTGTCGAACGTTCTAGGAACCATTAATCCGGTTCGTGAGTATGTCCGCGAAGCACACAAGCAGAGCTGCCGAGTTCTCGTGGATGCTGCCCAATCTGTCCCCCACATGCCCGTGGATGTCCAGGACATGGATTGTGATTTTCTCGCTTTTTCAGGCCACAAGATGTGTGGGCCAACGGGCATCGGAGTCTTATACGCGAAGAAGACGATTCTCGAGGAGATGCCCCCATACCATGGAGGCGGCGAAATGATCCGGGAAGTCCACCTTTACGAATCGACTTGGAGAGACCCTCCGTACAGGTTTGAAGCTGGGACCACCAACATAGCAGGAGCTATTGGCTTGGGAAAGGCCGTAGACTACTTGTCAGAGCTAGGACTAAGGAACATCCAAGCGCATGATCAGGAATTGACAGAGTACACACATGGCACGTTGGGAAAAGTCAAGGGCATCAGAATCTATGGTCCCGAGAACCCGAGGACGAAAGCGGGAGTGATAAGTTTCAATTTAGGAGATGTTCACGCTCACGACATGGCCAGTCTCCTAGACGAGGACGGAATCGCTGTGCGGTCAGGCCATCACTGCGCACAACCCCTGATGGAGCGTCTCGGGGTCTCCTCAACCACTCGGGCGAGCGTATACGTTTACAATACTGAAGCCGAGATTGATCGACTAGTAGAGTCCGTGGAGAGAGCGGGAAGAGTGTTCAAGGTATGAGCTCCATCTATTCCGAAATAATTCTCGATTACTACCGGTATCCCAGAAACAAGGGGGACTTGCCCCATGCTCAGATCCACGCGCGAGACACGAATCCGCTTTGCGGAGACATAGTCGAGATGCAACTTGAACTAGATGAAAAGAAGACTGTGAGAGATGTCAAGTTCAACGGACAAGGCTGTGCGATAAGCCAAGCATCTGCATCCATGCTAACTGAACTCGTAAAAGGAAAAACTGTCGATGATGTCCGCAAGATATCCAAAGAAGACGTGCTCTCCTTGATCGGCGGACAGCTTACCGCGGTGAGGCTGAAATGCGCGCTATTGTCGCTAAAGGTTCTCAAGACAGGAGTCTACAACTATATTGGTTCAACTGATTCTACGAAGGACGAATTGTCAAGCCTCTAGTCCTTCTGAAAGATGATCATCAACATGTTCTACCCCTTGGGTGTGCCGTCGTTCTCCTTTCTCTGCTGCTTCAGTTGCTCCTGTACTTTCTTGAAGAAATCCTGGCTCTCGACCTTCTTCGCCTCCGCGTGTATCGCTTCGATATCCACCTTCAAGACCTTCCTCAAGATTCTCTTCCGCCCATAGATAATCCACGAGACAATGATTGCGAGGGCGGCGATCAGAACTAATGCCGCAATGAGAAGATAGTTGAAAGTTGAACTTTGTTGCGGCGGGGATGCTGCCACAGTCACCAGGGTCGAGGTGGATCCCTGCCCCATATTTCCGTAGATGTCGGAAGCGTTGACCTGTATCTGCCAGATTCCAGCTGGATTGGTTGAGTTGACAGTATAGCTGCCGATCCACTTGCCCCGGCTTTGGTCGTAGAACAATATTAATGGGCCACCGATTTGGCTCGATGAATGATATGTGGTGGCGGTGACAGTACCACTGGTGAAATTGTACCCTCCTGGAGTAACCACCGATGCATAGATGACCACGATGTTTCCGATTGTGTAATTGTTGTAGTTGGTAATCGCGGAGACAGTGAGAATGGCTGGCGATACTGTAAACGGCTTGAGAACTCCTGAGATTGGTCCTTTGTTCCCATAGCCATCATCGAAGCTGTTCACCTCGACGGTAGCGACCCAGGGACCGACCTCGCTACTCAAGGGAATCTGGAATGTTCCATGAAACGCGTTCAGACCAGAACTGTAAGCCATTGTCACATAGTGCGATGTCTGGCCGTCAGCTTCAACTAGACGCAGATTCACAGAACCTGTCCTAACCTGCGAACCACCCGGATATGAGGCCGAGAAACGGAAATCTTCGGTCTGAGATGTCTGCAATAAGCTTCGACTAATGACCAGTGAGGAAATTGTCACATTAGTCGCTGTGATGCTGAACGATTGGACGTCCGGCGGGCTTTTTACTGGAATCCCGGTCAGGGTTAGAGTGTAGTCACCGACTGGAAGTGAGACGGGTATTAGCCAATCATACGACAGAAGCCCTGTGTTATCGGCCGTCTTGTTGAGCGGAAAGCCGGTTACGAGTCCGCTCAGGCTAGAGATCTTGATTGTGACGTTCCCATTCGGTTGATAATTGACTGCCTTGATGGAGACGGGAAGAAGCCGCTGGTAGCTGAGACTGTCGGTGAGACCAACCTGAAATTGGCCACTCGCTACGCCTGTTGACCCTACTACTAGCGGCTGGGTTTGGTTGACCCACACAACATAAACACCCACGTATGCTAAGTTTGCGCCCGAACCGAATTTGCCAGGGTAGGCGACGCTCTCTACAAACGACGCTGCGTGAGGCGCATTAGTTGTGTTGGTAGCCTGATGGACAGTCCCACCGGGATCCTTTACATTCCAAGTAAAAGCGTAGTTTGAGAACGTGTTCGCATTAGACACGTTTAGTGTTAGCAGAACCCTTGCCGTGTTACTCTCCTGCAACCGCGCAACTGACGCCGTCAAACTGTACGTCTCGTTCAACGCGTGTACCGGAAAATCAAACATGGTTACGAACAGAAGCGCCGCTAGGAATGGAAGTAGGACGTATCGTCTCAATTGTATCAAAAATACTGCCCCTCTAGTTTTTTCGCCTCGTTCTGGGCTGTCCACATCGAAACCGTTCAGTAATTGATGTGGAGGGTAAGACGAGTTGACTAAAGGGCCCTGTAACTTGAAACTAGGTAGGACGGTAAGAATGGAACATGTGAGGCAATCTGGTAGCGAGAAGATTAGATCGTGGCTGCAGCCTCATGCTACTTCTACTAAGATATCTCCGTTAGCTATCTTTACCTGATGCTTGCCCAGCGGTTTTTCGGCGGGTGGATTAACGGCTTCTCCAGTCAACAGGTCGAACCGGGACAAGTGTAGCGCGCAAGTAACGCTGTCCCCGGTCAGAAAGCCCATGGACAGGTCGTACTCTTCATGAGTACAGGTTCCATCCCAAGCGTAGACTGCACCGTCCAAGTTCACGACGAGGATCCGTTTACCATCGTGCTCTATTCCTTTCATCGACCCCGGGGGAAGCTCGGAAACGGGGCATACTTTGATGAAAGTCGACAAGAGAATCTCTACCGATACTTGTAGTGTCTCTCGAACAGATCAGACGAGACGCTTTCTTTCTCCGGTTCTTCTTCGAATTCCGGTAATTGTTCCGGGCTTGGAGGGATTTGTCCTCCCCTACCCAGCCACTTCTCTTCAATGAGGTACTGTATCGCCGCTCTCACTGTTCTGAGGGGTATGCGTTGGACGGCGGGGTGCAGGAATCCGATGATGATCATCCTCTGGGCTTCGCTCTGAGTCAAACCTCGAGACATCAGATAGAAAATCTGCTCCTCATCCACCTGGCTAACTGATCCCGAGTGAGTGGCCTTTACCTCGTTGGTCATAATCTCGAGACCTGGTATCGCGTCGGCTCTAGCCTTCTTGCTAAAAATCATTGCATGCTCTGCGAGATATGAGTTCGAATTCTTCGCCCCTTCCTCGATTCTTATCATGCCCTTGAAAATGGTACGTGCTGAGTCTCTCAGCACTCCACGTGCTAGCACGTGTCCGGTTGTGTTAGTGGATCTGTGTGTGAGATCGGTGACTGCGTCGACTCGCTGTGACTCTGAACCAAACACGATTTCCACATCCTCCGCGGCGGCACCAGGTCCGTTCAACACGCTCTCCACTCGGGAGCGGGTGATTCCTCCACCAATGTGGCCTATGGTCCAGTTCATGCGAGCGTCTTTTTGGGCGACACATCGTCTGTTGAGTGTGGAATGAACGTCCCCTTCGAAGTTTTGTAGGCTGGCGAAGTTGACCTCCGCATCCTCGCCGACGTAGACTTCCGTTACCTCGCTGTACAGGGCGGGCCCCTGTTGGCCGGAGTCAAGCTTCGAGTAGGCTTCCTGTAGAAAGTTCAGTTTGCTGTTTTCTTCGGCTATGATGATGTTGTGGGTGAATGCTGCTTGGTGGCGGCTCTTGAGGAGGACGATGTTTCGGAAAGGGATTTTGATGTTGAGCCCTTTTGGAACGTATAGGAATGTGCCTGCGGTGAAGAATGCGTTGTTTAGGGCTGCAAACTTGTCGTCGTCAGGAGGAATCGCCTTCGTAAAGTGGCTCCGAGCCAGTTCTGGGTTGTTGGCGAGGGCTGAGTGGATGCTTGAAAATATGATTCCCTCTTTCTCCAGGGTCCCGTGAACTTCGGTGCGGACCATCTGAGAGTCGACTTGGAGGGATAGAGTCGGCTCGTCTCTCTCCCTGACGAGATGGGCGATCTCTGCCGGTATCGACTTTAGGTGAGAGGGCATACCAGGTTCGAATGAATCCAGCGTAAGCCCGGATAGAATGTCTACGTATTTCGTATAGAGGGTTGATTTTTCGAGGGGAAGTTTGTTGAAGTAATCGAGTCCTACGAATCTTTCTCTGCTGAGTTCTTGTGGCTCGGAGAAGGATGCTGAGACTTCTTTTATCATGCTTTCTGTGGGGCTGGCGAGCGATTTGCCCATGGCTGGCTTACCGTTGGATTGTTGGGGCCGTTAGAAGGTTTGGTTTTCTTCGGTGACTAGCCGACGGCGCCTTCCATTTCCATCTCGATCAGTCGGTTAAACTCGACCGCGTATTCCATTGGGAGTACTCTGGTGAATGGTTCCATGAATCCGGTGACAATCATGCTGAGAGCTTGAGTTTCGGTCAAGCCTCTGGACATGAGATAGAACAGCTGGTCCTCATTGATCCTTCCAACTGTTGCTTCGTGGGTTATTGTCGCGTCGTCCTCGTTGACCTCCATGTAGGGATAGGTTGATGTTTTTGACTGCGCGTCCATCAACAGGGCGTCGCATCGAACGCTGGATTTTACTCCGACTGCTCCCTTGGCCACGTGCACTAGTCCTCGGTAGGTGGTTAGTCCTCCGTCTTTGCTGACGGATTTCGCGGTGATTCTGGAGCTGGTGTACGGGGCGAGGTGGACGGCTTTTGCTCCCGTGTCTTGGTGGCGGTCCTTGCCTGCGAATGCCACTGAGACTATCTCGGCTTTCGCTCTTGGTCCGACGAGATAGACGGAAGGATACTTCATCGTAAGTTTGCTGCCGACGTTCGCGTCGATCCATTCGACGCTGGCGTCCTCGTAGGCGTAAGCCCTCTTCGTGACGAGGTTGTAAACATCAGACGACCAGTTCTGGAGGGTTGTATAGCGAACCCGGGCTCCCTTCTTCGCGATTATCTCGACCACTGCTGAATGGAGGGAGTCTGTGGAATAGACAGGAGCTGTACAGCCTTCGATGTACTGCACGTCTGCGTAGTCGTCTGCGATGATCAGGGTTCTCTCGAACTGTCCCATGTTCGCAGCGTTGATTCTGAAGTATGCCTGTAGTGGGAGGTCGACTTTGACGCCTTGGGGAATGTAGATGAAGCTGCCGCCGCTCCAGACAGCACTGTTGAGCGCGGCCATCTTGTTATCTTCCGGCGGAATGATTGTTCCGAAATATTTCTTGACGATCTCCGGATGTAGTTTGAGGGCGGTATCGGTGTCGCAGAAGATTACACCCTTATCCTCCAAGTGTTTCAGGAGGCTGTGATAGACAACTTCTGATTCGTATTGAGCGCCTACCCCTGCCAGGAACTTTTTCTCGGCCTCAGGTATGCCTAGCCTGTCGAAGGTCTTTTTGATCTTCTCGGGGACGTCGTCCCAGCTCTTCTCGACCTTGTCGGTGGGTTTTAGGTAGTAGTAGATGTCGTTGAAGTCGATATGTGAGAGATTACCACCCCATGTGGGCATGGGCCTCTGGATGAAATGCTCGTAGGCTCGTAGCCTGAATTTCTTCATCCATTCAGGCTCCTTCTTCATATCAGAAATTTGCTCGACTGTCTGGCGAGAGAGTCCCTTCTCGGACTTGAAGACGGGCTTCTGAGTATCCTTGAAGTCGTACTTGGCGTAATCTAGGTCTAGGTAACTCTTGTTAGCCATGGTCTTGCTCTCTTTATGACGTATGTTATACTGGAGTGGTCGCTATTTACAGGTTCCGTCTCAACCCCGGCAGGCTGCTGGAGAGCCAGTAGATGACCCCGCAAGGGGAGGATTACTCTAAGGTCCTACGTTCCAACAATTCGACTGTTGTTAGCTCGCCCAAGTCCTCCCGTCGCCGTTAGGGATATTCAAGATGGCTGAACATGCCAGTAAATTCCCCTGAACAACTGGTCAAAACAGTTGGATTATGCCAATCCTATGAAACGTAGGAGAGACGACCATGAAAACGTATGATTCGAGCTACCGGGTGAAATGTCCTTTTTGCGCGCGACTTGACAAGTGCTACGACCCAGTGGGCCATGACCACACATGCGGGCTCTGCCATATGACATTCGATGTCGAGAAGCTGGAATCGACAAACATCTCTCCTAGCCCGAGAATCGCCGTCCAGGCAATCGCATAACAGAACCAAGAGATCTGGCAAGCGGATTGAGGACGATTTGGAATGAACGATAGAAGAATAGAACTCCTCTAGTTTTGTCGATGCTTTTTCTTGATGCGGGGAAGATAGTCGGTCTTGTAATACTTGCACCTGTCGTTCAGCGGACACTCCCCGCAATGTGGCCCGATGGGTCTGCATACAAGCTGGCCAAATCTTACGAAGACCTCGTTCAACGGCAACCAATCCTTTCGATTCGCTATCCGGGTTAGCTCTTTCTCAGTCTCCTCGGGAGTCTTCGTCTCAACCACTCCAATCCTGTTGAAGATCCGATGAACGTGAGTATCGACTGGAATCGCGGGTGTCTTGAACCCGTAGACGAAGACACAGTTAGCGGTCTTACGCCCAACCGAAGGGAGCTCAAGCAACTGTTCCATACTCTCAGGAACCTTGCCGCCATACTTGGCGAGCAAGATCTTAGAGATCTTTCTAACAGTCCGTGCTTTCGTATTGTAAAATCCCACAGGCTTGATAAGTCGCGCGACGGTCCTTGTATTTGCCGAGGCCAAGCTCTTGACATTGGGGAACCGGGCGAAGAGCCTTGAGGATGCGAGGGCTGTAACAGGATCCTTGGTTCGATGAGATAGCACGGTCGCGATCAGGACTCTGAATGGGTCGCCGTTGGTCGAGTCGCTAATCTCTTGCAAGGCAGTGGGATCATCCTTTCTAGCCCTGTCGACCGCTCCCGCAGCATCTTGGATGATTCTGTGAATCGCACCAGGTGATTGTAGATCGACTGGCATTTTCATTTTGCCAGCTTTCGAACTGTCGCCAAGTTACCCTTGTCATCACGCCGTTCATCCTCCGGCGTTTCCAAGATCCAGGGCAGATCCTTGATAGCCTCGTGATGTAGAATCGCCTTGAACCCCTTCGCCCCGATGTAGCCCATACCGATATGCTCGTGGCGATCAAGTCCGGATCCTTGGCCACCGCGGGAATCGTTCAGATGTACAACTTTCAACTTGTCAAATCCAACATCTTTGTCGAAACTAGCTAGAGTCTGGTCCACCCCCTTCTCCGTGTGAAGGTCCATCCCTGCCGCATAGGCGTGACAGTTGTGCGTGACTACGAAAGGAGTAGTGAATGTTCCATTTTCGGTTGTGAGATTGTGGACCGTCCCTTGGTACGGTTCAACTCTCACCTCTCTAACTGGCACGTAGAAATGCCTCGAGTCTCTTATGATTCGACGCGGGGCTGCTCCGGGAAATTCACGATCAAATCCGAGTTTCCGTGCTTCATGACTCCCCACGTGGGCCGTATACCATCCTCGAGATCTTAGAATCCTGCCACCGATCGCGCCCAGAGTAGGTCTATGCTGAGAGATAGTTCCTCGAACATCGATTTTCGCCAAGAGATGTATCAACTGGTATGCGACCGTCTTTGAGCTGGTAATGTAGCGTACTCCTCGCCGGTCGACACACCCATCGCCCAGCAGATAGCCTTGAAGGAAAGCTTTGATGCGGTCTGGAGACGATCTCAGAATAAGGCGTGGAATTCTCTTCGTCACGGCCTTGGTCCCGAAGTTATCCCTGAAGAAACGGGTCAAGATGTTCGAGCTGAGGCATACCTTCGTTGCCGTTCCGCTGTCGTCTATCCAAGTCTTCAGGGAAAATAGCGTTTCAACGAGGTTTTCGACACGCTTAATGAGGGTGCTCTCGTGCCGACCAAATGCAAAGAACACTTTTCCATTGTCGCCCCTACCATTGCGCCCCATGAAAGTGAAGCCTTCGGCCAAGTAGAGTCCCAATAGTTCGGCAAAAGCATCCGTGAGCGGCAGAACCGTGGGAAAGCGAAACCGTCGAGTCGCTGCCCCCATGTATCGATGAAAGTCTACTTGGGTTGTGTCATTGGATGCGAGCTTGGGCATGACTACAAAATAACCTGGCTTGACCTCCTGAGCGTAGACCCAAGCAGGTTCACTGACAAGTCTGACCCTCCACGGTTTCGAATCTAGGTATCGCCAGCCGTTTGGTCGGAGACACAGAACTGGATGCTCCGAGGTCATCTGGGTCCATGGCAATCCTTCCGGCTTGATTGAGACGAGGTTCCCGGAATACTGTCGTTGCAACACACTGACGACGCGGTCAAGTCGTCCGTCTGAGCTTAGAACAGTATCGAATGAGCTTACCTCCTCAATTGGCCTCGGCACCTCATTGCTGAAAACCAACGCACCAGGAGGAAGACAGGTGTCGAAGCAGACTCCTAGTCGTTCCTTCTTTTTCACTCCGTCGATGATCTCTCGGATGTCGGGAAAGCTAGAGCCCATACTGTTCCTCTGTCCCGCCATATTCTCCAACAGTATCCATGGATCCTTCTTGACGCGCTTGACAGCCATGTTCAGCGCGTCAGTGATTCTTTGCAAGCCGACATCTCTCCCCATTCCCAAGTGGCTGCCAAGATGGCAGACCAGGTAGGGTATCCCGAGGGTCCCGCAACGGTCCACTTCTGCCAAGAGAGTCGCCGTGGATTTTTCGTAGAGCTCGTCTTCTGGACATGATAGGTTGGGAAGGTAGGGCATGTGATCGACGACTGGTCCCAGATTGGACTGGGCTAGTTTTTCCTTGAAACTCTTGACCTCGTCAGGATCTAGCTCGGCAAATTTCCAGCCGCGAGGGTTCCGCGTGAACACCTGGAATGCATCGCAGCCCTCTTCCTTGGCCCGGTCAACGGCCTGATCGATAGATCCTGAAATGGAGACGTGAACTCCAACCTTCAAACCAGCGCTCTACCAGCCCGCTTTCAGGTCGGGTCTCGTGGTAGATAGCTTTGGCTCCGTGAACCATTCCAAAAAGAATCTGGAGACTAGAATAAGATAGAGAGGGAAGCGTTGGGTTTTGTTTCTGCTGCTGGTTAGAACGCGGGTCTTGTATGCCGGTTCTCGTATAGGATCTTCCGCTCATAGACGCCCATGAACCAGTAGAGTCCTACAACGAGAACTAGTCCGATGATGAACACGATGTTGTTGGCGTTTGCACCAAGTCCGTTGTAGATCCATTGTCTGGTGGAGTCACCGAATTCGAGTGTCCAAAGGAGAGTGGCCAGTAGAGCAGCAGGGAGGGCGAGCCTGAAGGTCCTGAGCAGGAGAAGCTCATTTTTCGCAGTTGCCATTTTCTACATCTAGAGTGAGTGTTACATGGTCAGGGATTTCATAGCGGTTTTGCAGAACTCTAAGGCTCATCTCTCTATGAGCCAGTTCAGCCTCCGACCTTTTTCACTATAGGGAATGCTACGTTCATAGAAATAATCCGAGACGTGCTCAAGGAAAATGGACGAATTCGTGTAACATTTGAGACCCGACTTCCACTGCAAACAGAAAACATTGCCTAAACCAGTGCAAAATCATGATGAGAGGAGTCTGCAAACTTACATATTCCTCGCCGCGACTCGGTCTCCTGCGTGGCCGCCGTAGCGTAGCTTGGTAGCGTACAGGCCTGAAGGGTCCCAAGGGAAGACCCTGGCAAATGGAGCCTGCGGGGCGGGTTCAAAACACCTCTAGCAGGTGGGAAAATCCCGCCGGCGGCCCCATGATTTCTGAAATTGCCCGGTTGACGCTGACTGATGGAAGAGGGCTAGTATGTTGGAGCGTTTTTCGTGAAGGGCGGGGCGCGGGAAAATCGACCACCCCCGGGGGGTCGAGAAAAGCATGCCTATTTTTGATTCGTGATCTTCTGATGCCTCGCTCGAGCAAGTCGCTTCGTCAAAGGCTTTAACCGGGTAGAATATCGGGTTCGGCCGAGTGGGCCGGTAGTTCAGCCTGGTATGCTGACGAGTCAAGTGTCAGGCCGAAGAACGTCCGGTTTGCAAACCAGAATATGGTCTAGAGACCGGAAGGTCGCGGGTTCAAATCCCGCCCGGTCCACCAAAAACCTGTGGTCGCACCTTCTTTGTAAAGATGGATGAGAGCAGGCGATAAACGGCGGCCATGT
>Ga0209803_1000325_pt1 | contig 31547 bp, 26 predicted proteins | sample GraSoiAngelo_138_FD_185895 | JGI IMG/M metagenome (GOLD analysis project Ga0209803, IMG submission 185895) | Grasslands soil microbial communities from the Angelo Coastal Reserve, California, USA - 14_0929_09_40cm (SPAdes) (version 2) | ecosystem: Environmental > Terrestrial > Soil > Grasslands ...
TTTCAGGGCGTCCACAATAACGGTTTCATCCCCTGGCTGCAATGTTCTCATGTCGAACAGCACTGCATCATCTTCGATCCTACTGAATACCGGCGGTCGGTGGGCGCGCAGCGCCTGTTCGAGCCGGTTGGGTGGCATCGGAGAGGTGATGGCGACTGCCGACGAAGACAGGTGCGCTTCAGGCAGCGATCCGCCGCCGACTTCGGCGACCGAGGGTTGGACGGTGACGCGCCACGTATTGGGCACCACCGTCGCAATAGCGTCACGGAGCCGCTCCGCGCGCTCTCGGAGTTGTTCTGCGGGCGCGCCGAGCATCTGCAGCACCGGCACAGTGCTCCAGGCCGTCTCGGGATCTTCATACTGCTGGAGCGTCGCGGCCAGCGCGGCGTAGTCGAGTTTGTCCATCCGGACTGACCGCGCCAGCGGGTGCGACCGGATTGCCTCGACGAATTTCGTGCGGCCGACAATGAGGCCGGCCTGTGGCCCGCCGAGCAGCTTGTCCCCGCTGAAGGTCACGATGTCACAGCCGGCTGTAATCGCCTCCTGAACGGTGGGCTCGTGGGGCAGGCCACGCGTCCGCAGGTCCACCAGACATCCGCTGCCGAGATCGAACACGACCGGAAGACCACGACGCCGTCCCAGGTCGACGAGGTCGGCCAGGGATGCCTCGGCAACGAAGCCGCGGATCGAGAAGTTGCTGTGGTGGACTTTCAGTAACAGCGCCGTGTCGGTGATGGCGCGCTCGTAGTCGCGCAGGTGGGTTCGATTCGTGGTGCCGACCTCGACCAGCGTCGCGCCGCTTTGGGCCATGACCTCAGGCATGCGGAACGAGCCGCCGATCTCTACCAGCTCGCCGCGCGAGACGATGACCTGCCTGCCGTGCGCGAGCGCAGCCAGCGTGAGCAGCACCGCGGCAGCGTTGTTGTTGACGGCGAAGGCGGCCTCCGCGCCGGTCAGACGGGTCAGCAGCGGCTCAACGTGCTGGTGGCGGGCCCCGCGCCTGCCGCTGCTCACATCGATCTCGAGTGTGGAATATCCCGCCATGACCTCTGCGACCGCCCGGATCGCAGCGTGGCACAGGGGAGCGCGGCCCAGGTTCGTGTGGACGATGATCCCTGTGCCGTTCACGGCCCGAGTGAGGCTCAACGAGCCACGGGACTTGACCAGCGCGCGCAGCGCGTCCAAGAGCGCGTGCGGGTCCGTGTCGACGGCTTCGGCGCGCAACAGGCGCGCCCTGGTCTCTTCCACTACGGCGCGGGCGCAGTCTACAAGCAGTGGCCGTGGGTAGCGACCGGGCCCATCTTGCAGTTCAAACTGCGATACCAGCCGTTCGACCGATGGCAGGTTGCGAAGATCCGCGGCGCTCACGGGCAGGTGATCAGTGGATGACGTAGCCGAGCGCGATCCCGACCGCCACGACGATGGCAGTCACAACCCCAAGACGGCGCATGTCGCCGCGCACCCAGGCCATGAGCTCTTTCTCAGTCTGCACCGTGGGGCCGACCACATGACGGCCTGGCCGGAGCCGGCGGCCGCAGTTGGTGCAGACGATCTTGCTGGCGGGGTTTTCGGTGCCGCAGTTGGGACACTTCATACGCTGGGCCCTCCCGACGCGTCCTGCGTTCTACTGTCTGAGGCTTTTCGCCTCGTGCCGCTCTTTTAGTTTCTCGACACACTCTACCGGCACATACTGACTCCCAGGCGGCACTTTCGTCGCCAGGTCTCCTCCATGAAAGTCGGTCCCGCCCGCGACGAGCAGCCGCAATCGCCGGGCGATTTCCAGATAGCGGGTCACCATTGCTGGGGTGTGGTCAGGATAGTAGACTTCAAGGCCCTCCAGCCCGGTTTCCACCAGCGCCGTGATCACCTCGTCTTTGACGCCCCATCCCGGGTGTGCCAGGACGGGGATCCCCCCCGCGCGCTGGATGACCTGTACCGCCTCGGGCGGGCTCAGTTTCATGCGCTCCACGTAAGCCGGGCCGTTTCGGCCAAGGTACTTCTCAAACGCTTCTTCAGTGCTGCCGACCACGCCCGCCTCCACGAGGGCCCGGGCCACGTGTGGCCGGCCTACCGCGCCCGAGGCCAGCGCGCGCACGCGCGCAAAGTCGATGCGGATCCCCAGCGCATTGAGCTTCTCCACCATTTTCGCCGCGCGGTTCACGCGCCCGTCCCGCAGCCTGCCAAGAAATTCCTGAAACCAAGGCTGGTGATGATCGACATAGTATCCCAGAATATGGATTTCCGACTCGTGTATGTCGGTGTTGATCTCGACGGCTGGGATGATCTCCATTCCCACCCGGCGCCCGGCGGTCATGGCCGGGTCGACGCCATCGGTGCTGTCGTGATCGGCGACGGCGAGGACCCCCACGCCTGCGTCATGGGCCAGTGCCACCAGCGCCTCAGGCGCCAGCAGCCCATCCGACGCAATCGTGTGCGTGTGCAGGTCAATCCGCATCAGGTTCCTCCAACTCCCTGACACGGGTGATGGACCGGGCCCGGCCCGTCGACTCGTCCACGTCCACGATCACAGCGTTGAGTTGTGCGGGGCCAGACGCCACCTCGAAGCGCACCGGCATTTGGGTCAGGAAACGTTCCAGGATGCCCTCGCGGTCCATGCCGATGACGCCATCGCGAGGGCCGGTCATCCCGACATCAGTGATGTAGGCGGTGCCCTGAGGCAGCACGCGCTCGTCGGCGGTCTGCACGTGGGTGTGGGTGCCGATCACCGCGCTGCACCGGCCGTCCAGGTACCATCCCAGCGCAATCTTCTCGCTGGTGGCCTCGGCGTGCATGTCCACGACGATGACGGGTGCGCGCTCGCGCAACCGCTCGCACTCCTCGCGCGCGGCGCGAAACGGATCGTCGAGCTGCTGCATGAACACCCGGCCCTGAAGGTTGATGATGCCCACCGGCGTCCCTGTGCGTCCTGTCACGACAGTCGCCCCGCGGCCGGGCGCGCCAGGTGGGTAGTTCAGCGGCCGAAGGAGGCGTGGATCGCTGTCCAGGAGTTCGTAGGCCTCGCGGAGCTGCCAGGTGTGGTTGCCGCCGGTAATGGCATCCGCCCCAGCGGCAAACAGCTCCTGGGCCGTTTCTGCATTGATCCCGGCACCGCCGGCGGAGTTTTCCCCGTTCACGATGACCAGCCCCACGTCGTGCGCCTGGCGCAACCGCGGAAGCCGGTCCCGCAAGATGCGGCGTCCCGGCTTCCCGTGGATATCCCCTACAAAGAGGATCCGCATTAACGCGCGTACTCGACGACGCGCGTCTCCCGCAGCACGGTCACCTTGATCTGGCCGGGATACTCCATCTCGTCCTCAATCTTCTTGGCGACGTCGCGCGCCAGCGCCTGTGCGGCCAGGTCATCAATATCGGTCGGCCGGACCAGCACGCGCACCTCCCGGCCGGCCTGGATGGCGTAGGCCTTCTCCACCCCAGGGAACGAGGTCGCGATGCGCTCCAACCCCTCCAGGCGCTTGATGTACATCTCGGTCTCCACCCCCGGGAACGAGGTCGCGATGCGCTCCAACCCCTCCAGGCGCTTGATGTACATCTCGGCGGTCTCCTTGCGGGCGCCGGGCCGGCTGGCCGAGATGGCGTCGGCCGCGGCGACCAGGATCGCTTCGATGCACTTCGCCTCTTCCTCACCGTGGTGGTACGTGATCGCATTCAGCACTTCCGGGGGTTCATGATAGCGCCGGCAGATGTCCACGCCGATCGCGCTGTGCGTCCCCTCGACCTCATGCGTCAGCGCCTTGCCGATGTCGTGCAGGAGCCCGGCCCTGCGGGCCAGCTGCGCGTTGCCGTCCAGCAGCCCGGCCATCAGTCCCGACAGGAGGGCGACCTCCACGGAGTGCGCCAGGAGGTTCTGCCCGTAGGAGTAGCGGAATCGAAGCCGGCCCATCAGTTTGATCTCTTCCGGATGCAGGCCGTGCACCCCGGCCTCAAAGGCTGCCCGCTCTCCCTCTTCACGGATCCGCTGATCAAGCTCGCGCTGCGACTTCTCCACCATTTCCTCGATGCGGGCCGGGTGAATGCGCCCGTCGACGATGAGCTTCTCCAGTGCGATCTTGGCGATCTCGCGACGGATGGGGTCAAACGAGGAGAGGGTTACGGCTTCGGGCGTGTCATCGATGATGAAGTCGACCCCGGTGAGCCCCTCAAGAGTGCGGATGTTCCTCCCCTCGCGGCCGATGATCCGGCCTTTCATGTCGTCGTTCGGCAGGGGAACGACTGACACGGTGACTTCGGCGGTGTGATCCGCGGCACACCGCTGGATGGCAAGGGCAATGATCTCCCGAGCCCGGCGGTCGGCCTCTTCCCGGGCCTCGGCTTCGACCTTCTTGACCAGCTTGAGGGCGTCGGCGCGCGCCTGCTCCTCAACCTGCCGCAGGAGTTGCTCGCGCGCCTGCTCGGTGGTCAGTCCGGACACCCGCTCCAGCTCTTGCTGGTGGCGGGCCTGCTGCGCCTGGGCCTCGTCACGGGCCCGGGCGAGATCCTGCTCTTTCTCGGTCAGGGTTCGTTCCCGGTTCTCTAGAGCCTCCGACTTGCGATCCAGGGATTCTTCGCGCTGTTCCAGCCGTCGCTCAAGACGCTGCATTTCGGCCCGCTGCTCGCGGATCTCCCGTTCCGCCTCCCGCTTGAGGCGGAGCGACTCTTCTTTGGCCTCAACGATCGCTTCACGTTTCTTCGCCTCGGCCTCTTTCGCAGCTTCCTCGATGATCCGTCGGGCGGCCTCTTCGGCCGACTTGATGCGCGCCTCGGCGACGTACCTGCGCAGCAGATATCCAAGGAGGAATCCGGCGAACCCCGCCAGAGCCATGGACAATATCGGTGAAGTTGCGATGGCGGGTCACCCCCTTAGAGTTCAAACTGTACGTCGCGCGCTAAGCACCTCTCATCGAAATGAGTTCGCGCTACCCTACTTCACAATTCATTGTAGCCCCCGCTGAAAGGGGGGTCAATTGACAGCTGTCGCTTAGGATTTGACTGGGTTTCAGCGGCTCTGGGACTGGTCCCACAGCGGGCCAACAGGCGGCACGGGAGCCGGTTCCGGCTCGTGCATGACCGGCTGGACCCCCGCCCTGGGGGTTTCCCCGCGGGCGGGCCCCTCGACCCTGCTCGGGCCAGGCAGCTCGATCAGCCGGTCGGCCACGCCGTCGAAGTGGTGGGTGTACGTGAAGACAAAGACCTGGTGGGAGCCAGCCAGTTCCCGCAGCAAGGCGGCGGCAGCCTGGCGGCGCTGCTCGTCGAAGGTGATGAACGGGTCGTCGAACAGCAACGGCGGCCGCTTGCCGCCGGTCAATACATCCACCAGGGCCAGGCGCGCGGCCAGATATACAACGTCCACCGTCCCGCGGCTCAGGGATGGCTCCCTGGTTTGTACCCATCCGCCGGCGTCGTTCGACCAGACCAGCAGCTCAATCTCCTGATTCTCCGGGTCGACCTGCAACAGCCGATACCGCCCTGCAGAGAGGATGTTCAGGTAGTCGCTGGCCTTCTTTTGCATGACCTCGCGCAGCGGGACCTGCGCCTGCTGGTGCGCCTCGAGCAGGCCGGCCAGGGCCATCTTGTACACCTCATGGCGGTGCGTGGCGCGGGCGAGCTGCTCCTCAGCCTCGTGCAGCTGTTCTTCGACCAAGGCCAGCGCATCGGCGTCGACGGTGTGGCGCTCCAGTTCGACTGAGCGCCGTCGTTCCTTATCCTGTAGGCCGGCGACCTGCTGCGTCAGCTGCTGAACCTCCTGCTCCAGCGCGGTCAGCTGAAGCGGGGTCAGGCGGCGGGTCGCCACCTCTGGAGTACGCAACCGCTCCTGGAGGCCGAAGACGTCCCGCCGTACCGTTTTCCACTGTTCGACGATGTCTTCATCGCTGCGGCCGGCGCGCTGATCGGTGAGGAACTGTTCCAGCTGGACCCTGGTGCGGGCTAGATCCCGGTGATGCTGCAGCCGCTGCTCCGCCTCTTTAACCGTCGCGCACCCGAGCTGCGCCAGTTTGGCTCCCAGTTCCACTCGTGTGCTTTCGATGGTCCGCTCAAGCACCGCTAGGTTCCGCTCGCGCTCTTCGCGACGGATCTCCGCGCGTGCCCGCTCTCTGGCCACGCGGCTGACCTGCCACCACCCCACCGCCGCCAGGATCGCACCGCCTCCCGCCAGGACCCAGCCTGCCGGCACGCGAGCGGCGATCGCCAGGATGGCCCCGGTGAGCAGGAATGCGGCGCCGCCCGCCCCCGCTACCCGCCACAGCCGGTGGGCCGCCGGGATGTCGTCTGGTTGTTCCAGCTGGTGTCGCAGCTGGCCGGTCTGCATCTCGAACGCCGCGGCACGATCAGAAAGTTTCCGCGCCGCAGCAGTCGCGTCTTCGTCAGGAAGTCCGGCGGCGGTGGAGCTTTCCAGCTCGTGGTCGACCTGTGCAATCTTGGTGAGGGTATCCTCAATTTTCTTGACTTTCTCTTCCAGCATGCCTTCCTCACGCTGCCGGCCGGCGAGACGGTCCTCGAGGGTCACGATCTCGCGGTTCTGGTCTAGCAACGCGCGTTTGATCGTCAGTGTGTCAGTCGCTGTGGTGAGTGTCTCGCGGATGGCGGTCACGCTGCCGGCCGGCGAGACGGTCCTCGAGGGTCACGATCTCGCGGTTCTGGTCTAGCAACGCGCGTTTGATCGTCAGTGTGTCAGTCGCTGTGGTGAGTGTCTCGCGGATGGCGGTCAATTCCACCCGAATGCGATCCGCGGCCGCGGCGCTGCTGGACAGGCGGCGCTGCTCCTCTTTGAGGGATGCTACCTTGTCCTCTGTGGCCCGCAGCACTCCCGGATCCTTCGTGAGCGCCTTCGTCCCCTTCTCCATGGCGCGCACGTGCTGGTCCAGGCGCCGGATGGCGGTGGTGACGTCCTCGCCGCCTCCGCCGACGATTCGGCCGAGTTCCTTAGCGATGCTGTTGATATGAATCCGCTCGAGTTCAGCCTGGGCCACCTGCGCGGTGGCCTCGAACAGATCCTCGGTGACCAGGCCGAGCTGCGCAGCTACGCGCTCCTGCACGACCTTGTGCTGGTCCCAGGTGCGGCCGAGTTCATCCTGCAGGGTCACCTTGCGGGTCGCGAAATCTTTAGTCAACACGAACCGCTTCCCGTCAACCTCGAACTCCAGGATCAGGACGGGCGGTTCCTCGGCACCCCAGCTGCGGAACTCATCGCGGAATTTCGTCGAAGTGGTAGCGGGATTGCCGTACAGGACCGCGTGAATCGCCGCCCGCAGCGACGACTTTCCCGCCTCGTTGGGTCCAATCACCACATTCACGCCAGGAACAAACTCGAACGCCTCATCCGGCAGGCCCAGGAACCGCCGCGCGTGGAACCGCCGCAGGATCATGCCAGAATCTCCTGGCCTTGCAGCAAGGCCACGCCGACCTGCAGGGCTTCTTCCAGCGCCGGACGCTGCAGCTGGTCGGCTTCTGCCAGGCGCGCGCGCATGAGCCGCACGAACCGGCCGAGCACGCTGTCAGCCGGCAACCGGCTCAGCTGCTCATCGTCCAGCCACAGCTGGACCTTCGACTGCACGCGGAGCCGGAAGAAACGGTCGGCATACTCACGCTCGATGGCGGCCGTGTTCACGACGCGGTCCACCGGTACAACGCCGGTCAAGAGCACGTCGCACACGGCCTCAGGATCACCGGCGTCCTCGAGCGTCTTGCGCAGTCCCACTTCATCCGCGGTGCCGGCATCGATCTCCATACGCTTATACTGACGCCGGCCGATGCGCACCGGCGTGACCGTAGCGTGCCCGGGCGCCGCGACCTCAATCATCAATACGTGTCCTGCGCCCTCCTGGTCATAGGCCAGCAACTCAGGCGAACCAGCGTACCACGCCGGCGCGGGTGGAGGGACCACTTCCGACGCGGAGTGCCAGTCTCCCAGCGCCAGATAGTCCAAGCCCAGGTCGCGGATCTCTTGGGGGTGCATGGCCGCGGAGCCCTCGACCTGTCCGCCGCGATAGACCGAGCCGTGCGTCACCCCGACGGCGAACCGCGTCGAACGCTGGCGTGGCCAGCCGCTCAACGGGCTGGCCGGGGTGCCGGGATCCGCGGAGCAGCCGGTGATGGTCAGGTCGAGTGCAGGCACCGCATGGGACTCCACCGCGCGACCGAACAGTACAACGTGCAGACCCGCCTCGCGCAGCCGGTGGCTTCCGCCGACGAACCCATCGGGCGCGGCGTCGTGGTTGCCGGCGACCAGCCCCACCCAGATCCCCCGGTCATCCAGGCGGCGCAGCTCGCGCTCGGCCAGGTCCACCAGCGCCGGTGAGGACCTGGGGCTATCGAAGAGGTCGCCGGCAATGAGGACCACGTGCACCTGTTTCGCGATGGCCAGGTCGACCGCGCGCACGAAGGTTTCTTCCAGGGCTCGGCGCTGGGCGGCGCCCTGCGCCCCGAGCATCTGGAAGGGTTTGCCCAGGTGCACATCGGCCAGGTGCAGGAGTTTGAGCATGCGTTACTCCTCGAGCCACTCCGGGTCGCCCGTGGCCGTATACGGGCAGATCGATGCGAACGCACAGTAGCGGCAGGCGCGATAGTAATCGGGGGTGGCGATAAACTGCCCCGCGCGGATGCCCGACGCCACGCGTTCAATGATGGTGGCCGTCTTCTTCAGCATCTCATCATCGGGGGTCGTCGTCCCGACCAGCACCTGCTGCGGTCCAAGGAAATGCATCTCCAGCCGCGCGGGTGGCGTGCCGTAGACTTCGCGGTACGCGAGTGCATATAGAGCCAGCTGCAGGCTCTCGCGCGCGCGGCGGTCGGCATCTTTTTGGGTGCGCACATCCGACGTCTTGAAGTCGATCAGCACGGCCTCATCCCCGCGCAGGTCAACCCGGTCCCAGCGGCCCTTGATCCGGGTGAGCCCCACCTGGAAGGAGAACGGCGCCTCGACAAATGTGGGCACCTGGCCGCTCGCTTCCTGGTAGCGGTAGAAGTGTGACAGGACCTCCCGGCCCTCGGCCAGGCGCTGGTCTTCATGGTCGCGGCTGACGAAGCCCTCGTTGACCCACGCGCGCTCGAAGTAGGCGACCAGGTCCTCGAAGGTGATCAACTGCCGGCGGGCTCGGCGGCGGTGGTACTCGCGGATCGCTTCATGGATCGCCGACCCGTAGACGACACGATGGTCGCGCAGCAGCGGCACGCGCAGGATGTGGGTGTACTTGTACTTCAGCGGGCAGAGATCATAATCGTCGACCTGCCGGTAGGAGAGGAAGATGGGTTGGTCGGCCGGGATCAATCCCTCCAGGCCCTGCTGGCCGTTTCCCTTCGGCGCGTGCCGGTGGATGGCCTCGACTGGAGAGGCGGGCAAGGCGACGGTATCCGCCGCGGGGAGGTCGAGAGCTTCCAGCACGAACCGGCTGACTTTGCGCGACCGCACCCCACCGTAATCGCGCGCGCTGGTGAGGTACAGCTCCCGCTGCGCGCGCGTCATCGCGACGTAGAACAGCCGCCGTTCTTCCTGGAGATGGAAGTCACCGCTGGGCAGGATGTCTTTCACCAGCGGATCCGGCAGCGGAATGGGCTCTCCGCGGTTGCGGGTCGGGAAGCGGTCCGCCACGCAACTGACCAGAAAGACCACGGGAAATTCCAGCCCTTTGGCCCGGTGGACCGTCAGGACATTGACGGCGTCCTGATCGAGGTCGGCCTGAGCCACGGGCGGATCGTCGCCGGCGGCGATGAGGTCGTCCATGTGCTTGACAAATTCCGGCACCCGGTCGTACGTCGCAATCTCGCCATAGCGGGCGACGAGGTCGAAGAATTTGGCCAGATTGGCCACGCGGACTTCGTCCTCCGGCACCCCGCTGGTCGCCAGCCGGCGCACGTAGCCGGTGCGTGTAACCAGATACTCATACAACACCCGGCCGGTGGCGTAATCGCTCATCAGCTTCCGCATCTCGACCAGATCGTCCAGGAGCTTGGCGATCGACGCGCGGCTCTCCAGCGGGACCTCTTCGACCAAGTCCGCGTACGGGCCGTCCGGCTTCGCCTCGCGGATCTGGCGGAACAGAAATTCCAGCGTGCGGTTCTTGCGGTCGGCGTAGCTCAGGCATTTTGCCAGGTCCGTCGCCGGGATCAGGTACAGGGGGGAGACGCCCAGGTAGTAGAGGCTCAGGTTGTCTGCCGGCCGCGCCAGAGCCCGCAGGAACGCCAGCGCGAGGCGGATTTCTTCGCGGTTGTACAGCCCCCGGCTCCCCGTGAACCGGTGCGGCACCCCGCGCATGTTGAGTGCCCGCAGGAACGGATCGGCATCGGCGTTACTGCGGACCAGGATCGCGCAGTCCTTGTACCGGAGCTCCCCGCCCTCGACGCGCTGCGCGATCTGCTGGGCCACCCAGTCGGCCTCGCTGCTCAGGGTGTCCAGGTGGACGTGCTGCGGCGGTCGGCCCTCGTGCTGCGCCGCCTTGAGGTGCTTGTCCAGCGAATGCCGCACCTCGAGACGGTCCGGGTTGTTGTGCTGGATGAGGCGGTAGCCGGTATCGAGGATCGCCTGGGGAGAGCGGTAGTTCCGAGTGAGCACAAGCTGCGCCGCGTGAGGATAGACGTCCAGGAAGGTCAGGATATTGCTGATGGCCGCCCCGCGGAACTTGTAGATGGACTGGTCATCATCCCCGACCACGGTGATGTTCTGCGGGCCCGCGTCTCCGACCAGCTGGCGCACCAGCTGGAACTGCGCGTAGTTGGTGTCCTGGAACTCGTCCACCAGGATGTACTTGAAGCGCTCGCGGTATGCGCGCAGCACTGCCGGCCGGTCGCGCAGCAGCCGCAGCGTGAGCGTGATCAGGTCCCCGAAGTCCACCAGGCCTTCGCTGGCCAGGAGCTCCTGGTAGCGCTGGTAGGTCAGTGCGAGCTCCTGCTGCTGGCGGGCGAAGTCGGCGAGCTCGCGATCCTCGGGGTGGGCCTCGGCCTCGCTGATCACACGGTTGGCGTAGGCGCGGTACTCCGCCGGGCTGCAGTCTTCATCCTTGGCGCGCGAGATCAGCGCAATGAGAGCCTCGATGTACCGGGTCGGGTCGCCCAACGGTCTGTAGGCATCCAGTGGGAACTCAAACAGGTGCTCCCGGAAGAAGATCACCTGCTCGGCCCTGGTCAGGATGCGAAAATCCGGCGTCAACCCCAGTTCAAGCGCGTGGTCGCGGAGGACGCGGTCGCCAAAAGCGTGGAACGTGCTGAGCCAGACATCGGTGTATCCGTAGGGGACGAGCACGTCGACGCGTTCTTCCATCTCCGCCGCCGCTTTGTCGGTGAAGGTGAGCGCGAGAATCTCCGCGGGGCGCGCGTGCCTGGTGGCGATCAGCCAGGCGATGCGGCGGGTGATGACTGCCGTCTTGCCGGTGCCGGCCCCCGCGACAATCAGCAGCGGGCCGGACTCGTGGGTCACCGCGCGCCGCTGCTCGTCGTTCAGATCGGTCAGGATGCGGTCCGGGGGAGACCCGGCGGCCTCTTCCGCGACAGCCTGGCTGAGTTCCAGGGGAAGCTGCCCCGCCGGCTGGTCTTCGAGTGTGAGGGGGCGACGGCGATCCGGCATCAGTCTCTGGCCTGTGGTGGTGAGCCAAGAAGATCGTGCAAGGTCCTGATGATGACCCCGGTAGCGAATCCGCGGCGCTCCAGCAGCCCGGCAAGCCGACGGTAGATGACCTGTCTCGGCAGCCCGCGATAGCGCCGCAGCCTGGCGCGGGCCACGTCGTGCGCCAGCGCGCCTTCATCCCGGTCGCTGAGGGTTTCGCCCAGCGCCCGGTTGATGACCTCCCGCGCCACGCCTTTCTGGGCGAGTTCGTAGCGAAACCGTCTGGGCCCGGACGGAGACAGTGCCAGCCGCGTGCGCACCCAGGCCTGGGCGAAACGGGCGTCATCCAGCAGCCCATGACGCTCGAGGTCGGCGGTCAGCGCGGCAACAATCTCGGCGGAAACCCCGCGGCGGCGGAGCCGATCAGCCAGTTCTTTGTGGCTGCGCAGCCGGATGCTCAACAGCCGGTGGGCCAGTTCCTCCGCCAGCGTCCGTTCCGCCCGCCCGCGCAACTGTTGCAGCGCCACCGCATCCAGGTCCGTGCCGGCCTGCAGGGCGAGCCCGGCGATATCCTCGGGCCGGAGCCGGAGCGTGACGCCGTCGTCCAGCACCACGCGCTGGTGACCGAGGCGCCCCTGCGGTGGGCCGACGCGTGCAACCCTCACGCGGACTACGCTCGACCCTTTGCCGGCTCCCTGGTCGCTTGTGCGTCGTGGGCGTCCGCCGGTGCAGCCGTCGCCGGCTTGGCAAGCCCCACCTGGATCCGCACACGGCGCTCGATCTCCCGGGCCAGTTCTGGGTTGGCGTCCAGGAAATCGCGCGCGTTGTCGCGGCCCTGGCCCAGTTTCATTTCGCCGAACGAGAACCACGTCCCAGTGCGCTGGACGATGCCGTGGAGTGCGGCGACATCGAGGGTGCTGGCCGCTTTGGAGATCCCATGTCCGTAGTAGATGTCGACCTCGGCGTCGCGGAACGGTGGCGCCAGTTTATTTTTTACGACCTTGACCCGGGCCCGCATGCCCTTGATCTCTTCGCCCACCTTGATGTTCTCCGTCCGCCGGATCTCCATGCGCACCGAGGCGTAGAATTTCAGCGCCCGGCCGCCGGTGGTGGTCTCCGGGTTGCCGAACATGACGCCGATCTTCTCGCGGATCTGGTTGATAAAGACCACAGTGGTGTGCGACCGGCTGATCGCACCGACGAGTTTCCGCAGCGCCTGCGACATCAACCGGGCCTGCAGTCCCATGTGGGCGTCACCCATCTCGCCCTCGAGCTCGGCCTTGGGCACCAGCGCGGCCACAGAATCAACGACGATCACGTCCACGGCGCCGCTGCGCACCAGCATCTCGGCAATCTCCAGCGCCTGTTCCCCGGAATCCGGCTGGGAGATCAGCATGCTGTCGACGTCAACCCCGACTGATTTGGCGTACTTGGGGTCCAGGGCGTGCTCGGCGTCGATGAATGCCGCCACGCCTCCCCCGCGCTGCGCCTCGGCCATGATATGGTAGCCCAGCGTCGTCTTGCCGGACGACTCGGGTCCGTACACCTCAATCACACGGCCGCGGGGAACCCCACCGACCCCCAGCGCCAGATCGAGGCCCAGGGCTCCGGTGGGAATCACCTCGACGGCCAGCTTGGTGCTGGCCTCTCCCAGCTTCATGATGGAACCCTTGCCAAACTGCTTCTCGATCTGCGTCAGGGCGAGATCGAGGGCTCGCTGTCGCTCATTCATGACGTGACCTCCAGCGCTGGCCCACCACAGCCTTCAATTGTCGGGCGCAGTCTACCAAACATTTGTTCGCTTGTCAATAGCTCAACCTGGCTAGTCGCAACTACTACTTCTCGTGGCCGCCGAGGGTGACCTCCTCTACCCGTGTGTGGATGGCTCCCTGCAGCGTCAGCTGGCTCTCCATGACCGACACCGCCTCCACGCGCTGAGATCCGACGCTGGCATCGCGGAACTGGCCCAGTGCGCGTACGACATCCCCCCACTGCCGCACGTCGCGGATTCGGGCCAGTGTGAGGTGGGGTTTGAACGGCCGCTCCTCGGGCGGGAAGCGGTGGTGGGTGAGTTGTGCCTCCAGGCCGGCAGCCAGAGCCTGCAGCTCCGCGGCGCCCTCTTCCACGCCGGCCCACACGACCTGTGGGCGGTGGAAACTGGGAAACGCCCCGAGGTGCCGCAGCGTGATGGTAAAGGGCGGGGCCTCGCCGACGGCTTCGCGCGTGGCGATCTTGACGAGGGCCAGCTGCGCCGGGGTGATCTCGCCGAGAAAGCGCAACGTGAAGTGGAGCTGACCCGGTTTGTTCCACCGGATCCTTGCGCCTGCCGTCTCCAGGTGGCGCTGCAGCTCGATCACGGCTCGGTGGAGCCCCGGATCGAGCTCCACGGCGATGAAGATGCGGTGCAGCGCACTCACCCGCGCGCCACGTGCAGCCGGAGCAGATTCAACGCCGCCTGCGCGGCCAGGACGCGGATCCCCTCCCGTCCGGCTTCGGCGCCGAACATCAGTCTCCGGTGCATCGCGCCCCTGCTGTCGTCGAGGCCGAGGTAAACTAGCCCTACCGGTTTATCAGGAGTGCCTCCCGTGGGGCCGGCGATCCCGGTCACGCCCAACCCGACCTCGGCGCCACAGCGGCGGCGAATCGCCCCGGCCATCGCCTCGGCCACTTCTGGGCTGACCGCGCCGCGCGTGGCAAGCAGCGTGGGATCCACTCCGACGTCTCGGACTTTGGCCTCGTTGCTGTAGGCGACCACGCCCTCCAGGAAATAGGCGGAACTGCCCGGGATGTTGGTGAGCCGAGAGCTGATCGTCCCGCCAGTGCACGACTCCGCGACCGCCAGCGTCAGGTGCTTCGTCGTCAGGACCTTCGCCACCACGTCTTCCAGCGTCTGGTCGTCCACGCCGTAGATGAGGTCGCCCAACCGCTCCCGCAACTGTGCCTCCCCGCGCGCCAGCGCGGCGTCGACCTGCTCGGGCGGCCCCTTGGCGGTCAGGCGCAGGTGCACCTCACCGAGTTTGGCGTACGGCGCGATGGTCGGCTCGGTCTGCCGCAGCAGATCTTTGATCCGCTCCTCGACGGCCGACTCCCCTTCTCCGGTGATGCGCAAGACGCGCGAGCGAATGACGGTGCTTCCCATCCGGTGCCGCAGCGCCGGCAGCACGTAGTGCTCCATCATACCCTTCATCTCATACGGCACACCCGGCATGAGGAAGAACATCCGCCCACGATCTTCAAGGTGGATGCCCGGGGCCGTCCCGCGCTCGTTGGGGATGACGCGCGCGCCGCGTGGGATCAACGCCTGTTTGTAGACGTTGCCCGACGGGGTGCGGCCGCGAGTCTCAAAGAAGCGCCGGATATGATCGACGACCGCCTCGTCGCGCACGAGGTCGAGGCTCAGTGCGGTGGCCACCGCAGCCACGGTGAGGTCATCTTCAGTCGGTCCCAGGCCTCCGGTGATGAGGATCACATCGGCCCTGGATATCGCCAGCTGTACCGCGTCCTGGACCCTGGGCGAGTTGTCGCCGACGGTCTGCTTGAAATACACGTCGATGCCGACCTCGGCCAGCCGCTGTGCCAGGTAGGCGGCGTTGGTATCGACGATCTGGCCGAGCAACAGCTCGGTCCCCACGGAAATGATCTCGGCACGCATCGCTGTACTACGGAAACGGGAAACAGGAAACGGGAAACGGTAACAGAGACCTTATGCATTCGCTTGCGCTTCCCGATTCCCGTTTCCGGCTTCCGTTCGTCATGGTGCGGTGAACGTTTCTTCCCAGACCTGTCGCCGCGGATCTTGCTGTACGGGCTGGCCGTTGACCAGTACCGACACGGCTTCGCTATTCCCGACGCGTACCGTCACGCGCGCGCGGGCGCGCCACACGCGGACGTCGCCGGCGTTGACGGTGCCCTTGAAGACTTCCTCGCCGTCGGCCGATACCAGCAGCCAGCATGGGCCGGTGGCCTGCACCGTGAGTTCGACCCCGCCCCCGGGAATGGCCGCCCGCGCCGCGGGGGCCGCGGGCGGCGCAACCTCTGCCTGCGGTGGGGATGCCGGAGGCCGCGGGGGCCGCGGGCGGCGCAACCTCTGCCTGCGGTGGGGATGCCGGAGATGGTGCTGGTCCCCCTGCCGGATGGGGAGGCTCACTGGCGGGTGGCGGCGGCTTTGGCACAGGTTGCGCAAACTGGTGCAATTGCTGGTAGCCGATGATGCCGAGAATGGCGATCACCAAAAGGATGGCGCCACCGGCGTACAGCGCGATCCGGCGCGTCACCGACGGGGGCACCGCAGGGCGAATCGGAATTTCCGTCGGCAGCGAGGTGAAGATCGGTTCGTGCGACCGGCTGAAGGCCCCCGGGTACGCCTCCATGAGGTCATCGGGATCGAGGCCCAAGGCGAGCGCATACGTGCGCAGGTATCCCCGGGCGTAGACCGCGCCCGGCAGGCGGGCAAACTGCTCTTCCTCGAGGGCCGACAGGTACGTGGCGCGAATTCGAGTCAGCGTCTCGGCGACCGCCAGCGTCAGGCCCTTCGCCTCACGGGCATTCCGCAGCCGCTCCCCGATGCCGAGCAGATCGTCAGGCGATGATGGGACCCGGTCCTCCTGCATGGTGTGTTTGTTCCATCGCGCGAACGATCAATCCTTTGAGACCGCGACCGCGACGGCGCCGGCCAATGCGGCATTGGCGCGTAGCAGGGCGAGGTTCGCGCGGAGCGACCGGCCGCCGGTTAAGTCGGCCAGTGCGGTGAGCAGGAATGGGGTGAGATCCCCGCCGCGCACGCCAGCGCCGGACGCGAGCTGCATCGCTCGCCGCACCGCATCCGCGACGTCCGCTTCCCGCAGCGCCTCAGGCGCGGGGATCGGGTTGGCGATCAGCAGCGCTGTCCGCCGGCCGAGGGCGCGGCCCGCAGCCAGGATCGCCGCCGCCGCCTGGGGCGTATCGATCTGCCGCGGCGCGGAGAAGCCGCTGTCCCGCGCATAGAAGTTGGGAAACCGGTCGGCTCGATACACCACGACGGGCACACCCGCGGTGTCCAGATACTCCAGGGTCTTGCCGATATCGCAGATCGCTTTGGCGCCGGCGCAGACGACGGCGACGGGATACTCGGCGAGCGCGCGCAGGTCCGCGGATACATCCCACGTCTGCTCGGCCCCCAGGTGGACACCGCCGATGCCGCCGGTGGCGACGACGGGAATGCCGATGAGGTCGGCAATCGCGGCCGTGGCCGAGACGGTCGTGCCGCCATGCGCTGAGGTGCCGCAGGCCACAGCCAGATCGCGCGCGGCGATCTTCATGACCGGAGCCGAGGTCAGCCGCTCGAGGTCTCTTGCTGCAGCGCCCACCGTGATCCGGCCGGCGATGACGGCGACAGTGGCCGGCACCGCTCCGGCGGTCCGTACTTCCGCTTCCATCATCGCTGCCGTCTGGAGGCTCGTCGGGTGCGGGAGACCGTGAGAGATCACGGCCGACTCCAGGGCGACGACGGGCCGTCGGCGCTCCAACGCGTCCGCCACATCGGGGCTGATATCGACGAAGGACGGCAGCATGTGCATCGTCTTTACTCTTCTTCTTTTGTATAGGGCACTCCGTCGGCGGCCGGCATCCGCGCGCGCCGCACGAATCCGGCCAGCACCAGGATAGTGACGATGTGCGGCAGGACGTTGATGAACTGGTAGGGTACGGGCAGGCGCACCACGCGGAGACTCAGGGCATCGAAGTAGCCGAACAGCGCCGAGGCGCCCAGGGCGCCCACCGGCCACCAGTTTCCGAAGATCATGGCTGCCAGCGCGATGAATCCCCTCCCCTGCGTCATCCCTTCGAAGTACAGGCGCGCCTGCTCGATGGCCAGATACGCCCCCGCCATCCCCGCCAGGGCGCCGCTGAGTAATACGCCCGCGTACCGGAGATGGTATACGTTGACCCCCAGCGTGTCTGCGGCCAGCGGGTACTCGCCCACCGCCCGCAGCCGCAGCCCAAACCGGGTGCGCCTCAACACCCACTGGCTCACCGCGACCAGCACCACGCCCGTGATGATCATGGGCGACACCCCCGTGACCAGCGGCCGCAGGGCGGGGAGATCACGCAGGAGAGGGATATCGATGGGCGTGAACCCACGCACGCCTGGGGACTGCGTGGCTTTCTCGAAGAGCAAGATGTTGAGAAAACGGGCTAATCCGCCGGCCAGCAGGTTGAGCGCCACGCCGCTGATGATCTGGTCTACGCGGAACGTGATCGTCACGAGCGCGTGGATCAGTCCGAACAGCAGGCCCGCCGCGACGGCGGCCAGTACCCCCGCCAGCGGTGCCAGATTCGGCCACGTCTGCGCCAGGGAGGGAAACCGCGTGTCGAACGCGTAGGCGCCGACCGCTCCGAAGAACGTTCCCATAATCATGATGCCTTCCAGCCCGATATTCACGACGCCGCCGCGCTCCGCGTGCACCGCGCCCAGCGACGCCAGCAGGATCGGCATCGTCACCCGGATCGCCGAGGCGAGGAGCGCCACGCTGAACAGCGAGGTCATGTACTCCATTCTCCAACTCTCCGACTCTTCAACGTCCTGTCGCCTCCGCCGCTGGTGTCGCGGTCACCGGGAGCTCTGCCTCGCGCTTGCGCTGGGTCCGCACGTACCGGGTCAGCAGCTCGTACGCGACCACGATGGCCAGGATGATGAGCGCCTGCAGGATGACGATAATCTCTTTGGGCACCCGGGCGAAGAACTGCACCCCCGCCGCCCCGCGGTCCAGGAAGCCGAACAGCAGCGCCGCCGGGATCACGCCCAGGGGATTGTTCTTGGCCAGCAAGGCCACGGAGATCCCCAGGAACCCGAGGCCCTTGGGGAAGTCGATATCCAGGTATCCAAAAAAGCCGAGGATGTCGTTGAGCCCGACCAGGCCAGCGATGCCGGCGCTGAGCATGAACATTCCAAACTGGACGCGCGCGTTGGGAATGCCGGCCGCCTCCGCGGCCAGCGGGTTGAACGCCACCGCCCGCACCTCATAGCCAAACCGGGTGCGGCTGAGAAAGTAGGCCAGGACCACCGCGATGACGATGCCCACCGGCAGGAGGAGATTGAGTTTCTCCACATCGGACCCGTGCAGTCCCAGCGGGGCCAGCAACGGGCCCAGGGAGGGCACGCGCGCCGCAGCCGCCACCAGCGGGGTGCGGACGCGCGGCGTTCCGATCTGTGTGGGGTCGCGGAAGACATCGTTGATCAGATACAGCAGCAGCGCGGACGCGATGTAATTCATCATGATCGTCGTGATCACTTCGTGCGCGCCCCGGCGCAGCTTCAAGACAATCGGGACGAGCGCCCAGACCATCGCGCCGCCCGCGGCCGCCAGGAGCGCCAGCGGCAGATGAAGCACGGCCGGCAGCCCTCTCAGGCTGAATCCGACCAGTGCGGCACAGAACGCCCCGATGTAGTATTGACCTTCTACGCCGATGTTGAACAGGCTGACCCGGAATGAGAGCGCCACCGCGAGGCCGGCGAAGATGAGCGGCGTGGTCTTGAACAGGATGGAGAAGAGGCTGTCGGTGCGCGTGAGGTTGAACCGCACCATCACCGCGTAAACGTCGAGAGGATTGCGGCCGATGGCCAGGATGATCACAGAGGCACTGAGCATGCCGAAGAGGATGGCCAGCACGGGCGTTGCCATCTGCAGGACGAGCAGGCGGTGCTTCATCCCGCGCGAGCCTCGCCGGTCCGCCCAGCGCCGGTCATGTACAGGCCGAGTTCCGCCGCCGACACCTCGCCGCGCGCAAACTCGGCGACCAGCGCACCGCCATACATCACGCCGACGCGGTCAGACAGTGAGAGAATCTCTTCCAGGTTGGCCGAGACCAGCAGGACTGCCATGCCGGAGGAGCGGGCAGCCAGCAGCTGCCGCATCACAAACTCCGTCGCGCCGATGTCCAGCCCGCGGGTCGGCTGGGCGGCCACGAGCACCTGCGGGGCGAAACTGAACTCGCGCGCCACGACGACTTTTTGCTGATTGCCCCCGGAAAGCGCGAGCACCGGCGCCTCGACATCGGCCACCCGGATGTCGTAATCGCCCACACGCCGGCGCACAAATCCACGGATACCCGGCCGGTTCAGCAACGCCCCATGCGTGAACTCCTCCCGGGTGTGGTGGCCGAGGATCATGTTCTCCCACACCGCCATCGGCAGGGCGATGCCGCGGCGGTGGCGGTCTTCCGGAATGTGCGCGACGCCCATCAGGCGGATGGCGCGGGCTGTGGCGTGCGTGACGTCGCGCCCGTCGATCAGCAACTGGCCCCCTGTGATGCGACGCAGGCCGACCAGGGCCTCGACCAGCTCAGTTTGGCCGTTGCCCTCCACGCCCGCGATGCCGTAGATCTCGCCGGCCCCGACGGCGAACGAGACATCACGGACGGCCGGGCGCGTCCCCCGCCCGGGCACGCGCACCTGCCGTACGTCCAGACGCACCGGGCCCGGCTCCACCGGTGGATGCGCCAGCTCCACCAGCACCGGCCTCCCCACCATCATCTCCGCCAGCTGCGCCTTGGTCGTGCCGGCGGCCGGCACTGTGCCGACGACGCGCCCGCGGCGAAGCACGGTGATCTGGTCCGAGATGGCCAGCACCTCGTCTAGCTTGTGGCTGATGAAGATGACGGTTTTCCCCTGTGCGACGAGCTGGCGGAGGTTGTTGAACAGCTCGTCGACCTCCTGGGGCACCAGCACCGCCGTGGGTTCGTCCAGGATGAGGAGCTCGGCGCCACGGTACAACACCTTGATGATCTCCACCCGCTGCTGCTCTCCAACGGAGAGGCTGCCGACCTCGGCCGTGGGATCCAGGACAAAGCCGTACTGCCGGCAGAGCTCGGCCACCCGCTGCTGCGCCTCGCGCATCCGCAGCCGGCCGAATCCCCAGACCGGTTCGCTCCCCAGGATCACGTTCTCGGCCACGGTAAACACTGGGATCAGCATGAAATGTTGGTGCACCATGCCAATCCCCAGCTCCAGCGCCCGGCGCGGGCTCTCGATGGTGACCGCGTGGCCCTTGACGGCAATGGTCCCCTCGTCGGGCTGGTAGAGCCCGTAGAGGACGCGCATGAGGGTGGACTTGCCGGCGCCGTTCTCTCCCACGATGGCGTGAATCTCCCCGCGGTGGACCGTCAGATCGACACGATCGTTGGCGACGACGCCGGGGAAGCGCTTCGTAATTCCTTGTAACTCGATGAACAGATCACTCATCTTGCCATCGTGGCGTAAAAAGAGAAGTGGAGGCATTTGCCTCCACTTCTCGTGCATGCGTCGAATCGGCTCACTTCAGCGTCGCAAGAAACGCCTCCAGCTGCTTCTTGTCGGACGGAACTTTGATCTTTCCGGCGATGATATCTTTCTTCAGCGCCTCCAGCCTGGCGGCGACCGACTGGATCATCGCCTTGTTGTAATCGTTCACGGCATACCCAACGCCGTTTTCCTTCAACCCAAACTGGCGCACCCCGGCCTTGTACTGCCCCGCGGTCGTGGCCTTGATGGTGTCATACACCGCCACGTCCACCCGCTTCATCATGCTGGTCAGGATTTGCGCGCGCTGGTCCGGCTTGACCGTTAACGACTGATCCGCGTCGACGCCAATCGCCAGCCGCCGCTGTACCACCGCGGCTTCGAAGACGCCGATGCCGGTGCCGCCGGACGCGTGATAGATGATGTCCGCTCCGCGATCGTACTCCGCCAGGGCCAGCTCTTTGCCCTTCACCGGATCGCGGAACGCTTCACCGGTGGTGCCGGCGTACTCGCTGAAAACCTGGATATTCTTCTTCACATATTTGGCGCCGGCGATGTAGCCGGCCTCGAATTTTTCGATCAGGGGGATCTTCATGCCGCCCACGAATCCGATCTTCCCGGTCGTGGACTTCAGCGCGGCGGCGGCTCCAACCAGGAAGGACCCCTCCTGCTCTTTGAAGAGCAGACTGACCACGTTCGGCTGATCGGCGATGAACCCGTCCACGATCGCAAATTTGACGTTCGGGAAGTCCTTGGCCACCCGGGTGATGCTGTCGGTGAAGAGGAACCCGATCCCGAAGATCAGATCGTACTTCTCCCCGCTTAAGAGCCGCAAGAGTTCCTCGCGGTTCTCCCCGCCGGCAGTGGGTTCGAGGTCGCGGGTCTCGATGCCGGACCCGAGTTCCTTCTGCGCGCGGGCCAGGCCCGCGTAGGCCATGTCATTGAACGACAGGTCGCCGCGCCCGCCCACGTCATAGACGATGCCGACGCGCCACTTCTTGGTTTGCGCCGCAGCCTGCGGTCCAGGGATCGCCCAGAGCAGCACCGCGACTGCGACCAGGACCGCGGTAGCGATCCGCATACCCGTGCTCATGTCCGACGCACCTCCCGTGGGTGTACCAGCGTGGGGTTGGCCTGCGTACCCTTCGTGCCGCTCCAGGGGAACTCCTGGCACGCGCGGGGCGACCTTACGAGGCGGAGCGAGCGTTGATCAGATGATCGAGTTCATCCAGTCCCACCAGCACGTCGCGGGGGTTGCTCCCCTGGGCGGGGCCCACGATGCCTTTCTCTTCCAGCTGATCGACGATGCGGGCGGCCCGGACATAGCCGATCTTCATCTTCCGTTGCAGCAGCGACACCGAGCCATACCCCGCACGCACAATCAGCCGTGCGGCGTCGGCCAGCAGGGCGTCTTCGTCTCCGCTGCCTGCGGCGGTTCCTGATTCTGCCTGCAGCAGGTCCTGGTCGTAGATTCTGCCTGCAGCAGGTCCTGGTCGTATACCGGCCGGCCCTGAGCCTTCCACCAGGCCACCAGCGCCTGAATCTCACTATCGGCGATGAATGCCCCCTGCGCCCGCGTGGACCGCGCCGCGCCCATCGGCAAGAACAGCATGTCGCCTTTGCCCAGCAACTTCTCCGCGCCCGGCATGTCCAGGATGGTGCGGCTGTCCACCTGGCTGCTGACGGCGAACGCAATGCGGGACGGGATGTTCGCCTTGATCAAGCCCGTGATCACGTCCACGGATGGACGTTGGGTTGCCACCACCATGTGGATGCCGGTGGCCCGGGTCATCTGTGCCAGGCGGCAGATCACATCTTCGAAATCCGCCGGGGCCACCATCATCAGGTCGGCCAGCTCATCGACGATGATGACCAGATACGGCAGGCGCTCCACGTCGGTGAGCTGATTGTAGGCCTGGATGTTCCGCGTCCCGGTGGCGGCAAAGCGCTCGAACCGTTCTTCCATCTCCCGCAGCATCTCCCGTAGCGCGCCGGCGGCGGCGCGGGGATTGGTCACCACCGGGATCAACAGCTGCGGGATGTTGTTATAGTTGGTGAACTCGACCCGCTTGGGATCGATCATCAGCAGCCGCACGTCTGCGGGTGTGCAGCGGAACAGCAGGCCGGCGATGATGGCGTTCAGCATCACCGATTTCCCGGAGCCCGTGGCGCCGGCGATGAGCAAATGGGGCATTTCGGTGAGATCGGCCAGGATCGGATGGCCGGCGATATCCTTGCCCAGGGCGACGACGAGCGGGCCGCTCGTACGCTGGTACTCGTCCGACGCCAGCAACTCCTTAATATGGACCAGCGCGGTCTTCTGGTTCGGCACCTCGATCCCCACGGCGGACTTGCCAGGGATGGGCGCCTCGATGCGCACGCTGGGCGCCGCCAGCGCAAGCGCGATATCGTTGGTCAGGCTGCTGATCTTCTGGACGCGGACCCCCGGCGCCGGCTGGACCTCGAACCGCGTCACCACGGGTCCCTGCTCCCAGCGTGTCACCTTGGCCTCCACACCGAAGCTGGCCAGGGTCTGTTCCAACTGCCTGGCGAGCTCCGCCGGTTCCGTTTTGGCCTTCCCCCGGGTGGTCGGCAGGTCGGCCAGCAGTGACGCGGGCGGCAGCTGATACCCGCCCAAAGGAGCTTCTAACGCCAGCGTTTCCTGCCTGAACGCTTCGCCCGCCCCAGTCCCAGGAGGGAGCTGCCGGTCCCTGCTTTGCGCGGGATCTGGGACGCGTTGCACCCCGCCAGTGGGGACGGCGCGTGGCGTCACCGCGGTCGCTGCGTCTGCCGGCCGAGGAACAGGGTGTGGAGGCGGCGATTGCCGGAGCAGCTCCACACGTTCCCGGATTGCCCGGCCCCCCTGCCAGATGGCGTGTGTGATGCCTGTTACCGACGAGGTCACGATGCTCGCCGCCGCCGCAGTGCCTCCGGCGATGAGCTGCCAGAAGGCCAGGACAGCGCCGACCAGTTCAGCTGCGATCCATTGAACGGTAGAGAGCACACCCCCTACTGCCGCCGCCAGGGAGACATTCACCCAGAGCAGCGCACCGCCAATCGCGCTGAGGGCCAGGACCAACCATGCGCCTGCCTCGCCAAACGCGCGGCGCAGGACCCAGAGCAGCGCGCCGGCGATCGCGCCCCCGCCGCCGCCCCCCAGGCCGGTGGACCATTCCGCCCCCCGTGGAACGCGAGCGTGGTAGGCGGTCATGGAAACCAACACGACCAGCGCGGCGCCGCACGCTCTGCGGCCGAGTCGCGAGCGCTCCGACGCGCGGAGCAGAGCGATGCCGCTCAACACGCCGGCGAGCGGAATCACCCATGCGCCGTTCCCCAGCGCGATGCGCTGGAGGCGTCCCAGGACCAGAGGCACGCCCGTGGCATCAGGGAGAAACGACAGTGCCAGCACCAGCCCGGCGACCAGCGCGACGGCACCGGCGGCATGAAGGCGGTTGGTGGCCCGTTTCCTGCGCGCCATACGCTCTTACCCCTTGGTGAAGAACAGTACCGCCGCGCCGGCGACGGCCGGGATTGCCGCCAGGAACGAGAGTCGCGCCGCCTCCTCTTTGCGCAACCCCATCCAGATCCCCGCGGTGATCGCGGTGATCAGATGCAACCCTGCTTCCAGGAGGATACCGGGACGGGAGATTCCGAGAAACGCCTCGGCGAAGATGAGGTGCGCCGTGCTGCTAACCGGGAGAAACTCCTTCAGCCCCTGGACCAGGCCCAGGATGACCATATCCAGCACGAATGCGCTCCTTTGAAAGGTGCGATGTCAGGTGCGTCCAAATGTTCGACCCAACACGTTCTATGCTCCCGGAGGGCTCTCCTTCAGTACCGGTACCAGAGGGCGTCCCAGGCATCCCAGAAGGTCTTCCCGGCCGCCCTGACCGTGCGCGGACCGACCAGCTCGACGCCGGTGCGGCCTTCGAATGACGCGAGTCGATCGGGAGTGGCCAGCTCCACCTGGAAGGTGACCGGAGGCGCAAACGTGAGTGGCTTCGGCCACCGCGGGCGATTCCCCAGCGCCTCGGCGGCTTTGGTTTCGATCAGCGTGCGCGCGTCCAGGGGGGCGAGATGGACGGCGGAAAACCGCCCCAGGCCTTTCTTCACCGGCGCGGTGACCACCGTTGGGCCGATAAGTTCACGCACTTCCGTGCACGTGGCGTCATCCCCGGCCACGAAGACCGCCGGCACGTTCCACGATCCCGCGATGGCGGCCACAATGCCCGATTCGCCGACCGGTGTCCCGTTGATGGTGGCCAGGTACCATGCTTCTGACGAGACGGTGTGGGACAAGACGCCGCCGGGCGTACCGGCTTTGGCGTGCGCGCCGACAAACAGGACCGCGTCGCACCCTTGGGTCAGCGGCTCGACATACCTGGCCCAGGCGTGGCCCAGGACGTAGCGAGCGCCCTCTTCCAACCGGTCGGGAATGAGACTCATGAACCCGCGCGCGCCTTCGTATCCGCCCCCATGACCATCGACCACGATGATCTCGTCGACCTTCGCCCGCCTGCAGGCCCGGACGATCGCGTTGATCTCCTCGGTGTAGAGCCTCCGGCCTTCCTCATAGAGGGGGGTCCGGCCGCCGGTATGCTCCCACGACGTGACCCCCGCCACCCCTTCGATATCGGCCCACACCATCACACGCATCGAGACTCCCTCTGTCCCCGCGACCGTCTCACCGCTCAGCCGTCAAGGAAGCGCCGCAGGCCGCGGAAGTCCTTCCTGAGCATCCGCACCCAGTCTCTCCTGTATAGGGCCATGGCGGGATGGTACAGAGGGAGAAGGGTGACGCGCCCGCGCGCGATGGAGCGGCCATGCACGTCGGCGATCTTGCGTCCTGGGAGAAAAGGGCCATGGCGGGATGGTACAGAGGGAGAAGGGTGACGCGCCCGCGCGCGATGGAGCGGCCATGCACGTCGGCGATCTTGCGTCCTGGGAGAAAATAGTCCAGCGCGATCCGGCCGAGAGTGACGATGACCTTCGGACGCAGGAGACGGAGCTGTTCTTCCAGCCACGGGGCGCAGGCGATGATCTCCTCGGGCGCAGGCGCGCGGTTGCGACCGGGCGGAGGTCCTGAGACGGGACGGGACTTCACGACGTTGGTGATGTACACGTCCTCGCGCGACAGCCCGATGGACGCCAGCAACTCGTCGAGGAACTTGCCGGCCGCGCCGACAAAGGGCTGGCCCGAGAGATCCTCCTGCCGGCCGGGCGCCTCGCCGACGAACATGATCCGCGCGGACGCTGGACCGGCCCCGGGCACGGCCTGGGTGCGCGTGCGGTGCAGCGGGCAGCGGTCGCAATGCCGAATCTGCTCATGAAGGCGGGCGAGGGCCTGTTCTTTGGCGGAAACTTTTCGATGCGGCATTGCGACCCGGGAACGCGGGAACAAACCTTTCGCCAGAGTGTTCGCGTTCCCGCGTTGCCGCGTTCCCCCGTTCCCGTTAATCAGACCGCAACGAGCGCCAGTTCCCTCAGCACGACCTGGATCTGCTCTTTCTCCTTCGCCGTCGCCTCCACCAGCGGCAAGCGAGGCTTCCCCACGCGGAACCCGCTCATGTTGAGGGCCGCTTTGACCGGAACGGGATTCGTGGTGATGAACAGTACCTTGAACAGCGGGAACAGCCGCAGGTGAATCTGCAATGCCTTCCGGAGGTCCCCTCGTTCGTGCGCGCGCACCATCTGCTGAATATCCGGTCCCACCAGGTGGGAGGCCACGCTGACGATCCCGCCTCCGCCGACGGAGAGAATCGGCAGGGTCAGGCTATCGTCGCCGCTGTAGATCTCAAAGGTCTGTGGAGTTTTGCGGCGGATCTCCGAGGCCTGATCCAGGCTGCCGCTGGCTTCCTTCACTGCGACGATATTGCGCACCTCGGCGAGTCTGGCAATCGTTTCCGGCGTGCAGTTGACGCCGGTCCGCCCGGGGATGTTGTACAGCATGCACGGCCGGCCGGTGGATTCGGCAATGGCCACGAAGTGCGCGTACAGACCGTCTTGAGAGGGGCGGTTATAGTAGGGGTTGACGAGGAGGAACGCGTCGGCGCCAGCCCGCCCTGCCTCTTTGGTGAGATGGATCGAATGCCGGGTGTCGTTGGTGCCCGTGCCGGCCACCACGACTGCCCGACCGGCCACAGCTTCCTTTACCGTCCCCACGAGCCGGATCTTCTCGTCGTCCGTCAGCGTCGGAGACTCTCCAGTGGTGCCCGCGACGACAATCCCGTCTGAGCCGCTGTCCGCGAGCCGCCTGGCCAGCGCCGCGGCCTGAGGAAAGTCGACGTTCCCCGCCTCATCCAACGGCGTCACCATTGCGGTGAGCACGCGACCAAAGAACGACATTTTCTTCTCCTCCTTAGCCTTCCGCCTCGCGCTCCGACGCGACCTCTGCCCCCAGCCCGAACTCATCATGGAGCGCGGCGAGGGCCCGCTGCAGCTGTTCCCGCCACACCAGGCAGGAGATGGTCGTATGTGAGTCCGCGGTCTGCAGAATCTCTGTCCCGGCGTCGTGCAGCGCTTTCACCACACGCGCCATCACACCGGGCCGGCCGCGCATCCCGGCGCCGATAATTGACACTTTCGCGCACGGGCCGCTCACCTGGACCTCGTACCCGAGTGTGGAGAGAAGGTTGGCCGCCTGCGGAACGGCCTCCTCCTTCACGGTGAACGCTAGCATCTCCGGCAACAGGGTGATCAGATCGATGCTGATGCCATGTTCGGCTAGAGCCGCTAGCGCGCCCAGCGGGCGCGAGAGGTCCTCTCCCCTTTTGCGCGCGATCTTCAATTGTACGACGTCAGGCAAATGCGCGAGCGCGATGACCGGCCGTCCGTCGATGATCGGGACACCGAGTTCCGTTCCTTTCACGATCAGCGTCCCTCCATTCCGGTTGCCCATCCGCCGGATGATCAACTTGACGTTATGCTCACGCCCGATGTCCGCCGCGCGCGGATGCAGCACCCGCGCGCCCAGGGCCGCCAGCTGTGACATCTCATCGTAGGTGATCCGCCGGATCGGTCGGGCCCCGGGCACCAGTTTGGGATCGGCGGTCATGATCCCTTCGACGTCCTTGTAGATCTCCACCACCTCGGCGTCCAGCGCCGCCCCCATGGCCACGGCGGTGGTATCGCTGCCCCCGCGGCCCAGCGTCGTCACCTCGCCGTCGGGCGTGACACCCTGGAAGCCGGCCACAACCACGACCCGGTCGCGCTCGAGGTGCGCCCGCGCGCGGGTAGGATCGATTCTCAGGATGCGGGCGTCGTTGAACTCGTCGCTCGTGAGGATCCCGGCCTGCGCGCCGGTGAGTGCGATGGCCGGGCAGCCGGCCCGCACTAGGGTGTGGGCGAGGACCGCCGTGGAGATGATCTCTCCCGTCGACAATAGCAGGTCGAGCGTGCGCGGGTCGATGTCGCTGCCGATCTCCCGCATCAATCCCATCAGCGTATCGGTGGCGTAGGGGTTGCCTTCGCGGCCGATGGCAGAGACCACGGCGACGATGGCGCGGCCTCGCCTGCGGGTCGCCGTGATGAGCTCGGCGACCTGCAGCCGTCCCCCTGGACTTTCCAGGAGTGAGCCGCCAAATTTCTGGACGACGACTCTCATGATAAGTCTTCCCGGTCTCCCCGGTCTTCCCAGTCTTCACGGTCTCCAGACTCTCCGTCTCGGTAGGTGCGGTGGACTGGGGAGACTGGGTAGACCGGGAAGACTGGGTAGACTAGAAGGTTGCTTTCGATGTCAGCAGTCCCATCTCGATTACCCGTTCCGCGATCTGGATGGCGTTGAGCGCGGCGCCTTTGCGAAGGTTGTCGGCCACGGCAAAGAAGGCCAGGCACCCGGCTTCGTCGAGGCGGATCCTGCCCACCAGGCACGGGTCGCGGCCGGCGGCGAGCAGCGTCGTGGGCACGCGTCCCGCAACGGGATCGTCGACCAGTTCGACGCCGGGGGCCGCGGCCAGCAGCTCGCGCGCGCGCGCAGCATCGAGCGGCCGCTCGAACTCCGCGTGGACCGCCACTCCGTGGGCGACCAGCGTCGGCACGCGCACGCAGGTCACGCCGGCCGCCAGACGCGGCGCCGACAGCAGCTTCCGCAGCTCGGCCGCAACCTTAATTTCCTCGCTGAAGGCCCCCCCGCGCAGTGAGCCGACTGCGGGAATGAGATTCATAGCGATCGGTGCGGCGAAGGCCGAGCCCCGAGGGCGGTCTGGGGGCTGGCGTGAGGCGCCGGCCTCCTGCACTTCCGCCCAGAGCTGATCCACGCCGCGCTGGCCGGCTCCTGAGACCGACTGGTAGGAGCAGGCGATGAGCCGCCGCACCCCCGCCGCCCGGTGCAGCGGTGCGAGCGGCACGGCGATGGTGGCGGTGGTGCAGTTGGGGTTGGCGATGATGCGGCGCGGGATCTGCCGCAGGGCGTCGGCGTTCACCTCCGGGATGACGAGCGGGACATCGGGTTCCATGCGAAAGGCCGCAGAGTTATCGATGACCAGCGCGCCGGCCGCTGCGGCGGAGGGGACGAGCTCTCTGGCAACCTCATCGGGCGTGTCGAAGATGATCAGGTCGAGATCGTGGAAGGCTGCGCGCGACGCCGCTTCGACCACGAGAGACCCGATGCGCATGCCCGCGGAGCGGGCCGAGGCAAAGAGCCGCAGCGCCGACGCCGGGAAGTTGCGCTCCCGCAGCACCCGCAACGCCTCCCGGCCGACGACGCCTGTGGCGCCGACGATGCCGACCCGATAACCGCTCATACTCTCTCCAACTATAGTTCCAGAAGTTTCTCCAGGCCGTAGACCAGTCCTGTCAGCGACCGCACCTTGCGCGCGGCGAGCATCAGGCCGGGCATGAACGATTCTTCGCTGACGGAGTCGTGGCGGATCACCAGCGTTTGCCCCGGACCTCCGAAGATAACTTCTTGATGTGCGGCGAGCCCGGGCAGCCTGACGCTGTGCACGCGAATGCCCTCTGCCCTGCCCCCGCGCGCCCCCGTGATCGTCTCCTCTTCCTTCACGGCCGGCGCGGGCGCCGAGCCACGCGCGGCCGCCACCACCGCCGCCGTCCGCAGCGCTGTCCCCGACGGCGCATCGCGTTTGCGATCGTGGTGGAGTTCGATGATCTCGACGTTGGGGAAGTGCCGGGCTGCCTGCCGGGCGAACTCGATCATCAAGATGGCCCCTACCGCAAAGTTGGGCGCCACGACCGCACCGACCCGCTTCGCGCCACACAGGGCCGCGAGGCCGTCCAGGTCCTGCTGGCCGATGCCCGTGGCGCCGATGACCGGCCGGACGCCTGCAGGAATGGCCACCCGGGCATGTTCCGCCGCGGCCGCGCCGGGGGAGAACTCGATGAGGACATCCGGCTTCGCGTCGAGGATGTCGGCCAGCTCGGCGGTCAGCGTGACGCCAAGAGGAGCCGTGCCCGCCACCGTACCGGCGTCCTGCCCTACCCCGCGCTCGCGGCCCAGCGCTGCGGCCAGCGTCATATCCGGCGCCGCGGCGACCGCTCGCACAGCGGCTCTTCCCATGCGGCCGGCGGCGCCGGCGACCGCAACCCGAATTTTGTCGGCCATCAGGCTTTCGCCTCCACGTAACCCTCAAACGCCTTCCGCATCGAGGTGGCCAGCTGGCCGTCGGAGCGGAACGGACCGATGGCCGCCATCGACAGCCGCCCGGCCGGGAAGAGGTCGGCGGCCATACGCTGGATCTCCTCGGCGGTCACCGCGTCGACTTTGGCAATCAGTTCGTCGAGTGAAATCTGCCGGCCATGGTAGACTTCCGACCGGGCCAGCATCGACATCCGGCTTCCGGTGCTCTCCAGTCCCAGCATGAGACCGCCCTTCAAGGATTCCTTGGCCCGGTGCAGCTCGGCGTCGTCGACGCGATGCCGCGCGATCTTCTCGATCTCCACGAGCGTCAGGCGGATGACCTCCGGACCGGCGTCGGGGCTCATGCCCGCGTAGACCACGAACAGGCCGCCGTCGCGGTATGACGCGGCATATGAGGAGATGCTGTAGACCAGTCCTCGCCGTTCGCGGATTTCCTGGAACAGCCGGGAGCTCATCCCCCCACCCAGGAGGTGGTCGAGGACCGAGAGCGCGTAGCGGCGCTCGTCGGCCTGGGCCAGTCCTTGCGTCCCCAGGCAGAGGTGAACCTGCTCGGTCTCCTTTGTGCGTGTGGCAATGTCGGCTTGCGGCTGCGGCGCAGGCTGCCGGACCGGATCGGTGGCACCTTCCCAGGCCCCGAAATGGCGGCCGACCAGCGCGGCGACCTGATCATGTTCCAGGTCACCCGCTGCGGCCAGCACGACGTTGTTCGGCCGGTAGAAACGCCGGATGTGCTCGACGAAATCGTCTCGGGTGAGACGGTTCACCGTCGGGAGCGTCCCGATCACCGGCCGGCCCAGCGGATGGCTGTTCCACACCGTCTGCGCGAACAGGTCCTGCACGAGCTCGTCAGGCGAGTCCTCGTAGCTCTTGATCTCCTCGGCGATCACCTGGCGCTCGCGCTCGATGGACTCTGCGGCCAATGTGGAGTGCAGCAGCATGTCGGCGTAGATCTCCAGCGCCCGGTCCAGGTGGGATGACAGGACCTTCACATAGAAGACGGTCTGCTCGCGGTCGGTGAAGGCGTTCATCTGCCCGCCGATATCGTCCACGGCCTGGGCAATTTCCAGGGCCGAGCGGGTCGCCGTGCCTTTGAAGAAAAGATGTTCCAGGAAGTGGGAGATCCCGTGCTGCTCAACGGGTTCGTAGCGGGAGCCGACCCCGACCCAGAT
>Ga0209803_1000326_pt1 | contig 31537 bp, 36 predicted proteins | sample GraSoiAngelo_138_FD_185895 | JGI IMG/M metagenome (GOLD analysis project Ga0209803, IMG submission 185895) | Grasslands soil microbial communities from the Angelo Coastal Reserve, California, USA - 14_0929_09_40cm (SPAdes) (version 2) | ecosystem: Environmental > Terrestrial > Soil > Grasslands ...
TCTCCAGCCACAAGCCCGAGCGCTGCGTGATCCTCCAGCGCCCACAGGAGCGCGCGCCGCTTCAGAAGGGGCGCGACGTCGACTGGGACGACGCGATGGCGAGCGCGCCACCGGCCGAGTGCGTGCCCGTGGCGGCCACCGATCCGCTCTACATCCTCTACACGTCGGGCACGACCGGCATTCCCAAGGGCGTCGTGCGCGATAACGGCGGTCACGCCGTGGCGCTGAAGTGGTCGATGCAGAACGTGTACGGCGTCGGCACCGGCGAAGTCTACTGGGCGGCGTCCGACATCGGCTGGGTCGTCGGCCACTCCTACATCGTCTACGCGCCGCTGCTCAAGGGCTGCACGACGATCCTCTACGAGGGCAAGCCGGTCGGCACGCCCGATCCCGGCGCGTTCTGGCGGCTCATCAGCCAGCACGGCGTCAACGCGCTCTTCACCGCGCCCACGGCGTTTCGGGCCATCAAGAAGGAGGACCCGCACGGCGTCCACATGACGAAGCACGACCTCTCGCGCTTCCGCACGCTCTTTCTGGCCGGCGAGCGCTGCGATCCGGACACGCTGCTGTGGGCCCGCGAGAAGCTCGCCGTGCCGGTGATCGATCACTGGTGGCAGACGGAGACGGGCTGGCCCATCGCCGCCAACTGCGTGGGCCTCGGCATGTTGCCGGTGAAGCCGGGCTCGCCCACCAAGCAGGTGCCGGGTTACGACGTGCGCGTGCTGTCCGAAGACAACGCCGAGATGGCGGGGGGCCAGATCGGCTCGATCGCGATCCGCCTGCCGATGCCGCCGGGCTGCCTGCCGACGTTGTGGAACAACGATGCGGGCTACGAGACGTCGTACCTCACGAAGCACCCGGGGTTCTATCTCACCGGCGACGCGGGCTATCGCGACGACGACGGCTACCTCTACATCATGAGCCGCGTGGACGACATCATCAACGTGGCGGGCCACCGGCTCTCGACGGGCGCGATGGAAGAGGTGCTGGCGTCGCATCCCGACATCGCAGAATGCGCGGTGGTCGGCGTGGCCGACGACATCAAGGGCGAGGTGCCGGTGGGCTTCGTCGTCACCAAGGCGGGCGTGGCGCGGGCGGATGCCGAGATCGTCCGCGAGCTGGTGGAGAAGATTCGCCAGCAGATCGGGCCGGTGGCGGCGTTCAAGACCGCGCTCGTCGTCAAGCGGCTGCCCAAGACGCGCTCGGGAAAGATCCTGCGCGGGACGATGAAGAAGATCGCCGACGGCCAGGAGTACGGGGTGCCGGCGACCATCGACGATCCCGCGATCCTCGGCGAGATCGGCGACGCGCTGGGCGGTGCGGGCTACCCGAAGAAGGGCTGAGCCTTCAGCGCGCCGATTGAACCAGGCGCGGGATCTCGCCGGCTTCGGGGAGCCGGCCGGCCTGGCGCTTGGAGAAGACGGTCCGGCCGTCGACGGTGACCGACAGCTCGCCGAAGCCGCCCCAGCGGATCTTTGCGGGGATCTGCTGCGACTGCAGCTCGTCGCGGAGGCGTACCGCCTCCTGGCGGAGATCGGATCAGACGACGCAGCGACGGATCTCGACGTTCATGGCGCTATCATAGCGCAGGGGAGGGAACGGCGATGACGGCCGGCGGTACGATGCGGGCGGCGTTCTACGAGGGCCCGCGGAAATTCGCGACGGGGACGCTGCCGGTGCCCGAGCCGGGAGCCGGCGAGGCGCTGTTGCGCATGCGACGAGTCGGCATCTGCGGCACCGACCTCCACATCTTCCAGGGCCATCTCGATCACCGCGTCCCGCGCGGCGGCGTGACCGGCCACGAGACCTTCGGCCAGGTCGTTCGCGCGCCGCGCGACAGCGGCTTCAGCACGGGCGACCGCGTGGTGGTCGAGCCGCTTCAGTTCTGCGGGGCCTGCCGCGCCTGTCGGATGGGAGCGTCCTATCTCTGCTATTCGCTGAAGGTTCTGGGCGTCGACGTCCCCGGCGGCTTGCAGGAGTACTGGGCCGTGCCGGCGGCGCGCCTGCTCCACGTCCCCGACACGCTCGACGACGATGCCGCCGCGGTGATCGAGCCGCTCGCCGTCGCCACGCACGACGTGCGCCGGGCCGGCGTGAAGGCGGGCGACACCGTGCTCGTGTTCGGCGGCGGCCCGATCGGCACGCTGATCGCGATGGTGTGCCGCGAGCGCGGCGCGCGCGTCGCCGTCGCCGAGGTGAACCGGTTCCGCATCGAGATGCTGCAGAACCTCGGGCTGCCGACCGTCGGGCCCGACGCCGACGTCGTGAAGTTCGCCAACGACTGGACGGGCGGCATCGGCGTGGACGTCGCCTTCGAGGTCACCGGGCATCCCGCTGCCGTGCGGGCCGTCACCGACGTCGTGAGGGTGTGGGGGACCGTCAGCATCGTGGCCATTCACGCCGAGCCGATGCCGGTGAATCTCTACCAGATGTTCGCGCGCGAGCTCCACATGCACGGCAGCCGGCTCTACGCGCGCGAGGACTGGGAAGAAGCCATTCGCCTGGCGGCGACCGGCGCCGTCAACCTCGGCCTGCTGGTGAGCCGTCGAATCCCACTCGAGCGGATCAACGAAGGCATGGAAGAGGCACTCAAGGGAGGCGCCGTGATGAAAGTGCTGGTGGAGCTGTGAGGGCCCTCGCGATCGTTCTCCTCGCGGTTGCTGTCGGCGGATGCGCGGCCGAGCTCGACGTGTCGGGCGAGAAGTGGAGGAAGGAAGGCATCGGGTCCAACCAGGTGACCCTCGACGAGACCGAGTGCGCGCGCAGCGCGATGGACGCAGGCCAGACCCCCGATCTCATCGTCGGCGGACTTGCCGACGTCGTGCGCGACGTCATCCGCGAGCGCGGACGCCAGGGGACGTACGAGAAGTGCATGAGGGATCGCGGCTACCGGAGCGCGTAGGGCCAGTCGCCGGCACCGGGATTGCTGTAGGGAGGGGGCCATGAAGGGCATTGCCGTGGTCATGGTGATCCTGGCTCTCGTTGGAATAGCAGCCGTGGCGATGGTGCGCACGATCCTTCCTCCGATCGAGCACAGCGGCGCTTCGGGATGGGTGGGCACGGCGCCTCGCGCCGATGAGACCGGTTACGTCGCGCTGCCGCGACTCTTCGCTCCGGACCGGCAGGGCTTCCTCAGCATGATGTCCGGCGTCTCGCTCGTCGTGCTGCTGGTCGCCAGCACGGCCTTCGCCGCCTACACGATCCGCCTCGCGTACCGAGACGAGCCTCACGCCCGCCGGGCCTAAGTCCTAGCCGATCTTCTTCAGCACGAGGGCGGTCGGCGCGTTCGGGAAGGGCCATCCGGGGATCAGCGCCGTGAAGCGCCCGGCGGTGCCGCCGGCCACCAGGAGCCGGAAGTTCTCGGGCGCGCGGAATTTCCCGCGAAGCCGCTCCCACAGATAATCGCGCACGTCGGCCTTCGACCAGCCGTCGTCGCCGATCACCTGCGCGTGCTCGGGCGCGAAGACGATCAACACGTCGCCGAGATTCCTCAGCGTGTGGTTGCCGACGACCTCGAGCGTCCGTGTGATCGTCGCCAGCACGTCGGCGGCCTTGCGGCTCTGGGTATCGGCCACGACGACCAGCGGTTCGCCCGGGAACGCCGCCACCGTGCCGAAGCAGCACGCGTAGCGCGCGGGATTGCCGAACGTGGACATGCTGATGACGCCGGGCCGCGCGCCGCCGAGGTTGGCCCAGATCAGCCGGAGGGCGCGGCCGATGGTGGCGTTGGCGCGCGTGCCGGGGCCGAGGGCGCCGGCGGCGCAGTTGAGCTCGATCGTCACCCGCGCCGGGCCGTTGACGATGAAGATGGGCGCCACCGCATCGGTCGTCCCCGAGATACCGACGAGATCGAACGCGTCGTCGCACATCGCGCGGACGGCCGCGACGACCACCGGCATGTACTCGGGGCGGCAGCCCGCCATCACCGCGTTGATCGCGATCTTCTCGATCGTCGCGCGGCCATTGGCGGGCGCGACGCTGGCGATGAGCTCGTCGGCGCGGCGATCGGACGCCGCGATCATCGCGTCGACCAGCGCGCGGGTGGGCGGCACGACGGGCAGGCCGTCGGTGACGCCTCGCGCATGGAGCTGCTCGATGGCGTCGGCGGCCTCGGACATGTCGGGTAGGATAGCGCGCGGGAGAGCGCCATGTCCTACGAGCAGATCCTGTACGATGTCGCCGACTCCGTCGCGACGATCACGCTGAACCGTCCCGACCGCCTCAACGCCGTCACCGCGCGCTCGATCGACGAGCTCATCGCCGCGTTCGACGCGGCGGATGCCGACGATGGCGTGCGGGCGGTGATCGTCACCGGCGCCGGCCGCGCGTTCTGCGCGGGCGCCGACCTCGGCGCCGGCGGCCGGACGTTCGATCGCGCCGACCGCTCGACCGCGGACGAGCATCGTGACGGCGGCGGACGCGTGACGCTGCGCATCTTCGACCTCAAGAAGCCGGTCATCGCGGCGATCAACGGACCGGCCGTCGGCTTCGGCATCACGCTGACGCTGCCCATGGACGTGCGCATCGCGTCCACCGCGGCCCGCATCGGGTTCGTGTTCGCCCGCCGCGGCGTCGTGCCCGAGGCGTGCAGCACGTGGTTCCTGCCGCGCCTCGTCGGCATGAGTCAGGCGGCCGAGTGGGCGTTGACGGGACGCGTGTTCTCCGCCGAGGAAGCCCTGGCCGGGCGCCTGGTGAGTCGCGTCGTCGCGCCGGACGCGTTGCTCGCGACCGCGCGAGAGCTGGCGGCCGAGATCGCCGACAACACGTCGGCCGTCTCCGTCGCGCTGATCCGCCAGATGCTGTGGAAGCTGCTCGGCGCCGACCATCCTCGCGAGGCCCACCGGATCGACTCGCTGGGGATGTTCTGGACGGGACGCTCACCCGATGCCCGCGAGGGCATCGAGGCCTTCATCGCGAAGCGGCCGGCGCGCTTTTCGCAGCGCCCGAGCACCGACATGCCGCCGTTCTATCCCTGGTGGCGGTGATCGACTGGGCGCTCGGCGCCCTCGTCATCACGGCCGCGAGCTTCGTGCAAGGCCTGGCCGGCTTCGGCATCGGCCTGGTCGGGCTGGCGTTCCTGCCATACCTGATGTCGCCGGCCACGGCGATCGTCCTCCTCACGCTGTACGCCGCGCCATTCACGCTCGGCGTGTTCATCCAGCTCCGCGACGATTTTCGGCTCTCGGGAATCCGCGACATGCTCGTCGGCACCGTGCTCGGGACACCCATCGGCGTCTGGGGCCTGGCCGCGCTGCCGGCGTCGCTCATCAACCGGCTGATCGGGGTGTTCATCTTGCTGATCGTGATCCTCGAGGTCCGCCGTCTCTTCCCCGAGCGCTTGCCTGGTCGCGGGTGGGGCTTCGGCGCCGGTGTCCTGTCCGGCGTGCTGGGAGGCGCGATCGGCACGCCGGCGCCGCCGGTCATCGTCTATTCGATGACGCAGGGGTGGACACCGCGCCGGATGAAGGCGAACCTCCAGGCGTTCATGGTGGTGAACCAGACCCTGATTCTCGGTGGCTACGAGTGGGCCGGGCTGTTGACGCGCGAGGTGTGGCATCTGGGGCTGAGCTTCGCCATTCCCGCCCTCGTCGGCGTGCTCGCGGGCATCGCGCTCTTCGGCCGGATCGATGCCGTGCGCTTCCGCCAGATCGTCTTCACGCTGCTCTTCATCTCCGGGCTCGTCCTGCTCGTGCGCGGCTGAACGCCGCGGACGCATCGCGACGCCGCCCGCCGCCCGACGCGCTCCGACGGTGGTATGCTCCCGCTCACCACTCCGGGAGGGAACCATGAGCATCAAGCGTCACCAGCCGGGCCCGCGGATGAGCGCTGCGGTCGTGCACAACAACACGGTCTATCTCGCCGGGCAGGTGGCCGGCGATCAGCCGACGGCCAAGGGCCAGACGGCCGACATCCTGAAAAAGATCGACGGCCTGCTGGCGTCGGTCGGCAGCGACAAGTCGAAACTCCTCTCGGCGACCATCTATCTCGCGAACATGGCGTCGTACAACGAGATGAACGAGGTGTGGGACGCCTGGGTCGATTCCGGTAACACGCCGGCGCGCGCCACGGTGGAAGCGCGACTGGCCCAGCCCAAGTTCCTGGTCGAGATCTCGGTCGTCGCGGGGCTCTGAGCGGCGTCATGCACGTCGGCACCGCCGTCGTCTTCCAGAATCCGGGCCGGATGCGTCCCGATCACGAGGTGTACCGGCAGGAGCTGCGGCTCGCCGATCTCGTCGAGCCGCTCGGCTACGACTCGATCTGGGGCGTCGAGCACCACTTCACCGACTACACGATGTGCCCCGACGTGCTGCAGTTCCTGTCGTACATGGCCGGGCGCACCGAGCGGATCAATCTCGGCTCGATGGTGGTCGTCCTGCCCTGGCACGATCCGCTCCGAGTGGCGGAGCAGGTGGCGATGCTCGATGCCATGTCGGGCGGCCGCCTGATCCTCGGTCTCGGCCGCGGCGCTGCCAAGGTCGAGTTCGACGGTTTCCGTCTTCCGATGGACGAGTCGCGGCCGCGCTTCGTGGAGTCGGCATCGATGCTGCTGCGCGGGCTCGAGAGCGGGTTCTGCGAGCACACGGGCGACTTCGTGAGTCAGCCGCGCGCGCGGATCCGACCGGCGCCGTTCAAGTCGTTCCGCGGGCGGACGTATGCGGCCGCCGTCTCGCCCGAGTCGGCGCGCATCATGGCCGAGCTCGGCGTCGGCATCCTGATCATTCCCCAGAAGCCGTGGCACGAGGTGGCCAAGGAGCTCGACGCCTACCGCGCGATGTACCGCGAGGTGAACGCGGCGGAGGCGCCGGCGCCGATCGCCGCGGGCTGGACATTCTGCGACGAGAGCGCCGACCGCGCCGAGGCGATGGCCCGCCAGTACATCGGCGGCTACTACCAGTCGGTGCTCGAGCACTACCAGTTCGCGAGCGATCATCTGGCCAAGACGCGCGGCTACGAGTACTACGGCAAGATGACCGAGAAGATCGCGCAGTACGGCACCGACAAGGTCATCGACTTCTTCCTGGGGCTCCAGGTGTGGGGCACACCCGAGCAGTGCTACGCGCGGATCCTGGACATCCGCGAGCGCGTGAGCAATCAGGCGTTCGTGGGCGTCTTCTCCTACGCCGGGATGCCGTACGACGAGGCCGAGCGCAACATGCGGCTGTTCGCGCGCGAGGTGACCCCGGAACTGAAGAAGCTGGGCGGTGCCGCCGTTGCGGCCCGCACGATCGGCGAGCGCGAGCGCCCGCAGGCCGACATCGCGCTCGGTTTCTAGCCCACCGCCCGGCGTTCCCTACCTGCCGGCAAGGCGGGCGACGACCGGTGCGAAGGCGTCGATGTACGGTTCGAAGATGACGTAGTACGAGATGGACCAGCGTTCCCGACGCGCGCGAAGGGCCTCGACGACCTGTTCGACGGTCCCGATCAGCACGTAGGGGCTCTCGAGAATCTCCGCGGGGTTCAACTGTTCCCAGCGGCGCGCCAGCTCCTCGGCAGCCTTCCGCCGATCGTCCGTCACGACCACGCGCTGGACCAAAGCGTTCAGCTCGATGCAATCGAAACGATCGCCGGCGACTTCTCGCACGAGCCGTACCCGCTCGTCGACGACCGCCGCCTTCCAGTCGGAGACGTCCCGCACCGCGCCGCTGCGCCGGAAGGCGATGCCAGTCAGGCCGACGATGTCGGCTTCCTTCGCGGCCAGAGCCAGGAGCCGTGGAGCGCTTCCACCGATGAAGATGGGCGGGCGAGGCCGCTGCACCGGGAGAGGATGAATCGTGTGATCGGTGACCCGATAGTGACGCCCGGCGAAGCTCACCGACTCACCTTCGAGCAAGCGCTTGACGATCACGACAGCTTCCCCGAGGCGCTCGACTCTGATGGCGCCCGGATCGAAGGTCAACCCGGCCTGATCGTATTCGGATTTCATGTGGCCGGCGCCCAGTCCGAGCTCGAGCCGGCCGCCGGTGAGGAGGTCCACGGTCGCGGCCTCTCGGGCGACGAAGATCGGGTGACGGAAGTCGTTGTTGAGGACCATCGTGGCGACCCGGAGGCGTTTCGTCGCGGCGGCGGCACCGACGAGCGCCGGCATCGGCGCGAGAAGGTCGGTCAAGTGGTCGGGAACGGCCAGCACGGAATAGCCGAGATCCTCGAGCTGGCGAGCCTTGTCGACCAGCTCGACCCGCGATCCCGCGCTCCTGACGCTGACGCCGAAACGGAACGGCTTCATCACCAGCGTCTGATGGCGGGGACTAGCTTCCCGGCGGATCGAGCAGCGCGCGCACCATGCGCCTGTTCGCGCGCGAGGAGGCTTCGCCCGTCTCGGTCACTTCCCGAAACGCCGCTGCCGCTGCTGGTAGCTTCGAATCGCCCGAAGGAAATCGAGCTTGCGGAACGCCGGCCAGTAGGCGTCGCAGAAGTAAAACTCGCTGTAGGCGCTCTGCCAGAGCATGAAGCCCGACAGGCGCACCTCACCGCTGGTTCGAATGATGAGATCGGGATCCGGGCAATCGTAGGTATAGAGGTACTTCGCCACGGCATCCACGGTCAGGCCGTGAAGCATCTCTTCCGGCTGATCCCGGCGCATGAAACTCTCGTGGAGATAGCTCCTGACGGCGTCGATGATCTCCTGCCGCCCGCCATAGCCGACGCCGACATTGAGCAGGAGTCGGTCGTGCTGGCGGGTCGCTGATTCCGCCTCGCGCAACGTTCGCTGCACGGCATCGGGTAAGAGTTCCAACTGGCCGATGGCGCGAATCCGAATCCCCAGCTGCTCCGTGAATCCGCTCCGCGTCCATTCCGGGATCGTGCTGTCGATGACGTCGAGAACTGCGCCGACGTCCGCGGAGTCGCGACCGAGATTCTCCGTTGAAAGCCACCAAAGAGTGACCATAGGGATCCTGAGTTCGCTGCACCAGCTCAACACTTCTTCGGCCTTTGCGGCGCCGAGCCGGTATCCGTTGAGGTTGGAGAGGCCAGCTTCCCGCGCGTAGCGTCGATGGCCATCCTGGATCAGTCCCAAGTGCCGCGGCATGCGGCCGCGAATGATCTCGTCGAGCAGTCGTGCTTCATAGAGTCGGTAGAGAAGGCGCCTCAGCACGTTGTGTCCCGATTCACCACCTGATCGCCGCGCCGAGGGGCGAACGGGCAGGCGCCTCGACGCTCTGCGCGCCGAGCGCCGCGTGCTACCGGCCAGTGTCGAACGATCGACGGCGTCAGAGGCAGCAGCGCGCGGATGAGGCTGGCTGACCGGCTCAGCATCGCCTCTTTCCGCGCGTCCCACGATAGGCCGTACCCCTCTCGGATCGTCGGTGGCAGGAGGCCCGCCGTCACCAGGCGGGTCCACCAGAGCGCAGGCCTGACCGGGAGGAGCGCGGGAGGATAGAGGATGTCGCGCGCGAGGTCACGCGCGACGTCGGTCACCACGATTTCGCCTCCCGCGAGCATCGCGTCCATGTAGTGGCGCAGTGCCGCGAAGGTTCGCGGTAGACGTCTCTCCGGGATGCCCAGGCGTTCTTCGATGGCGCTGGCCTCGTCGCAGTATCGATTCTTTTCCTCCAGCGTCGGAGAATCGACGAAGAGTTCGTAGACGCGCAAGTTCATGTCGACGAGGGTGGCGTGGACCCAGGCGAGGAGGGATGGATCGTGGGCCGAATAGCGCGTTCCGGCCGGAAACACGCCGGCAACTTCGGACAACTGCCCGTTCACATGGTCATGGATCGCATTGATGCGCGCGATGACGAGCCGAGCTTCGGCCTCGGTGCCGAAGGAAAGTCTCAGCATCGCCTCGAGGGTGCCCTGAAAGCGCCGCAGCCGGCCCCGGGGTGACGAGCGAAACGTGCTGTGGTCGGCGACGCCCTGCGCGACGAGGGGATGCGCGAGCTGGAGCAGGATGGCCGGTCCCCACGCGAGCAGCAGAATGATCTCGCGCTGGAGTTTCCACGCAATCGTGCCGCCGTCCAGCGGTGTTCTCGTCCGTGCGATCGACGCCGAGGCCATTGCTTCGCGAATTCCCACAGCGTGGCAAACCCGATTTCGATGCTAACACACTGCAACGTGAACACATTGGGCCGATACCGCGTTCAGCTTCTCGCCGGCGCTAGCCTCCCAGCAGATCGACCAGCGGGCGCAGATCCCTGAACTCGTGGTCGGGCTTCGGGACGTCGGCAGCCAGGGGCAGCGCGCGGCGATTGATCCACGCCACCGTGATCCCCAGCGGCTTGGCGCCCACCATGTCGGTGCGCTGAGACTGGCCGCAGTGCAGTAATTCGTTCACGCCGACCCCGGCTTCCCTCAGCAGATATCTGAACAGCGTTCCGTCGGGCTTGTAGCCGCGCGCCCGCTCCGCGGTGCACACGAGGTCGAATGTCCGCCCGAGCGGCGTGACGGCCAGCAGATCGTCGTCGATGTTCGAGCCGAGCGCGAGCGTGAAGCGACCGGCGAGCCGATCGAGAACGCCGTCGACGTCGCCGAAGCGCGAAAACGTCGGGAAGGCGTCGAAGTATTTCTGAATCAGCCCTGCGTTGCCCCGGATGCCGAAGTGAGCGAACGTCTCGGCGAGCGAGTCGCGACAGATCTCGCGGTACGAGCGATAGGGCTGCCAGTAGCGCCGGATGTTGGCGGCCTCCCAGCGCTCCCAGAACTCGAGCGGATCGAGATGAGACGCGCCAACCGAGCTCAGGATGTCCGCGAAGGCGGCGTGGGAGCCGGCCCGCACGTCGACGAGCGTGCCGTAGACGTCGAAGGAGAGAACCTTCACCAGCGCGGCAGGCGCGGGGCCTCGGCGCAGACCCGCTCGACCTCCTCGATCGTCTTGGGGACGCCGACGGTCAGCACGTCGTGGCCGGACGCGGTGATAAGGACGTCGTCCTCGATCCTCACGCCGATGCCGCGGAACTCGCGCGGGATCGGGTGGACGATCTTTTCCGCCTTGGCCTTCTCTTCTTCGTCCAGCCGCCGGGCGGCGGCCGCGCCCAACCGCAGGCGGCGCTCGAGCATCTCCTGCTCACTGAACTCGCGCAGGTAGAAGGTGGCCGACTCGCGGGCCGGGTCGAAATAGAGGCCGGGCTCGACGGTGAACACCATGCCGGGCTCGAGATCGCGCGACCCGCCGCGAATCCGGTAATCGCCGACGTCGTGCACGTCCATGCCGAGCCAGTGCCCGGTGCCGTGCATGTAGAACTCGCGGTAGTGATGCATCGCGAGCGACTCCTCCACGCCGAGGGGGAGGAGCCGGAGGGCGACCAGGCCCTCGGTCAACACGCGCCGGGCCGCGTCGTGGACCACCTCGTAGCGCTGTCCCGGCTTGGCCGCGGCGATGCCCGCGAGCTGGGCGCGCAGGACGATGTCGTAGATCGCGCGCTGAGGCGCCGTGAAGCGCCCGTTCACGGGAAACGTCCGCGTGATGTCTGACGCCTGGTAACCGTACTCGCACCCCGCGTCGATCAGCAGCAGGTCGCCATCTTCCATGCGCCGGTTGTTCTCGAGGTAGTGCAGGATGCACGCGTTCGGTCCCGACCCGACGATCGAGGGATACGCGTTGCGCCGCGAGCCGTTCATGCGAAAGACGTACTCGAGGACGGCCTGCACCTGGTACTCCATGAGGCCGGGGTGGGTGAAGCGCATCGCCTCGGTGTGGGCCTCGGCGCTGATCTCGCAGGCGCGGCGCAGTCGGGCCAGCTCCTCGGGCAGCTTGCGGAGCCGCAGCTCGTTGAGGATCGGCGACGGATCCTCGAGGCGCGTCGGCGGCGTGTAGCCGCGCGCGCGGGCCGCGCGCAGCTCACCGACCAGGCGCGTGATACGCGGGTCGAATGCGGGATTGCCGAGCCGGTAGTGGAGGACCGGGCGGTCCAGGCCGTAGTCGCGGAGCTTCTGATCGAGCTCGTCGATCGAATAGGCGGCGTCGGCGCCATACCGCGCCACCGCGCCTTCGATCCCCGCGCGGTAGCCGTTCCAGATCTCCATCTCGCGGTCGCGCGGCCGCACGAACAGGACGTAACGCTCCTTGACGTGCGTCGGATTGAAGACCGCGACGGCGTCGGGCTCGTCGAAGCCGGTGAGGAAGAAGAAGTCGGAGGCCTGGCGGAAATCGTGGTTGGTATCGGCGTTCCGCATGATCTCCTGGGCTCCCGGGACGACCGCGAGCCCCTCGCCGATGGCGTCCATGAAGCGCAGCCGGCGTTCGGTGAATGGCTGGTCCATACCTAGGTCTGTACCATAAGATGGGCTCGATGACCCCACTCACCGCGACCTTGCCGTTCAATCGCGACTGCATCGGCCAGACGTTCGAACCGGCCAAGCGGGGCGGCGCGCTGCCCGACCGCCGCGGCCACTGGCTCATCGTCCAGGACCAGGGCCTGGTCGTCTCCAACGACAACCACGAGCTGGCCTTGCCGTTCGGCGACGCCCCCGCGGGCTTCGAGGTAGCGGCCAAGCAGGCGCTGCTGCTCGGCACGTGGCGCGGCGAGCCGTGCTGGGTGGTTGCCGTGGCGCGCGGGGACACGCTGCCGGCCGGCTATCACCGCGAGACGTGCGTCCCGATGCAGGGCACCAAGCTTCCCGACGATCTGCTCTCGCTCGGCGGCATGGCCATGCAGGCGCTCTGGTGGGAATCGACCAGCGGACACTGTCCCCGCTGCGGCGAGGGGACCACGCGCATCGAGGGCGAATGGGGCAAGCGCTGCCCGAAGTGCCAGTACGAGCATTATCCGCACCTGCACCCGTGCGTGATCGTCCTCGTGCGCGACGGCGAGCGCGTGCTGCTGGCCCGCAAATCCATCTGGGCGCCCGGCCGCTACGCGCTGATCGCCGGCTTCGTCGACAACGGCGAGTCGCTGGAAGGCGCCGTCGCCCGCGAGGTGAAGGAAGAAGTCGGCGTGGACGTGAAGGACATCCAGTACGTCGGGAGCCAGAACTGGCCCTTCCCCAGTCAGCTCATGGTCGGCTTCGTCGCCGAGTACGCCGGCGGCGAGATCGCCGTCGATAAGGAGGAGCTGGAGGACGCGCGCTGGTTCCCACGCGACGCGCTGCCGGTCGGGCCCGCGCGCCATTCGATCGCGGGGTTCATCATCGAGCATTACGCGCGCCGGCGCTGACACGTCGGCAAGGAGACTCATCCATGGCAGACGCCGTCATCGTATCCACCGCGCGCACCGGCATCGGCAAGGCCTACCGCGGCGCCCTCAACAACACGCACGGAGCCACGATGGCGGGCCACGTCATCAAGGCCGCCGTCGAGCGCGCGCGCGTGGAGCCGGGTGAGGTCGAGGACGTCATCCTCGGCTGCGCGTTGCCCGAAGGCGCGACCGGACAGAACATCGCTCGGCAGTCGGCGCTGCGGGCGGGGCTGCCCGTGACGACGGCGGGCGTGACGGTCAACCGCTTCTGCTCCTCGGGCCTGCAGGCGATCGCCATGGCGGCCCAGCGGGTGATCGTCGATCGCGTGCCGATCATGGTGGCGGGCGGGCTCGAATCCGTCAGCCTCGTGCAGAACGAGCACTTCAACAACTTCCGCATTCACGAGCCGTGGATCGACGAGCACAAGCCCGAGGTCTACATGCCGATGATCGACACGGCCGAGGTGGTGGCCAAGCGCTACTACATCACGCGCGAGAAGCAGGACGAGTACGCGCTGGCGAGCCAGCAGCGCACGGCCGCGGGCCAGACGGCTGGCCGCTTCGACAAGGAAGTCGTGCCCATCACCACGACGAAGCTGACGCAGGATCGGGCCACCGGCGAGATGCGCGAGGAGCAGATCACGCTCACGAAGGACGAGGGCAATCGGCCCGACACGTCGCTCGAAGGCCTGGCCAAGCTCGCGCCGGTACGCGGCGAGAAAGGCCACATCACGGCCGGCAACGCCAGCCAGCTCTCCGACGGCGCGTCGGCGTGCGTGGTGATGGACGCCAAGCTCGCCGAGCGGCGCGGCCTCCATCCGCTCGGCATTTTCCGGGGCTTCACGGTGGCGGCGTGCGAGCCCGACGAGATGGGCATCGGCCCCGTCTTCGCGGTGCCGCGGCTGCTCGAGCGCTTCGGCCTCCGGATGGACCAGATCGATCTCTGGGAGCTGAACGAGGCGTTCGCCGTGCAGGTCGTGTATTGCCGGGACAAGCTGGGCATCCCGATGGAGAAGCTCAACGTGGACGGCGGCGCCATCTCCATCGGCCATCCCTACGGCATGAGCGGCGCGCGGATGGTCGGGCACGCGCTGATCGAGGGCAAGCGGCGCGGCGCCCGCCACGTGGTCTGCACGATGTGCATCGGCGGCGGCATGGGTGCCGCCGGCCTCTTCGAGGTCGCGTAGCCATGGGCATACTCGACGGCAAGCAAGCGGCGCGGCGCCCGCCACGTGGTCTGCACGATGTGCATCGGCGGCGGCATGGGCGCCGCCGGCCTCTTCGAGGTCGCGTAGCCATGGGCATGCTCGACGGCAAGGTCGCGATCATCACGGGAGCGAGCAAGGGCATCGGGCGCGTGATGAGCCTGCAGTTCGCGCGCGAGGGAGCCAGGGTCGTGTGCAACGCGCGCTCGGCCGAGCTGGTCAAGGAGACGGTGCGGTTGATCGAGAAAGCTGGCGGCAGCGCGATTGCCGTCGTCGGCGACGCCGCCCTGGAAGCCGACGTCAAGAATCTGGTGGCCGCGAGCGTGAAGGCCTTCGGCAAGATCGACACGCTGATCAACAACGCCGGCGACGGCGGCCCGACCAAGCCCGTGCAGGACTACTCCGTCGAGGACTGGTTCTACACGGTCAATTCTTGCCTGACGTCGTCGTACATGTGCACGCATTTCGTCGTGCCCGAGATGATCAAGGCCGGCGGCGGCGCCATCGTCAACATCTCGTCAGTGGCTGGGCGCCGCGGCCTCGCCTTCCGCATCGTCGTACATGTGCACGCACTTCGTCGTGCCCGAGATGATCAAGGCCGGCGGCGGCGCCATCGTCAACATCTCGTCCGTGGCCGGGCGCCGCGGCCTCGCCTTCCGCATCGGCTATTGCTCGTCGAAGGCGGGCCAGATCGGGATGACCTACGGCCTGGCTGCCGAGCTGGGCCCGCACAACATCCGCGTCAACGCCATCGCGCCCGGCGCAGTGGAGGGCGATCGCATCGACCGCGTCATCGCCGGCCAGGCCGAGGTGCGTGGCGTGCCCCTCGAGCAGATGCGCAAGCAGTTCCTGTCCCGCCAGCCGCTCGGACGGATGGTCGTCGCCGACGACATCTCGTCGCTCGCCGTCTTCTTGTCGAGCGACTGGTCCAGGAACATCTCGGGGCAGTGCATCGCGGTCACGGCCGGAGAGGTGGCGTGATCCGAAGCGTCCCCGGCCGCACCCCGCGCGTCGATCCGACCGCGTACGTCGACGAGGCGGCCCAGGTCATCGGGGACGTGACCATCGAGGCGGGCGCCAGCGTGTGGCCGATGGCCGTGCTGCGCGGCGACCAGGACAATTACGTGCGGCTCGGGCGCAACTCGAACGTACAGGATGGCTCGGTGCTCCACGTCACGCTGGAGCATCCGTGCATCGTGGGCGCCGGTGTGACGATCGGCCACCGCGCCGTCGTTCACGCCTGCACGGTGAAGGACGACGCCCGCATTGGCATCGGGGCCGTGGTCCTCGACGGCGCCGTCGTCGAGGAAGGTGCTCAGGTCGGCGCCGGCGCGCTGGTGCCGCCGGGCAAGGTCGTGCCGGCCGGTTGGCTCGTGATGGGAGTGCCAGCCAAGCCGGTGCGCCGGATGAGCGCCGACGAGCTCGAGGACATCAAGCGGAACGCGCGCGACTACATCGAGTTGTGGCACCGCGACTACAAGAAGTAGCCGTTCAAGGCCCGCCCGAAGACGTCCTGCTCCGCAGCGCCGCCGCCCTGCGTCGCATGGGTGCGCGGCTCACCCGTTACGACGCCGAGGCGTTGACGCTGGAGGCGCGCAGGCGAACGTTCGGGATCGCGACCGTGATCAGGATCGCGGCGCGTGAGAATGGCGAGGCCACGCGGCTCGAGGTCGAGAGCCGACTCGCCCACCGCCTGGGCTTCGATTTCGGCCTCAATGCGCGCAACGTCAGCCGCTTCGCGGAGACGCTCCTGACGACCGACGTGCCTCCGCTCAGCCGCCGCGACTGAATCGCGCGTCGTCTTCGTCTTGACTGGGACGTTCGGGATCGCGACCGTGGTCAGGATCGCGGCGCGTGAGAATGGCGAGGCCACGCGGCTCGAGGTCGAGAGCCGACTCGCCCACCGCCTGGGCTTCGATTTCGGCCTCAATGCGCGCAACGTCAGCCGCTTCGTGGAGACGCTCCTGACGACCGACGTGCCTCCGCTCAGCCGCCGCGACTGAATCGCGCGTCGTCTTCGTCTTGACTGAGTGTCGGGCCGGACGTAGTGTCGGGCACGGCGTCTCGCCGGGCAATCGTCGATGTCGAGCGATCAGGACTTCAAGGCGTTCTTCGCAGCCGCGCTGGATGCGGTGCTGATTGTCGATGACGCGCGCGTCTTCATCGACGTGAATCCCGCGGCCGAGCAGCTCCTCGGTGCGCCCGCCGCCGACCTCGTGGGACGTCGCTTCGATCACTTCCTCCATTCCAACGTCGGTCTCGACGCCGCGTGGCGGACCTTCCTGACGACCGGCCGGCAGACGGGTGAGTTGCGCCTGGTGTGTGCCGACGCGACCGTGCGCGACGTGGAGTACGCCGCGACCGCTCATTTCTTGCACAACCGGCACCTCGCGGTGCTGCGCGATGTGTCCGATCGCAAGCAGGAGGAGATCGAGCGGGCCGAGCTGCTGAGCCGTCAGAAGCGGCGATTGCGGGAGACGGAAACACTCCTCACCGTGAGCCGCACCCTGAGCGCGACGCTCGATCCAACGGAGACGATGCGACGGGTGGCTCGCGAGATCGCTCATGCGCTCGGCGCCGACATGGTCGGCGCCTTTCTGGCCGGCCCGAGCGGTGATGACCTCCGCCCGGTGGCCGGCTATCGTGTGCCGCAACACATGCGGGAGGCCTTCCAGCAATTCCCGATCCCCATCAAGAATCACGCGGCGATCGAGGGAGCCTGGGGGGCGCGACGCGCCGTGTGGACGGACGACATGGCGGCCAACCCGCGGGTCGATCGTGAGTCCTTCAACCGGTTCCCCCACCAGTCCGATCTGTTCGTGCCCATCTGTATCAAGGAACGACCCGTCGGGGGCTTCTTCGTGATCTGGTGGACCGAGCGTCGGTCGATCACGGACGACGAGGTGCGGCTCGTGCAGGGCATCAGCGACCTGGCCGGCATGTTCCTCGACAACGCGCAGCTCTACCGTGCCGCCGCGGAGGCCAACCGGGCCAAGGACGAGTTCCTGGCCACGCTCTCCCACGAGCTGAGGAACCCGCTGGGCGCCATTCTCGCCGCCGTGGGTGCGCTGGAGCGCCGGGGCGAGCAGGACGAGAAGACGCGTCGCTTACGCCAGATCATCGTCCGCCAGTCTCACCATCTCGCCCACCTGGTGGATGACCTGCTGGACGTCGCGCGCGTCACCGCCGGCAAGATCACGCTGAGTCGCCAGCCGCTCGATCTCGGTGAGGTGGCCGCCAACTGCGTTCGTTTGCTCCGGGACGCCGGGCAGGGGCTCGAGCATCGCGTCACCGTGAGAGCCGAGCCCGTGATGGTGAGCGCCGATCTGACGCGCCTGGAGCAGATCGTCGGCAACCTTCTCCAGAACGCCGTCAAGTACACGCCGGCGGGTGGTTCCGTCGAGATCGACATCACCCGTGAGTCCCGTGTCGCCGTGCTGCGCGTGACGGACACGGGGCGGGGCATTCGGCCCGAGATGCTGCCGCGGGTATTCGAGCTGTTCGCTCAGGCCGAGCAGCCGCTCGATCGGTCGCTCGGAGGACTCGGCGTCGGCCTCACGCTGACTCGCCGTCTCGTGGAGCTTCACGGAGGCGCGATCACCGCGTTCTCCGAAGGCGAAGGACGCGGGGCTCAGTTCAGCGTTCGCCTGCCCCTCGACGTCACCACAGCACCGCCCCGGCCCCCGTCAGAGCCGCTCGCTCACGGGCGGCCTCGACGGATCCTGATCATCGAGGACAGCCCTGACGCCCGGGAGTCGCTGCGGCTGCTCCTCGAGTCGCAGGGACACCACGTGAGTGAGGCGAGTGATGGAGTCGGCGGCGTGACGCTTGCTCTGGCCGAGGGCCCCGACGTCATCCTGGTCGATCTCGGTCTTCCCGGGCTCGACGGCTACGAGGTTGCGCGCACGCTGCGGGGCTCGGCGTTCGGCAAGACCGCGACACTCATCGCCGTCACCGGATACGGCCAGACCGAGGACCGCCGCCGTTCGAGCGAAGCGGGATTCGATGCCCACCTGGTGAAGCCCGTCTCGCCCGAAGCCCTGGCGCGCCTCCTGGCCACCTCGAGCGAGTCGGACGCGTAACGCCACAACCTCGAGGCTGGCTCCGCGCGCCGCCCTCAGTGCATGATCGAGCCGCCGGCCACGTTGATCGCCTGGCCCGTGATGTACTCGGCGCTCTCGGAGACGAGAAACGCGGCCACCTCGGCGACGTCGTCGGCGGTGGCGAGCCGGCCGATCGGGACGCTGGCACCACGCATCCTGATCTGTTGCCCGCGTAGCGCCGCGTCGAACGATCCATCGGGCCGCCGCCCGAGATAGTCGAGACGGTCGGTGTCGGCGGCACCCGGACAGATCGCGTTCACGGTGATGCCGTGTGGCGCCAGCTCCATGGCGAGGGCCTGCGTGAAGCCGAGGATCCCGAACTTCGAGGCGCAGTAGGCCGCCAGCTTCGGGTACCCCATCTTCCCGCAGTTGGACGAGATGTTGACGATGCGGCCCCGGACGTTGCGCTCGAGCATCGCGCGCGCGACCGCACGAGAGCACAGGAACGTCCCCTTGAGGTTCACGTCGAGCACCGTGCTCCACGCCTCCTCGCCGAGCTCGATTACCGGCACGCGATCGGCGCCGGGCGGAGCGGCGGCGTTGTTCACCAGGATGTCGAGGCGGCCGAACGTGTCGAGCGCCTCGCGCACCGCCGCATCGATCTGAGCGGTCGAGCGGACGTCGACCAGCCCGGTGATCGCTCGCCGACCGGCTTTCTTCACTTCGTCCGCCACGGCATCGAGCCCGCCCCAGTTCCCGGACGGTTTGGCGGCAACGACCTTGGTGCCGGTCGACGCGACGTCGGTGAGCACGAGATCGCAGCCTTCCGTCGCCAAACGGCGGGCGATGGCCCGCCCGAAGCCGTGCTCGCCGCCGCTGCCCGTGATCATCGCGACCTTGCCCTCGAGGCCCATCACTAACCTCCTGATGAGTGGAATGGCCAGACATGATAGCCTTGGCCTCCCATGATTCGCCCGGTGTATCGCGAGGAGCCCTGCCGGAGCGCGCTGAACCCGGTGAAGGGGATGCCCTTCAAGTGGTCGCTGAACCCCTACATGGGCTGCGCGCACCGCTGCACCTACTGCTATGTCCGCGGCTACGAGCGCCGGGCCGACCGGCCGTCGGGCGAGGAGTACGGCCAGTCCGTGCGCGTGAAGACGAACGTGGCCGAGGTGCTGCGCCAGGAGCTGGCGCGCCGTTCGTGGCGCGGTGAAGGCATCGCGATCGGCGCGGCCACCGATCCCTATCAGCCCGTCGAGGGTTATTACCGGCTCACGCGGAAGTGTCTCGAGGTCCTGACCGCAGCGCGCAACCCGTTCAGCATCATCACGCGCGGCCCCATGATCATCCGGGACATCGACGTGCTCCAGGAGGCCTCACGGCGCGCCGAGGTTCACATCACGTTCTCGGTGCCCACGCTCGACCCGACGATCTGGCGGAGAACGGAGCCAGGCACGGCGCCGCCTCGCCAGCGACTGCGCGCGCTTCGCGCCCTCGTCGACGCCGGCATCAATGCGGGCGTGGGCATCGCGCCCGTGCTGCCCGGGATCACCGACAAGCCGGAGCTGCTGGCCGACGTCGTGCGCGCCGCTCGCGAGGCCGGCGCCACCGGCGTGTGGTGCAACGTGCTGTTCCTGGCGCCCGGCACGCGCGAGCACTTCCTCGAGCATCTCGCGCGCGACTGGCCGGAGCTGCTGCCGCACTACGAGCGCCTCTACCGCGCGACGACGTATCTGCCCAAGAGCGAGACGGAGCCGATCAAGCGTCAGGTGGTGGCGCTGCGCGAGCGTTACGGCGTCACGGATCGACGTCAGGTCAAGCTCGAGCCGGCTGCGAAGCCGGAGCAGCTCTCGCTCGCCGTCTGATGGCCGCGCGCTTCGAGGGCGCCGTCAACGCACCCGATTTCCCGACCGACCTCGAGTGGCTGAACGCCGCGCGCGCGCTCAGCTTGAAGAACTTCCGCGGCAAGCTCGTCCTCCTCGACTTCTGGACCTTCTGCTGAATCAACTGCCTGCACGTGCTTCCGCAGTTGCGGAGGCTCGAGCGGAAGTGGCACGACGAGCTGGCCGTGATCGGCGTTCACTCGCCCAAGTTCATCGCCGAGCAAGACACCGAGAGCGTGCGCCAGGCCATCCTCAGATTGAACGTGGGCCACCCGGTCGTCAACGACCGCGACTTCCGCGTCTGGCAGTCGTACGCCGTGCGCGCCTGGCCGACGCTGATGTTCATCGATCCGCGCGGCAAGGTGATCGGCAAGCACGAGGGCGAGCTCCAGTTCGAGCCCTTCGATCGGCTCATCGGCGAGATGGTCACCGAGTTCGAGGCTGCCGGTGTTCTCGATCGCCGGGCGCTCGGGCTCCCCGGTCAGGAGCCTGCACCGCCCACGCCTCTGCTGTTCCCGGGAAAGCTCCTGGCCGACGAGGCCAGCGGCCGTCTCTTCGTGACGGACACCGGCCATCACCGCATCATCGAGGCCGGAAGATGGTCACCGAGTTCGAGGCGGCCGGTGTTCTCGATCGCCGGGCGCTTGGGCTCCCCGGTCAGGAGCCTGCACCGCCCACGCCTCTGCTGTTCCCGGGAAAGCTCCTGGCCGACGAGGCCAGCGGCCGTCTCTTCGTGACGGACACCGGCCATCACCGCATCATCGAGGCCGGACTCGACGGCGGCCTGCGGCGGATCATCGGGTGCGGAAAGCCCGGCCTCGGAGATGGAGTCGCCGAGGAGGCGTACTTCCACCAGCCCCAAGGCCTCGCGCTTGCCGACGGAACGCTCTACGTCGCTGACACGGAGAACCACGTGGTGCGAACGGTGGAGCTCGCGACGGGCCGCGTGAGCACGATCGCTGGCACGGGCCAGCAACTCGTGGGCGAGCGAGTGGGCGGCCTCGCCCGCCGGACCGCTCTCAGCTCACCGTGGGATCTGACGATCTCGGCCGGCGTGCTCTACGTCGCCATGGCCGGGACTCATCAGCTCTGGGCGATGGTGCTCGGAAGCGATCGCGTCGGCCCTCATACGGGCACCGGGCGTGAGGCGCTCGAGGACGGGCTGCGGCAGCAGGCGGCGATGAACCAGCCGAGCGGACTCACCACGGACGGCGTGCGGCTCTATGTGGCCGACAGCGAGGCGAGCGCGATCAGGATGGTCGAGCCTGCGGCCGAGGGCGTGATCCGCACGATCGTCGGTGAAGGCCTCTTCGAGTTCGGTGACCGCGATGGAACCGGGCCGGCGGCGGTAAGGCTTCAGCACCCACTCGGAGTCGTCTGGCACGAGGGCGCGCTGCTGATCGCCGACACGTACAACCACAAGATCAAGCGGCTCGACCCCGCCACCGCCGAATGTCGGACGATCGCCGGCGACGGCAAGCCTGGGCTGCTCGACGGCGAGGCCCTGGCCGCGCGTTTCAGCGAGCCGAGTGGCCTCACCGTCGCGGGCGAGCGCGTCTTCATCGCCGACACCAACAACCACGCGGTGCGCGTGCTCGACCTCGCGCGCGGCCACGTGGGCACGCTCACGCTCACCGGGCTCACGCCGCCGTCGTCGCCGGACTGACGGCCCCTCCTGGCGTCCCGCCAGACAGGACGTGCCGCCTGCGACCCTCGGGGTGGTATCCCTGGCCACTCTCGTGATCTATCGGTGGAGGCAGCGTTCCCGCCTTGCACCGCCGGAGACGCGTGCATAAAATGTGGTCACGGCGAGAGTTGAGGCGGCTCGCCGTTCCGCCGTCTTCTCCCGAGGCCACGCACGCGGCCGGGCTGATTTTCGGCGCAGTGTTCTAGAACAGTAATCGCACGGGAGGTGCCAGTTGAGGGTGCCCCGCTACCTTCGCATCGCGGACGCTCTGCGCGAGCAGATCCGCGATGGCGAGCTCACAGCGGGGGCACGGCTGCCCAATCAGCGCCGGCTGGCCCGTCAGTTCGGCGTGACACTGATGACCCTGCGTCAGGCACTCGAAGTCCTCGAGCGCGAGAAGTTGATCGACCGCCGTCACGGCCTGGGGACGTTCGTCACCGCCCCGTCCATCGACTACGACATCCTCGCGCTGCGCCGCTTCGCGGGAGACCTCACGGCGCTCGGCGAACAGGTCACCACGCGCGTCCTCGGTAACCTCTTCGGCGTGGCCGACCGACGCGTGGCCGCCGCCCTGGGCCTCGGGGCGCGGGCGCGCATCGTCGCCGTGGAGCGGCTTCGTCTGGTCGACGGCCATCCGATGAGCCTCCAGCGCTCGTTCCTCCCGCCCGACATCGGCGAGGACGTGTTGAAGTCGGACCTGACGGCCACGCCGCTGCGCCAGATTCTCGAGCACAAGCTCGGCCTTCCGATCGCACGGGCGCGCGAGACCGTCGCGGCCGTGCGGCTGGGGCCACGCGAGGCGCGCGAGCTGGGCTGTGCGGCCGGCGTCCCCGCGTTCGAATCCGAGCGCGTGTCCTATTCCGGCGGCCGCGCCATCGTCTTCGACCGTGTCTTCATCCCGGGTGACCGCTTCCGCATCACCCGGGAACTCACGTACGAGCAGCAGGCCTAAAGGAGCGAGCCCGAATGAAGATTCTCGTGGCCATCAAGCAGGTGCCGGACACGGCGACGCAGGTCAAGATCGGCGCGGGCGGCAAGGCCATCGACACCACCGGCATCACCTGGATCGTCTCGCCCTACGACGAGTTCGCCGTCGAGGAAGCGCTGCGCATCAAGGAGAAGCGCGGGCAGGGTGAAGTCGTCGCCGTGTGTCTCGGTCCCGACCGCGCCAAAGAAGCGCTGCGCTCCTGCCTGGCCATGGGCTGCGACCGCGCCATCCACCTGAACGATCCCGCGTGGGCGAACGTGGACACGCTGACGACCGCGCGTGCGCTCGCGGCCGTCATCAAGCAGGAGCAGCCCCAGCTCGTGTTGTGCGGGCGGCAGGCGATCGACGACGACATGGGGGCGGTGACCGCGCAGCTCAGCGAGGTGTTGGGCTGGCCGTGCGCGGCCTGGATCATGGAAGAGAGCGTGGACGCCGACGCCAAGCACGTCCGGGTCGCGCGCCAGGTCGAGGGTGGCCTGGAGGCGTTCTCATCAAGCAGGAGCAACCCCATCTCGTGTTGTGCGGGCGGCAGGCGATCGACGACGACATGGGGGCGGTGACCGCGCAGCTCAGCGAGGTGTTGGGCTGGCCGTGTGCGGCCTGGATCATGGAAGAGAGCGTGGACGCCGACGCCAAGCACGTCCGGGTCGCGCGCCAGGTGGAGGGCGGCCTGGAGGCGTTCGACCTTCCGCTGCCCGCCGTGGTCTCCGCTCAGAAGGGACTCAACGAGCCCCGCTACCCGACGCTGAAGGGAATCATGGGAGCCAAGAAGAAAGAGATCAAAGATCTCAAGGCGGGCGATCTCGGGCTCGGCGCCGAGCCGCCGCAGCTCAGCATCGTCGCGCTCGAGGCGCTGCCACCACGGCCGCCGGGGCGCGTCATCCCGGGTGACGTGCCGACCGCCGTGAAAGAGCTCGTGCGCTCGCTGCGCGAAGAAGCGAAGGCGATCTGATGCTCATCGATGCGATGACGACGTTCGAGATCTGAGGGGGCGACGACGATGGCCGGCGCAATCTGGTGCGTGGTCGAAGACGACCGCAAGGGCACGCCGAAGAAGGTCATGGCCGAGGTGATCGGCGAAGCGGCGCGCCTGGGCGGCCCCGTCGAAGCCGTGTGGCCGACCGACAAGGCCACCGAGGACGGGCTCAAGCAACTCGGGAGCTGGGGAGCGACGAAGGTGTGGCTCCTCGAGAACCCGGCATTCGCGCCCTACCGCAGTGAAGTCTGGGCCGGCGCGCTGGCCGAGCTGGCTGCCGCGCAGTCGCCGAAGGCGATCTTCGGCCCGGTGACGAGCCGTCAGCGCGAAGCGCTGGCGCGGCTGGCCGCGCGCCTGGGCGTCGGCATCTCGGCGGACTCGGTCGCGTTTTCGATGGAGGGCGACAAGCTCGTCGCCACGCGTCCGGTGTATGCGGGCAAGCTCTTGAGCAAAGTCACGTGGGCGAAGCAGCCGTGGGTCGCCACGCTGCGACCGAACGTCTTCCGCCCGGCCGAGAGCCAGGCGGGCAAGACCGCGGCCGTCGAGCGGCCGTCGGTGAAGATCGCCAGCGCGCAGATGAAGTTCATCGAGCGCCGCGAGGAAGTCTCGACCGGCCTGCCCGAGCTGACCGAGGCCGAGATCGTGATCTCGGGGGGCCGGGGCATGAAGGGCCCTGAGAACTACGTCATTCTCGAGGACATGGGCAAGGTCATCGGCGCCGCGGTCGGCGCCTCGCGCGCCGCCGTCGATGCCGGCTGGCGCCCGCACCGCTTCCAGATCGGCCAGACGGGACGGACCATCTCCCCCAAGCTCTACCTCGGCTTCGGCGTGTCCGGTGCCATCCAGCACCTCGCGGGCATGCGGACGTCGAAGGTGATCGTGGCCGTCAACAAGGATCCGGAAGCGCCGATCTTCAAGATCGCCGACTACGGGATCGTCGCCGACCTGTTCGAGGTGGTGCCGGCGCTGACGGCGGAGTTCAAGAAGTTGCTGGAGAAGTAGTAAGGACGAATAACTATGCGGCTGACATTGACCGACGAGCAGCAGATGATCCAGACGATGGCGCGGGAGTTCGCCGAGAGCGAGATCAAGCCCATCGCCGAGGAGCTCGACCGCGAGGAGCGCTTCCCTCACGAGACGGTCAAGCGCCTCGGCGAGCTGGGGATGATGGGGATGACGATCCCCGAGCGCTGGGGCGGCAGTGGCGCTGACGCCGTCAGCCTCATCCTCGCGATCATCGAGCTGGCCAAGCAGTGCGCCTCGCACGCGGTGATCCTCACCGTGAACAATTCGCTCTACTGCGAGCCGATCCTCAATTACGGCACCGATGCCCAACGCGAGCGATTCCTGACGCCGTGCGCGCGCGGCGAAAAAATCGGCTGCTTCTCGCTCACCGAGCCCCAGGCCGGATCGGACGCGGCCAACCAGCAGACGATGGGCGTGCGCGACGGCGATCACTACGTCCTCAACGGCCGCAAAATCTTCGTGACCAACGGCCGCGAGGCCTCGTTGGCCCTCGTCTTCTGCCAGACCGATCGCACCAAGGGGCGCAACGGGATCACCGCGCTGCTCGTCGACAAGGGCACCCCGGGCTTCAGCGTGCCGCGCACCGAGGAGAAGCTCGGTATCCGCGCCTCCGACACCGCCGAGTTCCTCTTCGAGGACTGCCGGGTGCCGGTGGCCAATCGGCTCGGTGAGGAAGGCCAGGGCTTCAAGATCGCGCTGGCCACGCTGGCGTCGAGCCGGATCGGCATCGCCGCCCAGGGCGTCGGCATCGCCAGCGGCGCCTACGAGCGCTCGGTCGCCTACGCGCGCGAGCGCAAGACGTTCGGCGTGCCCATCGGCCAGCACCAGATGATCCAGTGGATGCTGGCCGACATGGCCACGACCGTCGAGGGCGCCCGGCTGCTCACGCTGCGCGCGGCGGCGCTGAAGGACGCGGGCCGGCCCTACGTGAAGGCGGCGTCGATGGCCAAGTACTTCGCCGCCGAGACGGCGATGAAGGTGACGACCGACGCCATCCAGGTGCACGGCGGCTACGGCTACACGCGCGAGTACCAGGTAGAGCGCTTTTTCCGCGACGCGAAGATCACGCAGATCTACGAGGGCACCTCGCAGATCCAGAAGCTCGTCATCGCCCGCGAGGTCCTGGGAGGGGACGCATGACCGACAAGGAGCGCCCGGTGCGGTTCGAGACGCTCTCGGGGATTCCCATCGAGCGCGTCTACACGCCCGCGAGCCTCGGGGACTGGTCGCCTGACGAAAAGCTCGGCGAGCCCGGTCAGTATCCATTCACCCGTGGCGTCTACCCGACCATGTATCGCGGCCGGCTGTGGACGATGAGGATGTTCGCCGGCTTCGGGCGGCCCGAGGACACCAACGCGCGCTTCAAGTACCTCCTCGAGCAGGGCCAGACCGGCCTCTCGACCGCCTTCGACATGCCGGCCCTGATGGGCTACGACGCCGACCATCCACGCTCGCGCGGCGAGGTCGGCAAGGAAGGCGTGTCGATCTCCACGCTCGCCGACTTTGAGATCCTCTTCGGCGGCATCCCGCTCGGCGACGTGACGACGTCGATGACGATCAACTGCACGGCGTCGGTGGCGCTGGCCATGTACCTCGCCGTCGCCGAGAAGCAGGGCGTGTCCTGGGACCGCGTCGGCGGGACGATGCAAAACGACATGCTGAAGGAGTTCATCGCCCAGAAGGAATGGATCTGCCCGCCGGAGCCGGCCGTGCGCATCGTGACCGACATGATCGAGTTCACGTCAAAGCACGTGCCTCGCTTCAACCCGGTCTCGATCTCCGGCTATCACATCCGCGAGGCGGGATCGACGGCGGTGCAGGAGCTGGCCTTCACCCTGGCCGACGGCCTGGGCTACGTGGAGGCGGCGCTGGCCCGCGGCCTCGACATCGACAGCTTCGCGCCGCGGCTCAGCTTCTTCTTCGACATCCACAACGACTTCTTCGAGGAGATCGCGAAGCTGCGGGCAGCCCGCCGCATGTGGGCGCGCTTCATGAAGGAGCGCTACGGCGCCAAGAAGCCGGAGTCGATGCGGCTTCGCACGCACACCCAGACGGCGGGCGTCTCGGCCACGGCTCAGCAGCCGCTCAACAACGTCGCGCGCGTGGCCGTCCAGGCGCTGGCCGCGGTGCTCGGCGGTGCCCAGTCGCTCCACACCAACTCCTACGACGAGACGTGGGCCCTGCCGACCGAAGACGCGGTCACGGTCGCGCTTCGCACGCAGCAAGTCATCGCCGAAGAGACGGGTGTGGCGCTGACCATCGATCCACTCGGCTGCTCCCCGCGTGGCCGTCCAGGCGCTGGCCGCGGTGCTCGGCGGTGCCCAGTCGCTCCACACCAACTCCTACGACGAGACGTGGGCCCTGCCGACCGAAGACGCGGTCACGGTCGCGCTTCGCACACAGCAAGTCATCGCCGAAGAGACTGGTGTGGCGCTGACCATCGACCCACTCGGCGGCTCCTACTATCTGGAGAAGCTGACCGACCAGATGGAGGCCGCCGCCCTCGACTACATCGGCCAGATCGACGCCATGGGCGGGATGATCCGCGCCATCGACCACGGCTACCCGCAGAAGGAAATCGCCGACGCCGCCTATCGCTACCAGCTCATGGACGATCGCGGCGAGAAAGTGGTGGTGGGCGTCAACAAGTACGTCATGCGCGACGGCAAGCCCATCAACTACCTGCGCATCGACGAGCAGGTCGAGGTCGAGCAGATCGAGCGGGTGTCACGCTTCAAGGCGGCGCGTGATGCCACCAAGGTCGAGCGCCGGCTCAAGCAATTGGCCGACGCCTGCCGCAACGGCGGGAACGTGATGCCGGTCCTCATCGACGCGGTGAAGGACTATGTGAGCCTCGGGGAGATTTCCGACGTGTACCGTCAGGTGTTCGGCATCTATCGCGAGCCGATCATCTTCTGATGCGGTCCATCTTCTGCTGACGGTTAGGGGAGAGTCATGAACGACGCTATCAGGATTACGCGCACGGCCTCGAAGAAGGAGAAGCCAAAGGACAAGGACCTCGCCTTCGGCAACGTCTTCACCGACCACATGTTCGTGATGGACTTCCAGGAGGAGAAGGGCTGGTACGACCCGCGCGTCGAGCCCTACGGTCCGTTCCCGATGGATCCAGCCACGGCCGTGCTGCACTACGGCCAGGGCCTGTTCGAGGGCCTCAAGGCGTTTCGCGGTCGCGACGGCAAGATCCGCCTCTTCCGTCCCCAGAAGCACGTCGAGCGCCTGAACCGGACGGCCGAGCGCATGTGCATTCCGACGCTCGATCCCGAGATGGTGCTGAAGTCCTGGACGACGCTGGTCGACGTCGATCGCGACTGGACGCCGTCGAGCGTGGGGACGTCGCTCTACGTGCGTCCGACCATCGTCGCCAGCGAGCCTTTCCTCGGCGTGCGGCCGGCCAAGCAGTATCTCTACTTCGTCATCATCTCGCCGGTCGGGCCCTATTACCCGGAAGGCATGAACCCGGTGAAGATCAAGGTCATCGACAAGTACGTGCGCGCCGTGGTGGGCGGCCTGGGCGAGGCCAAGACCTCGGCCAACTACGCGGCCAGCCTGTACGCGGCCGAAGAGGCCAAGCACGAGGGCTTCACCCAGGTGCTCTGGCTCGACGGCGTGCATCGCAAGTACATCGAAGAAGTCGGCACCATGAACATCATGCTGAAGATCGGTGACGAGATCATCACGCCGCCGCTCGCCGGCACCATCCTGGCCGGCGTCACCCGCGACTCCGTCCTGACCCTCATGCGCGAGTGGAAGCTCCGCGTGTCCGAGCGCCCGGTGACGATCGACGAGGTCCGCGAGGCGGCCAGCAAGGGAACGCTGAAGGAGGTCTGGGGCACCGGCACCGCCGCCGTCATCTCGCCGGTGGGTGAGCTCGCCTTCCAGCGCGACCGCATCGTCGTCAACGGCGGCCGGATCGGTGAGCTGACCCAGCGGCTGTACGACACCATCGTCGGCATCCAGTACGGCACCGCCCCCGACCCGCGCGGATGGACGGTGACGGTCTAGCGAATGATCGCGTCGGTGGCCGACTTCATTCGTTACTTCGAGTCCATTCGCCGCCGCACGTGGGCGGTGGTGGACCGGGTGACTCCGGACCTGATCGACTGGGCGCCGCGGGCGGGCGAGTTCACGTGCGGCGAGATCGTTCGCCACCTGGCCGGCGCCGAGCGCTTCTACGTGGCCAAGGTCATCGACGATCGCTGGACGTCGGATCTCGAGCCCGGACCGCCGCTGGACCACGCGGCCACGTGCGAGCTCCTGACTCGCGTCCACAAGGAAGAGATGGCACACCTGGCCACGCTGCCCGACGCCGAGCTGGCAGCGTCGCGGCGTGCTCTGGAAGGCGGGACCGTGCGAGGCTGGCGCTTTCTCATGGCGATGGTCGAGCACGAGGTGCACCATCGCAGTCAACTCGACGCCTGGCTGGCCGAGGCGGGCGTGGAACCGCCGCAGCTCTACGGCTATCGCATGGAAGACGTCATGAGCCGCGTCGCCCGCGAGGGCGCAGGGAGTCGCGCATGAGCGATTGTGTGTTCTGCAAGATCCGCGACGGACAGATTCCGGCCTTGAAGGTCTACGAGGACGCGCGGACGCTCTGCTTCATGGACATCAATCCGCTGAACTCTGGCCACTGCCTCGTCGTCACCAAGAACCACGCGGCGACGTTGTTCGAGTCCGACGACGAAGACTTGAAGGCGGCCATCGTTACCGCCAAGCGTGTTGCCAACGCCCTGCGCAGCGCCGTCAAGCCCGACGGGCTCAACATGCTCCAGGCTAACGGCGCGGCCGCCTTCCAATCGGTGCCGCACTTCCATCTGCACCTCATCCCGCGCTGGACGAACGACGGCAAGGGCTTCGACTGGAAGACGGTGGCCGGTGATCGCGGCCAGATCATGAAGGTCAGTGAGAAGCTTGGCCGCGTGCTCGCCGGCGGGACGGCCTAGCACCATGACCGAGCTGACCGAGCGCAAAGTCCGCGTCGTCGTCGCCAAGCCGGGCCTCGACGGTCACGATCGCGGCGCCAAGATCGTCGCCCGTGCCCTGCGCGACGCCGGCATCGAGGTCATCTACACCGGGCTTCACCAGATCGTCGCCCGTGCCCTGCGCGACGCCGGCATCGAGGTCATCTACACCGGGCTTCACCAGACGCCCGAGCAGGTCGTGGCCACCGCGGTGCAGGAAGACGCCGACGCCATCGGGCTCAGCGTGCTTTCGGGCGCCCACAACTATCTCTTCAAGCGCGTGATCGAGCTGCTCAAGGAGAAGGGCGCCGACGACGTGGTCGTCTTCGGCGGCGGCATCATTCCGCCCGAGGACGTGGCCGGGCTGAAAGCGATCGGCGTCAAGGAGCTGTTCGGTCCCGGCACCTCGACCCAGGACATCATCCGCTTCGTCCACGACCACGTCCGGGCAGCCGTCTAGACGTGAAGGCCCGCAAGAACAGCGCGTGAGGCCATGGATTTCGAGCTGACGCCCGAGCAGGAAGAGATCCGAGAGGTCGCCCGGCAGTTCGCCGAGGACGAGCTGGGCGACAAGATCGCGCCCTTCGACGAGCGCCACCAGTTCCCGTTCGAGATCGTCAACAAGCTGGCGCCGCTCGGGCTGCTCGGCGTGCTGGTGCCCGAGGAATACGGCGGCGCGGGGCTCGACTACGTGTCCTACGCGCTCATCGTCGAGGAGCTGTGCCGCGGCGACGCGTCGGTCGGCATCACCATGTGGGCCCACAACTCGCTCTGCTCGAATCACATCGCGCTGCACGCCTCGCGCGAGCAAAAGGCGAAATACCTGCCACGCCTGGCCAGCGGCGAGACGCTGGGAGCGTGGGGCCTCACCGAGCCCGGCTCCGGCTCGGACGCCGCCGCCCTTCGCACGCGGGCCGAGCCGCGCGATGGCGGCTTCGTGCTGAACGGGAGCAAGGCGTTCATCACCAACGCCAGCGTCGGCGGGATCGCCGTCGTCATGGCGCGCACCGACCCTGGCCAGAAGGCCAAGGGCATCTCGGCCTTCATCGTCGAGCGGGGCACCAAGGGCTTCAGCGCGGGCCGGCCCTATCGCAAGCTGGGCCTGCACGCGTCGGATACGGCCGAGCTGATCTTCGAGGACGCCCGGGTCCCGGCCGGCAACCTCATCGGTGAGCGCGGTGAAGGGTTCGTGCAGGCGATGAAGGTGCTCGAGGGCGGGCGCATCGCGATGGCCGCGATGGGCGTCGGCATCGCCCAGGCCGCGCTCGATCAGGCCGTCAAGTACATGAAGCAGCGGTCGGCCTTCGGCAAGACGCTGGCCGAGTTCAACGGCCTGCAGGGGATGATCGCGGAGATGGCGACGGACGTCGAGGTGGCGCGCCTGCTCACGCTGCGGGCCGCGCACCTCAAGGACACTGGCGAGCCCTCCGCCCACGCGGCGGCCATGGCCAAGCTCTTCGCCTCGGAAGCCGCGATGAAGGCGGCAACTCGGGCGGTGCAGATCCACGGCGGCGCCGGCTACATCACCGAGTTTCCCGTCGAGCGCATCTTCCGCGACGCCAAGCTGACCGAGATCGGCGAAGGCACGTCCGAGATCCAGCGCCTCCTCATCGCCCGCGGCATCCTCGAATCCGTGTGAGA
>Ga0209803_1000329_pt1 | contig 31390 bp, 30 predicted proteins | sample GraSoiAngelo_138_FD_185895 | JGI IMG/M metagenome (GOLD analysis project Ga0209803, IMG submission 185895) | Grasslands soil microbial communities from the Angelo Coastal Reserve, California, USA - 14_0929_09_40cm (SPAdes) (version 2) | ecosystem: Environmental > Terrestrial > Soil > Grasslands ...
CGGCTGCCAGTCGAACAACGACGGCGACCCGACGGTCGTCTACGACGGCATCGCGGATCGCTGGGTCATCAGCCAGTTCTCGGTGACGACGACGCCGTACCTCATGTGCGTCGCCGTCTCGACCACCAGTGACCCGACCGGCTCCTACTACCGCTACTCGTTCAGCTACGGGACCGTGAACTTCCCCGACTACCCGAAGCTCTCGGTCTGGCCTGACGCCTACTACCTCACCGTGAACCTCTTCGCGAACGGCAGCACCTTCGCGGGCGCGGGCGTCGCGGCTCTCGACCGATCGAAGATGCTCGCGGGACAGCCCGCGACGCAGCAGCTTTTCTATACGGGCACCGCGTACGGCGGCCTCCTCGCATCCACGCTCGATGGATCGCGGCTTCCGCCGGCGGGCTCGCCCAACTACCTCGTCGCGCTCGGCACGACCTCGAGCCTCGCCACGTGGAAGTACCACGTCGACTGGACGACGCCGTCCAACTCGACGTTCAGCGCGCCGACGAGCCTCGCGGTGGCCTCGTACTCGGAAGCCTGCGCCGGAGGCACCTGCATCCCGCAGTCCGGCACGACGCAGCGCCTCGATTCTCTGGCTGACCGTGTGATGTACCGGCTCGCCTATCGCAACTTCGGCGACCACGAGGCGCTCGTCGTGAACCACAGCGTGACCGCTGGTTCGTCCACCGGCGTGCGCTGGTACGAGCTCCGGCCGAGCGGCGGCAACCTGACCGTCTTCCAGCAGGGGACCTACGCGCCCGACGCGAGCTACCGCTGGATGGGCAGCATCGCGATGGACCAGGCCGGAGGCATCGGCCTCGGCTTCAGCGTCTCCAGCTCGAGCCTCAAGCCGCAGATCCATTACACCGGTCGCCTCGCCACAGATCCGGCGGGCCAGATGAGCCAGGGCGAAGGCACGATCATCAACGGCGCCGGCGCGCAGACCGGCCGGGGCCTGAGCCGCTGGGGCGACTACACCTCGATGGGTATCGACCCGGCGGACGGATGCACCTTCTGGTACGCGAACGAGTACATCCCCGCGAACGGCGCGTTCAACTGGAGCACTCGGATCGGCACGTTCAAGCTGCCGGGCTGCGGTGTCACGAACGACTTCTCGATCAGCGCGAGCCCGAGCTCCGTCTCCGCGACACAGAACGGAAGCGCGACCTCGACCATCGCGACTGCCGTGACCAGCGGTTCCGCACAGACCGTCTCGCTGAGCGCGAGCGGCCTGCCCTCGGGCGCCACGGCCTCGTTCAGTCCCGCGTCGGTGACCGCCGGAGGCAGCTCGACGCTGACGCTCGGCGCGGGCACCGCGGCTGCCGGGACGTACACGATCACGGTCACCGGGACCGGCGCGAGCGCGACGCACAGCACGACCGTCACCTTCACGATCACGACGCCGGTCGCGAATGACTTCTCGATCAGCGCGAGCCCCACAAGCCTCTCCCTCGCGCAAGGCGCGAACGGCACGTCCGCCATCTCTACCGCCGTGACGAGCGGCACCGCCGAAACGGTGGACCTCACCGTGAGCGGCACCCCGGCGGGCGCGACCGCGACCCTCAGCCCGACCTCGGTCACGGCCGGCGGAGGCTCCACGCTCACCGTCGGCGCGGGGACGGCCGCACCGGGCACGTACACGCTGACGGTCACCGGCAGCGCTACGAGTGCGACGCACAGCACCTCGGTCAGCTTGACCGTCACCGCGGCGCCACCATCCGATGACTTCTCCATCAGCGCGAACCCGACCAGTCTCTCGTTGGTCCAGGGCCAAAGCGGGACCTCGACCATCTCGACCGCCGTGACCAGCGGTTCGGCTCAGACCGTCTCGCTCAGCACGAGCGGGGTGCCATCGGGCGCCACGGCCTCCCTCGATCCCACATCGGTCACCGCGGGCGCCAGCTCGACGCTGACGCTCGGCGCGGGCAGCGCAACGCCGGGCACGTACACGGTGACGGTCACCGGAACCGGCACGAGCGCGACCCACTCGACGACCGTTTCGTTGACGGTCACCGCGCCGCCGCCGCCGAATGACTTCTCCATCAGCGCGAACCCGACCAGTCTCTCTTTGGTCCAAGGCCAGAGCGGGATCTCGACCATCTCGACGGCGCTGACGAGCGGCTCCGCCGAAACAATCAACCTCACCGTGAGCGGCACGCCAGGTGGCGCGTCCGCAGGGCTGAGTCCGACCTCGGTGACGACGGGTGGCGGCTCGACCCTGACGGTCGGCGCGGGCACCGCCACGCCGGGCACGTACACGCTGACGGTCACCGGCACCGCTACAAGCGCGACGCATAGCACCTCGGTCAGCCTCACGGTGACCGCTCCAGCGGCGAGTGGCATCACCAACGGTGACTTCGAAAACGGCCTCACCGGCTGGACGACGGTCGGGAGCACGGCAACCTCATCGACCGCCCACGGTGGTCTCGCGTCGGCGATGGTCGGGAGCGGCTCGCCGTTCAACGGCGACAGCTCCGTCGCCCAGACGTTCACCGCACCGGCAGCCGGCGGCACGCTCTCGTTCTTCTACCGCGTGGTCTGCACGGACTCAGTGACCTACGACTGGGCTACCGCGACGCTGCGCGACAACACCGCCGGCACGACGGCGACCATGCTCGCGAGGACCTGCACGAACTCAGGCGCGTGGAACAGTGCCTCGGCGGCACTCGTCGGGTCGCACTCGTACACGCTCACGCTTATCGACCACGACGACAACTACGCGACCGACCCGACGTACACGCTCTACGACGATGTGACCATCGGCGCGGCACCGCCGCCGCCTCCGTCCGGTATCACGAACGGTGGGTTCGAAAGCGGACTCGCTGGGTGGACGGTGAGCGGTAGCGCCGCGACCTCGACGACCGCACACACCGGCACGGCCGCCGCGAGGGTCGGAAGCACATCGCCGTTCAACGGCGACAGCTCGGTCGCTCAGACCTTCAACGCGCCCGTGGCGGGCGGCACGCTGACCTTCTGGTACCGCGTTGTCTGCACCGACACCGTGACCTACGACTGGGCCACGGCCACGCTTCGCGACAACACCGCTGGGACAACGGCGACTTTGCTCGCGAGGACCTGCAGCAATACGGGCGCGTGGAGCAGCAAGGCCGCGACACTCGTGGCTTCGCACTCGTACACGCTCACGCTGATCGACCACGACGACAACTACGCGACCGATCCCACCTACACGCTCTACGACGACGTAACGATTCAATAAGGACGGGGCCGGTCGGCGGTCGAAAGGCCGCCGCCCGACCTGGGTTACATCGCCGTATCGCCGCTCACCATGAGGAAGTGACGACGCTCCGCGAGCCCACCGACGCCAAGCTGGATCGACTTCTCGCTTTCGCGCGCGCCCACCCCGCGGCGTACGAGCGCCGCGTCCTTCTCTTCGCATTCTTGGGTTACGCGTATCTCGTCGGGATACTCCTCTTGATCGTCGCGCTCATGGTCGGCCTCGCCGTGTTCTTGTTCGGGTGGGCGGATGCGGGTCACCCTGCTGCGCTCTTCACCGGTGTCTGGATCGCACTCATCACGCTTGGGTTCACAGTGCTTAACGCGTTCACCTTCACCGCGCCCGCGCCGAAAGGAGTCCTCCTCGATCGTGTCGATTCGCCCGAGCTCATTTCGTTGATTGAAGAGCTGAGGCTTCAACTACACACTGCGGCGATCGACGAGGTGCTGCTGACCTGGGAGCCGGGTGCAGCTTGTCAGCAACGCGTGCGGTTTGGTCCGTTCGGTCCCACGCGCCGCTATCTCCTTCTCGGGCTTCCCGCGCTTATCGCCGCGACCCCTGTAGAGCTTCGGGCGATCCTCGCGCATGAGATCGGGCATCTGTCCACCACGAACGGTCGCGCAACGGCGTGGGTCAACGGTGTTCGCGAAACGTGGTTGCGCCTCCTGCTCGCGCTCCACGAGAAGCGATCGCTGACCACTGACCTCTTCGCTCGGATCTTCGGGTGGTATATGTCCCCGTTCCAGCGGTACTCGTTCGCCCTCGCCCGGCAGCAGGAGACAAGCGCCGACCAAGCCGCCGCGGAAATCTGCGGTGCTCCGAACCTCGCCGACGCGCTTGTGCGCCTTGCCATGTTGGGACGTGCCATCGGGCGGGACGTCGGGCTGACGGTCGGCATGGCCTCCTTCGAGGGTCTAGCTCCAGCCGCGCGAACCCGCGAGCTCATGCGAAGCCAGCAAGACCTGGCCGTAAGTCGGCGGGACCTGAACGCCGTGCTCGCGGACGATCTCGATATGGACGACGCACATCCGCCCCTAGGCGCTCGGCTCGCATCTCTCGGTACTGAACCGCGAGTGCCGGCTCCCGCCACGACGACCGCGGCGGGCCTCTACCTCGGACGCCGGCTGGATGAGCTCTGTGCCCGCGTTGATGAGCTTTGGCGGGCCGAGTCGCCCCTCGCCAAGCTCGTCGCCAACTCGGGCACCACGATTCGTCAGGAGATCGCGACCGCCACGGAAGAGTTGGCCCGCCTGGAGACGTCGGCGATCGCACAGTCGAACATCGAAGACCTCCGCCGCCGCGCCAAGCTGACGGAATGGTTGAGAGGCGCGAACGCGGCGCTGCCGATCTACGACGCGCTCGCCGCACGCGACGATCCCGCGGGCCTTGCCGGCGCCGGACGAATCCGGCTCGCCACTGGTGACTCGTCAGGGCTCGATCTGATCGACCGCGCCATCGCGCTGGACCGATCGACCGGCGCGCTCGCAGCGAGCGAGGCGCGCGATTTCCTGGTCGCCGAAGGACGAACCGAAGACGCCGCGAAGTACGGTGAAATCCTCCGAGAAGAGGGCGCCGAGGCAGCAGCGACTTATGCGGTTCGTGCGCAAATCAGGTCCGACGACGAGATCGCGGCGCACGATCTCGCACCCGACGTTGTCGCGGCGATCGCGGAGACGCTTTCGCGGGTCAAGCCAGTCGCGCGGGCGTATCTCGTGCGGAAGGTCATCCCGGAGAGTCCGGGGCCGGGCCCGCTCTTTCTTGCGCTCGTGTATCGCACGTCGTGGTTCATCGGGACCGATCAGGCGGATGCCAACACGCTCACGGCGCGGATCTCGGAGGCCATCACGCATCTCGTGCCAGACGTCACGGTCGTCGTGGCGAACGGGTGGGCGGGAACGAAGAAGGTCGAGGAGCTGGCCGGCGCGATCGTCTACCGGGCCGCGCCAACCTCATGGTCGAGGAGCGTTCTTCCCATCTGGGGTCGGCGTGCCCAGACCCTAGTGCTCGTGCTCGCCGTGCCGTACGTGCTCATGTACGGATATCTCGTCATGAATTTGGAGCCGCAGCTCAACAAAGTGGCCGCGCCGATCGTCATGGCGCCGCTTGTCGTCATTCTCGTTCTCCTGTACTGGGGGCGGCGCGCCGACGACGCACGGCGCCGGATCGCGGCCCTCGCCGGTGTCGCCGGGCTGATCGGGATGCTGACCGGCGCATTCATCACCGAGGGCGAGTGGACCTTCGCGTTGATTCCGTTGCTGGCGCTGGGTCTCTTTCGACCACCGGCGAATGCTCCGCGTGTTCGGGCCGCACTCATCGTCGGTGTCGCCCTGTTGAGCGGCCTCGGGCTTCGGCTGTTCGCACACGTTGTCCTCGTCGGCTAGTTACCTCGAGCTCGCCGACAGCGCCTGCATGTCCACAATCAATCTTGAAAAGTGACCACGAAGGAGCAGATAGGCGCCCGGTTCCAATCGGCGAAACCGGACCTTTACAAAGTTCGCAAACTCGACCTCGGGCCCACCTACGAAGGTGACGCGGCGCATGTCCATCGGAGCGGGTTGCCAGCCAGCGAACGCGACACTCTCTTCATCGAAGGGAAGCGCAAGGTCGGCAGCCTCCGCAGCCGTTCCGCGGAACGCGAACAGGATCAGCGCAAGGAACGCGAGCGCGACGGTGACATTGCGTCCGCGCCGGTCGGTCTGCCACGCGAGGATCACCAGGACGACAGCGAGGACGGGGATCGCGAGGTCCATCGCGACCTCGGCGGCGAGCACCCACCGCGGCCCCCCGAACGCCCGCGCGATTGGCCCGAAGAGACCGAGGACGATCAGCTGGTAGACGAAGAACACAGCCCCCGCTACTCCGACCTTGAACCACGTGTAGCTGTACCGACCGTGGGCCGGCGGCCGCAGCGGGCCCGCAGGCAGTCCATCGCTGAGAGAGCGCCCGTCGACCACCAGTTCGATCTCGTAGGTCAAGAGACCTGGGCGGACCCTGAGGGCTAAGCGATGCGTATCGATGCCAAAGACATGCTCGGTCGAGCTCTGCCAGAGGTCGATTCGCTCACGGAACGACCGCGGCTCGACGCGCAGGACTTCGACACCGTCGACCCGTACGACTCGGCGGGCGGACCAATAGCCATGATCCACCTGGACCGTGCGCGAACGACCGTCCAGGCTCAGAGGAAAGGTGCGGCGGCTCACTGGTGGGACAATGAGAGCGGCGGTTGACTCGAAAACGGGTGTCCGTCAGGGAGCATCTTTGTGAAAGACATCGTCATCATCGACGGCGCGCGCACCGCCTTCGGGACGTACGGCGGCGCGCTGCGCGACACCTCGGCAACGGACCTCGGCATCATCGCCGCGAAGGGCGCGCTCGAGAAGTCCAGGGTCGATCCCAAGCAGATCGATCAGGTCATCTTCGGCAACGTCCTCCAGACGTCGGGCGACGCCGTGTATTTCGCGCGTCACATCGGCCTGAAGTCGGGCATACCGAAGGAAGCGCCGGCGCTGACCGTGAACCGGCTCTGCGGCTCGGGCCTGCAAGCGATCCTCCTCGCGGCGCAGGAGATCCAGCTCGGCCAGGCGGAGTTCGTCCTCGCCGGCGGCGCCGAGAACATGTCGATGGCGCCGCACCAGATCCGCGGCGCGCGCTGGGGTCTGCCGCTTGGCGAGCAGAAACTCGAGGACTACCTCTGGGTCGCGCTGGTCGACTCGTACAACGGCCTCGGCATGGCGAACACCGCCGAGAATCTCGGGCGCAAGTACGGCATCACGCGCGAGGCGGCGGACGAGTTCGCGTATCGCAGCCACATGCTCGCGGCGAAGGCCCGCGAGTCGTGCCGCTTCAGCGAGGAGATCGTCCCCGTCACCGTGAAGACGAAGAAGGGCGACACGGTCGTCGACAAGGACGAGCACATCCGACCCGACACGACGCTCGACGTGCTGAACAAGCTCGTGGCCCGATTCGAGAAGAACGGCACGGTCACGGCGGGCAACGCCTCGGGGATCAATGACGGCGCCGCCGCAGTTGTCGTCGCATCGGCTGACGCCGCGAAGAAGGCTGGCCTGACTCCGATCGCGCGCATCGTCTCAGGCGGCGTGTGCGGAGTCGATCCGGACATCATGGGCATCGGACCCGCGCCGTCGTCACGTCAAGCACTCGAGCGCGCGGGCCTCAAGGTCAAGGACATGGACCTCGTCGAGATCAACGAGGCCTTCGCGACGCAGTACCTCGCTGTGGAGAAGGACCTTGGGCTTGACCGCGAGAAGACGAACGTGAACGGCGGCGCGATCGCGCTCGGCCATCCGCTCGGCGCGTCGGGCGCGCGGCTCGCGCTGACGCTCGCGTACGAGCTTCGGAAGCGCGAGAAGCGCTACGGCCTCGCGTCACTCTGCATCGGCGGCGGTCAGGGGATCGCGGCGGTCATCGAGCGGGTGCCCTGACCGATGTGCAAGTAATTCACAGCGACCGATGAATTCGCAGTACCGACGACGCGGGACATGGACCCGGAACATCGCGGAACTCGTCTCATGCCGGGCCTGATGAAGGCGTTTGTCACGATCTACGAGCCGGACGATGACGCACACCCCTCCCTTTCAACCCTTCGGGAATTCCTGGCGGAGAACACCGACCCAGAGTCCGGACTCGTCAGCTACGCCCGGCTGGGGCCGAGGCTGACGATCGATCCCGCGCCTTTGCTCCAGCTTCCACCCGAATACCTCGACTACCGCGTCGGTCCCGGCGCGAGCTTTGTCACGGACGAAGCTCTGGCGTTGTCGCGATCGCGCCCGAGTGACCAGACCGCGTAGCGATCGCGCCCCGGTGGGAGCTGCCTAGCGCACGGGGGAGAGAAACGTCGCGGCGAAGCGCTCGATCTCGCTGACCTGTCGTTCGTCGTAGCGACGGCCGATGACCATGAGGTCAACGCCGGCTTTTTTCATCGGTTCGACCTGGCCATCCCAGAGGCGCTCATCCTGCGAAGTCCACACGCAGGCCGCGAGCGGCGCGCCCGGGCGCAGCGCGCGCAGGCTGCGTCCGTACTCGGCGACACGCTCAGGCGTCTGAAGCCAGATGAAGAGACCCGCGCCATGCGTCGCGGCGATACGCACGGCCTCGTCGCCCTGGCCGCCGATCCAAACCGGTAACCGCTCACCCTGCGGCGGCTGCGGGTGCACGCCGACCTCGGGTACTTTCACGAACCGCCCGTCGTACGAAAACGTCGGTCGTGTCCACGCGAGCCGGAGGACGTCGATCGTCTCCTCGAGTCGCGCCTGGCGATGATCGGTGGGATGACCGAGAGCCTGTCCCTCCTCGACGAGCCAACCTGCGCCCAGGCCGAGCTCGAAGCGCCCGTTCGAAAGAAGGTCCACGGTCGCGGCTTGCTTCGCGAGCGTGATGGGATCGGTGATGATCAGCGGCACCACCGCGACACCGAGACGCACACGCTCCGTGGCGGCCGCGACGAACCCAAGCGTGATCATCGCGTCGGCCCATGCCGTCTTCGCGTTCCACGACGGTATTCCGTTCTCGCTGTACGGGTAGCGTGGCTTGAACGAGGCGGGCACGACGGTGTGCGAGTTCGTCCACACGGAATCGAAGCCGAGTCGCTCCGCGGCCTGCGCCACCCCGAGCACTGTCTCGCGGCTCGGCCGGATGTAGGAGGGCAACATCACGCCGAAACGCACGGCGCGCAGTTTAGAGAGTCGGTCGCCGGGGCTGTGCGGTCAGCGAACCGGTGTAGCCCCGCTCACCACGAGGACCACGAACAAGACTGAGGCGCTGATCGCGAAGATCCCGAGCAGGAGCACGGCGAAGACAAGCGTCCCGTCGCGTGTGCCGAGATCGACTGGGCGTTTCTCCATATATCGGCGCGAAGTCTAGTGATGCGGGGGGCAAGTACCCCAGAGGTCCTAGTACGGCCGTCCTGTCACCCGATCGGGGGCTAACCGGCGCGGGAGCGACTCGTTAGGAACTTGTGCACAGGAGGTGCATATGTTCCGCACCATGGCTGGCCGCACGACGCGTGCGTTCGCGGCCGGGGCACTCATCCTTTCACTTACTGCGACAACCTTCGCGGGCAGCGCGAACGCCGCACCGCTCGCGGATGACAAGACGGATTGCAGCACGGCGGCGCACGCCCGCAACGACGCGGCCCAACTCCTCCACACGGCGTGGAAGGCGTTCGACGGCGACCTCAAGGATCTTGCGCGCGACGCTCGCAAGCTTCAGCACGAGACTGAGAAGGAGAGCGGTGTCCTGACGACCGACGCTCGCGCCGTTGTCGCGAGCGCGAAGGCCGAGCTCAAGGGCATTGCAAGCCAGGCGCACTCGGACATTCAGGCGGCGGTCGAGCTCGGTGCCGCGTGCTCTGACGACGAAGACAGCACGACCCCGACGAACACGACCACGACCACCAACACGACGACCACGAACAGCGTGACCGCGCCGAGCGGCTCGACAGCTCCGGCCGACACGACCGGCAGCGCGCGGACGTTCGACACGAGCGGTCTTGACTCGAAGTACAAGGACATCGTCGACCAAGCGATCAAGGACATGCAGGCGGTCGTCGACGACGCTCGCACGGCAGTCCTTGAGATGACGAAGGCAGCCGAGTCGAAGGAGACGACGGCGACCGACGTCGAGAAGGTCAAGCACGAAGTCGCGACAGCCACGGCAGACCGTGAGGAAGCGAAGACTGCCGCCAAGGACAAGTCGAAGAACAAGTCCAACGCGAAGTCGAGCCACTCCGGCAAGGGCAAGGGCCGCAAGTAGGCTCTAAACCCGAACCATTCGAACAGCCCGCGGGGAAACCCGCGGGCTGTTCCTTTTATGCGCGGCGCGCGATGGGTGCGGGGTGGACGATGGTGCGCAGCCGCTCGAGGTTGGCCGTGCGCCTCTCCGCAAAGCTCCGGCGAAGCGCCGGAAGGCGCCATCCGGTCAGGACCGCGTTCAACCGCGAGAGCTGATGCCGACCCGAGTACGTCACGAGCGAGCCGCGCGGATGCGGCTGCACCTCGAAGTTATCGAAGAGCTCCGCGTGATGGACGATGACCTGGAGTACAAGGCGCTCGTAGGGGACGAGGTCCACCACGACCAGCTTCGCGACCAGATCCTGACCGGAGACCCGAAGCGTCTGCCTGATGACGCTTCCCTTCCGGAGGAGCCCCGGCGTCTCGAGCACCGTGCGGACGATCGAGTCCATCCATCGTGGCTGCTCGGAAATGTCAAACATGACCGCGGCGACCGCCTCCGGCGGCGCCTCGAAGACCGACTGCACGGCGACGTCGAAACGCCGATGGTCCGCGGGCAGCCACCAGAGCGTCCAGAAGATCGCAAGGATGGCGAGCACGGCACCGAGGAGCGGCGTCCCCACAAGGAACTCGAGGATGACGAGGACGAACGCGGCGACCGTGAGCCGCTGCGAGAGCACCGCGCGCTCTTCGAAGACGAGGTAGTCGCGGCCATGCACACCTGAGCGGTCGACGAGCAGCGCCCCGACCAAGAGCCCGACGACCGCGAGAAAGAGCGCGGCCTGAATGAGCAGCAGGATCACAGGCGCGCGAGTCTAGACTCGCCGGGCGTGGGGCACTACGTCGTTTCGAGCGACACGCGACATGTCGACCGCGACCTCGTGTGGCGTTTCCTTCACGACGAGTCGTACTGGGCCCAAGGCGTCCCGCGCGACGTCATGGATCGTGCGATCGACGGATCGATCTGCTTCTCGGTCTTCGAAGGCGACCCGGCTCAAGGCTCGCCGCAGGTGGCGTTCGCGCGCGTGGTGACGGATCGCGCGACGTTTGCATGGCTCTGCGACGTCTTTGTTCTCGAGCAGCATCGCGGAAAAGGAGCCGGCAGGACGCTCATGGACGCGGTCATGTCGCATCCCGACATGCAGGGCCTGCGCAATGTGCTGCTCGCAACGCGCGATGCCCACGGGCTCTACGCGAAGTACGGCTTCGTGCCACTCGCCGAGCCGGCGCGTTGGATGGCCATCCGCCGGCCGTATCGCGGCTAGAGCGCCCCTAGCGCAGCGCGGACGAACACGGTGAACCGTTCGTGGGCGACATCGTTGGTGAGCTCGGTCCTGCCGACCTCGCGATAGCCGGCGGCCCAGTCGTCGAGCCAGCGAAACGCGGGCAGAGCGGCGATGAGGTCCCAGAAGGGCACCGCGTGCAGCGGCCCGCGACGCGCCTCGTACCGCGCGAGCAGTCGGTCCGGAGCGTCGCCAGCTAAGGTCAGCTGCATATCGAGGCGGGCGTAGGCGACATCGAACGCGGGGTCGTCGATCCGCGCCTCATCCCAATCGACGACCCCGGTCAGGCGCTCGTCGGACCACAAGGTGTTCCCGAACCAGAAGTCGTGATGCGTCAAGACCGGCGTATTCGCTGTCACGCCCGTGGCGGCGGAGCGCAGCGCCTGTGCGACCTCGAGCCAGAGACCGTCCGGGGTCTTCGGTTCGAAGCGGATCAGATGAGATTCCATCCCATCGGCCGGCGTGGGACCGCGGGCGTAGTCGGGAGGAAGACTGCGAACGCCGATCCCGTGGATCGATGCGAGGGCGCCCGCGAGCTGATCGATCCAACTGTCTTCGTCCGCCGGGCGCGCGAGGGGCACGCCGTCCAACCGCGTCATCACCATGCACGGGACGCCAACCAGTGCGCCCTCCGCATCGAGAAGCACCGGACGCGGAACAGGAACCGGAGCCGTGGCTGGGATCGCGTCGATGGCCTTCCAGTAACGCCGCGCAGCATTGCCGTCGCGATGCTCGGAAAGGGTGAAAAGTCGGATCACGAGGTCGCGACGATTGCCCGCGACATCGAGGTCGAGCGCGTACGTCGCCGCATCGAGGCCGCCGAGGATCGGTGCGGAGCGCATTGCGCGCGCGCGCGGATCGATCGCGCCCGCGATGCGCGCGAGCTCGTCTTCGCGCAGCGGACGGCGGCGATCATCGAACATCGGCACACCATAGACTCGGGGCTTGGATTTCGACCTCACCCCCGAGCAGCAGTCCATTCGCAAGCTCGCGAAGGATTTCGCGGACAAGGAGATCGCGCCGGGTGCGCGGGAGCGCGATCGCGGCGAGACCTTCCCGAAGGATGTGCTGCGCAAGATGGCGCCGCTCGGTCTGCTCGGTGGACCGGTGCCCGAGAAGTACGGCGGAATCGGCCTCGACTATGTCTCGCATGCCCTCGTGACCGAGGAGGTCGGGCGCGCGGACTCGTCGGTCCGAACGACGCTGTCCGTGCAGATCTCGCTCGTGGAGATGACCATCCTCAAGTTCGGCACCGAGGAACAGAAGCAACGCTGGCTGCCCGCGCTCTGCAAGGGCGAGGTCATCGGATGCTTCGGCCTCACCGAGCCGGAGGTCGGCAGCGACGCCACAAAGCTCCGGACGACCGCAAAGCGCGACGGCGACTCGTGGGTGCTTCGCGGACGAAAGATGTGGATCTCAAACGGCTCGGTCTCGAAGCTCGCCCTCGTGTTCGCCCAGGGCGATCCAGCGAAAGAAGCCAAAGGCATCACGGCGTTCGTGCTCGAGCGAGACCGGCAGTCCTACGGCAGCCAGGCGCTCCACGGAAAGCTGGGGCTGCGCTCGTCGGATTCGAGCGAGCTCATCCTCGACGATGTCCGAGTGCCCGATGCGAACCGTCTCGGCGAGATCGGCGATGGCTTCAAGGTCGCAATGACCGCGCTCGACTCAGGGCGCTACTCGGTCGCGGCCGGCGCGGTCGGCGTGGCGCAGGCGTGCATCGACGCGTCGGTCCAGTACGCGACCACGCGTAAGACATTCGGAAAGCCCATCGCCGGACACCAGCTCGTGCAGGAGCTGATCGCCGACATGGTCGTCGAGACCGAGGCCGCGCGTCTCCTGGTGTGGCGCGCGGGCGACCTCAAAGACAAGGGACGGCCGAACACGCGTGAGACGAGCATCGCGAAGCTTTACGCGTCCGAGGCCGCTCAGCGCGCCGCCGACAACGCCATCCAGATCCACGGCGGCTACGGCTTCTCCGACGAGTTCCCAGTCGAACGGTACTGGCGCGACGCGCGCGTGAATCGCCTCTACGAGGGGACGACGCAGATCCAGAAGCTCATCATCGGCCGCTTCGCGACCGGCATCGACGCGATCGCCTGATGGAATGGGATGAGCCCGCGGAGGGCGTCCTCGTGACGTTGTGCCGCATGGTGCCGGACACGATCCGCGAGCTCGCCCGGGCGGCCGCGCGCGACGAGGCCGAGTCCGTCGCCGGTGAGCGCGCCGCCGCGAGCGTGAGCGTCGACGACGTGATCCGCGGCTGGATCCGCACCACTCCGCCGGAGCAGCGCAACGGCCTTGTCGCGGTCATCGAGCAGCTTGGACTCGAGCCGGAGATCTACGAGACCGAGCTGCAGTCCGACGAAGGCTGGGAGGAAGAGCCCGAAGACTCGGGCATGTGATGTTCCGGCTCGACGGGAAGGTCGCGATCGTGACCGGAGGCGCGCGGGGGATCGGCGCCGAGACCGCGCGAGTCTTCCGTGAGGCGGGCGCAACCGTCGTGACGTGGGATGTGGCGGATGGCGCAGATGAGCGCGTGGACGTGACCGATGTCACGCAGGCCGCGAAGGCGGCGGCCGCGGTGGCGAAGCAGCACGGACGGATCGATGTGCTCGTGAACAATGCCGGGATCCTGCGCGACGCGCAGCTCGTGAAGTCAAAGGGCGACGAGATCACCGGCGTGATGAGCGAGGCGGACTTCGACGCGGTCATCTCGGTGAATCTGCGCGGCGTCTTCGCGTGCACGCAGGCGGTCGCGCCGACCATGATCCGGCAACACTCCGGCCGCATCTTGAATGCGTCCTCGGTCGTCGGCCTCTACGGAAATTTCGGGCAGACGAACTACGTGGCGACGAAGGCCGCGGTGATCGGTATGACGAAGGTGTGGGCGCGCGAGCTCGGACCGAAGGGCATCACCGTGAACGCCGTCGCGCCCGGGTTCATCGGGACGGAGATGGTCCGTCAGATGCCGGAGAAGATTCTCGCGACAATGGTCGAGCGCACGCCGATCCGGCGCCTCGGCGAAACGAAAGATGTCGCGTACGCGTATCTCTTTCTCGCGTCGGATGAAGCATCTTTCATAAACGGCGCGGTGCTCTCGGTGGACGGCGGGGTCGTGGTCGGAACGTAGCGCGACTTCACCGAATCATCACCTTATCGGCACTTCGCCGCGCCCAATCGCGATGCCGAAGGCCGCACTATCAAATGCATGGGAGCACCTCTCCGCGCCGCGCTGATCGCTCACGACGCGACGAAGATCGAAATGCTCGAGTGGACGCGATGGAATCGCGATCTGCTCTCGCGGGCGCAGCTCTTCGCGACCAAACACACCGGTGAGCTGGTCGCCGGCGACACCGGCCTTCCCATCGAGCTCCTGCTGAGCGGACCGCAAGGCGGCGATGCCCAGATCGCGGCGATGATCGCGCGCCGCGAGATCGATCTCGTGGTGTTCTTCTGGGATCCGCTCTCGACGCAGCCGCATGAGACCGACGTGCGCTCTTTGATCCGGCTCGCGGTGCTGCACGACGTCGCCATCGCGTGCAACCGCCGCTCGGCCGATCTGATGGTCAGCTCGCCGCTCTTGCGCGCGATTCCAGTGGGGTCTTAGCTCCCGTCCTCCAGCAGGACGAGCCGCGCCTGCTCGGCGATCCAGCTCTCTCGGTCCCCATTCTCATTGTCGACGTCGTCGTACGTGATCACGTCATCGGTATCCATCGTCAGACCGCCTTCTCGGCGGCTTCGCCTTCGAATGTGCCGAGACGCGACGCGCCCATCGTCTGGCCGAGCACCTGGTGATAGGGCACCCCGGTGAAGAGGTGGTGGCTCTTCGTTGGGATGTCGTCGTCGGTCGCCCACTCCTTGCGCTGAAGCGCGACGTACGCGCGCTCCTGCTCCTCCGAAACGCCCTGCAGGAGCTTTGAGAACGCGTAGCCCATGGCGTGCTGGGCGGCCAGGGTGATGAAGAGGAACTTGTACCCGAGCTCTCCGAGCTCGGCGAAGGAGATCGGATTCGGGTCGTTGAACCACTTGAACGAGCTCGACCAGTTGAACGCGAGCTTCGCGTCCGGGAAGCGGCGCCGGACCTGATCGGCGAACCGTTCGGTCGGCTCGCGGCCCGAGTTCGGGAACTCGCACCACACGAGGTCGGGCGCGCCGCTATCGAGATACCGAAGTGCGCGCTCGATCGCGAGGTCGAGCCCGCGCGTTGTCTCGGGCGCGTCAACGGCCGAGACCGCGTCGGTGCGGGCGATGACCACGAAGTCGTCGCGGCCGAGGTCCTCGGCGACGGCGCGCGCCATGCGCAGCTTGCCGACCATCTCGTCCGCGGAGATGAGCGCCTTGCCCGCGATGTGCCCGCAGCGCTTCGGCAGGACCTGGTCTTCGATGTGAGCGCCCGCGACGCCGGCGTTGACGTAGAGCTCGGCGACGCGCTGAACGTTGAAGAGGTTGCCGTAGCCGCCGTCCATATCCACGACGACCGGGGGGATCTCGAGGTGCGTCGGCGCGACGCCCTTCTCGGGGTCGCCGGTGGCCATCGTGAGCTGGAACTTCCGAAGGGCGGAGATCGTGCGGCGCGCGCCGTCGGCGATCTCCGGGCCGGAGTAAAGGTCCATATCCGTGGTACCGAGGTGGCCGATCGCGAACGAGTAGCCCGAGAAGTAGATCGCGGTCGCGCGGTGATACATCGCGATCTCGGCGCCGTGCGGGTCGTAGATGCCGGGCGCGAACACGTATGGCTCGCTCTCTAAGAGGTCGCGGAGGCGTGTGGCCGGATCGGTCCACCGCGATGCCGGCACCGTGAAGCCCGGCGGCAGGAGCGGTGTTTGCGCGAGCGACCTAATTGTCATGGTCGAGCTGGCAGAGCTCAGGGCAGCAGCACTCCGTTTGCTGCGACTCGCTCCCCTTGTCGGTCGCGGCGACGCGAAGGATCGGCCGGTACTCGCCCGGCGTGGTCTCGGCGCGGTCGAAGCTGTTCATGGTCGCCATGGCAGGGCATCCTGCGTGCCTGAACTGCCATAAGACAAATCGTTTGTTTGGATAGGTGCGATCAATTGTGCTTATGATGGCGCGTGCTCCTCGCGCAGCTCGAAGCGTTCAGCGAAGTCGCGCGACTGGGCAACGTGAGCCGCGCCGCCGACACGCTGAGCGTGACCCAGCCGGCTCTTACCGCACGTTTACAGGGCCTCGAGCGGGAGCTCGGCGTCGACCTCTTCGTCCGAGGCGCGCGCGGGATGACGCTCACCGACGCGGGACGTGCCCTGCTCCCCTACGCGCAACGCGCGATCGCGCAGGTCCTCGAGGGACAGAAGGCCGTGGACGATCTGCGCCTCGGAAAGGTCGGCCAGCTCTTCATCGCCGCGGCGCCTGCGGTGAGCACGTACGTCCTGCCGGCCCTTCTGAAGGCGTTCCAGACGACGCACCCGAACGTCCGGATGGGCGTGCGCACCGGACATACCGAAGAGGTCCTCGAGATGGTGCTCCGACGCGAGGTCGATCTCGGAGTCGGCCGGCCGATCCAGCACCAAGACGCCGAGCTCATCCCGGTGTTCGATGACGAGCTCGTCCTCGTGGTGAGCCGCCATCATCCGTTCGCGCGGCGCGATCGCATCCGGCTCCAGGAGCTCGCCGACGATCGACTCATCCTGTTCGACCGCGCATCCAGCTACTACGAGCTGACGAGCTCGCTCATCCGTCAGGCCGGGGTGGTGCCCGAGAGCGTCATCGAGATGGACAACGTCGAGGCCGCGAAGAAGATGGTGATCGAGGGTCTCGGCGTCGCGCTGCTGCCGCGCATGGCGCTCCTCGCGGAGTTGCGCACGCGATTACTGCGTCCGGTCCGCGTCGTCGGCGCCCCGCCGGTGCGGCGGCCGATCGTGGCGATACGGCGGACCGACGCGGGCACGCCGATGGGACCGGTGGCGGACTTTCTCGCGTTGCTCCGCCGATCGCGCGCGGCCGGCTAGCGCGAGAGGTTCGCGCGCTCGCGGCGCGCGAGCGCGGCGCCGATCGACTCCGGCGACGCATCCATCGCCAGCGCGAACGTGGCGCGGGCGTCGTCGATGAGACCGGCTTCTCGGAGCGCGATGCCTCCGAGATAACCGAGGAATGCGCGGTCGCCTGCACGGAGCTTCGGCGCGTCCTTCTCGGCCGTGCGGAGCTTCGCGCGCATGAGGTCACGATCGCCCGCGCGCGCGCCGACGATCGCCTCGAGCGCCCGATGCATCGCGATCCGCTCGGCCGAGCGGGCGAGCTCCGGATCGTTCGCGATCTCCGTGACGAGAATCGATCCGCGACGTGGGTCGCCGCCGAGCGCGGCGAGCTCGGCCCAGGCGAGTGCTAGCCGCACGTCGACGTTCTCCGGCTGGAGCGCGGCGCTCCGTCGCGCATCGCCGGCGCGGTTGAGCGCGGCATACGAGGCGACGAGTCCAACGGCAACCGCACGGTCGCCTGTGAGCTTCTTCGCAACCTGTTCGAAGAGCGACGCGGCTGAAAGGGGGTCGCCCGAGGCGTAGAGGATTTCCGCCGCGGCTTTGCGGACGAGGGTGACCGTTCCGAAGCGCTCGAGGAGCGGCGCGACGAGCGCCCGAGCCGCCTCGAGCTCACCGGCGTCGAGGGCTTTCCGGGCCCGCCAAATGGCCAGCGGAACGCGCCAAATGTCGGCGATGGACGCTCGCGGTACAGGGGGTTTGTCCACAGAAACCGGCCCCGGAGGCTGTTTATCCACCGTATTCATGGGGTTATCCACATCTGACGCCAGAAATGGTGCTAGTTGTCCGCAAGTAGCCCCTGCGCAATGACCAGTCGCTGTATCTCGCTCGTGCCCTCGTAAATCCGGTAGATACGCGCGTCGCGGTACGCGCGCTCGATCCAGAGCTCTCGCATGTAACCCATGCCGCCGTGGATCTGAACGGCCCCGTCGGCGATCCGTCCGAGGGCCTCCGTGGCGAAGAGCTTCGCCTTCGACGCCAGGTCGGTAACTCGCTCGCCGCGGTCGGCGCGTGACGCCACGTCATAGACCATGAGACGGGCGGCATGGACCTCGATGGCCCCGTCGGCGAGGAGCCATTGGATCGCCTGGTTTGTGCCGATCGGATGTCCAAACTGCGTCCGCGTCTTGGCGTGCGCGACGGACGCCTCCAGGAGGCGCTGCGCGGCGCCGACCGCGTGCGCCGCGAGACCCATGCGGCCGTAATCGAGCGTGGCGAGAGCGATCGCGAACCCTTTGCCGTCTTCACCGAGGCGCTGGGACGCTGGAACGCGCATCTCGCGGAAGTAGAGCTGCGCGGTCGTCGAGCCGTGGAGTCCCATCTTCGCGTCGTTGCGGCCGATCTCGAGACCGCTTGTCGCGCGCTCGACGGCGAATGCCGTGATCCCCTTCGACCCGAGCTTCGGATCGAGCGTCGCGAAAATGACGAACACGTCGGCGATCGGCGCGTTCGTGATGAAGGTCTTCGCGCCGTCGATGACGTACGAGTCGCCGTCGCGGCGCGCGATCGTCTTGAGGCCACCCGCATCGCTTCCCGCGCCAGGCTCGGAGAGTCCATACGCGCCGATCTTCCGCGCCGACAGCAGGTCCGGCAGGTAGCGTTTGCGAAGCGCGTCAGGTCCGCCGATGTCGATCGCGGTGCCGCACAGACCCGCGGATCCACCGATGACGTTCCAGAGCGAGGCGTTCGCGCGGGCGAGCTGCTCGACGGCGACGCAGTAACCGAGCTTGCCAAACCCCTGGCCGCCCACGTCCTCGCTGAACCCGAGACCGAAGAGGCCCATGCCGGCCATCGCGTCGATCACGGAACGCGGAATCTCGTCCTTCGCTTCGATCTCTCGCTCGAGCGGCGCGAGCCGCTCCTCGACGAACTCGCGGACCGAGCGCTGGAGCATGACGAGGTCGTCAGGCAGGACCGGATCCATCAGGCTTCCTTCGCCTTCTCGAGGATCGTGCGGAGCGCCCCCGGTATGCGGATCGGGCGACCGCTCTTTCGGTCCAGCATCACCTGGATCGTCGAGGCGTCGACGCAGTGCGCCCCATCCGCCCGGTCGATCGCGTACTCGAAGGTCCAGGACGAGTGTCGGATCTCGCCGATGCGGACCCTGATGTCGTACTCATCATCGAAGCGAAGGGGCGCGTGATAACGGACGCGCGCCTCGCCGATCGTGAAGTCGACACCCTGCGCGAGCAGGTCGCGCTCGTACACGATGCCGAGCTCGCGGAGATACGCGACACGGCCGACCTCAGCGAAGAGCAGGTAATTGGCGTAGTAGACGACCGCCTGAAGGTCCGTCTCACCGAAGCGCACCCGCTGGCGATATGCAAACGGAAAATCCACGGCCGCTTGGCAGGTTAACGATTTGGCATGCCACCTGCTGCCCCCCTCGGCATGGCTACATCAGCACCACGTGACCACGACACGACCGAACGAGTCGAACGCTACGAGCGCGAACGGATCGTCCAGCGTCCCGCGTACACGACGCCGACCGCTTCGAACGTGAACGTCGGGCCGACGACGGCGACCGTCGCGCGAAACGACGTGGTGTGGACGGTCACCCGCGTCGTCACGCTTCTCTTCACGGTGCTCGAGACGCTGCTGCTGCTCCGGTTCGTTCTGAAGCTCTTCGGCGCGAACGCGAATCAGCCGCTCATTTCGGGTCTCTACCGCATCACCGAGCCGCTGGTGCGCCCGTTCCAGGGAATCTTCCCGGAGCCGTCGGGTCCCCCCGCCCTCGATCTCGCCGCGCTTCTCGCGGTCGCGTTCTTCTTCCTGATCGCGGCACTCATCGTCGCGCTCGTTCGCGCGATCACAGTAAACAGAACGGTCTGAGCGTCGTTTGAGCGGCGGAGGCACGCGCGTGCGTGTCTCCGCCTAGGCGTGCCCGCCTGCGCCCCTAGTAGGCAACCGATGCGATCGACACGAGCCTGTCGTAGCCGGTGACGACGAGAAGCACTCGCTCATTTCGGCCATCCCTCGGCCAGACGCGAATCGTGGAGCCATAGCCCACGGCACGCGACGGGGTGAGATACGCGATCTCCGAGCCGTCGGCGCTCCACGTCGCCTGATAGGCCTCCACGGGGATAACGGCGTCCTTCCCCGATGCGATGTCGAGAACGTGAGGACGGCAGCACAGGGCGTTCATCGGCGCCGCCACATAGAGAAGCTCATCCGCGGCGGGGTTCCAACGAGGGTCGAGCGCGAGGAGACATTGCTCGCCGGTCCCTGGGCTCGTGACAAGCGTCCGGATCGGCGCCGAGATCGCGTCCAGGCTGATGAGGCTTCGGGATGCCACACAGCCGAATAGCGCCAGAGCAACGGCCGGCGTCCCGCGCCGAAAGTGAGCGAACGAAGGAGCTGGGCCGGACTGGACATCGATCGTGCGGATGACCGCGCCGCTCGCGACGTCCACGATCGACACCCTGCCCTGTTGGGGGACGAGCAGATTCATGCCGTCGACGGACCATTCGAGCGACTCGGCTTGGGTCAAGAGGCCCAGTTGGTGAACCGCGCCTCCATCCGCGGCGACGGTGGCAATGCTGACATCAGGACCGATCGCGTTGGGATTCGGCACCGTCAAGAGAAAGGCGAGCCGTGAACCATCGCGGCTCCATGATGGGAAGGTTCCTTTCACGCCGAGCGCTCGCGCTGCTCCGGATTCGAGGTCCACGACGACGAGCTGACCATTCACCGCGATCACCATCCGCCGTCCGTCCGGCGAAAACTGTCGGCGCAGGTACGGCGCGTTGTCGATCGGCGCCTCGGGAATCCCTCCACCCGGCACGACGTAAGCGAATGCGAGTTTGGGCGTGCCGCCTGCGATCGGCACGGCCCAGATCTGGGCTTCAGGCTGCGGCTGATCGAATGCCTGCTTCGCCGCGAAGATCCAGTTGCCGCTGAGCAGACCCATCGGATTCGTCCGCACCCCCGCTACCGCCGACGGCGCGGCCGCGGACGGGGACGCTGACGGACTCGGACGAGTCGTCTCCGCAGCCGGCGTCGCGTTCGCGCTGACCGCAGCGGGAGGCGTCGAGCTCGGGCCCGGCAGGTCGGATGCGCATGCGCAGACGAAGCAAGTGAAGAAGACAGCGAGCGCGCTGGGGGACAGGATCGGGCGGCGACTCGGCACGGGTTCACGATGCGACAGTGATTGGGGGATCAGGTGAGGGAGCGGTGACAGCCGCAGCCGGTTCAGCCGCGGAGCCGAGCGATCTCCTCGATTGCCGCGGGGTTCTCCAGCGAGCTCAAGTCGCCGAGGTCCTGCTTTCCGAGGTACGCACCGCGGATCACGCGGCGCAGGATCTTCGCGTTGCGCGTCTTCGGCAGCTGCGTCACGAAGCGGACGGCCTCCGGACGTAGCGGTTTGCCGAGGATTTCGGCGACCTTGTCCTGGACGGAACGAGCGAGCTCGGGCGTCGGCGCATGCAGCGGGCGCGGCACCACGAAGACGACGATGGCCTCGCCCTTGATCTCGTGCGGCACGCCGATCGCTGCCGCTTCCGACACGGCGGGGTGTGCGACGGCCGCGGACTCGACCTCCGCAGGACCGACGCGCTTGCCCGCGATCTTGAGGGTGTCGTCGCTGCGCCCTTCGATGTACCAGTAGCCCTCGTCGTCGATGCGCGCCCAGTCGCCGTGGACCCAGGTGTTCGCCAGGCGAGACCAGTAGGTCTGGAAGTAGCGGCCCTCCTCTGTCGGCGGATCGCGCCAGAAACCGCGCGTCATGCCCGGCCAGGGTTTGCGAATGACGAGCTCGCCGACGGCCCCGCGCACGGAGCGGCCGCGATCGTCGACGACGTCCGCGTCCATTCCCGGGCACGGCCCGGTGAACGAGCCCGGCTGGATCGACGTCCAGGTGGTGCAGCCGACGATGCCGCCGGAGATCTCCGTGCCGCCCGAGTAGTTGATGACCGGGCAGCGCGAGTCGCCGACGTTCCGGAAGTACCACCACCACGGATCGGGGTTCCACGGCTCGCCGGTCGATCCAAGGACGAAGAGCGACGAGCGGTCCTTCGCGCGGACCGGTTCCTCACCGGAGCGCATCAGGCCGCGGATTGCGGTCGGCGAGATCCCGAGGTGCGTCACGCGGTGGCGCTCGACGAGAGACCACATCCGCGACGCGTCAGGGAAGTCGGGTGTCCCGTCGTACAGGACGATGGTCGCTCCGAGCATGAGCCCACCCGCGATGAGCCACGGACCCATCATCCAGCCGATGTCGGTCGACCATAGGATCACGTCTCGCTCCTGAAGGTCGAAGCAGTGCGCGAGGTCCTGCGCCGCCTTCACCGGGAAACCGCCGTGCACGTGCTGGGCGCCCTTCGGCTTGCCGGTCGTCCCTGAGGTGTAGATGACCATGAAGGGGTCCTCGGCGGAGGTGTCGGCGAAATCGAGCACCGCGCCGACGTGCGTGACATCAGACCAGGCGACGTCGCGGCCGCGTTTCGGATACGCCCGGCCCACGCGATCGACGACGACCACGGTCCCGACGGATGGCGCGCCGTCCGCCGCCTCGTCGGCGACCTCCTTCATCTTGACAACCTGACCGCGACGGTAGAAGCCGTCGGCGCAGACGAGGACCTTCGCCTCGGCATCGCGCAGCCGACCGGCGATCGCCTCCGCGCCGTACCCCGAAAAGATCGGTATGAACACGGCGCCGATCGCTCCGATCGCGAGGACCGCCACCGCGCACTCCACGATCAGCGGGAGGAAGACGGCGACGCGATCGCCGTGCTTCACGCCGAGCGACCGCAGCCCGGCGGCGAAGCTCGCGACCTGATCGGAGAGCTCGCGGTAGGTGAGCGTGCGGACCGTGCCCTCCTCTGCCTCGGCGATGACCGCGACGCGGTCGCCGTCGTGGCGCAGGGCCGTCGCGACGTAGTTCATCCGCCCGCCGGTCCACCACGTCGTCCAGGGCAGCCCGCGCGAGGTGTCGAGCACGTGCGTGTACGGCGTTCGCCAGGCGATGCGCAGGTCGCGTTCGGTCGCGGCCCAGAATCCGTCGAGGTCTTCCGTCGACCAGCGCAGGAGCGCGGCGTAATCCGCGCAGCCGTTCTTCAGCGCGAACGCGCGCAGTCGGCTGCGGTCGACGTACGCGGCGCTCGGCGTCCACGCTGCCGGCATGGTCGTCACGTTAGCGTGGCCTCGCGACCGAAGAAACGGCCGATCCGCTCAACCTCGATCTCGAGGGCCCGGCGGTGCGCCGAACTCAGCTTGCCGGCCGGCCGCACACCGATCTCGATCCGCCCGCCACGATCGCGGCGGTCCCACACGCCGCGCACGATCCCATCGATCAGGAGCACCGGGACACCCACGACTCCTTCCCATTGACCGCGCTTGTACGACCGGATTCGGGTTTGCGCCGCCTCGTCGACGATCGTGGTCGGCCCGTACGCCCGAAGAAAGCGGAGGAAGAGCTCGCGCTGGGCTTCCTCCGAATCGAGGCGCGGCCATTTGGGAACCCAACGGTCCGCGCGAACAAAGGTCACGTTCGGGCCGACGGACGGACCGAAGCACATCTTGCCCATGTACATGAGCGGGGCCAGCAGCTCGCCCCAACCGGAGCTGATCTTTGACCGGAACTTCGCGCCAAGCCGGGTCACCACTGCGTCGGCTATCTCGGCGCGGGTGGACCCTTTCTCTCCGAGCACATCGTGCACGGTGTCGAAGATGACCCTTGCGTCTTTCGCGGTGAGCTGCTCACGTTCGAGCCACTCCTTCGACTCCCAGTAGCGACGAGTGCCGAGCGCCGCCATCCAGAGCGGGAGGTCGTCGGCCGGGATGACGTGGATCGTGCCGCGGACGGTCCATGCGCGAACGAGCGTCTTCTTCACCCAGAGCGCGTCCCTCACCGACTCCTGGGTCGCGCCGGCAACGCGCGCCGAAAGCGCGAGCTCCGCCGCCGAGAGGAGCTGCGCCTGGAGACCACAGACGTCGCGGACGACATCGATGAGGCGTGCCTTTGGTGCCGGCGTCACCAGGTGACTGCGCGCGAGGCGTCGCTCGCGCGCATCGGCCCACGTCAGGTCGGTCAAGTCAACGGGACCGGGTCGATCAGCCAGTCGAGATGCAGCCACACCACACGGGAGTAGCGCCAGACGAACGGCACGATTGCGAGGAAGAGAACGTCCGCGACGACGAGGGCGATGAGGATGTCCCAGCCGCTCGCGAGCCAGACCGCGAGGACGAGAAGAGCGAGCACGGGAATCCCGAGCGCGTAACTCGCGACCATCGCGCCGGTCCAGTACCCCGTCTCGCGCTCGAACCGCAGGCCGCAGACCGGACAGGGCTCGTTCATCGAGAACGCACCGCGCCACACGTGACCGGAGAGGCACCTCGGGCAACGGCACCGCACGATGGCCCACACCCGGCGCACGTCTAGAAGTACTGCAGGATGGCCGCCGCCACAACGATCGCGACGAGGAGCACCGCGATGAGGATCAGCGGCAGCAGGTAGAACGCGAGCCCGCCGATGAGGAAGATCGCGAGAGCTTGATCCCCCGATACGCCGTAGTGCAGCGTGATCGCGCGATGAACGACGAGCGCGAACCACACGAGCATCACGACGCTCACCGCGTCGGCGATCCCGGTGAATGGCCCTCCCGCGAACACGATGCCAGCAAGGGACGTGGGCGCCTGATAGACGAGCTCGGCGTAGCCGAAGAGGACGAGCAGCGGCAGGTAGGGTCGGCCGCGGACTCCGCGAAACCGCGCGGCAGCGTGGATCGCGCTCGAGCCGAGGAGCCAGAGAAAGATCGGCGTGATGGCCGCCGCGACGACGAGCGCGTCGAATGATCGCTGCAGCACGTACACCAGCACCGCCGTGCGCTCGACGCCGATCGCCACGAGAAGCGTGTCGACGATCGCGCTGCGCGTAGATCCGAACACGATGTCGTCGACGTGGACGGTCTGCGAAAGCCGATAGGCGGAAACGGTCGAGAACACCATCGCGATCGGGACGCAGGCGAGGCCCCAGAACGTTCCCGCACTAAGCGCCCACGCCGCGAAGGCCTTCGGTCGCCAGCGATCGGCGACCGTCGCGATCATCTGAACGCTGCGGCCAGCGCTTCGCTCGTGGCTTGGTCGGTCGCGGTGTCGACCGCGGTCCGCGCACGGCCGCCAAGGACGGGCGGATCGTCATCGTGCAGGGCCTCCGGCACCGGAGCGCCCAGCATGATCAGGTACTCCATCGACCACGTTCGGCGCACGGCATCGAGGTCGTACCCGCCCCCACCCATCGCGATCCAGGGATACGGCGTCGACGCGAACCAGCGGACCACGTGCTCGCGAGCGTGCGTCGAGAGCTGGAGATCGGTGAGCGGGTCGGTGAAGTGCGGGTCGATGCCCTGCTGCGTCACGAGGATGTCCGGCCGGAAGCGTTCGAGGAGAAGCGGGACGACCTCGTCGAACGCGCGCATGTACGCGAGGTCATCGGTGTACGGCGGGAGCGCGACGTTGATGCTGTATCCCGCGCCGTTGCCGGTGCCGCGCTCGTCCGCGGAGCCGGTGCCGGGGAAGAACGGCCGGCCGAGCCGGGGGATGATGCCGTACTCGTGCAGCGAGATCGTGAGCACCTGATCGGTGTCGTAGAACGCAGCCTGCACGCCGTCGCCGTGGTGGGCGTCGATGTCGACGTACGCGACCTTCATCCCGCGGTCGGCGAGGGCGCCGCAGACGATCGCGGGGTCGTTATAGATGCAGAATCCCGACGCGTTCCGGCGCATCGCATGGTGCAGCCCGCCTGCGCCGTTGAACGCCACCCGCGCCTTCCCTGCGATCACGTCCTCCATGGCGACGAGCGAAGCGCCGGTGGTGAGGAGCGATGCTTCGTGCATCCCGGCGAACGGCGGAGTGTCGCCCCACGCGGAGAGGCCCCACGCCGAGTAGTCGAGGTCGGGATCGGCTGAGGCCTGGGCGATCGCGTCGACGTACGCCGGGTCGTGGATCCGCTCGAGCTCGGGGCGCGTCGCGAGCCTCGGTTGCAGGCGTCGCGCGTTCGGATTCCGGAACGCGAACGCGAATGGATGGCGCGCGTCCGCTGGATGCGTCGTGCGCTCGACCTCGCGCCAGTCACGGGGGTCGAGCGGCGGAAAGTAGGTGTCTCCGGCGACCTGGGTGTCGACCTCGGTGAGATAGATCCGATCCGCGCGCGGCAGGAACTCTTTGAAGACACCGGCGCCGCCGAACACGATGACCTCTTCGACGTCGCCCGCGAGCGCCAGTGCCTCGTCGGTTGTGCGCGCGACGAGGCAGCCGTCGCAGTGGAAGTCGGGGTCGCGCGTGAGGACGATGCTCGTGCGATCCGGGAGGGGTTTGCCGATGGACTCGAACGTGCGCCGTCCCATGATGAGCGGCTTCCCCACGGTGAGCTTGCGCACGTTCCTCATATCGTCGGGAAGCCGCCAGGGAAGGTGCCCGTCCTTGCCGATGACCCCGTGGCGGTCGCGGGCGACGACGAATGCGATCCGGCTCAAACCGCCATTTTCGCCTTGATCGGCGGATGGTGCTGGTAGTTCAGAAGCTTCGCGAAGCCATCGAGCAGGGGACCCGGCGCTTCCCCGCGTTTCGCGCGCGCCACGATCTCCCGGTAGCGCGCCACCGCGTCGTCGACGCCGCGCAGCTCCGGGTCCAGCCACAACGTCGGCGCCGGGTAGGGCTCGCGCTCGAGCTGCTCGCGCGCCGCGTCGATGTGGTCGCGGTAGACGTGGGCATCGGCAAGAACGTGGACGAACTCGTGTGGCTCGAGCTCGACCTCACGGGCCACCAGATGCAAGAGCAACGCGTACTCGGCCATGTTGAAGGGCACACCGAGGACGAGGTCGCAGGAGCGCTGGTACATCATGAGCGAGAGCCTTCGACCGGCCACGAAAAACTGAAAAAGCGCGTGACAAGCCGGCAGCGACATCTGCTCGAGCTCGCCGGGGTTCCACGCGACCACGAGCATTCGCCGACTCGCGGGCTGCTCGCGGATGAGGCGGATCGTCTCGCGCAGCTGGTCGATGTGGCGGCCGTCTGGTGCGATCCAGTCGCGCCACTGCTGTCCATAGTTGCGTCCGGCGTCGCCGGGAAAACGGGCGCGCGCCTGCCAGTAGTCGGCGAACGCGTTCCCGTCCCAGATGCGGACACCGAGGGCGTGGAGGTCGTTCACGTCTGAGCTTCCGGCGAGGAACCAGAGGAGCTCGGCGACCACCGAGCGGAACGCGAGGCGCTTCGTCGTCACGGCGGGGAAGCCCTCTGAAAGGTCGAACCGCATCATCTCGCCGAAGACCGCGCGTGTCCCGACACCGGTGCGGTCGGCACGCTCGTCGCCTTCCTCGAGGGCCCGGCGCAGGATGTCGAGGTACTGGCGCATTGCTACGCGTCCACGCGCCGGTGAACGCGGCCGCCGGTGCGGAGCCAGCGCACGGCGCCGGTCTCGTCGCGGATGACCTCGCCGCGGACGTCCTTCAACGGACCCTCGAGACACACGAACCGATCCTCCGCGGTGAACGCGACCGGAGAGGGCGGAGGGTCCGTTGGCGCGGGCGTGATGCCAAGGATGTTGTGGTAGATCGAGCGGTAGAGGAGCACGCCGTCGCCGCCCGCGCGGAGCTCGACGTCGGCTCCGGCGGCGGTATAGCGCGCGACCAGCTCGTCGCGGCGCGTCTTCGTCATGCGCACGTGCTGGGGTTCCGGCTCATCGACCCCGATGAACGTCTTGAGTGCCCACTTGGTGATCGCCTGATGCAGCAGCGCGCCGCGCGTCGAGTTCGCCTGCACCGCGATCGCAAAGGCGCGCTCCGGCGCGAGCATGAGGACGCCCTGCTGGCCGATGGCCGACCCGCCGTGGTACTGGAGGGTCACGCCGCCGACCTCTCGCAGGAACCAGGCGACACCGATGCCGCGGTCGTTGTCCGCCGGCGCGAGTCGCGTGCGCATGAGCTCGAGCGAGCCGACCGAAAGGAGACGGCCGCCGTCGGGGGTCCGGCCGTCGCCCAGGTGGAATCGGGCGTACGCGAGAAGGTCACGCACGCTGGAGATCACGCCGCCGACCGGGGTCGCGGCGCGCGGGAAGGCGTAGGGCCGCACGACGCGCGGCTGCTCGTCGACGACGGAGTGGCCAGCGGCGACGCGATGGGTGATCGCCTCGTCCGCGTTGAAGCAGCTTCTGGTCATGCCGAGCGGGATGAACAGGAGCTCGCGCACCGCGGATTCGTACGTCCTTCCGGTGACGACCTCGATGAGCCGGCCGAGGACCGCGAAGCTCGAGTTCGAGTAATGCCAGATCTCGCCGAGCGGGGTGAGCTGCTCGAGCTCGGCCATGGCCGCGACGTAGAGCGCGAGCGCGTCGTCGCCCTTGCCGAAGTCCGCGAAGCAGTCGCCGAGCCAGCCGCCGGTATGGGTCACGAGATGTCGGAGGGTCGCGCGCTTCGCGACGTCGTCGTCGCGGAGCTTGAATTCGGGCAAGTAGCGCCGGACCGGTGCATCCAGGTCGAGGACGCCGCGCTCGACGAGCCGCATGATGACGGTCGCCGTCATCGTCTTCGTGATCGATGCGATCTGGAACAGCGTGTCGGCGTCCACGGGGAGGGGGTGCTCGAGGTTGGTGACACCGTACGCGGCGATGTCCTCGTCGCCGTCGTGCAGGATGCCGATCGCTACCCCGGGGACGTGATAGCGGGACATCCCATCCCGCACCAGCTTCTCGAGCTCAGGCCGCACGCGCGAATTGTGCGCGCGCCCTTAGGTCGCCGTCACCCCGCTGACCCAGAAGCACCCGTTACGGAACGCGACCTGCTTGACCACGAACGGTACCGAGCCAGAGATGTCCGCGGTGGTCGAGTCAACGATGCCCTTGACCGCATCGATGAGCCCCGGCGGAAGAGGGTCGGCCGCGAGATGCGACACCTTGAGCGTGAACTTGTCCCCGACGGAGCCGCCGACGACGTCCGCGCTCGCGTTCACCGTTATGAACTGCGTCGCGGCCTTCGCGGTCCCGTGGATCCCGCCGCCGTCGATCCTGATCTTGGCCTCGCTCAGGGTCACGCCCTGCGTGGCCGACGGGGCGTTCTTGTTCACGACCTGGTTCAGCTCGTCCTCGGTGAACACCAGCGAAACCGGGGTCGCCTTGTTGTCGCGGGCGAACGTCTTCACCGCGTCGGCGCGACCGTCGACCGCCCCCGACGCGAAGACGCGACCCGGCGCGGTCGCGGCGCACACGCTTGTCACGACCGTTGCCGGCTCGAACGCGGACAGCGTGAGCGGCGAGCCGGCTTTCAGGGTGATGCCGGACCGGACCATTTGGCCCGCGACGAGCGGTCCTTCCATGATCTGTCTGGCGACGGAGGCCGTACCGACGAGTGCGTCGAACGTGAATGCGGAAGTCCTTATGGCGCCGGGCGACGTCAGGAACACGCCCCACCGGCCGGCCGCGGGATCTCGGACGATGACCTTATCGCCGCTCACCACGCACCCGAAGATCTCGGCCTTGCCGCCGGCGGTCCCGCAGGACTGACCGGTCGGGGCGACAACGAGGAAAGCGAGGCCGGGCGAGCCGTTGATCTCGAGGCGCGGTGCCGGCGCGATCGGCGTAGCGCTCGCGGGTGCCGCGGCGCCCTCGGCGATCGTGACCTGATTACCGGCTGGCACGCTGACGGTGCCGCCCGCGGTCGCGGTCACCTGAAGGGTGCCTTCGTCAACCTGATACGTGGTTTGCGTCCCGCCCGAGGCGAGCTGCTGGACGAACGTGAGGAAGCCGGTGCCACGGACGACGGCGACGGTGCTCGGCGTGCGCACCTCGTACCGCGAGTCCGGTGTCTTCAGCTTCTGTACAGACGACCACGATCGCCCGAGCGACTGCTCGATGGTCACCTGGATGCCGTCCGCGGACACGCGATTCAGAGCGACGACCTTCACCTGCGATCCGGGGTCGACCGACATGGAGGAGCCGTCGAAGAACGTGAGGACGGCGCGGCCGTCGACGTTGGCGCGGACGAGGTCCCCGGTGGCGTAGACCTCTCCGTCGAGCGCCGGTCCGAATGCGGCGCCGGCGCGCGCACCTTCGATCGCCTTGTTCAGGATCGCGAGCGTCGCCGCGTTGGACGCGGACGTGGCCGTTCCGCCGCGAGGGAAATAGAGGAACGCGCCCACCCCGGCGACGATCAACAGGAGAACGACGAGTAGCTTTTTCACTGACCCTTCCCGCGGCCCGAGGCTACCAGAGCACCACTCGTTCGAAGGGTCGCAGGCGGGTGTCAGGCCTGGGTTTTCTCCCAATCCGCGCGTAGTACCTCTCCCCAGCCAACGGTCACGCCACTTTCCTTCGCGGAACGTCTGCTCACGCCGTATCCCCACGGCCTGGTATCCGTTACGTTCGAGCGCCTTCCGGCTGGCCTCGTTCCCGGCATCCACCTCGGTCATGAGCTTGTGCAGGTTGAGCTCGCGGAATGCGTAACGAGTGCGGAGCCGCATCGCCTCGGTCGCGTAGCCCTTTCCCCATGAGGCTTTCTCACCGATGACGATCCCCGTGGTTCCGTTCGCGTCGAGCCAGTTGATGGCGTGGATCCCTGTCGCGCCGATCGCTTGATCGGCGACGTCGATGACCCACCACACGTCGTTCTTCGATTCGCCGATGCGCTTCAGGAATTCGAGCTCCTGTTGAAGGGTGATCGCCATGCGTGTCGCGAGGTGGCGAGTGACCTCCATGTCCGCGAACCAACGCACGAAGTGTTCTGCATCGTTTTCACGCGCGGGGCGGAGCGTGACCTTCTCGCCGCGAAGCAACGGTCCGAACACGGAGCGGCCAGAATAGCCGCCGCATGCAGCCGTCTTCATGATTCATGGCGACCCGTCGCCGAGAAGGTGACCTTGGACTAGCCGCTGGCGGCTTTTCGAACTTCCGAGGTGAATCGCCAGATCTCGAGGGCGATGTCGCGATATTGGGTGATCGGTCCCAAGAGTGGCTCGCCGAATTGCCGTAGGAAAACTTCGCGTACGGCCCGTTCGAGGTCCTCCGTGTCCTTCGCCTCGGGCAAGAATCTCGCGATCATCGCCGCTTCGGACGCGTATTCGTCGGTATGTGGATTGTCGACCGCGATGCCGACAGGATCCATGCGAAAAAGAATGGAGGTGATTCCGTCGGCCAGCGTTCGGTACTCCTTG
>Ga0209803_1000330_pt1 | contig 31342 bp, 19 predicted proteins | sample GraSoiAngelo_138_FD_185895 | JGI IMG/M metagenome (GOLD analysis project Ga0209803, IMG submission 185895) | Grasslands soil microbial communities from the Angelo Coastal Reserve, California, USA - 14_0929_09_40cm (SPAdes) (version 2) | ecosystem: Environmental > Terrestrial > Soil > Grasslands ...
ACGCAAATTGTGTAGTTGTTTTTTTACGACCGTCTCTGCCACGCCCAGGGCGACGCCGAGATCAGCATATGAGATGTCCGCGTGTTCCGCCGTGAGATGATCGCGCAGTCCCTCAAAAAGCCGAAGGCGTCCTTTGCGTTCACACTCCTCTCGCAGACGCCGAAGCGCCTGCTCTACCACCGTCGCAGCCCAGCGAAGATCGAAAAGCCGCTCGGGTGCAAGCGCATCGAGCGCGCGAGCCGAAACCGATAATTGCGAGGGCGCTTCTACCATCCAAGCATCCCACGAAACGAATTGAGCGCTGCCACCCCGCTTCAGCGTTTGATTCTTATCGGCGGCGTTGTGAAGAAAATTCTGAAGCGACTTGAGCAAAAGCGAGCGGAACCGACCGCGGCCTTGGTCGGCCTGCCGCAGCCAGTTAGTTTCCAGGATCATCAGGAAGAAATCCTGCGTAAGGTCCTGCGCGTCCTCAATCGAATAGCCGCGGCGGCAGACGTAGGAAAAAATGGGTCGCCAGTAAGTTCGGCAAAGCTCCGCCAGCGCTTCAACTGCCTTCTGCTGATCGCCCTCGGAGTTCGCCCCAGCAAGGACCAGACTCCAGCGCGTGGTGGCGAACACCCGCGGCTCCGCTTCCACATTCACCGGCCAGTAGCGTGATTGTTTTTTACTTCTTTTACAAGCTTAAAACCGGTTCGCCGACGCACTACTCATGACAAGGAGTGGAGCGTCCTTCCGAAGCCTCCAAAGAAATTCCGGAACTTTGGCTTCCAGTTCCTTTAGAGATGTATATGAAAACTAATTATTGGTTTAACCGAAATCGTCTCCTATCACATCTGCGCAGAAGTCTTTGTGCGCTCGCAATTATCGGCGCCGGATTAATGTTGCCGAGCGCCGAAGCGGGCAAACCCGAACCCGCCAGCGGAACCTTTTCTCCCTGTTTCCATATCACTAGTGTTCGACAAGTCGGTCCAGACACGATTGTCACCTTCAGCGTCACGGCAACGCTTACTGGCACCTTGACGGGATCTGCCATATTCACTGAGCGGGACGTAATTCATCCGGACGGTTCCGTAACGTTCCAAGGCAGCGGAGTCTTCACCGACCAGTCTGGGTGTGGCTCGTTCCTCGCCACTTATGCGGGCACAGGCAGCAATGTGGACGGCTCCGAAAGTGCGGACGTCGTGGGCAGCCAAGGAACTGGCTGTTATGCTGGTGTGCATGCTGAGGGAACGTTTCAGGGTAACCTTGTCCCTAGCAGTGGGGATTGCGACGTTGCGGGGGCGGGCACTTATAACATACAGTTTCACTTCAGCCCATAAGGTCGACCCAGGTAAAAAGGCGCAGTTCGCAATCAGCCGTCACGCTTCACCGCGTGACGGCTTTGTTGCTTAGGAAGCGACGCCAGCGCCGCTAAACACGTGCGTCGGTCGAGCTTGCTTGGACTAGACGGCACTCATTTGATGTGGGAAGCCGACGGCTTCCCACTACAGTTCGATTGCCAATCTTACGAGGGCTGCTCGGTCGGCTCGTCCGATCCTTCTTCACCGATCTCTTCCTCGATCTCGCGACGCCATTCCCGCGACAACCACGGCCTTAGAAAACCATAAAGCAAGTAAGCGAGAAACAAGATCGCCGGCATCCATTCGTAATTGATCGCGGTAAAAACGAGGACAACGAAAATAACGAGAAAGCGCGGGATCGATTTCTTCGTTTTCCAGTTGATCGCTTTGAAACTGGGATATTCGAACCGACTGAACATCATGAAGGAAAGGAAAAGCAGCAGCGGTGGCAAAACGAATTTCCATCGGCCGAGATGATGTTCGCCTTCGGCGAGCCAAAGCAAAAACAGTGTGATCGATGCGATCAACCCGGCAGCGGCGGGAATCGGAAAACCAGTGAAGTTTTTCCGGCCGTCAGTCACGGCTTCTCTTTCGTGATTGGCCGATGCCGTGTTGAAACGGGCCAGACGCAGCGCGCCACAAGACAGGTAAACGAAAGCAATGATCCAACACGCATTCGGAAATTCGTTGAGGACGACCCGATAAACCATCAGCGCCGGTGCGAGCCCGAAGGAAACAATGTCGGCGAGCGAATCGAATTCGCGACCGAACGCACTTTCGTGTCCGCCCAGACGTGCCAGTCGTCCATCCAAAAAATCGAAAACGAAAGCGCCGAGGATGAACCAGATGGCCGCGTGAAAAAGATCGGCGGCAGCATCCGCGTTTTTACTTTGCAAAAGCGCGCCCTCCAAAATCTTGAGCGTGGCCGTGAAACCGCAGAACAAGTTCCCCGCGGTCATTAAATTCGGGATAAGATAAATCTTGGACGGTTGCTCGTTCATGAATCGGAGAGCCGTGCGATGATTGTCGATCCACCAGCCACGTGTTCGCCCGCTTTCACCAGCACGCTGGCGGTGAGCGGCAAGTATACTTCCGTTCGAGAGCCAAAGCGAATCATTCCAAAGCGCTCGCCCTTGGCCAAGTGGTCCCCGACCTCCGCCCAGGCAACAATTCTTCTCGCGATAGCGCCGGTGAGTTGCCTAACCACGACGGTCACGCGCGGATTTTCAATTCCCCAGGTCATCGCTTCGTTTTTCTCTGAGCAATCCTGACTGCGCGCATCGAGACAGAGTCCTTCATGGTGTTGCCGGTAAGTGATTCGGCCCTCAATTGGCGCGCGATTGGTGTGCACGTCGAAAATCGACAAGAAAATCCCCACCCGGCGCATCCTGGTTTTCAAAACTTCGCTCTCTTCGACTTCGGAAATGTCCGTCACGGTCCCGTCCGCAGCGGCGAGAACCGCGTTCCGATCCGCCGGAATATTTCGATCCGGATCTCGAAAAAAGAAAAGCGTGTAGAGAATCAGGACGAAAAACAACAGAGACAACCAAGCGTTAAGAAACCAGCTCGCGAGTGCGAGAAAAAATAAAATCGCGAGAATCCAGCGAGCTTCGGCGAGGGTTTGGAGGCGCATGGAGAGCGCACATTTTCGGGGCACAAAAGAGGCTGGTCAAGAGGGCAAAAAAAGCTGTGAATAAGTTGGGACGGCCGACCACAATATCGTGGGCTTTGGCCGCCCCCAGCCTCCAACCTGTAGCGGAAATAAGTCTCTTGGCAGCACGAGATTATTAGTTGTTTTTTGAGACGTTTTCGCTAGCTTCTTACGATGCCAGCTCGAGCCGCCGTCTCCGTCGATCCAGACGACGAAAAATCGATCGAAAGAAATCGTCAGCGCGAGTTCTCCAACGTCAACAAACTGCAAAAATACGACGCCGCGCAGATCGACAAGCTCGAAGGCTTGGAGGCAGTCCGGAAACGGCCCGGGATGTATATCGGCGATCCGGACGAGCGCGGTTTGCACCACATGGTGTTCGAAGTTCTCGACAATTCGATCGACGAACATCTCGCCGGATTTTGCGACAAGATTGATCTAGAGGTTCACGTCGATGGCAGCGTATCGGTGCGCGACAATGGCCGTGGTATTCCGGTCGATATTCACCCGAAATGGAAAATGCCGGCTGTCGAGCTGGTCCTAACGAACCTGCACGCGGGCGGAAAATTCGGGCAAGGCGCTTACAAATATTCCGGCGGTCTGCACGGTGTCGGAGCAAAGTGCACCAACGCGCTCTCGGAATGGTTTAAGGTGGAGGTTTCGCGCGACGGCAAGGTCTATCACATGGCCTTCGCCAAAGGAAAAACGACGCAAAAACTGGAAGTCATCGGCGAGGTCAAGGGCAAAAAGACCACCGGTACACTCATCACCTTCCTGCCTGATCCGACGATCTTCACGATCACGACCGAATTTAAATTTGAGCGTCTCGCGACCCGGTTGCGGGAGCTGGCGTTTCTAAATCCAGGTCTCGAAATCAATTTGACCGATGAACGCGGCGATGCGCCAAAGAAGGAAGCATTTCTTTACAAACACGGCATCGAGGAATTCGTAAAGCAGCTGGGTGAAAACAAACAGGTATTGCACCCCAAGCCGATCGTGATTTCGCGGCAGCGCGACGAAGTGTTTGTCGATGTTGTCTTGCAATACAACGACAGTTACAACGACCAGATTTTGCCGTTCGCCAATTCGATTCCGAATCCAGACGGCGGCACGCATCTCACCGGGTTCCGGACGGCGCTGACTAAAGCCGTCAATCAATACGCGAAGTCGAATAGTTTGATGAAGGAAAAGGACCCGTCGATTTCCGGCGACGACGTTCGCGAAGGTTTGATCTGCGTGCTTAGCATCAAACTTCCGAATCCCCGGTTCGAATCGCAGACCAAGGTCAAGCTGGTCAACACTGAGATCGACGGCATCGTCAACTCGGCGGTTTACGAAGGTTTGATGACCTTCTTCGACAAGAACCCGCCGGTCGCGCGGCGTATCTTCGAAAAAATTCTGACCGCGGCGCGAGCCCGCGAAGCTGCCCGCAAAGCGCGCGAGACGATCCGTAAAGGCGCGCTCACGGGCGGCGGTTTGCCTGGGAAACTGGCCGACTGCTCCGAACGCGATCCGGAATTGACCGAGCTTTACATTGTGGAGGGCGATTCAGCCGGCGGTTCGGCCAAACAAGGGCGCGACCGGCGTTACCAGGCGATCCTGCCGATCCGCGGCAAGCTGATCAACGTCGAGAAAGCCCGCGAAGATCAATTTCTCAAGAACACCGAGATCCAATCGATGATCACGGCGATTGGCACTGGCATCGGCAAACCGCGCGAAGAAGATGGCGCCGGCAACGGCAAACAGGAGGAAGGCCGGTTCGACATGTCGAAGCTTCGTTACGGTCGCATCATTATCATGACCGACGCCGACGTCGACGGATCGCATATTCGCACGCTGCTCCTCACGTTTTTCTTCCGGCAAATGACTGATCTCGTTCGCGCCGGCAAGATTTACATCGCGCAGCCACCGCTTTACCAAATCAAGCGCAAGAAGCGCGAAGAGTACGTCGACGACGACGTGCAGTTGAACAAGATTCTGATCTCGCTCGGCGCGGAAGACGTGAAGCTGAAGAATCTCGCCGATGGCAAAGAGGTCACCGCGGCGCAGCTGAAAGACATTCTCGAGTCACTGGAGAAACTGGCGAAGCTTAGCGAAGTCGTACGTCGTCATGGCGGCGACTTCGAGGCGTATCTTGAACAGCGCAATTCCAAGTCGGGCAAGCTTCCCGCCTATCTGGTGAAAGTCCGCGAGGGCAATGATGAGACCGTTCATTATTTTCACGACGAGAAAGCGGTCCGGAAATTTCACGAGGCGAACCTCGATCTCAATTTGTTCGACACCCAGATGGAACAGGAATTGTTGCCGCTGGGCGATGCTCAGGCGCCGGCGGCCAAAACCAACGGCGTTCGACGCCGCGCCAAGCTGGTCGAGCTCCACGAATCAGCCGCGATTCAAAAAATTATCGCCGAGCTGGCGCGGAAAGGTCTGAAGGTCGATCACTACGCGGCAAGCGATCGCCCGATTTTCGAATTGATCGAAGGCGAAGGTGAAAAAGCAAGCACCCATCCGCTCTTTTCGATCCCGGAAATTCTCGAGAAGATTTTGGAAATCGGCCGGCGCGGCGTGCAAATCAAGCGCTTCAAAGGTCTCGGCGAAATGAACGCCAAAGAATTGTTCGAGACGACGATGAATCCCGAGAAACGCAAGCTGCTCAAGGTGGATCTCAATGATGACAACGCGGTCGATGCCGACAAAATGTTTACGATTCTGATGGGCGACGTCGTCGAACCGCGACGCCAATTCATCGAGGACAACGCATTAAACGTCCGAAACCTGGACGTTTAAAATGACGAAGCACGAATTTCGAATGTCGCGGGAACAGTTGTTAGGCCAAGCGCCTGCTCATTACTTCGTGATTCGTCATTAGACTTTGTGTATAACGCGAACGAAAAAGTTGATCCGGTAAATGTAGCCGAGGAAGTGTCGAGGTCGTTCCTCGATTACTCGATGTCGGTCATCATTTCGCGCGCATTGCCGGACGCGCGCGACGGATTGAAACCTTCGCAGCGCAGAATTCTCTACGCCATGCACGATTTGTCGCTCTTCCCCGGGCGGCAGCATCGGAAATGCGCGAAAATTTGCGGTGACACGAGCGGTAACTATCACCCCCACGGCGAAGCGGTGATTTACCCCACCCTCGTCCACATGGCGCAAGCGTGGGCAATGCGCGAACGGTTGGTGGACGGTCAGGGCAATTTCGGATCGGTCGAAGGCGATCCGCCCGCGGCCATGCGTTACACCGAGGCGCGCATGACGCATCTCGGCGCCGCGCTCATGGTCGACATGGATAAGGACACAGTCGATTTCGTTCCGAACTACGACGAGACGCGGACCGAGCCGACTGTTTTCCCGGCGGCGTTTCCAAATCTTCTCGTCAACGGCGGCACCGGCATCGCGGTTGGCATGGCGACGAACATTCCGCCGCACAATTTGGTGGAAGTGATCGACGGCATTTGCGCGCAGATCGACGACCCCGACATCACTCTCGACGAATTGATGAAGCACGTGAAGGGGCCGGATTTCCCTACCGGCTGCGCGATTTTAGGAACTACTGGTGTTCGCCAATACCTCGAGACCGGCCGTGGCAGCATGAAAGTGCGCGGCAAAGCGGGCGTCGAAGAAATCAAGGGCGGGAAAGAGCAAATCGTCATCACGGAAATTCCTTACAACGTTAACCGCGCCACCCTGGTCGAGCGCATCGCCGATTTAGTGAATGAGAAAGTTCTGAGCGAGATCACGGCGGTCCGCGACGAGTCGGACGAGAACACGCGCGTCGTAATCGAACTCAAGCGCGACGCCAATCCCAAGATCGTCATCAACAATCTTTACAAGCACACCGCGATGGAAAGTTCGTTCGCGGTCATCATGCTGGCGATCGATCACGGCCGCCCGAAGCTACTCTCGCTTAAGGAAGCAAACGCGGCTTATATCGAACATCGGCGCGAAGTTGTTTTGCGGCGGACACGCTTCGAGCTGCGCAAGGCCGAGGAACGGGCCGAGACCCTCGAAGGGTATCTCATCGCGCTCGCAAATCTGGACGAATTCATTCGGATCATTCGCGGATCAGCCAATCGCGAAGAGGCGCGAATCAAACTGCTCGCGTTCGAGTTCACTAAAAAGCAGGTCGAGAAGATCGGCATTCTGATTCGCAATCCCGCGCGCCTGACGGATGGGCGTTACGCCTTCAGTGAGCACCAGGCGAACCAGATTCTCGATCTTCGCTTGTATCAATTGACCGGCCTCGAGCGGGAGAAGATCGACAACGAATACAAGGAGCTGATCAAGACGATCCAGGACCTGCGCGACATTCTGGCCAAAGAGCAGCGCGTTTTCACGATTATCAAAAAAGAGCTGCGCGAATTGCGGGATAAACATGGGTCGCCGCGTCTAACTCAGTTCGCGGTCGATGAAGGCGAGATCAACATGGAAGATCTCATCGCCAATGAGGGCTGCATCATCAGCATCACCCATGGCGGTTTCATCAAACGCACGGCGGTGAGCGCATTCCGCGCGCAACGCCGCGGCGGTAAGGGCGTGATCGGGATGACGACACGCGAGGGGGCGACGGAAGAAGAAGAGGGCGATTTCATCGAGCATCTCTTCACCGCGACCACGCACGACTACCTGATGTTTTTCACAGAGTCGGGACGCGCCTACGTCGAAAAAGTGTACGAAATCCCGGAGATGGGGCGCGCGGCCAAAGGACGCTCAATCGCGAACATTCTCGAGTTGCGACCAGATGAGAAAATCGCCGCCACGATTCGAATCCAATCAAAGAAATCCGGCGTTGGCCCGAATGCGGTCGATCAAACCTGGGACGAAAATCTTCACATCGTTTTCGCGACACAGTCCGGCATCGTCAAGAAATCGAACCTTTCCGATTATCGGAACGTTCGCAAAGGCGGGATCATCGCCATCCAAATTGAAAAAGGCGATCGCCTGATCGACGCCAACCTGACTAGCGGCAATAACGAGATTGTTCTGATTACCAAGGAAGGAATGAGTCTTCGATTTCACGAGGAACAATTGCGCGATCAGGGCAGGAACACAGTCGGCGTCTGGGGAATTCGCCCAGACAAAAAAGATCAAGTGGTCGGCATCGCGCTTGTCGATCCAAACGCGATGCTTCTGGTTGCTGGTGAGAACGGGATCGGCAAACGCACACCGTTCGATGATTACCGCAAACAAAAGCGCGGCGGCAAAGGCATCATCACGATGAAAACCGGCGCCAAGACAGGTGAGGTCGTCGGCGCACTAACCGTGCGCGACACCGACGAGATGATGTTGATTACGACCAAAGGCCAAATGGTCCGCACTCGGGTAAAAGAGATCCGCGAGACCGGACGCAATACGATGGGCGTAAAATTAATGGATTTGCGGAAAGGCGAAAAATTACAGGCGATTGCGCCAGTTGTCAGTCAGGCGGAAGAAGAAGCCCAGACTGCAGAAGCGCCGACCCCGGAGAAAGCCCAAAAAAAGTAAGGGCACGCGGCGCGTGCCCTTTTCTCGTGGCAGGAAGAAAACCTCGAATTAGTAGTGCGTCGTTGTCGTCTGCTGCGTTGTCGTCGGCTGCTGTACCGTCGTCTCACGAGTAGTAGTCGAGGTCGTAGTCGACGTCGGCTCGTGAGCACAGGAGCTCAGGAAGATCGCGATCAGAACCGAAAACAAAGGAATAAGAAGTTTTTTCATAGTGTGAATCATCGTTACATAATTAGTTCGCCCCAAGCCTCTTCGGCAGATGTAAATTAATTGGGCGAAGCGGGCTGATTGCGCCCGGTCCGTTTCGATGTCGATCTTGCCAGGCGCCGAACTTGGGCAAAGAATCGGCCCGATGACTTCGATCATGGACACATCCCGCTTGCTCTTCGCGGTTGGATGCTTCGTTTTTCTCTCGGCGACGAAAGCCGCGGCCGGAGATTGGCCGGATGGATGTGTCGTTTGCGAAAATACCCAATCACCCGACGAGCGATACGGTATTCTTGTTCCTTCGATGGACGCTTGGGAAAAGGACGAGTCCCTTGCTAGCGCGTTTTGCAGTAGTCAAGAGGGAGCAGATCGAGTGGCTGAAAAAGCGCGACGCCGCCACTTCCATTGAGGAGAAATGCAAAATGATGGAAGCGCGAATCAAAGTTCTGCAAGAACTGCTCTGGTAAGAATTCTAGTCGTTGACTTGGCTGCGAAGTTTCTTCAACGCGCTGCGTTTTCGTTTTGACTCAAGAATTCTTCGTTTCAAGGCGGGCGGCCGTGGAGATTTGCGGCGTCGCTCTTTTTCACGAGCGGCAACCTGCGCGCGTCGCATCGCGCGTTGTCGATCTTCGATTGCATCGAGCAAACGCTGTCGCGCGAGCTTGCGATTCATCGCCTGCGAACGCGAATCCTGAACCGTTACGCTGATGCCGCTCGGTCGATGCCGCAGCGTCACCGCAGTGGCGACTTTGTTTACGTTCTGACCGCCGGGACCACTCGACCGCGAGAACGTTTCTTCAAGATCGACATCGCGAATGCCCAGCCTTGCCATCCGCTCCGCGACAGAGTCTCTTCCCATTGCTCGACAAAATAGACGAGCTTCCAGAGTTGTCGGCAACTGCGTTTATTGAGCAGATGCTACTCGGGCCGGCGCTTTGCCCGCAAAGATGGCATCGAGGTCGGCGAGAACTTTTTGCGGGCCGAAATTTTGCGAACCGGAATGGCTGCTCGAGATCACGTTTCCGGCTGAATCAACAAGCACTAGAGACGGAATCCCGTCGCCGGCGTTCTTTGCGATCGCCTCTTTGCCTTTTAGTTTCGCGTAATCGATCGCCGGCCACGGCATATTTGCCTCTCGAATGTAAGTCTCAAACGCGAACGGCGATTTATCGAAACTATAAAAGACGATCTCGAATTCGGGATGTTGTGCTGCGACGCGATTGTAGTAGTCCACGAGTTGGGGCGTGAACTTGCGGCAGGGCGCACACCAGTGCGCCGAAAAATAAAACGCGATCAGTTTCTTGTTCGCCAAAGCAGTGTCGTCGGCATGAACAACGCTGCCATTTTGCCACTGCACGAGGTCACCTTTGAGAAATTCGGAGATCGCGTCCGAGCCGGCGCCAATATCCGGCTTGGCGGATTTTGAAGTTCGTTCGCGTGCGACTCGCGCCTGATACTGAGCGTCGGATTTGCGGGTTGCTTCGGCTTGTTCGATCCGGCGTTGCTCGGCGAGGGCTTTTTGTTCTTGCACCGCGGCCGCTTTTTCCGGCGAAAGTGAATAGATTCCGCTCTTCAAAGCGGCGATCAGTTCCGCGGAAGCGCCGGCTTTGACGAGCGTTTTCTCTTTAGCTTCGTCAACGGTGTCGGCGAAATGCCGGGTCGATAATTCCTGCAAGAGCGAGTTGCTCGAATAGCCCGAGCGCAGCATCAAACCGATCTCGTTGACGGTGAGCGGCAGTTGCCCGGCCTGGACTGCAAAGACAAGGAGCGCACAGCCCAAATAAACCCAACGACGCATCCACGTTAAGGCAGCAAGAGATGAGCCAATTGAGATGCTACCTAGCGCGCAAAGAGGAGGTTTATCTGGCCGCGATATTCAGGCCTTGATTGGACAGCAGCTTCCGCTAACTGACGCGCGGCGTCACCCTGATTAGTCGCGTTTGCGTAAACGGCGCAAAGCCATTGTCGATCGGCCGCGTCGGGCGCATTCGGCTGGATGAATGATGTGGCGATAATTAGCAGCGTTTTCGACGGAAGCTTGCTCCAGGGAACTCGAGCAATTCCGTAGGGAAGCTTTAAAGCGACTGTCTGATTATCCGCGCTCGTGACCCCGGTGTATTCCGCTCCACTCGTGTCCACAAACGCACCGGAGAATTGTTTGTGGTTCAGATCGTCAATCAGCTTTTTTTTCCAATCGGCGAGCCATTGCGCTTTTTTCTGCGCCGCTGCGCCCAATTCTTTCTGGGTCAGCTGCGGCGGCGGTTGCGACTGTTCTGATTTGATCGCAGGCGCGACCTGTTTTTCTTTTCCAAGGATAGCATCTGAAATCGCGCTGCGCGTTTTCAGCTGCTTCTTTAGGTCAGATGCCGGACTGGCCTTTGATGCCGGGTTCGCCTTCCAGCTCAAGTAAAACCGGCAATCGTCAAGATACTTTTGCGCGATTGGTTTCAGCTCCGCGATCCACGCGAATTTTCCGGTCGGCTGCGCCTTTGTAAACTGATCGAGAAGCGGGACGGCGTCTTGCACGTCGAGCTGACTAATGTCTTTCAATGCAAACGGAAAAAGCCCGAACAGCTCCGGCCAGCTATGGCCTTTAACAGAAAGCTGACCGGACTGAACCCGGCCCGGCGACAAAAGCGTCTTAGATGTCGCGACCATGAAGTTCGCAAGATCGACATCTTCCCGCGCGAAACCTTTTACGCCTGCTTTTTCCACTGCTTGAAAAGCTTCGCGGGCCTGTCCGTCGTCGCGACCGATCATGGCCGCAAGGCCTTGTTGCAGGCGGGCCCAATCATAAAGCGGTTGCCGGTTTCGCGCTGCGGTGGCAATCCGGCCAAAGGCCGTTCCCGCGACATTGTAGTGATTAAGGACGAGCTGATGTCGCGCTTCCGCTGCTTGTTTCTCAAGTTCGGAGATCGGAATTGCGGTCGAAAAGATCGCGATCTGCTTTTGGGTGTTGCGAACGAAAACGAAAACGGCAAGCGCGACGATCAACAATACTGCCGCGGCTGCTGTTATGATCCGCCGCGTCCGGCGTTTAGCGGTCGCGACATCAATCACGTCGCGACCGGTCAGTTTTTTATAGGCGCGTTCGAGTTCGGCAACGAGCTCGTCATAAGAGGAAAAACGTTGCGCCGGTTCGGGTGCGATCATTCGCTGCAAAACCCGCGCCGTTTCAGGCGAGACTTCGGGGGCGACCACCGAAAGCAAAAGCGGCTGTTGTTTTAGAGCGCGCAATTGGGTTGCCGAGTTTGTTTCGCCCTCAATCGGTGCCTTGCCCGCGAGTGCGTGAAAAAGAGTGGCCCCGAGACTATAGATGTCGCTCCGAAAATCTTCCGGCTGTTGGTTTAATCGCTCCGGCGCGACGTAGTAAGGCGTGCCCCAAATTTCTCCGCGCGCTTCGGCGGCGATGCCGGCCAGTCCAAAATCGCCGATCTTGGCCACGTGTTCATCGGCGAAAAGAATGTTGGCCGGCTTTACATCGCGATGAATCAAGCCCTTGGCATAAGCCGCGCGCAGACCTTTGGCCGTTTGAATCCCGGCCTCCAACACTTGTTCCTCGGGCAAACGCGTATGCTGTTCGATGAAATCGTCGAGACTTCCTCGCTCAACCAGTTCCATTACCAAATAAAACTGGCCATGATCAGTCCCGGATGAAAAAATCTGGACGATGTTAGGATGATTGACCGACGCGGCCATGCGCGCTTCCTGTTGCAACTGCGCGGTCTCATCGAGCCCGCCTTCGAGGTCTTTGCGCAATAGTTTCAACGCCACGAAGCGGTCGAGCAGAGTGTCGCGCGCCTTGTAAACGGTTCCCATTCCGCCCACGCCAACTGTTTCGACGATCAGGAAATTATCGAACATGCGCTCGGCCCGCACTTTCTCGCCGCAGTTGGGACACTCCACCCGTGCGAGCGGCTCAGCATCGCTTGTGTCGAAAGAAGCTCCGCATGCCGGACATATTTGCAGGGTCGACGCGCTCGGTTTAGCCGCCATCGAACCGATTGTAACATCGGCAATTTTCAGAGCAATGAAGCTCATCCGTTGCCTTTCTCCTCTCCCCTTGGGAAGGAAAAGGCTAGGGTGAGGAGTTGTTGGTAGGCCATGACCGAAGCATCCAGCTCTATCCATCTTATTGTGCCGAAAGAGGCGATGCGCTTACGTCTCGACCAATTTCTCGCCCGAGAGTTGCGGACGTTTTCGCGATCGCGCCTTCAGCAGCTGATTCGCCAGCAATTGGTTACGCTAAATGGCTCTCCTGCCCGTCCGCGCGACCCCGTTCGGAGCGGCGATCGCATTGAAGTAAACGAACCGCCGCCAGAAAAGATCGACCATCACCCGGAACCGATTCCGCTCGACGTTCTTTATGAAGATGAAGACCTGATTGTAATCAACAAACCATCAGGGTTGGTCGTTCATCCTGGCGCCGGTCAACGTGAACACACATTGGTCAATGCGTTGCTGCATCACTTTCCGAAGCTGTCCGGAATCGGCGGCAAAGAAAGACCGGGAATCGTTCACCGGCTGGACAAAGAAACGAGCGGTTGTCTGGTCGTCGCAAAAACCGACGTGGCGCATCGTGGATTGTCGGGGCAGTTCGCTGCGCGCACGATAGAGAAGATTTATCTCGCGCTCGTAGCGGGAAAGTTGCGGAAGAGCACGGGAACTGTTGAAGAGAAAATTGGACGTCATCCGGTAGATCGACAACGAATGTCGACTGCATCCAGACGCGGCCGCGCAGCGAAGACAGAATATCGCGTTCTGAGTTCGTCGAATGAGATGAGTCTGGTCGAATGCAGGTTGCACAGCGGCCGGACACATCAGGTGCGGGTGCACCTTCAGCATCTTGGCCATCCAGTTCTCGGCGACAAGATCTACGGCAAAAAGCAGGCAAAAGCTTTTCCGCGGCAAATGCTACACGCTTGGAAACTGGGCTTCCAACATCCGCGGACGGGCCAATGGAAGAATTTCGAGGCAACGCCACCGAATGATTTTGAAACGCGATTAAGTCGCTTCCACCGCAGTTTTCTTTTGCGCGCCAAGCATAACTAAAGCGGCCAGAACCGGCGCAATGATGAGGCCACGCATCCACGGCTCGGCGTGCCAGGGGAGACCAAAAAGCCGTTCGTCCCAAAATAGATAGTAAGAGAAAAGTGTGACCGAGAGGACGTTCCAGGCGTAGGCGCTCCGCCAGGCGGCGAGCGGCAAAATCCAAACGCAATACCAGGGGTGCAAAATCGGGCTAAGCACGAGCACGATTCCAAGCGCCCAAAGCATGCCTCGTTTCCAATTGCCAATGAACAGGAGTGAAACCGCAATCACGCAGACGATCAGGATCGGATAGTAATGAAAATTTCGCTGGTGCGGATTTGGCCAAACCGTTTCTTCAATCAACCACCAAAAGAGATCGTTGAGCCGGGAAAGCTGGGTGAATTGGCCTAACGATTCCCAGATTCGAGCCTTCGGAAAGCCGAATGGAAAACTCAAAAGCGTGGGGATAAACGCGGTCAGGGCCAAAAGAATCGCGCGCCAGCGCAATGCAACCGCACAAAGCAATAGGAGCGATGCCGCTACGAGGTTGAGCGAGATCGCAATTCCAAAAAGCAGCGCGACGAAGACTGCCCAAAGCCATTTCGTTTCGGATTCTTTTGCAGCTGTCGATCTAACCAGAGCGAGAATTCCACCGACCATCGCCAGAATCATGAGACTATCGAAATGGGCCGCGCCCGCGAAGCTGTAGACCACAAGCGGATTCCAGGCGTAGCAAGCCGCGTCGCGGTAGCGATCCTCACCTCCGATCAACCGCAGGAGCAAGGCGGCTGCTAAAAGGTCGGCAACGGCAAAGATGATTTTGTAGAACAGCGGCCGATCGGTTATACCGCTGAGAAATTTGAAGAGGAGCTCGGCCCCGGGCGGATTAACGGCGCGGAGTTCGGGATGATTAACTTTTGCGGCCTGAGGAAAATCATGGCGCAAATCATCTAGTTTCGAATCGGCCGGTGCGATTAAATAGGGATTGAATCCGGCTTGCTGAATTTTGCCTTCCCATTGGTAACGGAATAGCTCGTCGCTTGGGACGAGCGGCAGTGCGATCAATCGCAAGATTATTGCGACGCCCCAAAATAGGACGGCTTGTTTTCGCGGTGAGATGTCGATCCCAAAATTGGAAACTGCGGCGAGATAAGCTATGCCGCTGAGAAATGCGGACGCGACAAACTTTATCGGCATCGACTCAAGCGTCCAATCGTCGAAGAAATTAAGCGCGGCAAAAAGGATGAGCTCCAGACCCAGCGCAATTGCAAGGCGAAGCCAGCGCGCGTGTTTCATGTCTAGCGGACTGTGTCGGCGTGCATCGCTTCGACCGCCTGAACCGGCATTGCCGGTGGCACAAACGCGCCGCGTCGAGTGACTCGCTGCAAACCGGCCCGGTGCGCGGCAAGATCGACCACCTCCGCCACCCGCGACTTCAAAGCTCGCGCGCGCGAGGCAAGGAAAACAAGGAAGAGAGAATACGGAATGATCGACCAAAGATCGAGATGCGACGCGTGGAGCTGCCGGTAGATCAGCACACTGAGCGCGACCAGACTAATGATTACGGTCGTGGTGACGAGTCGGTTGCACAGCCGGACGCGGGTCAATCGCTTCGCGCCGGTGTGATCTTCCGTCACGGTTTGCAGAACGATGCTCCACCAGAAGTTTCCGTAAATCTGGATGTCCCATTCGTTCCAGCCGGTATCGACCGAGTAGCGCCAGCCTTGTTCCTCGAGCAATTGGAAAATCGCGCCGAGCAAATGGTGGCGATCTCGTCCCTCGTCGCTCCAAAAAACCCGGCGTCGCAATCCGCGACCCGATTTGGCGTCGGCCGGTAATTGTTCGTGCGCGCGAATGACGCTGCGCGGCGTGCGTTTGAAATGCAGCCAGGTGAAATAACGAGAAAATCCCCGCACCAGCGGTTGGAGAAAAGCCAGACACATCACGAGTAAGCGCGCCGGGACGGTGTCGAACCTTGGCTCGATGCGTGCACGCACCATGTAAGAAAGCGCCACGGTCAATGTGCCGCCAAACATCAGATACGGCACGATGCGCAGCGTCGGCAGAAAAATTCCAAGCCCAAAAAGGAAAAGCGTAAGCGCGAACCATTCGATGCTGCTGAGATACGCGGCCAGATCCGATTGCGGAGTGGCGTACATCGATTGGAAAAATCCTTCCCCGAAAACGCCATGATAAATGACCGGGCGATCGATGAACCAACTGAATCGCGGCGCGCCGTAAATTTGACCGCGCCATTTCGCGGTCCCGGTCGGGCCGAAGAAAATGAGGTGTTTGAAACGAAGAAGCGATTCGGCTTCGCCGTAACCTTCCTGCTGCTTCAAAAACGCGCGCAGGGTAAAGCGGCGATGATGCCAAACAATCGCGGTCGGACTGAAAGCGATGACGCAGCCGGATTGCTGCAGGCGCCAGCAAAAATCGACATCGTCGCCGGCCTTATGATATTCGGGATCGAAACCGCCAATCTGCTCGAACGCCCAACGGTAAAAGGCCATGTTACAACCCGGAATATGCTCGGCCACGGTATCGGTCAGCAAAACGTGACTCGGTCCACCGGGTGCGGCGGCCACGCACGCCTGAATCGCATTTTGCGCCGGCGGACTCACATTCGGTCCGCCGACTCCGGCGTAATCACCGCTCAAAAGCGTGCCTACTAAATAATAGAGCCAATCGGGATCGGCCATGCAGTCGGAATCGGTGTAGGCGAACACTTCGCCTTTAGCCGCGGCCGCCCCTGTGTTGCGGGCGTGGCTCAAACCGTGATTGCTCTGATCGATATAGCGAACGTTTGGAAATTGTGCGGCGATCTGCGCCGTGTTGTCAGTCGATCCGTCATCCACCAGGATGACTTCGTAATTTGGATAATTGAGTTTGCCTAACGAATCGAGACAGTCGTTCAACGTTCGCGCGCCGTTGTAAGAACAAACAATCACTGAAACCAACGGCGCTTTGGAGAGGGCGCGATGCGGCAGGGTCGAATTGTCCTGACCGAACTTGTCGCGCAACGAGGAGAAGACTTTTTTCGGTTCGCGCTCGCGCGTCACGATCCCGAAAGCCCAGTCCGTCACTTCGTTGCCGCCGGTAAACCATTCATCCGTCCAGGAAAACAAGATTGTTCCAGCCAATCCGCATTTGGCCACGCTCTCGATGTGCCAGCCGAGCATTTCCGCCTGCTCATCCTGCGAATGTCGGATCGTGTCCATGCCGAACTCGCCCAGAATGAGCGGACGCTCGCCGGTGAGATTTTGCAGGCGCAAAAGGTAACGTTCGAAATCGCGCTGATTATGGAGATAAACGTTAAAACAGAAAAAATCGACATTCTGCGGAAGCAAATATTCGGTCGGCGGATAGGTTGCGTAGGAATAAAGAACATCCGGGTCCGCCGCGCGTCCGATCCGAACAAGATGCTCAACAAACTCGGTCACGCGGCGCACACCGAGCCACCGCGCCATCGTGCTCGCGATCTCGTTACCGACCAAATAACCGAGCACGGCCGGGTTACCGACATATCTCTCGACGGTGTTGCGGACCATCCGCGCAATTTTATCGCGCACCTTTTTCTGGCGCAGAAATTCGATGTGCTTTTCCCAAGGCAGCGTAATCAAAACCCGGATCCCGGCCGCCAAACATTTTTCCAGGAACCAGTCCGGAGGCGCATGGTAAACCCGAACGGTATTGATACCGATCTCGCGCATCATGCGAAGATCGACATCGACCTGTTCGGGCCGGCCAAAAGTGTTCCCGTTTGCGTCCGGTTTGAGCGGCCCGTAGGTGGCCCCCTTGATGAAAAATTTCCGATCGCCTTCGAAAAAGAATTTCGAAACGGCGCGGACCCGCGAGTTTGCTGAATCTGTCATATCGAGCGAAGCGTTTCTCCAATAACTTTCGCAGTGCGCTCGATGTCATCCGGCGTGTGGGCCGTGGAAATGAAACCGGCTTCAAACTGGGACGGAGCGAAATAAACGCCGCGCCCTAAACAGGCGTGGAAAAACTTTGCAAACATTTTCAAATCGCTTCGCTTCGCATCCGCAAGATCGACAATCGGCCCGCGCGCAAAAAACAAACAAAAGATCGAGCCGGTTCTGTGAAAGGTAATGTCGATTTTTGCGCCGGCGATCGCTTCGCGCGTGAGTCGCTCAAATTGCGCGCCGAGTTTTTCGAGGAGTTCCCAGCCATCGATCCGTTCGAGCTCACGCAGTTGCGCCAGTCCCGCCGCCATCGCCAGCGGATTTCCCGAAAGCGTCCCCGCCTGATAAACTGGTCCATCCGGTGAAAGTTGGTCCATGATTTCGGCGCGTCCTCCGAATGCGCCGACCGGCAAACCACCGCCCATCACTTTACCCAGCACCGTCAGATCGGCTTTGATGCCATAGATTTCCTGAGCGCCGCCGCGCCCGACACGAAAACCGGTCATCACTTCATCGAAAATCAGAAGCGCGCCGTATTTCGAACATTCCTCGCGCAAGATCGACAGAAAATTCTCTTTTGGAAAATAAAGCCCCGCGTTCGCGGGGATCGGCTCCAGGATGACCGCCGCGATTTGGTCTTTATTTTCGTTGAACGCTTTCCGGACAAGATCGACATCGTTGAACGGCAGAGAAATGGTGAGCTCGGCAAATGTTTTCGGAATTCCCGCGCTATTGGGCCGTCCATGAGTGAGCGCGCCACTGCCGGCCTTAACCAGAAGCGAATCGGCGTGGCCATGATAACAGCCATCGAATTTAATAATTTTGTCGCGTCCGGTGAATCCCCGGGCCAGGCGAACACAAGACATCGCCGCTTCGGTTCCGCTGTTGACCATTCGCACTTTCTCGATTGACGGCATCCATTGGCAGATCAGTTCAGCCAGTTCGACTTCGAACGGGTTCGGAATTCCGAAGCTCAGTCCGCGCGCAGCCGCGTCGCTCACCGCATCAACCACAACTTTCGGCGCGTGACCGAGAATCGCCGGGCCCCAGCTGCCGACGTAATCGACGTATTCTTTTCCATCGACGTCCCAAATTCTTGAGCCAGCAGCGCGCTCGACGAAGAAAGGTTCGCCGCCGACATTGGGAAACGCGCGCACCGGCGAATTGACGCCGCCGGGAATGTGATTCCGAGCGCGGGCAAAAAGCTGGGATGAGCGCGATGTCATTGAAAGGCCGAAAACGTCCAACGCTCAACGCTCAGCGCTCAACATTCAATTCAGAATCGCGTTCAGACTTGGAGGCGGGGGCGGGAATCGAACCCGCGAATAGCGGTTTTGCAGACCGCAGCCTTACCACTTGGCTACCCCGCCGTTAGCGGAAGTTGAGGGTAACGCGCGACTCAACAGTGTCAACGTCCCCAAGTGCAACGATTGTCGCATAGAGAAAGCACGCTGCCGGCTCCATCCCTGCCCCCGCCTTAAAATTGCGACCGGTCCTTGTCGGCGCGCGATCCAGATGTCCGATTTAAGCTAAGGGCGCAATTGACCTCGTTACTGGCGGAACTGGCGCAGCTTGAATGATCGAGTCGAGTTTGTTCAAGTCGACCGGTTTAACCAAGTGATGGGAGAAACCAACATCGTAACTTCGGCGGATGTCTTCTTCCATTCCGTAGCCGGACAAGGCGATGCCAAAAACTTCACCTTTCGCGCGCAACGCTTTTAGCAGATCGATGCCGCTGCCATCGGGTAGTCCGATATCGCTGATCAGGATGTCGAATTGCTTGCTGGTGGCTATGTCGAGCGCGGAACGCATGTCGTTAGCCGGATGAACCTCGTAGCCGCGCCGGCGAAGCATCCGGGTGAGAGATCGATTCGTATCTTCGTGGTCCTCCACCAAAAGAAGACGGACTGATCTGCGTTTTGCAGTCGAGCGCGGGGCATCAATCGACTCTGGAAGCGCATTCTGCTCACAGGTTGAAAACAGAGCGGTGAACTTCGCGCCTCGATCGCGCCCCTGACTTTCGGCCCTGATGGAACCTTGATGCGCTTCAACCAGCGCTTTGCTAATCGCCAGACCCAATCCGAGGCCGCCTAATTGCGTATGCCCGGCTTGCTCGAAAGCGTGAAAAATTCTGGGCAAAACTTCGGGATCGATCCCGCAACCGGAGTCTTCGACTTCGAGGCAAAATTGCCCATCGCCGTTATTCGTCGTTCGAATGCTGAGCTTTCCGCCATTGGCTGTAAACTTGACGGCGTTCTTGATTAAGTTCCAAAAGATCTGTTGCAGCCGCGCCGGGTCGGCTTGCAGATGAACTTTGGTGGCGGCGAATTCACTTCGGAGCTCGAGTTTTTTTTGTTCGATTTCGGATTGGCAAATGTCGAGCGCATTTCGCAAGAGGGTGTGGGCATCGACAATTTCAAAGCTGAGTTGCACCTTGCCTTTGCTGATGCGGGTGAGATCGAGAAGGTCGTCGATCAAGCGCGCTTCCAGCTCGACGTTCCGGCGAATGAGTTGAAGCGACTCATGCATAATCTCGGGAGTATTGTCCTCACGTTCGAGCATAAACACTGACGCCAAGACCGGCGTGAGAGGAGTGCGTAGCTCATGACTCAGCATCGCCAGAAAGCGATCTTTCGCCTCACTTGCCCGCTCCGCTTCCACGCGCGCGTGCTCGGCAATGGCCTGTTCGCGAATCAAGCTTTCGCGTTCCTCGGCCTGCCGTTTGATCTGTTCGGTCTTTTTGAAAAGATCGACAAAGACCGCGATCTTTGCCCTTAAGATGTCCGGAACAACCGGCGTGAGAATGTAATCGACCGCTCCCAGCGAGTATCCGCGCGAAATGTGATTGACCGTGTCGTTGATCGCGCTGACGAAAATAATTGGCGTCGTCTCGCAACGTTGTCGTTGCCGGATCAAAGCGGCCGTTTCAAAGCCATCCATGCCCGGCATGTTCACGTCCAGCAAAATCGCGGCAAAATCCTCCTGGAGCAGACGCCGCAGCGCTTCTTTGCCTGATCGAACGCAGACGATGTTCTGCTTTAATTCAGCCAGCATCACTTCGTAAGCGAGGAGCTTGTCGGCACGATCGTCCACGACCAGGATGCTGACCTTGTCTCCGGAAGAATCGTTGTTGGTCTTGTTCCCAGACATTACCGCAGCAACCAATTACGCACGAGCGAGAGAAGCTCCTCAGTTTCGACCGGTTTGGCGATGTAATCGCTCGCGCCGGCGCCAATGCATTTTTCACGGTCGCCCTTCATCGCCTTGGCTGTCAAGGCCACGATCGGCAGTTGCTTAAAGCTGTACATCTGGCGAATCGCGCGCATCGTGTCATAGCCGTCCATCTCGGGGAGCATGATGTCCATCAAGACGAGATCAATGTCTCCAGCCTTATGCAGCGCTTCGATGCCCGCTTTGCCGGTTTCGGCAGAGATGACATTGATTTTATAACGCTCCAGCAGACTGGTCATTGCGAAGATGTTCCGAATATCATCGTCCACGATTAGAATTTTTTTGCCGGCCAGGATTGCATTTGGGTCATGCAGACGCCGTAGAAGGTCGCGTTTGTCGGCCGGCAATTTCGAGACATCCCGATGCAGCCACAACGCTGTTTGATCGAAAAGCCTTTCCGGGCTGCGGACGTCCTTGACGATGATGGTTTGCGCCAGCCGGTTCAGCTGCTCTTCTTCCTTTCGCGACAAATCTTTCCCTGTGTAAATGATGACGGGCAATTGTTGATGCTCGGCGCGAATTTGCTCGATCAATTTGAAGCCGGACATGTCCGGCAACATTAGGTCAAGAATGATGCAACTGACATCTTGATTGCGAAGTGTGGCCAAGCCCTCGGCGGCGCTTGGTGCTTCAACGACCTCCACAGTTTCGTCTCCAACCAGTTCGCGAATCGCGATCCGTTGAGCGGCGTCGTCTTCGATGACCAGCAGCTTCCTTGTTTTTGCCGCTGACATGCTCGCGGCTTTCGCCAAAACCGTCCGAATCGCAGCTGAACTTATCGGTTTCTCAAGCGCGGCGATCGCTCCGTACTTCAGTGCGCTTTGCCGAACCGAATCATGTGTCGATAGCGCGATCACGGGAATATGCCGAGTAGAAAGGTCGGACTTTATTCGCTCCAGCAGTTTGCCGCCTTCAATGTCCGGCAGCTGCAAATCGACGGTGATCGCGATGGGAGCATATTCGCGCACCAATGCTAGCGCAGTGCGTCCTAGTGGAGTAACGATTGCCTTAAAACTCGCATCATGGGCTTGTTCCAAAAGCCACTGCGCCAGGTCACGATCCTCTTCTACAATCAGCACTGTCTTGTCGGACGGCAGGATGCTGAAGCGGTCATCCGGAATCGACGCATTTGTGAATGGGGCAACCGCAGGTTCGCTCCGCTCACGTTCAGCTAACGCCGCGGCGTCGGCGGCAACTGCTTCGCCTCCTTTCTCTTTTTCCACGGACGAATACGAGTCCGGTAAAAACAAAGTGAAGGTGCTGCCCTGGCCTTCATTACTTTCGAGTTTGATTTCGCCCCCAAGAAGACGCGCAAGCTCACGGCTGATCGCTAGGCCAAGACCAGTGCCACCGTAGCGGCGACTTGTGCTTCCGTCTGCCTGTTGGAACGCGTCAAAAATTGTCGCCTGTTTGTCCGCTGGAATTCCAATTCCACTATCGCTGACCGAGAACGCAAAAACGCTTTTTGCACGCTTGAGTGACACATGGTCCGCGCTCCAACCGATTGGGGCAGGCGCGACCCGCAGCCTGACATAACCGCGCTCCGTAAATTTGAACGCATTCGACAACAGATTTTTCAGAACCTGATCCAGTCGTTGCGCGTCGGTGTAAATCGCTGGAGGCAGCTTCTGGTCGACGTCGATTTTGAAAGTGAGGCCTTTGTTTTCGGCCACGTGTCCAAAGGTTCGTTCCAAGTTTTGCCGCATCTCTTGGAACCGAACTTCGCCGACGTCCACGGTCACCGTTCCGGACTCGATCTTGGAAAGATCGAGGATATCGTTGATCAACTTAAGCAAGTCGACACCTGAATCCCGGATGGTGCTGGCAAATTCGACCTGTTTCGAAGTCAGGTTGCCTTCCGGGTTGGTCGATAGTTGGTCGGCCAAAATGAGCAAGCTGTTCAGAGGCGTGCGCAACTCGTGCGACATGTTCGCGAGAAACTCACTCTTGTAACGCGACGTGAGCGAGAGTTGTTGCGCCTTGTCCTCAAGGGCCTGTCGGGCTTGCTCGACCTCGCGATTTTTTCTTTCCACTTCTTCATTCTGCTCGAAGAGCTGTCGCGCTTTTTCTTCCAGCTCCTGGTTTGTCTGCTGCAATTCCTCCTGCCGGCTTTGCAATTCGGTTGCGAGCGATTGCGATTGTTTCAGGAGATCTTCCGTTCGCGTGTTCGCTTCAATCGTGTTGAGAACGATTCCGATGCTTTCGGTCAGTTGATCGAGAAATGCCTGGTGCGTGGGATTGAATTGTTCGGCCGATGAAAGTTCCATTACCGCTTTAACCTGGCCTTCGAAGAGGATCGGTAGCACGACGATGTTCCGCGGCGCCGCTCCCCCTAGCCCCGAGCTAATGCGCACATAATCACTGGGCACGTTCGTTAAAAGAATGCGTTCTTTCTCAAGCGCGGCTTGTCCGACAAGTCCTTCGCCAAGCTTGAAGCGGCTGTTAACGCCTTTCCGATCCCGATAAGCGTAGCTGGCAAGCAACTGCAGCTCCGGTTCGCCTTCTTTGCCATTCATAATATAGAAGACTCCTTGCTGAGCCGAAACCACCGGCGCAAGCTCCGAAAGAATCATTCGAGCCACCGCGAGCAAGTCGCGTTGCCCTTGCAGCATTCGGCTGAACTTGGCCAGGTTCGTCTTCAACCAGTCCTGTTCGTTGTTGCGAGATGTCGTGTCTCGCAGATTACGGATCATCTCGTTGATGTTGTCTTTGACGAACGCGACTTCGCCTTGGGCTGCGACTTGAATCGATCGGGTCAGGTCGCCTTTGGTTACCGCCGTCGCCACATCAGCAATTGCGCGCAGCTGCGAGGTAAGGTTGCCGGCAAGCTGGTTCACGTTGTCGGTCAAGTCGCGCCAGGTGCCGGCTGCACCGGGCACGTTCGCCTGGCCGCCAAGTTTTCCTTCGACTCCCACCTCGCGCGCCACCGTCGTCACCTGATCGGCGAACGTCGCCAATGTGTCGATCATGCTATTGATCGTGTCAGCCAGCGCTGCGATTTCACCTTTGGCTTCGAGTAACAGCTTTTGCTTCAGCTCACCGTTCGCGACACCGGTCACAACCTTGGCGATACCGCGCACCTGGTTGGTGAGGTTGGTGGCCATGAAATTCACCGAGTCGGTCAAATCTTTCCAAGTGCCGGCAACTCCGCGCACGACTGCTTGTCCACCAAGCTTTCCTTCCGTGCCGACCTCGCGCGCCACACGCGTCACTTCCGACGCGAACGAGTTGAGCTGATCAACCATCGTGTTGACGGTATTCTTCAGCTCGAGGATCTCGCCTTTAACATCCACCGTGATCTTTTTCGAAAGATCTCCCGTCGCGACCGCGGTCGTGACCGCGGCAATGTTTCGGACTTGTGCGGTCAGGTTGCTGGCCATGAAATTCACCGAGTCGGTCAGGTCTTTCCAGGTTCCGGAAACGCCTTCAACCCGGGCCTGACCGCCGAGCGCTCCATCCGATCCGACTTCGCGCGCCACGCGTGTCACTTCCGACGCGAACGATCGCAACTGGTCCACCATCGTGTTGATCGTGTCTTTGAGTTCCAGAATTTCTCCGCGAACATCGACCGTGATCTTTTTCGATAGGTCGCCGTTCGCCACCGCAGTTGTGACGTCGGCAATGTTGCGCACCTGACCGGTGAGGTTACCAGCCATCGAATTCACTGAATCGGTCAGATCCTTCCAAGTGCCGGCGACGCCTCGCACATTGGCCTGGCCGCCCAAAATTCCTTCTGAACCCACTTCAAGAGCGACACGCGTCACCTCCGACGCAAATGAGCTGAGTTGGTCCACCATCGTGTTGACGGTGTTCTTCAGCTCCAAAATTTCGCCCTTCACATCAACCGTGATTTTTTTCGACAAGTCGCCACGGGCGACCGCGGTGGTAACGTCGGCAATGTTGCGCACCTGACCGGTAAGGTTTCCGGCCATGAAATTCACCGAGTCGGTCAAATCCTTCCAAGTACCGGAGACATCGCGCACCTCGGCCTGGCCGCCGAGCTTTCCTTCCGAACCCACTTCACGCGCGACACGCGTTACTTCGGACGCAAACGAACCGAGACGGTCAACCAGCGTGTTGATCGTATTCTTCATCTCGAGAATCTCGCCCTTCACGTCGACGGTGATCTTTCGAGACAGATCGCCATTTGCGATCGCGGTCGTAACTTCAGCGATGTTACGTACCTGCGCGGTCAGATTGCCGGCCATCAGGTTCACGTTCTCGGTCAAATCCTTCCAAGTGCCGGCGACACCTTTCACATCCGCCTGACCGCCCAGTTTTCCTTCCGTGCCCACTTCGCGCGCGACACGCGTCACTTCCGATGCGAATGAGCGAAGCTGGTCCACCATCGTGTTAATGGTGTCCTTCAATTCCAAAATTTCGCCGCGAACATCGACCGTGATTTTTTTGGAAAGATCTCCATTGGCGACGGCGGTCGTGACGTCTGCGATGTTTCGCACCTGACCGGTCAGGTTTCCGGCCATTGAATTCACGCTATCGGTCAAGTCTTTCCACGTGCCGGCCACACCTTTGACGTCAGCCTGACCGCCCAGTTTTCCTTCCGTGCCCACCTCGCGAGCAACGCGCGTCACTTCCGAAGCAAACGAACTGAGCTGGTCCACCATCGTGTTAATGGTGTTTTTCAACTCGAGAATTTCGCCTTTTACATCGACCGTGATCTTCTTGGAGAGATCACCGCGTGCGACAGCGGTAGTGACGTTGGCGATGTTGCGCACTTGCCCGGTCAAATTGCGCGCCATGAAATTCACTGAATCGGTCAGGTCTTTCCACGTTCCTGACACGCCTTCGACCCGGGCCTGACCGCCGAGAATTCCTTCCGAACCCACTTCGCGCGCGACACGCGTAACTTCCGAAGCGAACGAACGCAGTTGATCCACCATAACGTTGACTGTGTCCTTCAACTCCAAAAATTCGCCTTTAACGTCGACTGTGATTTTTTTGGTCAGGTTTCCATTCGCCACCGCTGTCGTAACGGTGGCGATGTTGCGGACCTGTGCCGTTAAATTTCCGGCCATCAGGTTCACGTTTTCCGTCAGGTCTCTCCACGTCCCGGCCACGCCTTTGACTTTCGCCTGGCCGCCCAGTTTTCCTTCCGTGCCCACTTCGCGCGCTACGCGCGTCACTTCCGAAGCAAAGGCGCCGAGTTGATCGACCATGGTGTTGACCGTCTTGGCCGTACGCAAGAATTCGCCCTGTAGCGGCCGTCCGTCGATTTCTCTGGCCATCGTTTTCGAAAGGTCGCCTTTTGCAACAGCACCGATGACGCGCGCCATTTCACTGGTCGGATGAACCAAATCTCCAATCAGCGTGTTGATGCATCCGCTGGAATCTGCCCAGCCTTCCGAAACCGCGCCCAGGGAAATACGCTGACCGATACGTCCCTCCTTGCCGACTACGCGTCCAATGCGCTCGAGCTCGCGACTCATCCGTTCGTTGATTGCAATAACTTCGTTGAAGGTATCGGCCACTTTGCCGGCCAGACCGGTCCAGTCCGCTGGCAAGCGGACCGAAAAGTTTCCATGCTTGAATGCGATTAATGCGTTGAGCAATTGTTTCAGCTCGACTTGGTTGTCGCCATTAAAACGAGCACCGTTTGCCGGACGAACGATAGAGACAGGATTAGATTTCTTCATAACGAATCAATCAGAGTGAGAAAAAAGGGGGGCCTACCGATCGCGAATTTCGATCCGGTAAGAATAAACCCATAAACGGCCGCCCTTGGACGAATCGTCAGATTCATCGCATTAAATTGAATACGCAGCAAGGCCAGCGCCAGGTTGTGCGATAATGGTCGGCTTCTGCGAAACTTTATCGGCTGCGAGCTTTTTTGACCAGAATTGCCGATTCGAGATCTGGCCGCGGAGTGAAAATCCGCCGGAGCACCGATGATCGGTGCACGAATTCGCGCTAACTTTCGCGACTTACTTGGGCGGTTTAACGACGGCCTGCGATTTCGCGTCATCACCGATCACGATGAACCGACCGTGATACGGTGGCATCGGCTTCGCCGGATAAGGCGGGCGGATGATCGCGAAGCCTTGCGCTCCAAGCGCAAGACTGAGCAGGACGCCGAGGGCGAACGTTTTCATATTGCTGTTCTCCTCTGCATCATTCGTGCCATAGAAATTCCTAATTCTGCGACGCCGGCTCAGTGGGTGAACCAACGGCCGATTGGGTAGGCGAGAAATGGCCGAGCGCTGCAACGGAAGATCGCTCCATCCGATTTGGATTTCGAGACAACACCTGCGATCACTTCAGGAACAACAACAGTCCGCAGCATGTTCAAATCGCCGCGGATACTACGGCCAAAAATCCAGTTGTCCAACTTTTTGTACGCCCTGGCCGACTTTCGCATTTTGGATTTCGAATTAACTTCCCGTCCGATGCCACAGTTTAGTTATCGAGCCCGCGACGCGCAGGGCGCGCTGGTGGAAGGCGTACTGGATTGCGCCGATCGCATTATAGCCATTCGCCAGATCGAGCAGAAACGTTGCATCCCTATTCGGATCGAGATCGTCAATGCGCGTCCCGAACGCGATGAGAAATCGCAATCAGTCGCCGCGCCAGCGCCAACGCAGACCCTGAAAATTCCACACAACCAGCTGCTCATTTTCACCGAACAGCTCGCGCATTTGCTCCAGGCCGGCATGACGCTGGACGAAGGATTGTCGATCTTACAAAAGCGGCTCAAACAGCCGCGAGTGCAGGAAATGACGCGAGCATTGCATCAAGCGCTGGTTGATGGCCGAAGTTTTTCGCAGGCCTTGCGCGAGATGCCACGAATTTTTCCTCCGCTCTTTGTCAATCTCGTTGCGGCGGGCGAAGCAAGCGGGGCGTTGCCGGAGATTTTGCACCGGCTCGTAAAACATTTGATGCAGGCGAAGGATCTGCGCGACCGCGTTCAGCAGGCGCTGATCTATCCGGCGTTTCTCGCAGTCGCCGGCGCGGCGTTGATCACAATCTTCATCACTTACATGGTGCCGCAGTTGACCGGATTCATGGCCCAAATCGGCGGCGCCCTTCCGCTGCCGACGCGGATCTTGATGCAGATTCATCACGGCATCATCACGTACTGGTGGTTGGCGATCCTGATTGTCATCGGCGCGAGCGTCGGTTTCCGCGCATTCGTCCGCACCGAAGAAGGACGGCTCACTTGGGACCGATTTCGATTGAAGATTCCGGGTTACGGGCGTGTGATTCGTCATCGTTACTACGCGCAGTTTTCGCGCACGCTCGGCACGCTCATCCAAAATGGAATTCCCCTCCTCCGCGCGCTCGATCTAGTGAGCGAGATCGCCGGCAATCGCTATTTGGAATTAAAGGTCACCGAAGCGCGCCGCGCAGTGGTGGACGGAGCAACGCTCTCCGCGGCGTTGAGTTCACAGCACATTTTTCCGGATTTGTTTACCGACATGATGGCGGTGGGCGAACAAACGGGACGCTTCGGAGAAACGATGCAAACGATTGCCGATGTTTATGAGCGCGAGCTGGACCGCAACGTCGCCATCATTTCGCAATTGATCCCGCCGGTGATTATCGTTGTGATTGCGCTTATCGTAGGGCTGGTGGTTTACAGCATTCTTTCGGCGGTATTTGAGGCGACACATAGCTTGCAGTTTCGACCGCACTAAGGTACTCTTCGCAGCCAAATGCTCGTTCGCATCGTTGCGCTTCTTTGGCTGATTGGCGCACCGTCTTCTCTCCTCGCTCAGGAAGCATTTAACAACGGTCTGCCGCAGCAAGAAAGCGATACGACTGCACAAAACAACGCGGAAAGCGCGTGGATTGATTTGCGTCAGCATCCGTCGGCGAATTCGCGACCACAAAGCGCGCCGAGTTGGGTCGACGCGGTCAACATGGCTCCGACTGTGGAAATAAACGGCGCCTCTGCGAAAACCATCTTCCGCATTCGCATCGCGCACCCGCCAGGAGACTACCAGGTCCTCTATTTCCGGCTTTTTTTCGATGATAATAGCAACGCGCGACCGGAACTGGTGGCATGGGATGAATTGGGCACGCAGGTCCTACGCTCCGGCAAACTTGGTTCCGGTGTGGGACTACCGACATCGGATTCGGTCATGATTCCAATGAACGGAATCTCGACGCTCGACGTCGAGGTGCCCGGTGATGGTAAAACAATCCGCGGTGCCTACCTCGATTGGATGACGACCAGCGAGATTGTCCATCCGGTCAGCGCAGAGCACCGGGATGTCATCCCCGAGCCTTTCTCGTCGCTGCCTCCGTTGCACGCGCCGGAGCAGGATCTGGAACATTTCGGAACCGTGACCGCCACGCTGGCCAGCGAAACGATTCCGGTCGGCTCCGATGCCCAACGCGGCGCAGCGTTTCAGTTTGGGATTGAATCGCAGCCGTTGCTCGCGCTGCTCACATTCGAAGTGGCAAGCCCTCGAATCGATTCACCGCCGGAAGTTTATGTGAACGGCGAAGACGTCGGCGCTGCAACGTTCACGTTGCCGGAGCTCGCCGATCCCGCGTATCAGGGGCAAATGGAGTCGTTGCTCAAAGAAATGCGGTTTCAATACACCGGTTGGCTCCGGGCGCAAAAGCTCATTCCGGTCAGCAACTTGAAAGTTGGGACAAACGATGTGACTATCCAGAGCGGCGGCGCTACGCCGACATCGGCGATTCGCGGAACGCAGATTCAACTAAAATATCTTTGGGAAAAATCGGATTATTTGCTCCAAACTCCCGACTATTAATTGAACCGCAACCCGCCGTTGCGTGTCTCTGTGTTAGCTCAACCAATGATTAGACGAACGAATCAATCTGGCTTTACCCTGCTCGAGATCATGATCGTGGTGAGCATCATCGTGATCTTGCTGGGTCTCGCGATTTCAAAAATGGGCAATCCGACAGCGTTCGCCAAGACCACGGCTGTGCGAGCGGACGTCCAATCAATCGGCACGCAATTGATGCAATATGAAGCGATGAACGGTTTTTATCCGAGCACCGAGCAAGGTTTGCAGGCGCTTGTCTCCAAGGCCGAGAGCGAGCCCAGACCGACTCGGTGGTACCAGTTCTTCAAGGAACTTCCGAGAGATCCGTGGGGCACACCTTACATTTATCGCTGCCCCGGAACTAAGCATCCGGACAAATACGATCTCTTTTCAGCTGGGCCGGATCGTCAAGCGGACACGGGCGACGACGATTGGGGCGAATAATCCTTAGGATCGCACCGCCGTCGCGAAATGCCAATCCGTCCCGGACCTGGGGCGCGGCAAGCAATCGTCAGATCGATAACAAACTATTGCTCGGCGGACGGCGGCGGAGTCGACACTTGCGGCTGCGGATTTCGTTGAATGGTGCCACGAACGTGTGGAGTTGGCGCGACGATTCCGGGATTTTGACCCGGTTTCGGAATACCGGGTTGTGGCGCCGGGACAACACCCGGTGCCGGTCTATTCGGGAGCGGTTGAGTGATTAGTTGCTGGTTGAAAGTGAGCGTTGCGAATTGACCGTCTTTACTGATCGTCACTTTGGTTTCGCCCACTTTGTCGGACCATTCAATGCTCGCGATGGCGTAACCGTCCACCGGGCCACCACACGTGGTCAGAAATTTTTTGAATTCTTTTTCGCCGGTCGAAGCGATCGTAACCATGTCGCAGTCGGGCGCCTTTGCGGCGCTGGTAACGTAAAGGTCCTTCGCGAAATTTGGCGTGGCCGCCGGCGCAACCACTGCACTGGCGACGGCGAACGGCGAATGATCGAGCATTCCTTGGTAGCGATCGAAATTTAATCGCTTCGGCAAATCGTCATCGGCGCGCGCGGAAAAGACTCCGATCGTCGCGAAGATCGAGATGTAGATTCGTAGGCGCATCGCACTCAATCTTTCTTGCGATTACCCGGCGCAAACCAGCGCGCGATCTTGAATTTGCCGCGCATCATGGTCGCGTCATTGCTGTCAATCACCAGGTTCACACTCTCAAAGACAACGAAGGCGTCCGGTTGTTGAACGTCATAAAGAAAATGAACAAGCTCCGGCCAATGGCTGCTCGTTTCGATGGAAGCGAAAACGGCTTCATGGTTGGGAGTTGTTTCGCCCGACCCGATCGCCGGGTTCTCGATTAAAATGTTGTACTTGCCGGCGATTTGTTTGAGTTGATCGAGCAAGTTAGAAGCTTCCTCGGCGCCTTTGAGGGTAGGCTGCGTTTTCTGCACCCATTGGTCGCGTCTCGCCCAGAGATCGCGCTCTTTCATGTAAACGGTTTGTTCAGAGCGGGTCGCTTTGCGCGCGGCCAGCTCGCGCCGCGAGGTGCTAAGCGTTCCCAAAAGCCAGCGCCAGATGAAAAGATTAATAAGCAGGAATAAAATGCCGGCGACAGCGAGCGTCATGATGCGCTCGCGCTGACTCATCCGTTGATAAGCCCCTGTCAATTTCGCCATCATCGCGGTTTTCCCTCCAGACGAAATTGCGCATGATTGTTCGCCAAAAT
>Ga0209803_1000331_pt1 | contig 31310 bp, 19 predicted proteins | sample GraSoiAngelo_138_FD_185895 | JGI IMG/M metagenome (GOLD analysis project Ga0209803, IMG submission 185895) | Grasslands soil microbial communities from the Angelo Coastal Reserve, California, USA - 14_0929_09_40cm (SPAdes) (version 2) | ecosystem: Environmental > Terrestrial > Soil > Grasslands ...
AGAACCACCTCTCTTACACCCCAGACTCCGTGTCCCGGAACCTGGCCGAATCACTGAACATGATGACCACCAACTTGCGGACTTTCACGATGAACAAGCTGCGGGACGATGACACGGTCGGAAAGATCCAACAGGACCACATCATCTCCGATCTCCGGATCCGCTCGATTGAGCGGACGAAGAGCAGCCCGTGGGATTACGTGGTCTTCGGGGTCAAGGAGGTGCACAAGGTGAAGAACGGGGTGGAAGTCACCGACCGTATTGTCGGCCAATACAACGTCCGGCTCGTCGAGGAGAGGCGGAGCGAATTCAATCCCAGTGGGTTACTCGTAGCCGAGTACTCGGAGAAGCAAATGGTCGGAGAGCGTGACAACGGCCTCGAACAGAGGAGTGAACTGGAATAAGTAGAAAAAAGGCCGTGAGTGCACGCGAACATCCTCCCGTTAACGGCGGCAGTCTTTTGAGTTCAGCGTAGCGGCAGTCAACTTCAGGCCAGCCGCGGTCAGCAGTCGAGCATGACTACGGGCACAGCAGAGACGGTTCCGGCAGCAGCAAGGTCGACCAGGACCGATGGCAGCACTGAGAAGGCAACCCGCACGCGACGCACTCGCACCAATGCAGGGGAAGGACGACAGCGGTTGTGCGCGCTATTTCCTTGCCGAGGCCAAATGCCGAGATTGAGGCGCACAAGCACGAGGCCGAAGCTCGCAAAGGAGCTTTTCTTCCGGCGCAACCAGGCTTCCGCCGCGTTGAATGCCTACGACAAACGGGCGGGAGAAGAGCTGAAGGCGTTGGTCAATGGGCTGCAGAAGTGGAGCAGCAGCAAAAACAGACAACGATTGTCCTACCTGTCGGCCTTGCACTCCATATGTTTGCCGGGAGCGGCGGGTAGTTCCGGACCCGAATTTGGCGGCCGGAACTGGGTCGGATCGTGTTCTATAGCTTCCCGCAAGAGGTCATCAATCAGATCGCGGAGCGCACCGGTGGCCGGCCGGTCACCGTAGAAGTTCCCAATCTCTGCGACGGTGAGGTGGAAGTCGATGCTGAGGAACGGATCTTCTCGGTCCAGTCCTTTACGCAGGCCGGTGGGCAGCTCCTGGAACGACTCGTCTTCGTGGCGCAGGTCACGAAGTCGGGAGTAGTGTTCACCGATCGCGACGAGAGAGGCTCGCCCATCATTCTGGAGCGGGTGCGGCCGTTCCCCATCAAAGCGGGACGCAGTCAGATACGCAATGGGAAGGTTGTTTTCCCCGAGACTCAACAGCGGCCAGAGCTCCCCAAGAGAGTGGTCGAGCCGCTCGTTGAAACCTAACCTCAACCTTCCAGGAGACTTCGGGAACGAAGTCTCCTGGGCTGAATGCGATTGAACAAACAAAAGGAAGGAGGCAAGCCATGAAACGTGTTGTGTTGATTTTCGTGCTCCTGGCATCAGCCTTTATCCCAGCTCTTGCCCAGAAGATTGAAACCGAAACCAGTGACCGCACCCGGATCGTGCATCTGAAAACCGCTTTGAACCACTTGACGGTAATCGAAGTTGCCGAACCGGTCGTACAAGTGGCAGCCGGAAGCCCTTCATTTAAGGTCGAGTGGCGGGAGAACAAGGTTTTTGTCCAGCCCACCGAGGCAGATGCCACGACAAATTTGTTCATCTGGACTGGGAATGAGCGGCTGAACTACGAGTTGGAACCAGCCAGCACGGTGAGGGACATGGATTTTGCCGTCGATCAAACGCCGGTTCATGTGGAACCCCTCAAGCCGGCGAATGCGACTCCACCAGCTCCGCCCTCGATCACTGAACTGCTGCTGGCGGGAAAGCCGGTTCGGCGGCTGCCTTCGAAACAGCGTGCTTCCAAGCTGGTCGAAGTGTGGATCAGCGATCTTTACGAGAAGGATGGCCGGCTGTTGATCCGCTACGCCGTTCGCAACCACAGCAGCGAGCCATACTCCATTGACACGCCTGCGGTGTATCAGTTGGACGGAGTGCGCTCTCCGCAGTCTCTTTACGGATTTATCAACTCCCAGCTTGGCGATGAGCAAGCGGCCAAACTCAAGGCCAAACAACAGACTCCGGTCAAGGTATTGGATGGGCAAACGCAGCCCGCGCGCATCGCCCCGGGCGAAGAGGCTGTCGGGGTCGTGGCCTTACAGATGGCCTCAAGGACCCACCCCACCATCCTGCGCCTCCAGTTCCCTAGTCCTAGTCCTAAACAGTCAGGGGACGAGCGGAGCGATGGCCGACGGGTGCAGATCGACGCGTTTCTCGTGCGGTAAATCGCTGACGCAAGTGAGGAACACGATGGCGAAACCACTCGCGGTTAAACCGGTCTACGACGTTCTGCGGCACTATGCGCGTAACCGCCCTGATATTGGAGCGGGGAAGGCCATGGTTGACGGAGTGCTCGAACCCGCTAGCCCATTTGATTCGAAAGGCGTGCGGTTGCCCAAACGCTGGTTCGTGCTCGTGTCACTCCTGGCCGCTTTTCTGTTTGCTTGTTTCGGTTACTTCGCCACGCCGACGCTATTCCTCTAAGCTCGCTTTCTTCTGGCCCATCGCTCGGGCTCTCGAACTCGATGCGGTAACCGTCGGGATCGGTGAGCGGTACTACCCACAGGCGGTTTCCAACAAATGGATGCTTTCGCGTCTCTATTCCGCATGATTTGAACTCGCGATAAAGCGCCAGTGCATCTTCTCACAGGAAGCAGACCGACGTTCCAGTTCCAAGCATTTCCTTCGGAAGATGTTCCGGTAAAAACTCCTGAAGCATAAGGGCGACATCCGCAAGCTCAAGCCAGCACCAGCGAATTTTGCGGTCGTTGACGAGCCGCCAACGCTCGATCGGACAGGCCGCAACCTCGAAGGTCGGGGTTGCTGACCACACGGGCCTAGCCCGGCATAGTAAGTACACCTAACAGCTTAGGGGGTTGACTTTTTATAGTTGACCCGTACTATACGTGCGCGGCATTTTGCCAGAGGCATGTCGAATTCACGAAACCAAAACCCACGATCATGGGCGGGAGCGATTCTGCGAGACGGCCATTTCTGGATTCCCATCGCGGTATTGATCGGTGGCCTGGTTCTCCTCTTCCGAATCATCTGACGGGGCACTGCTTGGACGCATCGACGGCTGCTGCTCGCACCCAACTTTCCGGCCGCCTGCGCAGTTTGCAGGGACTAGGAATCATCTGTGGTTTCGCGGCAGGCGCCTGGCTGGGCGCCGCAGAAGCCCCGACGAAACTGGTCGCCGCCGGTATTTCGCCGATGGTGGTGTCGCTCGGAATGGTCGTCGGCGTCTTCCTGGCGCGCTGGACGGTGCCGACACTGATCCAGGGAACGTCGTACGTGCTGGATGACGTGCGACAGGCGCCGCACCTGGTAATCTGGGCCATCGTCGCGGGGTGCATGTGGGCGGTGGCGAATACGCTGACGATTTTTGCGATCCGGGACATCGGCCTGAGCATTGCGTTCCCGCTTTGGAATTCGAACAGCCTGTTGGGAATCTTTTGGGGATTTCTGCTGTTCAACGAGCTTCGCGGAGCCGGCGCGCGCCGCTGGATCGGTGTCATCGGCGGTGCGCTGGTGATGTTCGTGGGTGCGGTGATGCTGGCATGGGCGTCGTCGACGCAAGCGCCCGCGGGGCATGCCTGGCGTGGCGTGCTGGCCGCGATCGGCGCCGGCATTCTGTGGGGTACGATGTACATCCCGTACAGGAAGGCATACCTGACGGGAATGAACCCATTGTCCTTCGTGACTTTCTTCACCTTCGGCGAGCTAGGCATGATCGGCTCGCTGGCAATGGTTTACAGCGGAGGGTTCGCCCCGCTTTCAGAGCAGCTCGCGGCGGCGAAACCGGTGATGTTCTGGTTGCTCGCGGGCGGGTTCATCTGGGTGGTCGGCGACCTGTTCCAGCAGTACGCGGCGAAGTATATCGGCATCAGCCGCGGCATTCCGCTTTCCAACACTAACCAGCTGTGGGGCCTGATGTGGGGCACGCTTGTGTTCGGCGAACTCTCGTCGGCGTCCGGCGCGACGCTAACCAGGGTCATCGGCGGTTCGCTGTTGATGGCAGCGGGCGCGGGAGCCATCGCGCTATCGTCAGCAAACGAGAACGAACACGCGCGCTGGCAGAAGGCGGCCGCGCGAGAAGCCGATAAATATGGCGTCGACGCGGCATACGTGCAGGCACGTTTGCTGGGTGAGGAGCATGCTTCGGTGAAGCGCTCGCGCAGTTGGGTGGACTGGGTGCTACTTGCGGGGGCGACGGTCATCATCGTGGCGTTCGCGGTCAACGCCCGTGTTGCCGAACTGCATTTGAACTGGGGCTGGACGACGATGCTGGTGGCGGCGATGGCAGCATTGCTCATCGCATCGGGAATCGCCCTGTGGCGACTCACGAAGTTCAGCTAAAACTTTATCGAATATTAACAATCGTGCGGTAAACAGGTCATACGTTGAGCGTGGGGCGGAGAGGCCGTTTTGCCAAAGCGCTTAGCTTCTTCTTGCTTGGCGCCTTCCGTAGTGATTATCCCTGCCAGAAGTTCGTGGGGCTTCACAGCACTGCATACATCCCTCCTTCGAGGTGCCGTATGAAGTCACGGCTCGTACATCAATTAATGCTGCTCGCGTTGCTTCTCGTATCCGCGGGGGCGTTCGCCCAAGTCAACACAGCCAGTCTGACTGGCTTTGTCTCCGATCCAAGTGGCGCAGCGGTTGCCGACGCGAAAGTCACAGTCGTGAACACTGCGACTAATCTGGAACGGGCTCTTTCGACAGCCTCCGACGGCTATTTCACTTTCTCCACATTACCGGTCGGCGAGTACAAGGTAACGGTGGAGAAGCAGGGTTTCCGGCTGACCACGACGAATGTCACGTTGGCGGTCGCAGCCCGCGCCCGTCTCGACATTAAACTGGTGGTGGGTGCGACGAACGAGACAGTGGAGGTGACCAGCGTGGCGCCCCTGTTGACTACGCAAGACGCGATGCCTGGGGCCGTCGTTGACGACACGACCATTCACGGTGCGCCGTTGGCCGCGCGAAATTGGGACGACCTGCTCGGTCTCGTGGCTGGCGTGCAGGCGGACCGCTACACCGAGCAAGGTGGCGGCACGGCAGCCGGTCGTTCCGGCGGCGTCAACGTACACGGCGTGCGTTCTTTGCAGAATAATTTTGTGCTCGACGGAGTCGACAACAATTCATTTTCGGAAAACGTTCAGGAACTGACTACGCAGATCGCACGGCCATCCCTGGATGCGATCGCCGAATTCAAGGTTTCGACCAACCCGTACACTGCCGAGAACGGTCGCAGCCCCGGTTCGCTGATCAGCGTGACTACCAAAGGCGGCACCAACGCTTTTCGCGGTTCGGCGTACGAATATATCCGCAACAAGGTTTTTGACGCGCGCGATTACTTCAACGCGCGAAACGCGGCGGCCAACCCATCGAGCCCGTTTTCGAAGAAGCCGGCCTACAACCAGAACCAGTTCGGCGGCGCGATCGGCGGGCCGATCGTGAAGAGCAAGGCTTTCCTCTTCTTCAACTACGAAGGCACGCGTATCCGCAAGCAGCGGCTCTATCTGGCCAACGTGCCCGCGGCTGCCGAGCGCGCGGGCGACTTTTCCGCCGCCGGGTACCAGAAGATCTACGACAACGTCGGCGATTGCAAAGCGAAGTCGCCGGCTTCGTTCAACCCGGACGGATCATTCATCGGGAACGAGATTCCCTCCCTGTGCATCGATCCGGCAGCTGCGAAGATCCTTGCCCTGGTTCCGCCGGCGAACAACCCGGGGACCGGCACGCTTGGCAACGTCAATAACTTCGCCAATGCGCGCAGCCTGATCGATGATGCGAACAGCTACACCGGCCGCTTCGACTGGAACACGAACTCGAAAAACAACGTCTTCGTGCGGTACACGAATACGCACCGCTTCCGGTTCGTTCCCGGCACCTTCGGGGGCATCCTGGACGGCACGAGCACTTCCGCTGCCGGCCGCTTACAGATGAACGCCATCAGCATGTCGATAGGCTGGAATCACATCTTCTCGTCGACGATCGTTAACGAAGCGCGAATCGGCTGGGGACGCGACTGGTCTAGGGGCGTCCAGGACGCGTTCGGCCTGAACAAGGAGTCCGACTACATCCAGGGTGTGGCCGACAATGCGCTCTATAACGGCGGTATTCCCCGCATTGCCATCAGCACACGCGGCGGCACGCAGTCGAATACGACCTCGAACCTGAGCGGCGTCGACAATTGGGGTTCGCCGGACTTCCTACCGAAGTTTCAATACACGAATCAATTCCAGTGGACTGACACCCTCAATTGGACGAAAGGAGGTCACCAGATCCGCGTTGGCATCGACGCGCGCATGCCGATGCGCAATATCTATCTCGACGTCCCGGCCATGCGCGGGCGTCTCAGCTTCGACGGCCAGCGTACCAGCAATGGAACCAGCAACACTGGCGTTGGGCTCGCCGACTTCCTGCTCGGCTACCCGCAATCCGCAGAGTTGGCTACGGCAAGCGTTACCGATGCCCGCCTCTGGATGTTGTCCGAATTCTTGCAGGACGATTTCAAGCTGACGCCGAAGCTGACGGTCAACTATGGCCTGCGGTACGACTACGCCACGTGGCCCTACAGCGGCGCAGACCGCATCACGAACATCCTGAACCCGGATGCGACCGCGGTGAACGCGACGGCAACCCTGGTCTGCGCGGGTTCGAATGCGCCCCTGCCCTGCGGCGGAGGTTCGCCCTACGGGCGCGGACTGGTGAAGCCGGACAAGAACAACTTCGCCCCGCGCGTCGGCTTCGCTTACCAGGTGACGCCGAATACCGTGATCCGTTCCGGCTACGGCCGCTTCTATGCGCTGCTCGAGCGCGCCGGGAGCGAAGACCAGATGTTCCTCAATCCGCCGTGGCTCGTCGACAAGTCTGTGAGCGCCACCTCGGCTTCGACTACAGTGAACAACATGCGGGTGGCGACAGGCTTCAATCTGTCACTTGATCCGAGCACGGTCAACCTGACGCAGGTCCGCCTCCGCGCCGTGAATCCGAACAACGTCCAACCTGAAGTCGACCAGTGGAACTTAGGCATCGAGCGGCAGTTGCCAAGCCAGATGGTGGCGACGATCGAGTACGTCGGCACGAAAGGTACGCACCTTTCCATCCTGAAAAATCTGAACCAGTCATACTTCGACTCGGTCGGTCGGGCGTGCGTCGCGGTAGGAAATTCATCGCCGAATTGCCCGACACTTGGAGCTGCGAACAGCACACCGGGACTTCCAAAGTATGTCGCGTATTCGAACCTGGGACCGATCGAATTCCGCGATAACCTCGGCAACTCGACGTACCACGGCCTGGAGGCTAGTCTGCAGAAACGCTTCAGCAATAACCTGAGCTTCAGCGTGGCGTACACCTGGTCGCATTCGATCGATCAGGCAATGGAGCACCTATACTCGGGCGGCTCCAACAGCTTCCTGCAAAACGAACACGACCTGAGTCAGCAGCGCGGGAACAGCATCATCACCGCGCACACAGGCAGGCCGTTCACGATCTTCGCGGGCGGCAACAGCAGCGCGTTCCAAACCGGCGGTTTCGGTGCGACCGCGTTGGCGGATTGTCCAAATGGCTCGGTGGCGACTGGCCTGAACGACACCGGCGGCAGCGGTCCGTACTGGTTCGACCCGACGAAGTTCGTCGTGCCGACGGCGCCTAATCCCACCGGCAGCGGCGCGAACGTGCCGCGCCTTGGCACTTGCTCGCGCAACAACATGTACGCGCCGGGAATCGGCTTGGTAGACTTCGCCATCAACCGTGCGTTCAAAGTATTCGGTGAAGGCCGGTCGCTCGATTTCCGTTGGGAGGCGTTCAATCTCTTCAACACGCCATTTTTGAGCGTGCCGAACCACGATTGCTCGAGCAACTGTTCGACGAACGCGACTTTCGGGCGCATCACCTCGTTGCAGGGTGATCCACGTAGTATGCAGTTCTCCGTACGGTTCTCGTTCTGAGTTCCAGACGGAACCGATCGCCCGGCCGCAAGGGGCCGGTTTTTCGCTGACTAGCCGCGCGATCAGGCGCCAGTAGCAACGCTCGATTCGGGTTCCTCCCGTGCGAGGCAGCGCTGCGCGGTTTTGTTCCATCTCGCGAAGCGGCACTCCCGTTCGTCACCGCTCATGGCCGGCGTGAATTCGCGGTCGAGGGCCCAGTTGCCGCTGGCCCGCCTGTGGCGCAGAGCGCGGCGATCGGAGCGATGAATGAGATTGCGAGCGAGAAAGGTGTAGTGGTCTGTGCAGCCGGCAGTCTGCCCGGCGACCGGCACAAGCTCTGGCGCTGCCGCGACTCGAAGAGCTACCACCTCCAGTATGGCTATTCCTGCGTGGAACACGAGATCGCCGGCGGCCTCGGCGTGAAGATGGCTGACCCATCGCGCACGGTGTACCTGAGGTTGGGTGACGGCTCGCACCTGACGATCGCACAGGAGCTCCACAGCGATCCAGGAAGGCATCAAGCGGAATGTGATCGTGGTCGACCACCACGGTTTCGGAAGCATCGGCGGGCTGACCCGCACCTGCGGCAGCGGCAGGCTGGGACACGCTATCCCGCGTGGTCAGGCAACGGGCTCGATGGCGGAGTGCTGAATGTCGACTTCGTCGCGAATGCAGCCAGTCTCGGCGTGAAGCCATTCGCGCGCAGGATAGAAGATCTCGAATCTGCGCTGACGCGTGCGCGGGACGCGAACCACACGACCGTCGAAGGCGATCCCGAGATCCGCGTCCCGGGCTACGAATCCTGTTGGGACGTCGCCGTCGCGGGAGTCTCGGAGTCCGATACGGTGCAACGCGCGTGCGAAGATTACGAGATTGCTATCAAGGTCGAGAGGCATTTTTCTGTAAACTGTTTGACTATGCCCGGATATGCCGTAGGTGTCGATCTCGGCGGAACCAACCTGCGGGTCGCCATCGTTGACGACCAGGGAGGCATGGTCGAAAAGCTCGTGACACCAACCGTCGAGCTGCGCACCAGCGAGTGCGTGATCGCCCGGATGTGCGAACACATCCAGCAACTGAGGCGCAACCACAAATCGAGCGGACCGCTGCACGGGATCGGCATCGCCATACCAGGAATCATCGACTTGGAGACCGGTATCCTGCGCGAGTCACCGAACCTGCCCGGATGGTATGACTATCCCGTCCGCGAGGAGATTGAGCGCCGGCTGGGCGCCAAGGTCATCCTGGAAAACGATGCGAATGCGGCCGCTATGGGCGAATTCTGGCTCGGTGCCGCGCGCGAGTACGATAGTACGTGCATGCTGACGCTGGGAACGGGCGTCGGTGGCGGCATCATTATCAAAGGAGCGCTGTGGCACGGCATGACCGGCATGGCCGGTGAGCCGGGCCACATGACGGTCGATCCCGAGGGCGCGCCATGCCCCTGCGGAAACCACGGTTGCCTTGAGCAGTTTGCCGGCGCAACGGCGATCGTACGCATGGCAAAGGAATCTGCCGAACGCGGCGAAGCCCCGGCCATCCGGAAGGCGATCGAGCGAGAGACGCAGTTTTCCGCGCGGAGCGTTTACGAAATCGCGATGAAGGGCGATACTCCGGCGCAGCGCATTTTCGAGCGCTCCGGACGCGCCCTCGGCATCGCCATTTCGAGCATGATCAACCTGTTAAACCTGCCTATCTACATCATCGGCGGTGGTGGTTCGGGCGGGTGGGATGCGTTCTCGCCATATATCTTCGAAGAAGTCGAACAGCGCTCGTTCATCTACCGCGCGACGATGCAGGAGCTGCAGGGCGGCCGCAAGCGTCCGCGAACGCGCATTACGCGCGCCATGCTTGGCTCCGACGCTGGAATCTTTGGTGCGGCCCGTTTACCAATGCTGCCGGAAGAAGTGTACGAACACAGCCTGCACCAGGGCACGCCTGCGGTACTGAAGGTTGCAAGAGAGAAGTGAGCGACACTCCCGTATGAGCTCGCCGCGCGCATCACGCTCCGATCTGCGCCTCAAAACGGCTTGTATGTAGCCGTCGAAGGACCGAGCCAGATTTTCTAGTACAGAAAGGAGACCCCCGGCTGTGCCGGGGAGGCAGCGGGAGTTTGACAAATCCCGAAGTTCATCGGCGAAACTCCCCGAGCGCGAGCCGCCACGCAACACGCAAAGGCGTCTCGAACGATGGATGAGATGGCAAGCCTAAGCCATACGAAGGGGGAGTGCAAATATCACGTAGTGTTTATCCCCCAGGAGCGGAAGGCACTATACGGTGAGTTGAGGCGGCACCTTGCGGAAGTGCGGTATTGCAGCAGCCACACCGGCAGGTTCAACACCCGATGTCCAAGTCGCGCCCATGTGTGAGGTCACCAATGGCAGCGAACCGTAACGTCATCCCTACGAGAGCACCTAAATCAGAAGGACCACGCCCACCAATATTTGCGCAGCCTCAGGCAGGCACGGTGGAACGGTTCTCGGCTGGGGCAAACGGCCACGACCTGACAACTCTGGCACGGAGAAAGTAGGCCGCCAGTCCCAACAACCACAGGACGACAGCAGTGCCCAGAAACTGACGCTGCGCCGGCGTGGCTGCGACATAAATCCATCCTACAAGCGCGACTAGGGCCGGAAGGGGATACAGCCACATGCCGTAGGGGCGCTGGATGTTCTTCCGATACCTGCGGATGGCGAACACGGCCAAAACCTGCGGAATAAACTGGAAGACGATTTGGATGATCATCAGCGCTGAGAGCAGCCGCTCCAGCGATAGCCAGCAGAGCGGAATGGCCAGGACATTGATGGCCAGAAGAGAGACGGTAGGGAAGTGGCCCGCGGGATGTACGCGGCCGAAAACTTTAAAAAAGTTCCCCTCGGCGCCCGCAGCGAATAGGATTCGAGAATATCCCAGGATCATGGTGAAAATCCCGCCCAGTGTGGCGGCAAGGATAAGGCATGTCATCACGGCGGCCGCACGGGGGCCGTGCACCTTGCCGATGAACTCAGACACTACGGCACGAGAGACGGCGGCCTCGCGCCAGGGAATTGTTCCGATGATCACCATACTCATCGAGAGGTACAACACCGCAACCATCAGAACCGAGAATACGATGGCTCTTGGGATATTTTTCGCCGGGTTTTGGACTTCACCTCCCAAGTAGGTGATGTTGTTGTAGCCGCCGTAGTTATACATGGCAATCAACGTGGCGGCTGCCAAGCCGAAGAAGAAAGACTTGGTTGGATGAAAGGCATTCGCCGGAAAGTCGAAAGCCAATTTTGTGTTCATGTGAATCAAGCCGGAACCGATCACCCACAAAACGGCGGTGAGCACGATTACAAGCATCACGACCGACATACGCCCCACGGTTTTGATGGGACGGTAGAGCAGCAAGGCGATCAGCATGCAGGCTGTCGCAGCGAGGCCGCCGACACCAGCGTGAGTCAATCCCGGAAAGAAATAATGTGTGTACTCGGCGAAGCCGACGCAGGCCGCCGAAATGGCCAGCGGAGCAACAAAAATCGTCTCCCACAAGAAGAGGAAGGAGAATAGAATCCCCCAGCTGCGGGGATTGAAGGCCTCGCGGAAGTAGATGTACGCCCCTCCCGCTCCCGGCATGGCCGCGCCCAGTTCCGCATACACCATGCCATCACAGACCGAAAACAATGCGCCCAGAAACCAGCCGAGTACAGCCTGAGGTCCGCCCATCGCGGAAAGAATCACGCCAATGGTGATGAAAGGGCCGATGCCGATCATCTCCAGCATATTGACGGCCGTGGACTGAACCAGGCCCATCCCGCGAACGAGTTTCTGCGAAGCTCCTGCGATCTCGGGCGGAAGATGGGGTGCGGGGTTTTCCTGCAAAGCAGGGATCCTGGACGATGAGGGGGCACTATAGCAGCGTCATCGGGTTAGGAGCAAGGATCTTTCGCGCGAAGAAAATTGGGCATGGACAAGGCGCGGAATCTTACGTTAGCCTGCTGGCAAAATTAAGGAAAGAGGCACATGACGGAGATTAGGCGGAGGGATCTATTGCTGGCGGGACTGGCCCTTCCAGGGATTCTCGGGGCTATTGATCGCGAAGCTGGCGATGACAGTCTAGAGCCAAAAAGGTTCGAGGATATCGTCGGATTCGAGGTGGCGGACGTTGTATCCCGCTATCGCCTGGCGATTCTGCCCCTCGGCAGCCTGGAGTTCCATGGTCCTCATAATCCTCTTGGATCGGATTCCATCATCGTTTCGGGAATTGCGGAACGTGTGGCCGCGAGGACGACTGGGCTGCTGTTTCCCACCATCAGATTTACGCAATGTCCGGCGCACACGGCGCATTTTCGCGGAACCATTTCGGTTCGGCCGGAAGTGATGACCATGTACTTCGCGGACGTGCTGCGCAACCTTGCGTACCTCGGTTTCCGCAAGATTTTCATCCTCAACGGGCATGATGGCAACATCGGGCCGGGACGGGCAGCCATCGCCCAAATCGCAGACGAGAGCAAAGACGTGGCCCTGCTCTTTGCAAGCTGGTGGGAATTCCTACCTAGCGAGATGATGAAGACGTTGGGTATGTTTCGACAGAGCAATGGAGGGCACGGGCACGGCGGACCGCTGGAAACCTCTGCCGTGGCCGCGTTTCGTCCAGATCTGATACACCTGGATCAGGCGAAGGATTTGCCGGAACCACCGGACCTTTCTGGTGGACCGCCATACTTTCTGCAGAAATCTACTGCGACCGGCTGGCCGGGGTACTCCGGGAACGTCAGGGAAGCGTCGCCGGATAAAGGAAAAAAGATCGTAAAGATAAGTGAAGACGGAATCGTGAGACTCGTTGAGAATTGGTTGAAGCATGATGAAGTCCCAGGCAGTTGGTAGTCATGGTTTCTCGCGGTCCAGATCGTAGCTACGATGGGTAAGGGAAACCGGGGAGCAATAGTTGCCGTGAAGTGGGGAAAGCTGTGGCGAGGAAGCCTGGTTACCGCTCTTCTATTCTGTTTCCTGTCCGCAATTGCCGAACAGCAGAATGCCAGTTCCATCAAAATGCAGTCCCCCCAGGCTGCGAGCCCGGTCGCGGAAGCGCAATCCGCTCTGACGCAGAAAGATTCGAAGAAGGCGATAGCAATCCTTTCGAGCCATCTGCAGGTGCACCCCAAAGATATTCCCGCGCGGCTTGCGCTTGGTCAGGCATACGTCATTGCAGGACAGAATGAACAAGCGGCAGCCGAGCTCCAAACGGTCCTGAAGAACGCTCCTCAGAATGTCAGTGCTCTCACCTTGGTTGGCCAGGTCTATCTACACGAGGGCCAACTCGACAAGGCAGAGGCAATGCTGAGTCGCGCCGTAAAAGCCAGCGGTGGAGCCCCGCGCATTCGAATGCAGTGGGCCTTCGTACTGGCGCGCCTCCATAGATTTAAGGAAGCGCGGAGCGCTTTGTCTGGTCTCACTGCACCCAGTGGGCCTGAAGAAAGCGTCGAGTTCTATCGGCTGAAGGCTTCGGTCGCTTCGGGGCTTGGAGATGCTTCCACGGCCGCTTCGGAAATGGAAAAGGCTCTTGCTCTACAGCAACAGGACGAGCGGCTCACCATGGCCACCGCGATGGCAGAGCTGAAATCAGAAAATTGGCGCCGTTCTGCAGAACTCGCAGAGCCCCTGTATTCCCGAACTCACGATGTGCAAGCCGGGCTCCTTCTTCTGGACGCGCAATTAGGAATGCATGGAGATTTCCATAGAACTCTGGAGTCGCTGCGCACTACGCAATTGCAACCCATGGAAGAGCTGGCGCTTCGGCAGAATTTGGCGGAGGTTCTGATCTCTCACGGCGAATTCTCTGCGGCTATTGAGGAGCTGAGAAGAGCAGTGGAACTCGACCCGAACCGCGGCGACTTGGTCTACAACCTGGCCCTCGCGCAGTTCAAGGCAGGGCGTCTGGATGATTCGCTGGCGAGCGCAGAAAAATGCAAAGCGCTCGGTGACGGTGCCGATCTGGAAGACTTGCTCGGCGACATCCAGGAAATACGCGGGGAGAGTTTGGCAGCTGCGCGGAGTTACCAGGCTGCAGTCACGCTTGCCCCGAACGAAGAAAGATATCGTTTATCACTCGCCGTAGAGTTTGTCAGGCACAAAAATTACGATGCTGCGAGGGTGGTTCTCAAGCAGGCCGAAGAGCTGTGGCCAAAATCCTGGCGAATACAGCTTGCGCTAGGCATGGTGGAATACTTTGCAGGAAGCGATGAGGACGCCAGCCGAATTCTGGTACATGCTGCGGAATTGGCTCCCGAACCCGAGACTGCTCTGCGGTATGTAGGAATGATTCAGATGGGTCATGCTTCGCCTCCCGCGCCGGCTGTCATTGCGCAACTCTGCGGATATTCTGATCGCCATCCCAATGATGGCAAGCTGCAGTACTACTGCGGAGGCCTGCTCCTCCGAAGAGACTACGATTACGGCGACAAGACACATGTGGGCGAGATTTTGCGACGGCTGCATGTCGCAGCAAATCTTCTTACCAAGGACGCGGCTCCGCATTGCCAGATTGGGAGAGTGTATCGATGGGTAGAGCGGTGGCAACAGGCGCGCGAGGAATCGGAAGTCTGTGTGCGCCTGGATCCGAATTCCGCCGACGGGCATTATCGGCTGGCCCAGATTTATCAGCACCTCGGCGAAGCGGAGCGATCGCAAGAAGAGATGGCGCTCTATAAGGCCGCCTCACAACGAATGGCGGACCAGAACGCCCACCGCGACGAAACGATGAAGACGTTCCTCTATACGATTCAGACGGACGCGCCAAACTCTAGGTGAACCTAACAAGTGAGTGAAATTCAGGGTGTAACCTTCTTGCGATGCGGGTTCCCCGCTCGCGTTCCCGCGGCCTGAGGGTTCTTCGCTAGGCTGATCATATTGGCAAAAAGGCGATACGCGCCGGGCACGCCCCCCGGCAGCTGGCGGTAAAAAGCATATGCGTTATAGATATAAACGCCCTTGCCATATTTCGCGTAGAGTAAGCCGCCTTTTTGGGGTTCCTGGCCGGGATCATGGGTTTCAATCAGCGGCTGGTATGCCGCGTCCCAACTTGCGAGAAATTTCGACCCGCGTTCCTCCACCCAATTTTGAAAATCCTGGGTGGTGATCTTGTTAGGCCAGGTGAAAACCGGGTTATTCGGAGCCAGAATTTCAACCGTGGAAAGCTCGTCCGTCACTTCTTCCGGATTGGGCCCCATCTTATATGGATAGGGACCGTAGTTGTGGTCGTATTCCGGCGTGTTGTATTGAACGATCGCCACGCCGCCATTTCTGACGTACTCCAGAAGGCGTCCGTTGTATGTTTTCAAATCCTCGCGCGCAGCGTAAGCGCGAACGCCGAGAATGATGGCATCGAATTTGGAAAGGTTTCCGCTGGCCAAGTCTCCTGCCGTTAGGAAATGAACGTTGATCCCAAGACTCGCGAGTGACTGTGGCACATCATCACCGGCGCCCATGATGTAGCCAACATTGAGACTCGGGGCAACCTTCACACTCACGCCCGTCGTGTCATAGGTAGACGGTCGATAGAGGTTATACGGTCGCAGACCCGGATAGCCTACCGTGTGATATCCCTCCTTGTATTCCTGGCCGTTATACGTCGCCACGGCGGTGATCATGTAGGGCTTCTCCTCCAGACGAGCTGGAATTACGTGGAAGGCGAGTGGCTGGTCCTCGCCATCCTTGGAGGTTGAAAATGGTTCCTCCTGCGCTTTCCAGCCTCCCGGTAAATCGAGTCTCACGGTTCCCTTTGCCGGACCTTTGACATTACTGTGAACGGTAACGCTCAGGTCAAAGGATTTGGCGCTCAAAGGCACGATGCCTGCTTGCGGAGCTATGGAAACAGAAATGGCAGGCCCAACAATTAGAGGTTCGGCTACGGCTCCGGGCCCGGTGAGTCGGGTTATTGACTGAACGACCTGGGACAATTCGAATGGGACTCCGTTGAACAAGAACTGCAGCCTGGCAGAAAGCGGATATGGGACGGTAGATAGATTAAGATCCTTTGAGTCCTGAATGTCGTAATAGGCCTGCTCGATATCGGGCCGCGTGAAGTATGGTCGCGTAAATCCGGCTTTCCGGGCAGCGTGCGCTGTGAACCGCACATCTGTGGACTGGTTCCCCTTAAGGTCGCCACCGGTTTGCTTTGCGGGCTCCACGGCCCATGATTCGTTCTGCGGTGCTACCAAAACTATACTTTCCAGTCGCACTGGAATGTCGGTCGGATTCGTGGCATGCACCTTCACCCAGAATTCCTGTCCGGGTATCGCCACGCGAAGAGTTTCGGGATTGCGGAAGAAGCGGGCGAACGGCCCAGTCGGATCCTTTTCCGGAGCAACTGTGGCAAGGACCGAGATGCCCAGGGACTCGGCAAGCGCATTCTCGAACTGCGTGCGCTTGATTTTGAGCTCATGTGTAACGTCATACTTGGAGTCGGCACTTAGATCGCTGGCCGGAATTTTTTCGAGCAGATTGTTAGTAGCGTTTAGTCCTTCGGCTAGCGTGGAAGCAATCGCTTCTGGATGTTGCGGGGAGAAGTCCTTCATGGCTTTCTCGACGTTTGCGTTGACTTGTCTGAGTCCCTCCTTCAGAAAGGCCGCATCGCCAGCTTGAACCAGGCTTGCGATACCCATGAGAGAAACATCGATTCCGTCGAAAAACGAAGACTCCTTTTCGGAGACCGGAACCAGGGAGACGAAGCGATGATAGGGACTCGGTTCTTCCTCAGCTTGCGCCAGGCCGGTGCCACCATTTTGTGACTTCTGGTGACCGAGTCCGCGACTGGAAACCTGGGCGTACGTCAATCCCAGTAGCGGGTTGTACTCTCCTTCAGGAATTTCCACCGACGTAGAAAGGGCACCTTTGATGACAGTGCCGTCAGTGTAATTGTGAAATTCTGCGGGGTAATATTTCCCGTCAGCATAGTCATAGATCCCTTTTTCTGTAACCGGCATAAACGGCACCCGGGCATAATCCTTGAGCGGCTTCCAGGGATGAAGTCCGTCCTTCAACTGTTCGGGGAACATTGCAGGATCGCCGGCCGCCTTGAAAGCCTCTTGCGCCATCTGGCCGGAGACCTGATGATGGCCATGCCCGTCAGTGCGCCCCCCGACAAATACCGATGTGATGACCAGCGGACGCGTCATGCGCACCACGCGAACCACGTCGGCCAACACGCGGTCGTGCCCCCACTTCTCGAGCGCTTCCTCCTTGGTTTTGGAAAATCCGTAATCGCACACGCGGGTCCAGTACTGCTCCGCGCCGTAGTAGCGATCGGCCGCGAGAAGCTCTTCCGTTCGAACCAACCCAAGTGCGTCAAAGTAGTCGGAAGACATAACGTTGGCGCCACCCTCACCCCGGTTTAAAGTCAGCAGCGTCACCCTTGCTCCTTGGCCACGCGACTCGTACGTCAGCATGCCGCCGTCTTCATCGTCAGGATGAGCCGTGACCATCAGGAGGCTGGCGCGAGTGTGCAGTTTTTGCAGGCTCTGCCAGAGCGCGGCAGCGCCGCGGTCAAATGGCAACGGTTCCGCATCTGGAGGGGGGTATGGGCTAACGGAAGCGGGCGACTGCGCCCTCGCCGGGGCGCACCGAATGAAAAGCGGTAGCGCGGATACAACCATGCCGAGCATGATGAGGACGAGGTTCTTCGATTGCAGCGCCACGCTGCCTTTCTCCTTGGCTACCCTATTTTGGAACGAACGGAATTTTACGTTTGCAAGGAGCCTTGTCAATGAGAAATCTCAAGACGTTTTAGTACTTGCAAACTTCGACTCTGCAAACGAGGCTACGGTTTTTGGAAGTTCCACAAATTGGAGGCCTTACGAGCCAATTCTTCCAGAATTGACTTGACAACGGACGGGGCCAAATTGTTACATGATGCGCACCTTTCTGACCGAATCGTTTCGGCACTCGCCGCATGTGAAGTGGGGAGCTCTTCGACTCTGAAAAACAGGGAGGCTGCAATGAATCGAGGCGTAGGTACTCGGGAATTGCTGACGGGGGCGGCATTGTGGTTGGTGTTTCTACTTGTGGGGGCTTGGCCGGCTTTCGCCCAAATCGATCGCGGCGCAATCGTTGGAACCGTGCGAGATACTTCCGGCGCCTTGGTGTCGAAAGCGACAGTCACGGTTACCAGCAAAGACACAGGAGTGGCGTTAACAACTCCGGTCAACGATGTGGGTGAATATCAGTTACTGGCGCTCCTTCCTGGCACCTATGTTGTGAAAGCGAGCGCCCAGGGCTTCGAAACCTCCGTACGCGACGGCATAGTTGTCCACCTCCAGGATCGCCTTTCCCTGAATTTCACTCTCAGAGTTGGATCCGTCGCGGAGCAGGTGGTGGTCACAGAGTCCGAGCCCTTGCTGCAAACGCAGAGCGCGAATCTAGGAAACGTGATCGATACACAGCGAGTCAACGATCTTCCCCTCAATGGGCGACGCTACGCGGATTTGGCGTTGCTGGAGCCCGGTGTGCAAAAGTTTTATGCTGCCAATAACCCCGCCCCGGACCGGTTTAGCGTAAACGGGAATCTTGAATTGCAAAACAATTTTCTTCTGAACGGCGTTGATAACAATTCCTGGTCGGAAAACCTGCAGGAATTCTCCGTCCAGGTGGTTCAGCCGCCGCCCGATGCGGTACAGGAGTTTCGCGTCCAGACCAGAAGCTATGACACCGAATTCGGCAACTCCGCCGGCGCAGTTATCAATGTCGCCATCAAGTCAGGCACAAACGCGTACCACGGAAATCTGTTCGAGTATTTGCGCAATGCTGTCCTGGACGCCAACTCTTGGATCAACAATAGAAACAATGTGCCACGGGGAGGTTTCACTCAGAATCAATTCGGCGGTACATTCGGTGGTCCCATTGTCAAGAACAAGACATTTTTCTTTGGGGACTTCGAGCGCTTCACCAGCCGGCAGTCCACCACCATCACCAGCACGGTCCCAACCCCGCTAATGAAGGCCGGGAACTTCACGGAATTGCCCTACGCGTTGAACGACTCTTCCGTGTCGGGGCAGTCCGGTTGCCGTTCCGGCAACGTCATCCTTTCGACCTGCGTTGATCCCGTCGCCGCCAAGCTCATGACTCTGCTCCCCGATCCGAACATCACCTCCCCCACTGTAGGTCCGCTAGGGGTTCCAGGGAGCTGGACGGGAGCCCCGAACTACCTCTTTGCGACGTCTGTACCGGACGATGTTTATTCGTTCGACGGCCGTATCGATCACAATCTTAGCCAGAACAATCGTTTGTTCGGAAGCTATAGTTACCGTCATCTCAACCGCCAGGATCCTCCCTGGACCAGTAACGGCGCCATCGGAAGTGGAAATTTCGCAACTCAATACCGCATCCACACGCAAGCGTTAGCGTTAGGCTGGACGCGCACTGTCTCGAACAGCATGATCAGCGATGCGCGCTTCGGCTTCAGCCGCGATTATGCTCATAGCGATCCAGTCGGCGTAACCCTTGGTACCTCGCAGGCGGAGAGTCTCATCGGGTTGACGGGTATCCCGAATGGACCGGGTTCTGCGGGTTTACCGCCGATCGAAATCAACGGCCTAACGCGGATCGGGACGTCCCCGTGGCGACCGCAGTACCAGATTTCGCAAGCCTGGAACATTGTTGAAAACTTGAGCTGGTTAAAGGGCAGTCACAGTTTTAAGTTCGGCTATCAATATCTCAAACGCTCCGACAACTTCCTCGACCTGCGTGCCCCGCAAGGTGAGTTACAGACGGACGGAATCTACACCACAGTCGGAAAATTCGGCTTACCGGACTTCCTGCTGGGCGATGTCAACGGCGTGCACTTCACGACGCCTTTAGTGGTCCATTACTTCCAGCCCGGTCACTCGTTCTATGTAATGGACAGCTGGAAGACGACTCCGAAACTCACCGTGACCTACGGCCTGCGCTATGAACTGTTCGCGCCGATAAGGGAGAGAGATAACAGGACCACGAACTTCACGCCTGCTAACGGCGGCGGAATCGTGAGCGCAGCAAGCAATGCTTCCGGCTGGTTTGATCGTGCCTTGATTCACCCCGACCGTAACGATTTTGCTCCGCGGGTTGGCTTTGCGTACCAGATGACCAATCGCGTCGTCTTGCGGGGCGGCTACGGCGTTTTTTATCAGCACAACAACCGGATTGGCTCGGAAAGCCTGCTTCAGTTGAACCCCCCCTTCCTTCTCGACGTGCAGTTGAACCAGAGTGGAGCCAGTACGGTGTTTCGACTGAAAAACGGCTTCCCACTGAGCACGGTGAACTCGTCAACGGTTGATCTCACACAAATCCAGCTACGCGCCCAGGATCCGAACCAGCGCTCTAGTTACGTCGAGCAGACGAGTTTCGGCACAGAGGTACAGGTAACGGGTGACACAGTGGCGGGGGCAACATATGTTGGAAATTGGGGCCGTAAGATGAACCGGCTGCGTGACTTCAACCAGGCTCGCGTAACCGGCTTCGACAATGGCTGCCCAATTTTGCAGTTCCCGTTTGCCAACCTGAACACGGTCACCAACGTCCCCACGTTTACCGGTTCCGGTTGCGAATCTAGCGGCCAGCATGCCTTCCTGGAGTACGCCACCAACGACGGAAATACTGACTACAACTCCCTCGAACTCTCCCTGCGAAGGAGGATGTCCAAGGGATTGGGCTACTCCTTGGGTTACACGTTTAGTCACGGGCTCGCCGATTTTGGCGACAACCTGACGGCCGGGCCTCTCCCGCAAAACGCTTACAATTATGCGGCCGAAATGAGTAATTCCAATCTCGACATTCGTAGCCGTTTTGTGGGGAATTTTACCTGGGACCTACCATTCGGTCAGGGGAGGCGTTTCCTCTCTAATCCTGGCGCCGCCAGCCATTGGCTGGGCGGCTGGCAGTTTAATGGAATCGTCACACTGCAGACCGGCAGCCCATACACGGTGGCGGCTGCCAACGATGGCTTGCTAGGTTTTACCCACGCCGTTTATGCCAACTGCATTGGCGATCCATTCGCGGGCGCGACGACTGATCCGAGTCGATATACAACGACGGGGTTTCTTATAAATCCCGCAGCGTTTTCGCAACCTGGTCCGGGAACCTTCGGGACCTGTCCTCCCCGCAAGTTCCATGGTCCGGGCATCCAGATGTTCGACTTGAGCCTTTTTAAGGACTTCAAGTTTACGGAGCGTTGGTCTCTGCAATTCCGGACGGAATTTTTCAACGCTTTCAATCACCCAAACTTCGCTAATCCACTTGCGGATATTTCTTCCGGTTCGTTCGGAAAAGTCTCCAATACTCTGGCGCCCATCCTGGGCACTGATTCAGGAGGCCCGGGCGATCCACGGGAGATTCAGTTTGCACTGAAGCTGTACTTCTGATTGCCGCGGGAGCGGCCACGGCTGTTCCCGCATCCTCCACCCTGCAGTTCTGATCTGGATACGACGATCAGACATCTTTCGAGGAGGCGGTTTGGCGTCGAGATGTCGACTGACAGCGGCTCAGGCCATCGTTCTGTTCCTGAAAAACCAGTATGCGGAGAGGGATGGGGCAACGGCTTCATTTTTTGCTGGCTGCTTCGGGATATTTGGCCACGGCAATGTCGCCGGAATCGGACAGGCGCTGCAACAGAATCCTGACTTCCCCTATTACCTGCCCCGCAACGAACAAGCCATGGTGCACACTGCCGTGGCTTTCTCGAAAATGAATAACCGCCTGCGAACGTTCGCCTGCACATCTTCCATTGGACCGGGTGCCACCAACATGATTACCGGCGCGGCGACGGCCACCGTCAATCGAATTCCGGTGCTTTTGCTCCCCGGTGATATATTCGCCCGGCGTAACGTCGCACCAGTTCTGCAGCAACTCGAATCTGCGCAGACTCAGAATATTTCTGTTAACGATTGTTTCCGGCCGGTGTCCCGCTATTGGGATCGTATCTCGCGGCCGGAACAGTTGCTCACCGCGCTGCCCGCAGCAATGCGCGTGCTGACCTCTCCGGCTGAAACCGGAGCCGTTACCCTCAGCCTGCCGCAGGACGTGCAGGCAGAAGCCGCGGAATACCCTTCCGAATTCTTCGAGAGGCGGCTGTGGAGCATTCCGCGGCCACGAGGAGATGCGCAGGCCATGAAGCGAGCTGGCGTAATAATTCGCTCAGCCGCGCAGCCGTTGGTGATTGCGGGCGGGGGTGTCATTTATTCAGAGGCCTCCGCAACCCTCGCCAAGTTTGTCGAGCAAACAGGAATTCCCGTAGCGGAGACACAAGCTGGAAAAGGATCGTTGCCCCACGATCACCCCCAGTACCTCGGTGCGATGGGAGTCACCGGGACCCCCGGAGCCAATATCATCGGCCGGGATGCAGATCTGATCATCGGGGTCGGCACACGCTATACAGATTTCACGACTGCTTCGAAAACCGCATTCCAAAATCCCGCGGTCAAGTTCATCAACATTAATGTTGCCGAGTTTGACGCAGCAAAACATATGGGATTGCCGATTGTTGCCGACGGGAAAGTTGCGTTGCAGGAGTTGGCACAAGCCGTCCAAGGTTATCGCGTGCCCCCGGATTATGAGGAACGCGTTCGCAGATTCCGTGAGGAGTGGGACAAAGAAGTCGAAAGGCTTTTCCATTTCCACCACGGTCTGCCCGTGAGCCAGGGAGAAGTCATCGGCGTGGTCAATTCTGTTTCCGAGCCGGAGGACGTGGTGGTCTGTGCGGCGGGCAGCCTGCCTGGAGACCTCCACAAATTATGGCGAGTCAGGGATCCGAAGGGTTATCACCTCGAATATGGCTACTCCTGCATGGGCTACGAAATTGCCGGGGGACTCGGCGTGAAGATGGCGGCGCCGGATCGCGAAGTGTTTGTCATGGTCGGCGACGGTTCCTATCTGATGATGGCTCAGGAAATCCACACTTCAATTCAGGAAGGATACAAGCTGAATATCATCCTCCTCGATAATCACGGGTTCAGTAGCATACACGGCCTGAGCGAAGCGTGCGGCAGCAGCGGATTCGGAACACACTACCGCTACCGCAGGGCTGGACAACTCGAAGGTGACGTGCTGGCCGTGGATTTTGTCGCTAATGCCGCCAGTCTGGGCGCGGTGGCGGTTCGCGTTCGCACGCCCGAAGAATTGAAAAATGCCTTAATCGAGGCTCGGGCAGCTAAGCGGACTACGGTAACCGCAATCGAGGTGGATGGAAGCATTCGCGTGCCCGGGTATGAATCCTGGTGGGACGTGCCTATCGCGGAAGTTTCAGAGGCGAAGAGTGTGCGCGACGCCCGCCGCACTTACGAGACGCAAGTCAAGCGGGAACGGCATTACATCTAATAGAGAGGGAATACCACGAAAGGCTCGACCACCAAGGCAGCAGACTCGAAGCAAGTGCGACCCTCGGTTCTGTGGAGGTACATATGGCGGGATCCTACGCGCAGGCGGTGTTGAATCATTCAGTCCCCGTCGCGGGGGACAAATCCGGAGTTCTGATTTCGATCACACGAGAACAAGCAAATTGGGAAACGATCAACTTCTCCGCACGTCGTCTGATCGCGGGCCAGTATTGGCAGAGCAACACGCGAGAGGAAGAAGCCGCGCTGGTCATACTGGGAGGAAAAGCAACCGTGGATTGGGGCCAAGGCCCCGGCGAAATTGGCGGACGCAAGGATGTCTTCAGCGGTTACCCACACGCTGTCTACCTGCCGTGCCGCACCACTTTTGAGATCACTGCGATCACGACCTGTGAATTTGCTGACTGCCGCACTCCGTCTTCTGCACGGCTCAGACCGCGACTCATTGCGCCGGCAGATTGCCGCGAGGAGATTCGCGGGGGTGGAAACTGTACTCGGCAAATCGTTGATGTGATTCGCCCTGAATTCCCCGCGGACAAGCTGTTGATCTGCGAAGTCTATACGCCGAGCGGTAATTGGTCGAGCTATCCTCCCCACAAGCACGACGTGCACAATCCCCCCGTTGAGGTGGACCTGGATGAAACCTACTACTACCGGATCAGTAAGCCCGAAGGATATGCGTTCCAACGTCTCTACGACGCGGCGGGCACGCGCGACGACACTTTGACCGTAGTGGATGGCGATCTAGTGCTGATTAAAGATGGCTACCATCCCGTGGTCGCTGCGCATGGCTATGACGTGTACTACCTGAACGTTCTTGCCGGTAGCGCACGTTCGATGGCGGCCAGCGATGACCCACGCTACGCACACCTGCGCAGGGAGCGTCTGGAGCGCGATCCTCGCGTGCCCCTGGTTCATGTCGAGCCGTCGGAGCGAAGTTCGTAGTTGTGGAGTTGGCGTCGAGTTCTGGGGAGTCAATTGTGGAACCGAGTTTCGAGCTTTGCACGAAATCCGTGAGGAATTCTTTCATCGCGTGAAGGGGATCCAGGAAAGGAGAAGTCGCGAATGCCATACAAGATAGGGATTGTTGGAGCAGGGGGGGTTGGCTGTATACACGCCGCCATCCTTGCCAAAGATCTCCGCGTCAAGCTGTTTGTTTTTGACCTCGACGCAGTTCGCGCACAAACCCTGTCAAATCAGTATGGCGGAGATGCGACACGCTCCCTCGAGGAGCTTCTTCAGAAATGCGATGCCGTGTTGGTTTGCACTCCGAACACCACGCATGAGCAAGTTGCCATGAAGATTCTCGAAGCCGGCAAGCACGTTTTTTGCGAGAAACCCTTCGCCTTGAATCTTGACTCTGCCACGCGGCTCCGCGATCAGGCCGTGCGCTCTGGCGTGATCTACCAAGTGGGTCACAACCGCCGTTTTGCTCCGGTTTACAAGGTTTTGAAGCAAGCGATTGACAGCAACGAGCTGCGTCCGCTTTCCGTTCACGCCAAAATGAACCGCGGCGAACTGCTCAATCCGCCCTGGGTTTGGAACGCGAGCCTCACCGGAGGCTTTCTGTATGAAACACCCGTTCACATGTTCGATCTGATGACTTTTTTCTTCGGGAAGGTCGAATGGGTGGAGGTCGCTGCGCGCTGTCACGAGCATGGGGAGCTTGATGATTTTTCCATTCTCCTGTGCTTCCAATCAGGTCTGCAGGCGACCATGAAAACCTATGCACACGCCAGCTGGCACTTTCCCTTCGAACGCTTTGAGGTCTACGGAATGCACTCGACGTACGAGACCCTTGAAATGGAGAGAATTTCGTTCACCAAGGATCTGGAATCCCGAACCACGACGTATGATTTCTCTCGCGCGTCCATGCATGAGAAGTGGGGCTACATAGAGGAAGACCGGCTTTTTGTGGACGCCCTCGAAGGCAAGTCTCCCGCGCCTGTCACTGCCGATGACGGATACAATGTCGTGGAATTGATCGAAGCCTGTTATCAAAGTGCCCGGGAAGGCGCGCGCGTCAACTGCGGCACGCTCGCCAGAAAATACGCTAGGAAATACTAAAATGGATCAAGTATCGGGGCGTATTCACTTTGCCTCGGCGCCTGTCAGCTGGGGAGTGCAGGACGATCCCGGTCCGGCTTGGGAACAGGGCTATGAGCAAATTCTCCGCGAAATTGTTTCTGCCGGATACACCGGAACGGAGCTTGGACCCTACGGTTATTTTCCGACTGATCCCACCGTTTTGAACGAGAAGCTGCAGCGCCTGGGATTGAAGTTGCTGTCCTCGTTCGTCCCCGTTCCCATCACGGATCGATCAAAAACGCCAAAGGTGATCGAACACATCCGCAGGGTCGGTTCGCTGCTTTCGGCATTGGGAGCCAAACTCCTGGTTTTGTCCGATTGCCAGACCTCGGAGCGCCGGCAAATTGCCGGCCGCGTGCCTGTGGATGGTAGCAAATCCTTAAGTGCGGCTCAATGGAAGCAAGTGGGAGCGGTCATTGGCGATGTCGAGAGGGCTGCTGCGGAATTCGGCCTGCGCCTTGTTTTCCATCCTCATGTTGCCACCTCTGTGGAGACTCCGTTGGAGGTGGGATGTCTTTTCGATTCACTCGCCGCTACCCAAGTTGGTCTGTGCCTCGATACAGGGCACTGTGTCTACGGAGGCGGAGACCCCACCGAAGAGGCAAGGAAATATCGTTCATTGCTGCGCTATGTGCATGTTAAGGATGTGAATGCCGCCGTCCTTGGCGGTGCACGGCGCAAAAGACTCGACTTCGAAGGTGCGGTTGGTGCTGGTGTGTTCTGCCCAATTGGGGAAGGTTGTATTGATTTTGAAATGTTCTTCCGCGCCCTGGCCGAAATCCAGTATTCGGGGTCGGTGGTCGTGGAGCAGGATGTGATCTACGGCAAGACGGTGGTCCCGCCAGTAGAAAGTATGCGCGCCAGTTTGGATTATCTGAAAAAAATAACTTCGAAGCTAGAATCTCCCGCAACCATTGCAAAACCGATGGCATAAAAAAGAGTCTTTAATTCTTCGCGGAGTAATCCTTCAAGCAGCCTGCAATTTCATTTGTGTTCCAAAAGCATTGATATATTCCGCCAACACTTCACGGGCGATTTCGGGTTGGGCAACGAGTGGATTCTTCATTAAGGCTGCAAGTGCCGCTTCGCGCGAGTGTTCCACCGACGCCCGAACAGTCAGGCGTTCATATTCCTTTACCTGCAAAAGCAAAGGCCGAACTGTTTCCGGCGCGTGGCCCACGGGAGGCACTTGAACTCCGCTGGAGGAAACTTGGCAGGGAAGCTCCGCCGCGTCATTGGGATCCAGATCTTCCAGAGCTTTGAGGTTGCGAACGGTGAGCGGTATCAAACTCGGTCGTTCCGAATGCAAAGCTTGCAGCACAAGCAGAGCAATTCGCTCGTAACCCGAGAACTCCGAGTACAGTTCTTGGTTTTCCTTGCGCCTCTTACCAGCCGTCGCCTCGATGCTGAAATAGGAAGCGTTTCGCTCGCGCAGGTAGCCTTCGTAAATTTCAATAAGCTCAGGTTCGGACGCTCGCGCGAGTTCCTTGAACAACGCTGCGTTCATGGCTGCGATGGCTTGGCCCCGTGATCTCCCGTTGCGCCGGGTATTGTCATACGCCGCTTTGGGAAAGTAATAGAAGTAGAGATACTCGGTCGGCAGCAGGGCAAGTTCTTGAATGAACTCAACAGGAAAAAGTTCGTGCCGGTAGCACTTCTGGATAAGCTCAGGAGAAGAGAGAATTTTCTGTAAGAGTTCCTCGCCCTGCGCGTCGCGGACCGACCGCACCCAGCCAAGATGATTCAGACCGAGATAGTCGAACGTCAGCTCGAATGGTCTCCGGCCCAGCGCCTTCGCGATCGATTCGAAGGTCTCCAACGGCGTGTCGCACACGCCCAGAATACGGATTCCGGAATGATTCAGAATTCCCTGCGAAATAATTCCAACCGGGTTCGTAAAATTAATAACCGTTGCGGCGGGAGCAACGCGCTCGATCAGGCGTGCGTATTCCAGCATCGCCGCCAGGTTTCGCATCGCGCATGCAAACCCGCCGGCTCCCACCGTTTCCTGTCCAACCAGGCCGTGAGCAAGCGCAATGGTTTCGTCTTTCACGCGCGCATCGATGCCGCCGACGCGAATCGCCGCGATCACGTAATCCGCACCTTCGAGAGCGCGCTCGAGGTCGGAAAAAACTCTTAACTGGGCGCGGAGACCGCTTCGCCTGGCCATGTTATCTGCGACTCGTGCTATCAGGGCGAGGCGTTCACGGTCGATGTCCCAAAACGCCAGCTCTTCCAACTGCACGTTCTGGCCTGCATCCGCCAGGCCGTGAACCAACAGGGGAGTCCTAACTCCGGCGGCTCCGATTAGAGTAATTTTCATAATGCTGTGTTCCGAATCGCGCCTGTGTTGCTGGCGTGGACCTAACAATACGCCTCTTGTATTGCCATTAATGTTCTGTCAAATTCGCTTCATCAGCTCTAACAGTTTCTTGCGCGAAAGAATCGCGGACGACCCTCCTGGGTGTGTAGTTGCCCTTGCCCCGCAGATATTTCCTGCCCGAAGGCAGTCTTCAAGGGACCACCCGGAAAGGTAGCCATGGAGAAAGCCTCCATTGAAAGCATCGCCGGCACCGGTTGCATCCGCAGCGCGAACACGAATGGACTTCATGCGCAAGAGTTTTCCGTCTTGAACCACAATGCAACCGTTGCGGCCAAGTTTGACTACCGGTACCCGAACCCATTGCGCCAATTTCCTTGCAGCTCTTTCCACAGACTTCTCGGCGGTCATTGCCTGTGCCTCGAGTTCGTTAGGAAACGTGAAGTCACACTGCCGCAGCAGAGCGGGCAATCGGGGAGATTGCAGGACTTCCGGATTCCACCCGATGTCGACGGATATTGTTAAGCCCTGTGAGTGTAGTTTGTGAATGGCGGGAGTCCATGTCTGGAGAGGCGACAGCGCGCAAGCCAGATGCAAGTGCTTTGCCTTGTGAAACTGTCGGCGCACGGCCGCACGCATCAATAGTGTGTGCAGTCTCTGGTTGATGGCATCGTGGGTTATCATCATGCGATCGCCGTCGTATGCGGCGCAGACGGTCATCGCTGTTGGAAACTTTGCGCTGAACTCACAGGCTCCCGTGTAGATTCCGCTTCCGACCAACTTCTGCCACGCCGGGTTCCTTCTAGCGTCTGTGCCCAATCTAGTGACGACCGCGGTCGGCGTTCCGAGTCCGGCCGCAACAAGCGACGTTGTAGCGACGCCACCCCCGGGGGATTGAGCGAAGTGTATCGTTTTCACCTCTTCCCCCATCTTTGGGACCCTGGGAAGCTTGAAAAAAACCAGATCCAAAAAGAACTCGCCAAACACCACGAGGTCCACGCAGGGCCGCGCAGAAGGGAAAGTCATCGCGCGGAAGATCATAGCAGAGTTCACTTTCACAGCCTGAAAAGGAGGGAAATATCGAAATGCAAAACCAAGTGTGATACGCCCGTGATCATCCGTTTAATCTCTGTAGCATCGTGATCTCGTCTCGGAACTCCCGAACTTGCTGGCTTATCGTCTTTTCAATAGTAGTAACCTTAGCGAATTCCGCTTCGGATAACTGAACGCGCTTGCCCAGAGGATTTGCCCTCAGACCGGCGTTGGGAGCAAACATTGTGCTCTCCTCCTTCTCTTTTTGAAGCGGCATCAGAACGCACGGCAACCTCGCCGTTCTGCCCTGCACCTCTTGCTTGTTTAAAGGCTCGTGCTCGCGTCCATACTGCCCGCACAGATGGTTCATCGTCACTAAAGAAGAAGAGCGCGGAAGAGACTGGTCAATTTTGACCTCCGAAAATCATCAGGTTTGTTGGGTCGCCGCAGGCCGTTTACGAAGAGTGAGCAATTGTGAGCAGTCGCACCATGGCTGCCGGCCCTATCATTACTCTATTGTGGTGTGGGAGCCTGATATTCGCGCTCCCATGCCTAAATTCACGAACGACACGACTGTCGCTGGTGCGAGCGTTCTCTCCTTAGTCTTCCAGCCGGAAGCTGAAAGAAAACGGGCAGTCCAAGTTTTCATAATATGTCATGCGGCGGTTGTGTTCCTGGCCTGCCCTTTGACCCGCTCACCAGGGGAGACATGTAGTTGGGGAATCTCTCGCCGCATTTCGCCACAAAACTACTCTTCTTAGGTCCTAAATCGACTAGCTGGCTGCCTCTAACTAAGCTCTGGGGAATGCCTGTCCTCAGTTACACGGGTTCACATCCCGTCGGGGACGCCAAGCCGTCAGTTTATATTCTTAACGACTTACCGTTCCCGTTCGCCGCAGATGCCACAACTTTGTGCAGCCGCTCTTGAAAGTACGCCTTCCAACTCTCCGGCAGAGCCGCGATTCGCAAGGCACTCCGGACCGAACGCACGTCGTCATCTCCGTACCTTTTCGCGATGTACAGGCGTGTGATTTCCGAAACAGGGACACCATTTGGGTCTCGTGCAATCACTTTGATCTCGTCACCGGCGCCGACTTCTCCCTCGTGTGCAACGGCAAGGTAAAACCCGGTCCGGCCGCTGACAAGAAATCTCTTCACCATGTCGTTGGACTGGAATCCCACCCCGAGCTTGTAGCAAGGAAGCCGAGGCTGCGTCACCACGACTTCCGCCAAACCGATGGAGAACTGGTCGCCAAGATGGACCGAGTCTTCCGACAAGCCATCGATAGTGAAATTTTCTCCAAACATGCCCGTGGGCAAGTCCTGGCTCGATAGCTCTCTCTTCCCGTAGTCGTAGTGTTCGATCGGGTAGCAGTAAACAGCCTTATACTCTCTCCCGTGGACCGTGGTGCAAACTCATTCCGCTTTGAATGAAATACCTACTGAGAAGATTCAGGTGGCCGAATAACAGGAATTTCGCGACCAAATTCAGGTTTCTGTATCTAATCACTCATCCACGAAACCAAGAGCTCTGTAATCGTCGCTTTGCCCGAAAGTTCGAAACTGAGAGCAAGCATGGCCAAACCAATTTTGCTGAGTGTGGATGACGACTCCGATGTCTTGCGGGCGATAGAACGCGATCTTCGTTCGCAGTACGGTGCTGGATATCGCGTCATTGGAAGCGATTCTCCCGAAGGTGCACTCGACCTCTTAAAGCAGTTGAAGGTGCGTAATGACAGCGTAGCCTTGCTCCTTGCCGATCAGCGCATGCCGCGCATGGACGGGGTAGAATTTTTGCAGCAGGCAATGGGAATCTTTCCCGGCGCGAAGCGGGCGCTGCTGACTGCCTACGCGGATACGAACGCCGCGATCAGCGCCATCAATCAGGCCAGCATCAACTACTTCTTCTTGAAACCGTGGGATCCTCCCACAGAGCACTTGTATCCGCAATTAGATGATTTGCTGGATGACTGGCAAGCTTCTTACCATCCGACCTTCCAGGGCATCCGCGTACTGGGCACCCGCTGGTCGCCTCGGTCGTACGAGCTGCGAGACTTCCTGGCGCGCAACCACGTCCCGTATCAATGGATTGACGTCGAGCTTTCCGCCAATGACCCGGAAACCCAACGCCTGGTGGAGGCTCTGGGTCCAGAGGTGGCTAACCTCCCGGTCGTACTTTTCCCCGACGGGACGAAGCTGCTTGAGAGTGTACCCGCAGATGTCGCGCAAAAGGTAGGGCTGCGGACGCGCGCCCAGACCAGCTTCTATGATTTGGCAATAATGGGTGGGGGGCCGGCCGGTTTGGCCGCTGCCGTTTATGGCGCCTCCGAAGGGCTGCATACGGTCATGGTTGAGCGGGAAGCGCCCGGCGGTCAGGCGGGTATGAGCTCCCGCATCGAGAATTATCTTGGATTTCCGACGGGGCTCAGTGGCGGCGATCTGGCCCGGCGTGGCGTGGTGCAAGCCCTGCGTTTCGGAGTGGAAATCCTGGCGCCGCAGGAAGCTGTCGGCGTCCGAACGGAGGGGCCTTACCGAATCATCAAGCT
>Ga0209803_1000342_pt1 | contig 30624 bp, 25 predicted proteins | sample GraSoiAngelo_138_FD_185895 | JGI IMG/M metagenome (GOLD analysis project Ga0209803, IMG submission 185895) | Grasslands soil microbial communities from the Angelo Coastal Reserve, California, USA - 14_0929_09_40cm (SPAdes) (version 2) | ecosystem: Environmental > Terrestrial > Soil > Grasslands ...
GGTAGACTTCCTCGTAGTTCGTGACCGCAAGCCCTGGTTCCTGGTGGAAGTCAAGGTCGGCGAAACCAATCTTTCGCCCTCGCTCGGCTACTTTCAGGCACAAACCAAGGCGGACCATGCTTTTCAGATCGTGATGAATCTTCCGTATCAGGAGGCCGACTGCTTTCGCATCTCCCGTCCCGTTGCAGTTCCGGCCAAGACTCTTCTCAGCCAGCTTCTCTAGCAGCTAAAGGGTGTTGCAAAACCCCTGATTTTTCAAATTCCGTCGGCTGAGTCAAAAATTTCTTGGGGCAAGGTGGCTCGTTGTTGTTTCGAACTTCGGTCTTTGACCGGCAACCGCCAAATTCCGATCGTCTTCGGTGGCCCATGGGTTTCTTGCCCGGGTGGGCCAATATTTCCCTTACTCCACGAATCCTCGAGGACCAAAGATGTGAGTGGTCCAGCACGAGCCGGATCGAATTGCGTGCTTTCGACAACCAACGCAGTGGGCGAGCCAGACGCGGGTTCTCTGCATCGATCCAACCATTGGCTTGAACCCGAAACCTGTGACGAGTGGTACAGGTCGGCTTGCTGACTGAGGCCGAGCACCAGACACACCAATGCCCAGCAGACCATGGCTAACCAGAACCTTGGCTTCATCGTGAATCGGCCTCGCGGGCACGCTGCAAATTCCGTTCCTTATTTAACTCCGCCAGTTCTCGTAAACATTCCTGCATTTCTTGCCAAGCGGCGACCCCTTGGCGAGTGGCCTCTTGCGCTGCCTTGGGAACATAGTAGCCGGTAGTCTTACCCTTCTCCCCACGGTAGCTCACATTCAGATGCGGACCATGCTTGGGTCCATCTCCTTGGCAGTGGCAGCCCGCTTGCCCGCAGGTGCGGTAAGTTTCCGATAGGGTTCCGAAAATAGCGATCTCTGCTAGACGTGCAATCTCGCCCAGCAGCTTGCGTCGTTGGGCAGCGGAATCAACCGACCTGGCCATTGCTCCTCCTGCGCTCTTGATAGCGAGCGATGGAAAACAGATTTTTGGTAATCACACACCAGCCCACGTAGCGCTGAAATCCAGGGTCGGTTTTGTACCTGGCTCGCAACATCGAGAAGGGATGCTTCAAGGTGCTGATAGTAGCTTCACAGCCGGCTCGCCAGCGCAGCGCTCGCCGGAACCAGCGCTGCTTCTGCTGCTTGGCCCGCTTGACCGAGAGACGTCCGGGCGCTGGCAGCACCACTTTCTTTACCCCTAGCTCTTGCGCCTCACGTTCGTTTTTGGCGGAAAAAAAACCTCGATCGGCAGTAGCCATCTGCGGCGCACGCCCGAAGCAAGCTTGATGTTGTTCGAGGGCCGGCATCCAGGCCGTGGTATCGGCCGGGTTGCCCGGCAAAACTTGGTAGCCGCTGCTCACGATCCCGTTTTCCACCTCGTCGATCCGCACCAGCCTACCAAACTCGTTGGGCTTGTGCGCTTTCCCCTTGCGAATCACTTCGGTGTGCGGTTCGAACAGACTCAACACTTTACCTTCCACGTGACAGTTTCCACCCCACACTCGTTTCTTGGTTTGCGTGATCACCTTCTCCACCAAAGGTAGAAAGTGCCGCAGCTGGTCGATCTGTGCTTCTACCCGCAGGAACTTGCCCACCACTCTCAGCTGTCCCTTCCTCCATCGTTCGATCACTTCGCTGGCCTGCTGCACCACGCTCCGGGTCAGCCCCACTAACTTTTTGTAACTATCCCGCATCCGCTGTTTGCTGGCGTCCGTAAGTGACTTGGCAGCGCGGGCGATCTCCAACAGGCGATATTTCACCGCGCGCCCGTGATGCACCACGTTCAGGGCTCCGTCCTTACACTCGGCGGCGATCCGTTCGAGACTGCGGCTGAGCACTCGGATACCGTCGCCCAGAAGCGAGCTGTCAGTCGGATAGTGAACGTTGCTTTCCACGACACTGGTGTCAGTGCGAAGTTTACGTCCGTGCGCTACGCCTTGCTCACGCGCCAGGCTCACCACCCGCTGATTAATTTGTTCGGTGACCTGCGGAGTCAACAACGCGAAGGTTCGGCTGAAGGTAGTGAAATCGGGCGTGACTTCGGCATCGAAGCGGGTGAACCGCCGATACACCAAGTTGCTGCGGAGTTCCCGTTCCAGATCGCGGAAGCTCCAGCCCTTCAGGTGCTTCATGACACAACAGCGCAGCACGCGATCGGGAGGGATGCCGGGTCGCCCGGTGCGCGCTGAGGCGGGGGAACGTGCCGCCAGACATTGCTGGACCAAATCAACCAAAGCGGGATCCTCCAAGAGTTGATCGACGGGATCGAGCAAATCGTCTTTGAGCAGTGCCGCTTGCAGGGCCAAGGGGGAATAGAAGAGCCAGGGTTGGTGGGAGGTAGAGTTGATCATAACGTACTCGATTATATCGAGTAATAAATACATTGTCAAGGGAAAAGATGAAATCACCGCACTTTTTCGGAGAAATTTGCGGGCAAAGATAAGCGAACCAGCAGGTCTGCCACGCCGTTTCGTTAGCTACCGGCGTCAATCAAGGCCTCCGTTGGACCGGTTCCGAAGGGGAAGACTATGCAACCATTGCGCTGCTTCCGAATGCTACCCACGACGGGACCATGCTCGCTTTGCAAGGTCTTCAGCAGGAGGGGACAGAAGCAGCGGGCCGCTTCCTAGCCGATCAAGAGAACCGGCGCCAATTAAGAGTTGCCTTGGGACTATCGCCTTCGTCGGAGACTTTTCCGGAAAGCATTTGGTTTGAAGCCCTCATCCGCTCGCACAGTTGCGGGGGCACCGAATTCAACTACGCTCGTTACCGTTCGCCGAATTCGTTAATGTTTTGCGCGGTGTCTTTTCGGAGCAATTCCATCTTTCAGATTGGTATACTTCTTGAATTCCACCGCGTTCATGAGGAGTTTGCGGTTTGAGACACGCGCACGGAAAAGGCTTTGGAGCAATGAGGAGGCCTTGGCCAGTCCTCGCCTTTTTCCTTGCCGCTATTTTGTTCAGGTCTTTGAGCACGCAGGCGCAAGCGAACTTTGCCCCTCAGCTTGACCAGGCTCACGCGCTGGAAATGAAGGGTGATTATGGAGCGGCAGAGCGTATATATCTGCAAGCCCTTGAGCTTGCTCCCGGGAATCCAGAGGTTCTGAAACGCCTGGGCATCCTGGAACAGACAGAGGTGAAATTTCCCGAATCGATTGCACACTTTAAGCAAGTCCTTGCTCACGACCCACGATACTCCGGGGTGAATTTTTTCCTCGGTGTGTCTTACCTCGGTGAAAACGATTTCAACCAGGCCATCCAGAGCTTTGAAACGGAACTTGCGAGCGAGAACCCGCATCCGCGTTGCCGCTATTATCTGGGCTTGGCGCTTCAGTCCGCGGGCCGTGCAGAAGAGGCGATGTCACAATTTAATCGAGCCGTTGCAGAAAACCCTGATGACGCAGACGCTCTTTATCAGCTGGCTCGCATGTACAAAAATGCCTCGATCCAGGTAATCGACCGGCTCAAATCTCTGGATCCCGATGCTTTTCAGTTGCACGTGCTGATGGGAGAGTTCCATACCGAAGAAGAGCGCTATGCAGAAGCCATTAAGGAATACCAGACAGCGCTTGTTAAGCGCCCAGATGCTACGGGAATTCATTATGCAATTGGAGTTGCCTACTGGGTCCAACACCAGAAGGAGTCGGCAAAAAACGAGTTCCTGCTGGCCTTAAAGGAAAATCCTAACGACTCCTTGACCAATCTCTATTTGGGTGACATCGCGGTAGACGATCATCAATATTCAGAAGCGCTCGGATATTTGCGCGTGGCTGAGAAAGGGCAGCCAACTCTGCCGCAACTGCACGTTTTGCTCGGGAAATGTTACCGCGGTCAGGGCAACTTCCAAAAAGCGAAGCTAGAACTGATAGCAGCCATCGAGGCGGATTCACAAGCGCCTGAGCCCCATTACCTCCTGGCTCAGATTTACCGGGATCTTAAGGAGCCCGAACAAAGCGCGAAAGAGTTTGCAGAGTTTGAAAGGCTTGCAAAGCTGGAAAAGGATAAGTCTGCTCGCAACACGCCACAAAACTGAGTCTTGCCAATTTCAACTAAGTATGGCGGGGATGCGATCCTCATGAATATCTCGTCAAACAGACTAGGACTTTTCGCACTGTTTGCGCGTTGTCTGATTGCGGCGTGCGCCTTGATGGTTGTGGGTTCCATGCGGATGCCGGCGCAAACAGCATCCTCGCACGCGCGCCATCCGTCCGGGTGGGAGGAACACTTTGGCTCTGCGCAGGCGGCCGAAAAAAGCCAGGACTATAGCACCGCGGAGCGAGAGTACAAGGCCGTCCTAGCCCTCAAGCCCGATTTTGCCGAGGTCCACATGAATCTTGGCCTTGTCTATCAGCTTCAGGACCGCATTCCTGAGGCGATGACGGAGTTTCACCGCGCAATCACACTCAAGCCGGCATTGACTGGCGCAAACTTCTTCCTCGGAGTCGACTATTGCAGGAACGGAGACGCACAAAAGGCAATTCCGTACTTGAAGACAGCCGCACTAGCAGAACCAAATCGACCGGACATTTTTTCCTGGCTGGCCACGGCACAGGAGATGTTAGGCGAGATTCATGCCGAAATTGCATCCCTTCAGAAGGCTCTCGAGCTGCAGCCCGATAACGTGGATTCGCTTTACCTCTTGGGTCACGCATTCGAACAACTGGGAAAGCTTCAAGTCACGGCATTGCAAAAGATAGCCCCCGGTTCTGCACGGGCCGAACAATTGTTAGCGGAAAGCTACTCCTCAACGAATGAGTGGCCCACGACTGTCTTGCACTTCCAGAATGCGGTGGCGGCTTCTCCCAACACCCGCGGCGTGCACCTCGAGTTGGGCGAAGTGCTTTTGCGACAAGGCAAGGTGAAGCGGGCCGCCGATGAATTTGAGGAAGAACTGAGGCTCTACCCCTACAGCCTTCGAGCAGTTGTACGTCGCGCGGAAGTGAAACTCATTCAAGGTGACCTGGCGGGATCGCTACAGGATTGGGATCGAGCCCTGAACACCGATGCACGGCAGGCGGAGAGAATTCTTGGGCTCCAGGAAGCTGGTTTAGGAGATGCCGTGTTTGATCAACTTCCGGAGGATGTACGGAAAAACCTGGAGAAAGTTTCTCTGGACTTAGAAAATCGTCACACTCGTGCCGCACATTTTGTACTCGCTTTCCTCGCCGCTCAGAATGGCGATACCGAAAAGGTTGCTGCTGAATTCGCCCAGGCAAATCTCACCGCCACAAATACGGACGGCCAGAGCGTTTGCTTGCCGGATAAGCTCCGCGAAATGCTTGAGAAAGAGCAATATTCCAATGTCAAAACTTGTGCAACTCAAGTCTTGGAGACCGCCTCGCCGGCTGACTTTCGGCTTCAGATAGCCAGCGCATTATTCGAGATAGGGGCTTGCGAAGGCGCCCTCGATGTTCTTTCGAAACTGGAGATACCGGACAGAAATTCCTCCGAAGCAGCCTACTTGCGGGCGCGATGCTACGAGAGGCTGGCCACCGCTGCATATTTGAAGCTATATCAGGTAGATGCCAATTCTTACCGCATGCATCAACTCCTCGGTGACTTGGCTGCCGCCAAGAATGAGGATGGCAATGCCATCGAAGAGTACCGCGCGGCCATTGCTCTGAAGCCTTCACTCCCCAACTTGCATTACAGCCTGGGGCATGTGTTTTGGAAGGATGTCAAGGTGAAAGAGGCTCGTGAGGAATTTGAGATCGAACTGAGAATTAATTCCCGACATCCTGGGGCGCTTAACGAACTCGGTGATACCTACCTTCTCGACCATCAGCCTGAGAAGGCCCTCACCTATCTAACGCAAGCAAGTGCTCTAGAACCCCATAATCCAGACTTCCATCGCGACGTAGGAACAGCTTGGTCCGAACTGCACCAATACGAAAAGGCAGCAGCGGAATTCCGCATCGCTCTCGCGAGTGACCATGATGGCTCCGTTCATTACAAACTCGCCCGCGCCTATCAGGCGATGGGGGAAAAAGAAAAGGCCGCTCGCGAATTTGAAGTGTCCATCGCTTTGAACAGGGAGTCCCACAGCAAGCTCGAAAAGCAAACGGAGCGGCTGGGCCAAATCGAAAAATGGGCTCGTGAGTGAAAAGCACAACTAAGAATGATTGGATACATTGAAGGTATTTTCCTCTGTCTCAGTTCGGACAGACTTAAGGATCAGGGTTGGCTTCGGCGCCTGATGTTTGCCCCCGTTTGCGCCGCTTTATCCGCTTTCATTGTGTCTCTCTGTTTTACCTTAAGTCTGACGCCCGCTTATTCTCAAACTCCCCCCGCTTCCTCAATCTCTCAAGAAGACTCAGTTCTCAAAGGTTTGAACGCTTTGAAACAGCACCGCCTGGACGAAGCGCTTGACGCCTTCACCGCAGCAGAACAGCGCTATCCGAGTGATGCAAATGTGCGCAATTTCCGGGGAATTGTTCTCGCCCAACTCGGCAGAAACGAGGAAGCTGCGGCAGAGTACCAAGAAGCGATACGCTTGGAGCCGAAAAACAAGGATGCTTACCGAAATCTGGGATTTCTGCGTTGGACGGAGCGCCGGTACGGCGAAGCTCGAGAAGCTTTGACACGCGCGGTCAGCCTGTTCCCGGATGATTCTTTCGCGCATTACTATCTCGGGCGTGTACAGCTAGACACACAGCAATTCACGGAGGCCCTTCGAGAACTAAAGCTACCTGGCGTGTCATGGCCCGCCGATCCGGACTTCTTGATCCAGGTCGCAACAGGATACGAAGCGATTGGAAAGCGAGCAGACGCGTGCGAACCACTAAATGAATTACTGAAGCTTCCCCTCGATGACACCCAATCCGCGCGTGTCGCCTCCCTTCTTCTGAATGTTCAACAGAATGCAAAAGCCATCGAACTTCTCACAAAGTCAAGCACACGACAGCTCGCCGGCTCGGGATCTTGGGTGCAATTCGACCTTGCTTTGGCTTATCTTCTATCCGGGAGGGCGGAACAGGCCGTCGAGCAAGGCAACTCCCACCTTGAACTGCTGCGCAAAACCAAGGCGAAGCCTAATGAGATGGCTCCCGCGTGGTCTCTGGTAGGCCTGGCGTATGCCCGGCTTGGACACGGCACCCTCGCAGTTGAAGCGCTACGGCAGGCGGCAACACTGGATCCCCACCGAGAAGAAGGCTGGCTGAATCTGACTCGTGAGTTGATGGAACTGGGCCGCTACGCTGAGGCGATTTCAGCAGCAGAAAAAGGTATTGCGGCAAACCCCAATTCATACGTATTGCAGCTCCGTCTTGGAGCCGCGAGTCTGGCGGCGGGGCAGTACCATGACGCGGAGAGAGTGTTTCGCTCTCTGGCCGACGCTGGTGATCCCCTGCCCACTAGTTACATAGGGCTGGCGCAGGTGTTGCTCCGTGAGGGTCGAGCAGAAGATGCCGTCAGTGAGCTTTCTGCCGCACGAGAGAGAATCGGCTCAAATTTCTTGATCAATTATTTCTTGGGTCTGTCTCTCGATCGCGCAGCAAAGCGCACTGAAGCAATCACTGCCTTCCAAGAAGCGCTGCGCCTGAATCCGGATAGCTCCGAAGCGAACTTAGGCCTCGGAAAAAGCACGTTGGCTGTTGGGCGGATCGGCGAAGCGATTGCCGCACTCAGTGAGGCGGTCCGACTGGCTCCGGGAAATGCCCAGGCGCAGCGGCTGCTCAGTCAAGCATACCGACGGATCGGCGATACAAAGAACGCCGCAAAGTACGCCGAGACATCTGCTGAGACTTCCTCGGTCCCCGAAACGGATCTGCTCGGCGACTTCTTGTTACCTGCTTGGCGCATGCCGGAGCAAAGCAAAAGGGAGTAGCTCTTGGTTTAACCAGCTCACGCCGAAATCGAAGAGAAGTGTGCGGCTCATCCCTCTCAGTGGCCAGGCGAGCGAGACTCTTGCAAGGCTTCGCACGAACAGCGTTCAGCCAGACGAACTCGTCTTTCATAGAGAAGCGGGTCAACCGTTGAATCGACACAATCTCTTGTGGCGTCAGTTGAGGCCGGCGTGCAAAAAAGTTGGGATGCACGGGATCACATGGCATTCACTGTGGCCAGGTGGAGGAAACCGCGAAAACGTGTGATCTTCATTCTCTGTGGTGCGGCGGGTTTAAGAATCGGAGAAGCGCTGGGCATCGAAATCGATAAGCACATCTCCGCCGACTTCTTGACGCTCCACGTCCAACAAAAGGTTCGTCGTGGGTAGATCGAACAGCGGCTCAAGACAGTGAATGCGTATCGTCAGGTCGATCTTCACCCGGCGATTGCCGCACTGCTCAGACAGTTCGTTGGCAACCGCAAAGCTGGACTCCTCTTCTGCACGCGAATTAGGAAGCCGCTTTCGGTTTTGCACGGTGTTCGGGGCTTGTTGTTCCCTTGCTGTTCCCCGATTCGGAACGAAACGGACGGCTCAGTCGATAAAGTCGATGACGGCCCCTTCGCGCCGGTCCAGGAACCCGGCGAAATGGCCAAAGTTTGGCGATGTCACGTTGTTGTACACCGCGTTAAAATTGCCGTGATTCGTCACGTTCAGCGAGTAGAAACCAAGCCGCACGTGATGCCCCTTGCCCTTCCCATGCTCCGAGCCAAGAAAAGGAATTCGGAACTGGCGATAGACTTTCACATCTAGTGTGAAAAATGAAGCAAAGCGCTGCCCGTTTGGCGTCCCCACATAATTTTGCAGCGTATCGATATTGGAGTAGGTATAGCCGGAGTGTAGATCTGCGATGGGACTGAACTTGAGGTTTTTCGGCAGAGAAAAAATCCCCCAGGTCACAACCCGGTTGGGCACATCGTAAGGCAGGATGCCATACACATTTGGCCGAATGACCGGCTGTTCGAAAGGAATGAGCACAGCAGAAAGATTATTCAAATCTCCGCGTGTACGGCTCCGGATGTAGGAGACATTTATCTCATCGGTTCGATGAAAGATGAAACGCGCGGTACCTTCCAGCTCGCGATAATGCGAAGAGCCCATGTTCGTAAGAGCCAAAAAGGATTGCCCACCGGCCGCAGCGGTGAACGGATTCACTGCAAAGAGGTACGTCGTGTGGCTATCGATGTAACCGACGCGCAAAAGCCAGTTTTTCCGCAACTCTTGTTCCATCGCGACATTCCATGTGAGGTTGCGTGGTGTCGTGTTCAGCTGGCTTGGCAAACTGCTGGCTGTCAGAGGGTTCGATCCGCCAACATAGACATTGGTGTAGGTCACGGGGAGCCCACTCTGCAAGCCCGCTGTATCGAACGGCGTAATCACTTGAGTCGGGTTGGCTGCGAAGTCTCCGGCAAGAAGCGGCAGCAAACTGTAGAACAAGCCAACGCCCGTCCGAATTACGGTCTTGCCCTCATTGCCTGGGGAATAAGCCACACCGGCGCGCGGAGCCACCGCCGCGGACCAGCCATTTGTTTCGCTCGACAAACGGGTCCCCAGATCTAGGGCCCAGTGGGAGTCCAGAACCCAATGATCCTGGACGAACTCGGCCACTGCCGAGTCCGACGCGTTCTGAATGGTCCCCGGAAGAAACGTAATCTCCTCCGCCAGAGTCCCGTCCCGACGAAGTATCTGCACTGGATGCGAACTGCTGACTCCTACGTATGACCGATGATCGATATCCCCGCCCGCGCGGAGCTCGTGGTGGCCGAGCCAATGTTTCTCTACGAATTGGTACGCGGAGACCACTTGAAGTTCCTTGCCCCTGCGTGACCATTGATTGAAAAAATCCCCGCCCCATCCTTCCGGTGTGATTAGCATGTCCGCAGGCCCCTGACCATGCGCATTGCTGTCAAACCGTGTGTACTGCGCAACGGTGCTGAAGATTGCGCCGGAGCTAAACTGGTACCGATCCGTTAGACCCACCGTCACGCCCTTTTGGTTCAGGTCGTTCGAAGCAGGCTGAGGAACGAGAGCATTGATATCCGCATGCTGGACCCGCAGCGGGTATGCGTTCACCGTTAGGGTTACCACGTGTGTCTTGGACAGGATCGCTTCGAGCGTCGAAAATGTGCTAAACCCCTGCTTCTTGCTGATGTCAAAAGGCCAGGGTAAGCCTCGCACCGTTCGCTTTTTCATGTCGTACTGGAAAATCTCCGAAAAGAGCAGTTTGTGTTTGAGCAGTGGTGCGCTGAAGTCGAACCCCGGGGTCGCCTCCTGGAGTCCGATCATGCTCCCGTTCTTCCCGAGTACCGAAGGAATAAAACTCTTTAGTCTGTAGCTCCACCCATCGTCCGGTGGTTTGGTTTCAAGCTGAGTTAACCCGCCGGAAAAGCTTCCCAGGCCAGCGTTATAAGGTGTCTTGTAAACGGCGAAGGATTGTACGGCATCGGTTGGCACAGGCACCGCGAAGCTCCCGGTCACTGGATCGGTGGTCCTGGCGGAATTGACGAGCAATAAGCTCTGATTCTCGTCCGCGCCTTTGAAGTTCAACTTTCCATCCTGCGTTTTCACCACTCCGGGGGTCACCGGAAGGACTTCTCGGATCTTTTCCTGCGCCGTTGGAAGCGAAATCAACTGACGCTGCGTAAGTTCCACGCTCGGGGCCGTTATGTCCTCGGTCGCGATGGACTGAGTCTCTTCGCTGACCTCAACCCTTTCCGTGACGGTCTGGAGTTCGACCCGGATGTCCACGACGGCCGCCTCTCCGGCATGGAGGCTAAGGAACTTGGTAAAGGGCTTGAATCCCGGTTGACTTATGGAAATCGTATAGGTTCCAGGCTTCAGGTTCTTGAACTCGTAGTGCCCGGCATCATCCGTGTCGGCGATCAGAGGGCTGCCGTCGGGAGGCTCCGTGGTCAGCCTTAGGGAAATCCCTGCTAGCCCGCTCGAGGGGTCGTCCTGCGTCGTGGTGAGGGTCCCGTGGATAGATCCCAGAGGCACCTTCTCGCTGTCGGACTTGGTTGCCTGCCCATGGGCCGGGAACGTTGCGAGCATGAACACAGACGCGGCCGCCACTTGCCACAAGAAGATGTTCAAAGGCGCGATTTGGCGAACTACTGATCGGACTAAAGTCATGTGCTTGTCTAGCCAAAAGGCTAATTCCCAATTGTCTCGTGAGTAGTGCCATCCGATTCACTACTATCGCAGGCGCCCTTGTCCAGCCAGTGAACATGCCCGTCTTCGCCAATTTCAATCCCTGAGTGAGGTGGCCCAGCAAGATTGGGGTGCGGGTCTCTGGCGAATCCAGAGGCTGTCTTTCATGTGGCCCAGGAAAGTCAGCCAGGAAGGATCATCGGAGTTCTGCCCGCCCGGCAGTGCTGGGCGAGAATCCTTCGAACCACGTCTTTGTCGATTTGGATGTGGAACGCCAAGAACTATTTTCGAGAACGCCACGTCCGATATGCCGCCAATTGAAAAAGTGTCATCAATTTAGTGCTCGGAGTACAATACATAGCCATCGAGTAGACGAAACTCTTCCGAATGCTCGTTATGCTTTCCGCTCTCTTCACCGCGTGGGCTATAACACTCGCATCTAGCGAGTTGTTTATGGTAATCGTCAGGAGCCGAGAAATTGGCATACTCGTCAAAAAGCAGAACCGACCATGGACAGAGCCAAGTCTCTCGGGGTCTGCTCCGTTCACTTGGTTTGGAATTGAGTGCGAGTTCTCAGCGCCGTAAAGCCCGTCGGGCTGGATATCGTCATGAACAAACCTAATCGCAGCAAATATTACGACTCGAACCACAATTCTTCCCTTCTCAATCTTCCAGTGATGCGTGCCGCTTACTCGGACCGCACTGCCTGGCTCATGGCGCGCTGTTCCGAATTGGCATATGTCGAGTTTGAAGCTGGCCAGGAGCAGCAGCTCCGAGATTCTCTCAAGGAACTGGGCCTCGAGTTCGTGCGCGGATTCAGTCGCGACGCCACGTGCGCCTGTCTCGCTCGCAATGACCGCTTCGCTGTCCTGGCTTTCCGCGGGACCACGCAGGACTACCGCAATATCCTCACCGATATGGACATTCGCTTTTACCGCGATAAATCCGGCGCGAGAATCTCCGATGGATTCAGCAAAGCCTACGCTCTCGTGCAAGACGATATCGCCGCAGCCGTCGGCGCGCTCGCCGTCTCCCTGCCGCTCTACATAACCGGTCACAGCCTTGGCGGCGCTCTTGCCGTCATTGCCTCCACTCGCATTCAACCGTCGGACCGCATCGCCGCTTGCTATACCTACGGCTGCCCTCGCGTCGGCACCGGTGAATTTGCTAGCCAGCTCTGGAAAGTCCCTGTCTATCGACAGGTCCATTCCTCGGACATTGTGCCCCGCGTGCCTTTTGGGTTTGGCTACCGGCAGGCCGGCGACTTGCGCTACATCGAGCGTTCAGGAGCCTTGATCGAGGATCCCAACTCCATCGGTCTGTTCTTTTCTTTTGTCTTGAGCCTTGTCACCAACTTCAAAAGGGTGTTTGAAAATCATCGTATCGCCGGCTACGTCGCAAGTCTCCAGGACTGGGCGCTCTATCGCCTCAAGCTGGATAAAGACATGCAGGCCGCGTATGCCGCGGCTCACGGGTCCGCTCCCGCCAAGACGCTTTCCTCCTCCGGCAGCGTTGCGCACTGATTCATCGCATTTTACGTGGATTCCTGCCGCGGGGCCGCGCACGGCGTCTTCCCACGGAGTGCCTGAAGGAACTAGCTGGAGATTTACCCATACGCATTTCTTCATCTTTTCGGCGTCCAGAATTTCGCCCCATCTAGCTTTTCCAGTTCATACGAGATGCGTCACTGCGAAAACTCTGGAGGAGACTAAAGTTCGGTCGGCCTGTGGGTGGCGAATTGTCACGGGCCAATTTACTGGTAATCAGACTGTGAAAGTGAACTGGGTCTCATATTCGGAACGCATTCGGTTGCAGTGACACGGTCAGATCCGCGAAGGACGTTGCGATGCAAGAACACCGAATGATTTCTTGGAGGTTTTACCGAGGTCGACCGGATGCCGCAGCGAAGCCGCGAGTCTTTGGAGAATCATGCAGCGATGGGTGTCTGATATAAGGATCGACAATGAGGTTGCCATCGAAACGAGCGGAGATTGGCGACTGGTGGGGCCACAGCCGTATCCGGCGTTCGCCCTTGCCGTGCCGTATGCCTGCGATGGTTGTTGAAGTAGGTCCTGAAATCAAGCAGCTTGTTTTCGAGATCTGCCGTCGTCCAGAAGTCATCATTCGCGTGTGCGCGGCGCTTAGTATCCGGCGGTGATGTAGTTGACGAACTCAGGATTGTCGTGAAAAAGCAAAGGGAAAGAGCTTTCTGAGAAGTAGATCCACGCATGGATGTCCCACTTATCAGTGTCGCGAAAACCGCGTTCCCAGAGGGCTGCATGGAAAACCTCATGCTCGAGAGCCCGGACATTCTCGAAGCGGTCGTTGCTCCACGCGAGGGAAATTGTCTTTCTTTCGTAGTCAGTCACACCCTCGCCATGGGAGTCCCCAAACGCTGTCGTCGCTCCGTGATACAAAACGCTATAGGTCACGCAAGGGCGGTCTTTGATTCCGCATATCAGAATAGAGCGAGGAGGTGGGGTATAGGTCCTCGGTGCCTTGCTCATAGGTCGTCCATAATGATAAGAGCCGAGAACCAAGAGGACAGCAGCCATCGATGCGAAACCAAGGGACTTCTTCATCGGAAACGACCCACACTGTGTTATTAGAATCAAGAATAATCGGGCTTGGAGCTGTTAGATTTGACAGAGAGCAACCTCCTAAAGGAAAACACAGTAATTAGATGGCCTACCAAGTCCTTTGAGGCACTTGCCCGCCTAGCTCGACTGGCCACCTTCACGAAATCCCCTTTTTATTTGCCGGCCTGGTAAGTTCGGCGAACCAGACATCAAGTCCGTACTAAAACTATGTGAAACTTCGCGACTTCAGCCGTCGTCCAATTGCTCACCCTCGCCCGTGGGTTGAGTCAAAATAGACAACCTACCCCCGGGAGGTTCCAAATGCTGGCACGTAGCCTCTGCAAAACGCTTTTTGTGTTCCTAGTCCCTGCTTTCGCCGCCGCAGGGCAGCAGGCGCCTGCGCCGCGCGTCGTGGACCTAACAGCTCCCGACGGGTTGAAGCTCAAGGGGACATTTTCGGCCACGGCTGCGTCGGGCCCCGGCGTGCTTCTGCTGCACCAGTGCAACCGTCAGCGCAAGGTGTGGGACGATCTTGCGAGGCGCATGACGGCGGCCGGTATGAACGTAATGACGGTGGACCTGCGCGGCTACGGCGATTCGGAAGGCACGCCCATCGACAAGCTCGCGCCGGAAGAGATCAACGTGGTGTTCAACGAGAAGATGCCACTGGACGTTGAAACCGCTTACAAATTTCTGGTCGCGCAACCAACGGTCTCTGCAGGCATTCTCGTCGTGGGCGGGGCCAGCTGCGGCGTCAACCAATCCGTGCATCTGGCGATGAAGCACCCCGAAATCAAGGCGCTGGTACTGCTCTCGGAAATCACCGACATTGACGGACGCAATTTTCTGCGCGCGCATCCGTCGCTGCCACTCTTCCTCGCCACCGCCGACGACGACGCCGATCCCGGCGTCTCCGATCTGATGCAATGGCTTTCCACGTTTTCGACTAATCCGCACACGAGATTTGTGCGCTACAAGACCGGCGGGCACGGCGTGGAGATCTTCGCCGTGCACCCGGAGCTTCCGGCGACGATTGTGGATTGGGTCACGGTCGCAGTGCGTTCGCCCAAGGCCGCCCCGGCGAAAGGTTCGCCGAACGCCTCGCCGGAGACCCAATTTCTCGACGCGCTCGACCAGCCCGGCGCCGCGGCCAACGCCGCGCAGCTCTACGCCGAAGCCTCTGGCAAAAATCCGATTGGCGCTGTGGTTCCCGAGGTGGTCCTCAACCGCATCGGCTATGAGCATCTTCAGAACGGCGACAAAAAAGGCGCGATCGCCATTCTCAGGCTCAACGCCAGTCTGTACCCCAATTCACCTAATGTTTACGACAGCCTCGGCGACGCGTACCTTGCCGACGGGCAGAACGACTTGGCGCGGCGGAATGCGCAGAAGGCCATTGAGCTGTTGGCGCACGACACCACCGATCCGGAAGATCGACGCAAGGCGATCCGCGAGAGCGCGGAGCAGAAGCTGAAGCAGCTCAGCCAGCCTCGTTAAAAGCGAAGCTGGCACCTTCCGGACCTGCAGTAAGGGGAAACTAGGCCACAACGCGTGCGATAACTCTGGTAAGTTCCCTGCCAAAATCGAACTTCAGCGGTTACCCGGCTAATCGGGACGTTGGCTGACTGTCAGATCTGGACCGACACTTTGGCTCTTCTCTTCGCGTCTTTTGCATGTCAGGGCTATCTGAGATACTTCGACAAGAACTCCTGCAGGTCCCCTTCCCAAATCTTCCAACCTTCCTTTCCAAAAATCATGTGCCCGGGCGGAACCCCTCCGGCATCCCGGGGCGCGAAGGCTGGGTACACAATGAGCTTCGCGGTCGCCCCGTGCTCTTCCGCTTCATGCACCACAGTTTTCACGGACTCGGTCGTGCGATCTTTCTTCGCAACCATTCCTTGCAGCGGAATTCGAATCTTCGCCGCTGCTTCTTTCAGTGCTTGCTGCATCGCATGACTTTGGTCCCATGTGAGCGCCCCGCCTGCCTGATCCACTACCACGCGAAACGCCGAAGACCGGCTCGCCGCAAGCACGCTGACAATCCCCCCGATCGACCAGCCCATCACAGCCACGCGCTTCGTGTCCGCGTATGGCAGCGCCTTGAGGAACTCCACCACCGCCAGCACATCGTCGGTTTCTTCTTGCACACGCGCCACGAATCGTGGCCCACGATCTTCTCCGATCGCTTCGCCAAAGGTCGGGCCATCCGCCTTACCGTAGCCGCGCCGCTCCGGCACTATCACGACGTAACCCCTGTGCGTCAGCATCTCCCCCACATAAACAAACGGCCGCTCTTCTCGTTCGTGCCCCCCTCGCGACCCGTGGTTGTAAATCACCACTGGAAACGGTCCCGTGCCCTCCGGCTTGTAAACGTACGCCTCAATCTTGAATTTTCCGCTCGGATAAAACGTCGTCTCGTAGCTCCGCGGCTGTCCGTTTGTCTGCCCGCCCGCGACGAAGACGCCGCAAACAATTACCCGAGCCGCAAATCTTGAAAGCCGCAGTACGAACACCCGCATGATTGATCCCTTCCTGTCAACGTCCACCGACAAACCTGAGACGATATCACGAATGGAAATCACACGAATGCGTACTAGACGCCCCGGCAAGCGCTTACCTTCAAATCATTCCAGAGCCTCCGTAAACTTGATCGTCGAACCCGGATTGTACATGCTCTTGAGGTTTCAGAAAGCAGCCGTGGGAGGAAATTATGAGACCCGAAACCAAGCTTTTCAATGCGTTTGGATTTTTGACCACACGGGGTTTTGGCTAGCGGAGCTCGTTGGCACTGCGCCTCACTATACGGTAAAAGCCGCGGTGCGGATTCTGTTCGTCACCTCATTGAGACTTCCCGAAGAAACCGCAGGGCTTCGCCCTGCGCTACGGGTCATTACTGCCGGCGCTGTGATTTGCGCTGGTTCGCAGGCGGCGGATCGTCCGGGTCATCGCCCGAGTTCACACTTGAAAATGCCGAACGCAACACGTCATTGGCGAAGAAATTTTTTCCGTCCATCGGCACCATCATGATCTGCAACTTGTCCGAGAGCCGCTCGGCAATGATCTTCTGAATGAGCATGGGGTTTTGCTTCAGCACGGCTGCCTCGTACTTCATGCGTTCGGCATCGGCCGCAGACGTCACGCGAATGCGGTTTGCTTCCGCGTCAGCAAGATTCTTTTGTCGCTCGACTTCCGCTTTACTGTCGATGATTTTGGCTTGCGCGGCCGCTTCGGCATTTTCAATGGTCGCTTCCTTGCGGGCCTGCGCCTCAAGCTTGGTCTGCTCGATCTGCTTCTGTTTCAACGGCAGCGTGTACTGCATGGCGTCCGATTCCGCTTTGGCTTGCAAGACACGCACCTGCGCTTGAGCTTCGGCCTGCTTGACGTCGCGCGACTTCTGCGCTTCAGCTTCCAGCTCCGCGATTTTTACCTGTTTCTCCTTGATTTCCTGTTCCGTGCCAAGACGCTCGTTCTCTTGTTCCTTCAGCAACAGTCCTTCCAACCCTTTGGCATATTCCTCAGGGAGTTGGAGGTCGCGAAGAAGCACATCGCGAACCAGGATGCCGTCACTTGCGAGCCGCGAGGTGATGGCTTCGGCCGCTTTGGTGCGCAGCTCTTCGCGCTTGGTGGCGAAGATTTCCCGGGTCATGTAATTCGGAGCAAGTTGGCGATAGATGCTAGAAACAACCGGAGCGACCACTTGTTCACCCACGGCTTGCGGCAAATTCGTGTGGATGGAATCCAGGCGCTTGGGATCCAGACGATACCGCACGGAAACGGCCAACCCGATGTTCAACCCTTCGCGTGCCTGCACGTTCAGGACGTCACCCTTGAGCTTGGGATTTTCGGAGGCCAGAGTAGTGTAAACCTGTTCGCGCGTATCGTAGATTGCGACGGAATCGACCAGGGGCGTAATCAGGTGCACGCCGGGGTACAGCGTACCGGGCCGCGCCCCCGAAATCTGGCTGATGCGGACGCCTGCCGCTCCATCGGGAATCACCACGATCGTCTCGGTAATAAGGATCGCCAGTGCCCCCGCGGCTGCAAGCTGCAGCGCCAGCCGCGCTCGCGCTGGCCGAAAAAGGCGGCCAGCCAGCGGCCCCACCTCCGCGGCCGCGTCTCCACCTCCTCTGCCGCCCAGCAATCGGCGAAGCTGCGTAGCGAGGAAGACGTCATATGCAACCAAGGCCCCGGCACTACCAAAGAGACCCACTCCCAGAATCATCAAGAGGTATTTCAAAGCTAGCATCGAGTTACTCCCTTCCGTTTCATTCCCGGCGTTCTTAATGCACTGCGGCGGAGTGGTGACCGGCTACGCCGCCGCTTGCTGTGGGCCGGGGAATCTGCGAGCACAGGCTTGGGTTATTCCGTGCCCGTGCTCCAAGCACGTTCTAGCGATTGGCGGCGTAGGCGCGCGCCAGCTGCGCCGTGCCGCGCGCGAGGTCCGTGCGCGGAGCAAGATCGCGGGCGGTGGCGGGCTGCATTAGCAGGAAGGCGATGCGAAGGGAAACCCAAGAAAAAACGGCTGCCACGGCGACGGCAAATACCGTGGCGGTGGCAAGTTCAATGAAATTCAGCATGGCGATCATGGCGTGCCTCCTGTGTGACGCGGAGGGAAAAGGCACATCCAAGGCCACCAACCTATCTCATTGAAAATAAGCTGGTTAACTAAGGGAAGCCTGGAGAAACCGTGTCCAGGAGGACACGTTGTGGTCGGGAAAGCCCGAGATTAGAGGAGAAGTCGCAAGCCAATCAAAGCAAGGCCAACAGACTCTCAAAAACTTTGGAAGTGGGCATGGCACGAAGCTCATCGGGACTACCGGCCAGCTTCAGGGCGGTCTCAGCTGAAATGCGACCCAAATTGCCGGTAGCTTTCGAATTGCGATTCATCAAACCATTGGTTTGCCGTGGATTGGTGCGGCAAAACAGGGTGAAGCGTGCGGTAATTCTGGACGTCGGCGGGATCGCGGCCATCCTGCCATGCGTTCAGGCCTGTACGCCCCTCGGCCGGCAGAATTCACTCCTATGAAAATAGCCGCGTATCTCATTGAAAAGATTGGCTCAACAGTGAGCGGCTATTTTCATCCTTCGTTGTGGCTCTCCGAGAGCCATGGGTTACTCGTAGTGCAACGCCACGATGGGATCCACATGCGTGGCGCGACGGGCGGGAATCCAGCAAGCCGCAAGGGCCATGGCCATCAGCAATGCAGCAACTCCGGCTATCGTTCCCGGATCATGCGTGCCCACTCCAAACAGCAATCCTCGAATCAACGGCGTCAGCGCCAGTGTGCCGGCTACACCAAGCGCCACGCCGATGCTCGAAATCGCGAATCCAAAACGGAACACCAGCGACCATACATCTCGTTGTTCGGCACCGAGCGCCATGCGAATCCCGAATTCGCGCGTGCGCAGGCTCACGGCGTGCGCCACCACACCATAAATCCCAATGGCCGCAAGAAACGAAGCGATGGCCGCAAAAATCGTCACCAGCACAGCGCCAAAATGCTGGCGTGCAACCGAGTCTCCGAGCGCCTGGTCCATCGTGGCAACGTCGGAGAGCGGCAAATCGGAATCCATTCGATGAACGATGTCGCGGATTGGCGCTACTTTTGCAAAAGGATCGCCATCCGTACGCACCGCAAGCATCATGCTCGAAAAAGGAAGCTCGGCATGCGGCCAGTAGCTCATGGCCACCGGAGTCGTGTCCAACCCCTGCCGTTTTACGTCGCCAACGACGCCGATGATCTCTGAAAAATCGTTCTTGTCTTTCATATCAATGCGGATCTTGTGTCCGAGAGGATCTTCGCCGGGGAAATACTGCCGCGCCAGGGAATCGCTGACGATTACCACGTGAGACTCTATGGTTTCTTCCCGGTCGGAAAATGTCCGCCCTCGGAGCACCGGAATTCGCATCGTTCGGAAATAGTCGGAACCCACAAGCTGCACGTCGGTGAGGCGTTCCTGGCCGCGGGCGCGGGCCGGCTTTCCGGCAATGTCGAAGTCAGTTCCAGGCGTCATGCCGGTCAGCGGAAATGAATTGTCAATCGTTGCGGCCCGAACCCCCGGTAGCGTCCGAACCTGCTCCAAGAGCTGTTGAAAAAAATCGATGTACTGGTTCGGCTTTGCGTATTTGACTGAAGGAAGGCTGATTCTCAGGGTCAGCAGATTCCGCGGGTTGAACCCCGGATCCACAGAGGAAAGCATTACGAAGCTTCGCATGAGTAGCCCCGCGCCCGCCAGCAGCACCAGCGACAAGGTGATTTGGGCGACGGCGAGCGCATTCCGAATGTGGTGCCCCCGAACTCCCGTTTGCGCCTGCCCTGCCTCGCGCAGCGCATCGCTTATACCAATGCGAGCCGTGTCCCATGCGGGGGCCAATCCAAACGTCAGGCCCGTCAGTAAAGAAACGGCGGTTGTGAAAACTACCATGCGCCAGTCGAGGTGGATCGGGCTCATGTGGAGCGTCTTGGGAATCAGCAGCACCATCGCAGAGAGCGTCCACTGGGCTCCAAGAATCCCGAGCGTACCTCCCAAAATCGCAAGCACCAGGCTTTCTGTCAGCGATTGCCGCACAATCCGCCAACGGCTGGCGCCAAGTGCGGCCCGCACGGCCATCTCGCGGTCACGGCTGGAAGCGCGAGAAAGAAGCAGGTTTGACACGTTTGCGCAGGTAATCAGAAGCACGAAACCGACCGCCCCAAGCAAGACCGCCAGAGTCGGCCGGATTGCACTCGAGAGATCCTCGCGAACCGGCACCAAGTTCACTCCCCATCCCGTTTCGAAATCTGGATACACCTTTGTGAAACTTGCGACCAGACCGTTCATTTCGGTTTGCGCTTGCGTTAGACTCACTCCCGGTTTAAGTCTCCCTATTGCACTCATCCAGCGGCCGCGCGGAGCCCAGTCCTCGTCTCTCCACCCATAGGGCCACCAGAGTTGCGCCACTTTCTCCGTCAGCGAGCCTTGCGAAGCGAAGAGCGTTACTCCAGGCGGCATTACGCCCACGACAAGGAAACTCTCCCCATCGAGCCTGATGAGCTTTCCTATGGCGGCGCGGTCCCCGCCGAACCGCCGCTGCCACAACCCGTAGCTCAGCAGAACTTGATGGTTGTGACCGCGCTGCCCTTCATCACTCGAAAAATCCCGGCCCAACATGGGCGAGATACCCAGCAGGGAAAACAAATTCGTTGAAATGCCCTGCGATGGGATCTCTTCTGGCTCTCCCTCTCTGGTGAGTGTCGAGGTGTCGTCGAAGAATGTGGCCATCTGCTCGAACGCCGTGCTGTGTTTCTGCCAGTAGAGGAAATTGGCCGGTGAAACCACGTTGTGATCGCGCCCCTCGTTAGCCTTGGTCTCCCAGATCAGCACCAAGCGCTGTTCCTGGCGATACGGAAGCGCCTTCAGCAACACTGAGTAGACAACGCTGAACACCGCGCTATTCGCGCCGATGCCCAAAGCCAAAGTGAGGATGGCAACCGTGGAGAACGCAGTGCTTTTGCGAAGCATCCGCAGGGCGTAACGAAGGTCCTGGGCCAAGGATTCGAGCGATACGAAGGTCCACATTTCGTGGCTCCTTTGTTTGGTCCAAGACACATTGCCGAACTGGCGCCTCGCGGCATATCGTGCCTCATTCGCCTCCATCCCCGCTTCGAGGTTCCTCTGCTCGCTCTTCGCCAAGTGAAACGCCAGTTCATCTTCGAGGTCGCGATCCAACTGCCTCCTTTTGAAGAGCCCTTTCAGGCGCAGCCAGGTTTTGTTCGCCCACTCAGAGAACATGGCCACCTCCTAGGCTGTCTGCAAAATGCGCGCGACTGCTCCGGACATGCGCCGCCAATACTCGGTCTCTTGGGCTAACTGCTTTAGTCCCGCTGCTGTAAGGGCGTAGTACTTGGCACGGCGGTTGTTGTCCGAGAGACCCCATTCCGAAGACAGCAAGCCGCGCAGTTCCAAGCGATGCAGGGCGGGGTAGAGCGCACCCTCCTCCACGCGCAGCACGTCCTCGGAAGTTTGGTGAATCCACTCGGCCACGCCGTAACCATGCATCGACCCCCGAGCCAGCGATTTCAGAATCAAGAGGTCCAGAGTTCCCTGGAGCAGGTCTCCAGGGCTTTTCTGCTTATCCTTCATGGAGGTTCCTTACCCTTATCCATAAGACGTTTAGGGGAAGGAAATGTTAGCGCCTGGCGCCCCCCTCGGTGCGGGCGGCATGGGGGAGGTGTATCGCCCGCTCCAATCGAGTCGGAAACCCTTGCAGTGCCAGGCGATGACGGTTTCGGGCTTGAGGATGAGCAGTGCCGACCGCCAATCGTTTCACCGCCGGGAGAGCCAAACCCAGAGGACGCGATCGGTCCAGGCGAGGCGAGGCTTGTGGCCACAGCATTGGCGCGGAAAGGCGACACGTCGTTGCTTTGCAAATGCAATGATTTCAACACGTACGGAATTTTTGATAGGGACAGTTGTTTTTCCGATCTAGCGAGCACTGCGGAAGAAGCAAGTCATTGAAGCAGCGCACTTTGCTGGGGAGCGCCTGGTTACGTGCAAGGATGTCCGGCTCGTGATCACTAGGAAGGTTGGTCAGAACTCCCCCCGGACAGGAATTGAGACGAGCATGTTCGTCGACTGCATAGCGTTTTAGCAAACCGTCGCCTTCAAATTTCACTCTGGTCCGGGTTTCACGACGTTGTACGCTAATCTTGAATCGCGAACGCCATAATGTTCGGCCCCGCAGCCACGGCGATGAATTGTTTGCCATCGAACATGTAGGTCATAGGCGACGCTTTCCAGGTCTGATTGGTTTGAAACCTCCACAGTGGGTGGCCGTGCGCCGCATCCGCCGCGATCAGGCTTCCGCCCTCCTCGCCAAAAATCACCAGGCCGCTGGCAGTGGTGAGCGTGCCGCCCCACGAGTTGGCGGGTCCTGGCTCCGGCAGCGTCCAAGCAATGTCGCCCGTAAAGATATTTATCGCTTTCAGAATCCGCTGCGGCGCGGGGTCCGGTGTAGTACGCTGCGACCCGCCCAAGTAAGCCTTCCCTGGCTCCCAATCTCCCGAATCGCTCTTTGTGTAGAGGCTGCATTTTTCAAAAGTCTGGACATAATAGAGGCTGGTTGCGGGATTAAACGAGGGGGAGAACCAATTCGTCGCCCCATCCTGAGATGGGCACACTTTCGTGCCCGCGGGGGTGGGTTCCTGGCCAGGAAGCTTGATGGGTCGCCCGTCGGGTCCGATCCCGCTTGACCAGGTCAGATACTTGACAAACTGTTTGGCCAGAAGGAGGGTGCCGTCGCGGCGATCGAACACGTAGAAGAATCCGTTGCGATCGGCATGCAGCATCAGCTTACGAGGCTGGCCCTGCCATTCGGCATCCACCAACACTGGCGTTTCCGTGGCATCCCAATCCCACAAATCGTGTGGTGTGAATTGATAGTACCACTTCAGTCTCCCGGTCTTGCCTTCTAGCGCCAGAATGCAGTCGGAATAGAGATTGTCCCCCTTGCGAAGATCTCCGTTATACTCCCTGCTGGGATTGCCAGTGGGCCAATAGACTATGTCAGGCTCGGGGTCGTAACTCCCGGTAAACCAGGTCGGAGCGCCGCCATGCTCGATATCCTTCCCTTGCCACGTCTCTGATCCTGGTTCTCCTGGCCTCGGGACGGTTGAAAATCGCCAGATCTCCCTGCCAGTCTTCTGATCGTGAGCTGCGACGAATCCGTTCGCGCCGTGCTCGCCCCCACCGACGCCCGAGATGACCAAGTCCCTCGCCGGAAGAGGCGCCGACGTTGCAAAGTAGTTTTTGCGCGAGTCCGCGAGCTCCGAATCCCACAGCAATTCGCCGGTGAAACGGTTGAGCGCAATGATGTGCGCATTGTTGGTTTCCATGAAGACACGGTCGCCCGCCACGGCAACGCCACGGTTCGCACCGCCGCCTACAGACATTGTCCCTGTGCGCCGCCGTTTGTAATGCCAGATCTCCCGGCCACTTCCGGCATCGAGCGCGAAGCACTCATTGGGGCCAGTGACGTACATCATTCCGCCGACGACGACAGGTGTGACCTCGAGGGGGCCTGCACCGGGAAGCGTGAACATCCACGTCATCGCTAGATGTGCAATGTTGTCCTGACTGATTTGCGTAAGTTTGGTGTAGCGGTTCCCGCCGGGCTCGCCGTTGTAAGTAGGCCAGTCCGTGTCGGAGGTCACTTCGCGAAAGCGGCTCCCGGCACGGCGCAGCAAGAGTACGCGGTGGTCAGCGGTGCGCAACTGCAGGTCGTAAAAACCCTCGCCGAGGACGTGTCCTTCGATGGTCTTGCCTTCCGTGGTCTGAATCTGCAGCTTCTTACCGCCCGTCGGACTGGCTGCGGCGCGATGCTGAATCGTACGCAGAAAATTCAGCAATTGCGCCATTTCAGGACTTGGGACGCGGCTTGGAGGCATGCCTCGTGCGGGCAGGCCGTTTCGGATCAAACTCCCCAGCTCCCGGTCGTTGTATGCGTACAGACGCAACCCAATTGGTGGGCCGATGTCACCGCCGTTGCCGTCTGCCCCGTGGCATCTGGCGCAGCGGGACTCGAAAGCCTGGCGCCCGACATCGACGGCTTCGACGTCTTGTACGGCCAGCCCCGAAATTATCATAAGGAGCCACGCCAGCATGGATCTCAGATCCGCTCAAACTGCTTGATGGGTTGGAGGTCTTTAATGATGAGGATCATGCGGTGTTCCGTATCATCGATTTACGTTCTTTGAATAATTCCGAGACACGCTAAGGCCTGATGACCGTGCCGTCCCGCCTCCGCGTGGTCCCCCAGGAATAATCGAAATTTGGCGGACCGGCAGGGAAGGGGAATTTCGCCGCGAGTTTTTCGTCAACCTCGATGCCGAGGCCCGGCTTCTCCTGCGCCAGCATGTAGCCGTTCTTCACTTCCGGGCAGCCCACAAATACCTCCTGCGTCTCCTTGGGGAAGCCGCTGCCTTCGTGGACACCGAAGTTGTAACTCGCCAGCTCAAGTGCGAGCTGCGCGGCGTGCGCCACCGGCGACGCATCGCCCGGTCCGTGCCAGGCCGTGCGTACGCCGAAAAATTCGCTCAGGGCCGCAACCTTGCGCGCCGGGCTCAAGCCCCCGATTTGCGAAATGTGGATGCGAATGAAGTCAATCAGCCGCTCTTTGATGAGCGGCACATATTCGTGTTGCGTGTTGAACAGTTCGCCCATCGCCAGCGGAGTGCTGGTCTGCTGCCTCAGCAAGCGGAAGTGATCGTTGTCTTCCGGCGGCAGCGGATCTTCCAGAAAAAACAAGCGATAGGGTTCGAGCGCCTTGCACAAGTTGATTGCCTGATTCAACGTCACACGCTCATGCACGTCGTGGAGGAGCTCTACCTCGTCGCCCAACTTGACGCGCAGGTACTCGAATAACTTGGGCACCATCCGTACGTACGGCCCCGACTCCCAGATCTCTCTCGGGTTGGTCGGACCGATCACTTCGCCCGCCGTGCCACCAGGGGCAGGTGTGGGGCGACGCGCTCCGTAGCCGGCGTAACCGGGCGTTGCGACCTGCACGCGCACGTGGCGGAAGCCCTGCTCCATCGCTCGCCGGGCATTTTCTTCCACCTCGGAAAAACTGCTGCCGCTCGCGTGAAAATAACAGTCCGCGCCGTGACGCACCTTGCCGCCGAGCAGTTGATAGAGCGGCATGCCGGCGCGTTTGGCTTTGATGTCCCAGAGGGCGATGTCGACGCCGCTCATCGCATTGAACAGCACCGGCCCATTGCGCCAATACGAGCTCACATAACTCGACTGCCAGATATCCTCGATTTCGTCTACATTGCGCCCGATCAGAAAGGGCTTCAGATACTGCTCGACCGCCGTCTGAACGACAAGCGCACGCTGTGTAAAGGTCGCGCACCCCCAACCCACGAGGCTGGGCTCCGTCGTTTCGACTTTCACGATGACCAACCGGATACCATTCGGCGCTGTCAGAATGGTTTTGATATCTCGGATCTTCACGGTCGCTGTGCCCGCCACAGCCTGAGCGTAACTGGAATCACATTTTGGCGTAAGAACGTCCGCCAGTAACGATGTAGGAGCGAACAAGGACGCGCCGCCAGCGAAAGAAAGAGAGCTTATTGCTTCACGACGGTTCATAGTGGTTGCCTATGCTACTTCCATGTTGAATGGGCGTACAGGGATTTCCTAATTGGGCGTGGACGTACGGTCTGCTACCACTCATCCCGCCGTTGCGGGTGGTAGTCCGCGCCGCCTCGGATAAGAGTCTCACACTGGCAACAATTTCAGGAGCGCCGCAAACCACAATTCTCCTGGTTGACAGCTTCATGGGCATCATAACTAGCGTTTGCGGCGTGCACGTTTTATCGTCACGCACTGGAGTAGCCAACAGGCTTAATGCAGGGTGGACCGATTGATTCCTCGAAATGGTCATTCCAGGGCCTGCTGGCCTGTGATTTTCTTCGTCGGTGTGACAGCCAGCTTCGGGTGCTGTACGTTTTCGTGATCATGGAAGTGGGAACGCGCAGGATCGCTCACTGCAACGTCACCACTCATCCCAGCGCGGACGCTCCAGCAGTTTCGGGAGACCATCACGGGAGAGAAACCGTACCCGGTTCCTCATCCACGACCGCGACAACATTTACTCCTCCGAACTCGATTCGGCCCTGAAGTCGATGGGCTTGAGCATCTTGAAAACGCCGCTCCACGCGCCCCAGGGCGAACGCTTTCTGCGAACGCCTCGTTTGGATCTATCCGCCGCGAGTGTTTGGATTTCCTGATTCCGCTGAACGAGAGACACCTGCGGAGAATTCTCAAGGAGTGGGTGGCTGATTACAACCAGGGCCGCCGACACATTTACAAGGGGCGCGCGACTTTACAGGGACAAAGGGCTACTTCCTTGCGTCTGTAATACGCTCGGAATAGGAGGCCCACCACAAGACCCAGTCCCTTCCGGATTTAGAACAAGGACGTGAAGTGATTGCTAAGCGCATTGCGCAACTGGGTGATGTTCGCCCCGGCAGCCTTACCAGCACGTTAGGTAGGTGCGGCAAGCCGGACTGTCAGTGTCATCAACCAGGCCAGCCCGGTCACGGCCCAATTTCCGGCTGACCTATAGGGTCAATGGCAAGACCGTGTCGGAAGCATGATCGACCCCTGGGCCTGCAGCTAGCGACGCTGGACGACAAGCTCAAGGTCGCAGCTTCTTCCCTGGGGTTGACGATGTTCATACCGTAAATGAACTTGCGGTCGTTAAGCGAACCTGCGGACCAAAAACTCCGTCGGATCTCAAAGTACAGCGGTTCCGATCACTCGTGAGATCACGGCAGGTACCACCATGAGCTCTCTTTTCATTGCTGCTCTCGCAAATCTGATCGCGGCGCCAGCCTATTTTTGCGTTCTCAACAAGCTCGATGCCAACTGCCTTATACCGAGCCAGGAGATCAGTTCCGTTCCAGTTCATTTCGGTTGAAGACGTATACTTCGTTGACTTCCGATTTTGCCAAGGACAGACTTGCAACGGAAGGCGTGGGGCCAAATGCACTGGCTTGGCAGCAACTATCAATGGCTCATAGCCGTTGTTGTAATGCCCATTATCCTGCTTCTGCTGAAGCGGTGGATTGATTCTCGCAAAAGCACGTCCAATCCGGCACCCGCGCCCCCAGCGACGCTGAACGCCCAAGACTCCGAGGTGAGCAATTCTCCTGTAGCTGCTGGCTCGGGAATCAATCAGAGCGTCAGCGCACCCGTAGTCAGCGTGAACATCGGCCAGCCAGCGGGTACTGCTCAGGCACAAGCCCAGCCAGGTCGTGTAGCTCAAGCGTCCTATCAGCGGCCACCAAAGGCTAACATTGCGTTTTGCGGTACAGACACAATCGCTATCCAAGAAGCTTTGAGCGGCGGCGGTGGCCTGTTCTTTCAGCATGACAACGGGAATAGTGCAGCGGTCGTGCAATTCTCTAACGATGCGATCAAGGGAGCTGAGAATAAGGAAGCTGTTGTCAAAGCTGCCATAATCTACCGCGATGGGGCGAAAGAACTACTGCGGGTTACAGCTAGCTGGCTAGGGCAAGACGGAGCAGATGTTCGCTTCCAAGTTGATTCTTCGCACACGCTGATAATCGGTTTCATTCTAGGAGACGACTTTTGTGTACTTGAAAAAAGCGAGGTTTTTGGGCATCGGCGACAGTTCTGGGTTAATGACCTACACCGTTTGGGTAAACCCGAGAGGCTTACAGCTTTAGTTCGTTTGACAGCAGCAAGTTCTGGGTATTGCTTTTTTGAAGGCGCGTTTGAAGTCACCACGAACCCCCTGAAGATTTCCAACCCCTCCGCCCCCACGGCGGATAGCTGAAGGAATGCGTTTGGCTGCGCCCGGAAGCTGTTGCACAGACTGAGTCCCTTGAGTGGACTGATGCGGGTCGGGCTTCGGCATTCAAGGTTTGCCGGGCTGCGACACGACAGGGATCCCCGAGAGGTTGTGAAGGAGCACGCGGAGGGGGCGGCGGAGGTGGCAGGGAGATCCGCACCACACGCTTGTGATTGATCTGCATTCCTCGACGGTGCAGCTCCGCGGTGATTCGTCGATAGCCGTAACGGCGGCGATGCTCGAGGGCAATCTGTTGGATGGCAGATCGCACCTCCAGCTCTTCTTCGGCAGGTTGCTGCTCTTTCAGCGAGCGGTAGAAACTTCTGCGACTGACCGGCACCAACTGGCACATGCGTTCGATACTCAGGCTGCCTTGCAAAAGCATTACTTCTCGGATCTGCTCGTAGATGCTGTCTCGCCAGTTCCACCGCGCTTCTGGCGTCGAGCCTCGACTTTTTGCAAGGCACCTTTGAAAAAATCCACCTCCAGGGTCTTCTCTGCCAAAAGCTGCTTCAAGCGATGGATTTCCTTGCGGTGAGCCGATGCGTGTGTGCTGGGCCGTGACGCTTCTTGTCCTGGTTCCACCATCTCCAGCTTCCTGCGCCACTTGTACAGGCACCTCGGTCGTACCCCGAGTTCTCGCGCTAGCTCACCGACATCTTCGCAAGTCTCCATCCGTGCGACAGCCATTCGCTGAAATTTCCGGGAGTATCTCTTTCTCTCCACTGGTGTTTCCTTTCCCGGAAACTGTGCCTCCCAATTTTGTGTGCCACTTCAAGGGTTCACTCCATCGTCGGCCTAGATTGACCAAACGGTGGACCGCGATGCAGCCCACAACCGAAGGCAGGAATGGCCTAGCGCCTACGCCGATGCTTCTGGGCCTTTGCAACCCTTCGGTTAACAGCCGTCGAAGTGATGTCATCAAATCTTGCCAGAGTTGGCGCTAACCGAGGGAAATCGGCAAGTTCTGACCAAACGTGCCGAGTCAACTTCTCCTTTGGTATTCAACTTTTGTTCGCAGTTTGCTGCGCTTTGCCGCGCTTCGCGTGACATTTTCGTGACAGCGCCGTCAGTTGGCTGGGGCTCTTGACTTCTTTTCGTTCTCTTTTTGGAGCTTGTGGAGTTAACGCCATCAAATGTACTGATCGGCCTTCGTGGGCCGGGATCTTCATGCCCATTCAGCCAAAAATCGAACCAGTCGGCATCCCCTTGTTGGGAGAACATACGATCCCATGGTAGGGGCAAGGGCAGGTGTGGGTGCAAGGTGTTAAAAAGTGCAGGCAACAGTTCACTTGTTACCGTCGCCGGGGTCAGGCTGCCGCACGGGCGGGTTGTAGCGCGTTACTTTGATCTTGTTTTCGGCCTTCATCGCCCGCGCAAGGTCATAGTTCATCTGCATCCGCAGCCACGTATCCGCAGTGCCACCGAAAGCCTTTTCCAGCCGGATGGCCATTTCCGGCGTAACGCCCGCTTTGCCATTGAGAAGGTTATTCAGAGCCTGCCGACTCACACGGAGAACCTTGGCAGCGGCGGTGACGGTAAGCCCGAGCGGTACAAGGCAATCGTGCCTGATAATCTTCCCAGGATGCACCGGGCTCTTCATGGGCATAAGTATTCTCCTTCCTAATGGTAGTCAACCAAGGCAACGTCGTAAGCGTGGGCGGAAGCGGCGTCCAGTACTGTCAGAATGCGGTCGATTTTCTCGATCAGGTCGGCGCGAAGGCCGCTGCGATCGTTTTGCTCGAACAGCCGCATCAGGCCCTTGTGCTTGAAGCTGACGATCACGGGGTCAGTGTACAGCGACAATTGTCACTTGTCAATGAATAGGAATATCCGTTATATCCGTTTTCCAGACTGAGGCTTATAACCTGTAGCTGGCGAATTCTTACGGGGCCGATTTTACGGGTAATCAGACTGTGAAAGTGAACTGGGTCTCATATTCGGAACGCATTCGGTTGCAGTGACACGATCGGATCCTCGAAGCTAGTTTCGATGTAAGGAAGCCGAATGATTTCTCGGAAAGTTTGCCGAGGTCAGACAGGATATCGCAGCGAGCGCGAGTCTTTGGAAAATCACGCAGCCATTGGTGTTTGATATAAGGATCGACAGTGAGGTTGCCATCTATGCTCGGGAAGCTGTTTCACCGAGCGCGGCAAAAACAAAGCCGATCAAGTCTCGTGCCACATCCGCCACTGAAGGGAGTCCTGTTCATGCGGTCATCACCAAGATTGATCGCATGAAAACCCGTCAGGGCGACTCTCTTTTTCTCAAGGTGGATGTCGGCGGCAAGACGGTGCGCGTGTTCGGCCGTCCCGAAGAGCTGGCGGAGCGTCTGGAAGCGAGTGGTTACGACATTCCGGCGAACGAGATCGAAGCCGTGATGGAACTCCATCTTCCCTGCCTGGTGAACGTCGGTCAGGGCAACAACGGATACAAGAACATCGAAGAGTTGCCCGAAGCTGCCGAATGAAGGGCTGCCACATCCACCTAGCCGAGTCAGAGAGACGAAAGCCTCTCTGACTCGGATTCCTTGCTCAGGAGCACGTTGAATGGAACGCAAACCGCCAGTCTCGCGCCCCGAAAAAGCACCTCCCCTTGCTTACCGAGCGCAGAGG
>Ga0209803_1000344_pt1 | contig 30595 bp, 27 predicted proteins | sample GraSoiAngelo_138_FD_185895 | JGI IMG/M metagenome (GOLD analysis project Ga0209803, IMG submission 185895) | Grasslands soil microbial communities from the Angelo Coastal Reserve, California, USA - 14_0929_09_40cm (SPAdes) (version 2) | ecosystem: Environmental > Terrestrial > Soil > Grasslands ...
TTCGATTGAGTCCGGTCAGCGCTTCTACCACGAGGAGATTCTGGGTCGCCGCTTTCGAATCTCCGGCGCGTCCTTCTTCCAAACGAACACCGCCCAGACTGAGCGCCTCGTGGGGCTGGTCCGCGACGGCCTTGATCTTGGCGAGAATGAAACGCTCGTCGATGCGTATGCAGGCGTAGGCACCTTCGCGGTAATCCTCGCGCCGCTCGTGCACCGAGTCGTTGCAATCGAAGAGTCCGCGGCTGCGGTCGACGACGCCATGGTGAACATCGCCGGGATGCCCAACATCCAGTATTACAAGGGGAAAGTAGAAGAGCTGCTGCCCCAGATCTCGGAACCGGCCGATGTCCTTATCCTCGATCCGCCACGCCAGGGTTGCGATGCGAAGGCGCTCGAAGCCGTTATTCAGATGGCGCCAAACCGCATCGCTTACGTATCCTGCGACCCCTCAACGCTCGCGCGTGACTTGAGGATTCTAGTGGACGGAGGTTTCGAGCTGCGGGAAGTGACGCCCGTCGATATGTTCCCGCAGACCCACCACATAGAGTGCGTGGCAACCCTGAGGCGGTCATCTTAGCAAAACAAATGGACCCGCCGCTGTTTGTCTGAGCTGGTCCTCGCTTCCGCCTCGCCACGCCGCCGGGAGCTGTTCGCCCGCCTGAAGCTACCGTTCAAAGTCCGCCCCGTTGAGGTATACGAACGAGTGCCCTCGCAGAGAAATCCGGAGATCGTCGCGCGGCGCCTCGCCCGCACTAAGGCCGAGGCTGCCCGGCTTGTTGACTCGGACTCAGCGATAATCGCTGCCGATACGGTCGTAGCCGTCGATAGAGCGATCCTTGGAAAGCCGGTTGACGACATAGACGCGGGGAGGATGCTCGAACTTATGAGAGCGCGCGAGCACGAAGTCGTCTCGGCGGTGGCTGTCATGCGAGCGGGCGGGCGGTCAGCCCTTCTACGCCATCCGGTCACGCGGGTCACTATGCGAAACTACGCCGACAACGAGATCGATGCTTCGATAGTACGCGGCGACCCTTTCGATAAGGCCGGTGCGTACGCCATCCAGGACGAGGCATTCCAGCCGGTCGAGCGCTATGACGGCTGCTACTGCAACGTGGTCGGTCTGTCGCTGTGGGCAACGATCGAGCTGCTTCGAAAGGCGGATGTGGACGTGTCGGCTGTCGCCGAAGCTGACCTTCTGCCCCAATGCGCGCTGTGTCCTCTGCGGCCCCAAGCGTTATAATTCGCCGCCGAGGCTGCCTTCAAACGAAAGGAGCGACATGGCTCTAGAGTTCGTTCCCGCCAAGCCCGAGCACACTGGCGAACTGGGCAGAATCTGCTACGAAGCCTTCAAGGACATCTCGGACCGGCATCATTTCTCCTCCGACTTCACCAGCGCGGCGATGGGGAGAATGATCATGGGCCTTTTGACGGGACGTGAGGACGTCTATGGAGTCGCAGCGATGATGGATGGCCAGCCGGCGGGCTCCAACTTTCTCATGGTCGCCGACGAAGTGGGCGGGCTCGGTCCGATTTCAGTCGAGGTATCGATGCAGGGTCAGGGCATCGGGCGAGCGCTAATGCGAAATGTTATCGTCCACGCCAAGGAAGCGGGCGTGGAGAAGGTGAGACTGCTCCAGGACTCCTTCAACATGACTTCGCTCTCGCTCTACGCCTCCTTGGGCTTCGACACCAAAGAGCCGGTCGCCGTCATGCAGCCGTCCCCAGGCGATCGGCCCGACGAATCAGTTCGCGCGGTGACTGAAGCCGACCTTGAGGAGGTGGCTGAGCTTTCGCGGCAAATCTACAAGGTAAGCCGCCGCAATGAAGTGGCCTCCGGCATCACTGGGCCCTTTCGTCCGTTCTTGCGCGAGCGCAACGGGCGCATTGCCGGTTACTATATACTCGGCATTGCCGGTCACGGCGTTGCCGAGACCGAAGATGATCTCGTCGCACTAGTACGCGAAACCGCCCGGCAGATGCCACCCGACTTCCACCGCGTCCTTTGTCCTCTCACTGAGGGCGACCTCTATCGCAAGCTCCTCGCAAACGGGTGCCGCAATATCAAGGTCATGAACCTCATGGCGCTTGGGCCCTACGAGCGTCCCGACGGCGCGTGGCTCCCCAGCGTTCTCTATTAGCTCCGGCCGTTCACTGTCCTTTACAGCAGTCTTAACTGAAACTTAATGCTCATATCCTAACCGCTGCTCGCTGGCGCACGTCAATCCAATCAAGGGAAGTGAGCATGCGATCAAGGGCATTCCGTAGAAGCGCGCCGTTTGCCTTCCATTTGCCCGGCCGGTTCGGCCGGATGCCGGGGGCGATCGCGTCGCTCATAGCGAAGCTAGCTACGCTGCCCGGTCGCCATCTTCGCTGGAAAATCGTCCTTCCGTACGCGTTCCTCGCTCTCATTTTAGGCTGCGCCGCAACTTACCTGGCGACCGGCGTCATTACAAGCTCCCTCCGTGAGCGATCTGACAATCAGCTCGTCGAATCGGCGCGCGTCTCAGCCGACACGTTGGCCCGCCTCGAACGGAAGCACCTCGAGACCGTGCGCGCGATTATCTTCAGCGACGGCGTACCCGGGGCGATAGACGCCCGTGACAGCGTACAGCTCGGTACGCTGATCGAAGGCACCGCCGCCAATGACGAAGTGCAATACCTCCAGGTGCTCGATGCATCCGGTCAGCGTTTGAAGGCGATCCATCTCACTACACCGAAAACCGTTGAATACAGCGATATCACTGATTCGGATACACCCGCAACCTGGCCGCCCGTTCAGCAGGCGATCGCTACTGCCCCCACCGGCGGCGGAAAAGCGACCGCTATCGTCGAGACGGCCGGCGGTCCGGTCCTCTACACGGCGGGGGTAGTTGGGTCGGGAGGCCGGGTAATCGGCGTAGTACTCATTGGAACCTCGCTTCAGAAGCTGGTCGCGGAAATGAAGGCTGAGTCGCTCGCGGACGTGACCATCTTCGGTGATGAGCAGACTCCGAGCGCGACAAGCTTCGTTCAGCCAAGCGAAGCGGGCTCCAAAGAAGCTGACCTGAGCCCACCGCCGGAGGCGGCCTCAGCTTTCGACGGAGGCGGCGCCTACCGCGAACAGAGGACGATCTGGGGACGTGACTACAACGTTCTCTACGCGCCGCTTCTCATCCAGGGGGCGCGCATCGGCACCTATTCCGTGGCGCTGCCCGCTGATTTCATCGTCGAGGCTCAGGATGCCGCTCGCTGGAAAATGGCGATACTCTTCGGCATCGCGATGCTGGCGGTCCTCGCCATCGGCTTCTATATCTCGCGTGCCATAACACGCCCGGTTGACCGCCTCATGTCGGCCGCCGAGCAAGTGTCCGGCGGTGACTTCACCGCCCGGGCAAACATCGAGTCCCAGGACGAGATCGGCCGCCTCGGCGCTGCCATTGACAACATGACTGACACGCTTCAAGGTCAGTATCTGGGTACGCTGCGCGCACTCGCCTCTGCCGTCGCCAATAAGGATCCGGTTACTCTTGGCCATTCCGTGCGCGTCGGTCAGCTCGCCGCTATGCTTGGCCGCCATTTCCAACTTGACGAACGCACCATTGCTCAGCTCGAGATGGGCGGCTACCTTCACGACCTCGGCAAGATCGGCATCCGGGACTCCGTTCGCCTGAAACTGGAAGCGCTGACGCCTCAACAGCGAAATCTTCTCGAACATCACCCTCATCTCGACCTGCTTGCATCAGCGAACGAAGGAACGCGAGTGCCGTTGGATAGTCTGCGAAAGCCGGCGAGCTATTCTGCTGCCTTCAACGAACAAGGCACGATCGTTGCCCGTATCGTCGAGGCCGCCGACCTCTATGATGCCGTCCGGCTCGGCGATTCGCAGCTGGGCGGATTCACCTCCGAGCAAGCCCTGACGTTCCTTCGCACACACGTCGGGGCGGTCATCTCGATCGGCATGCTCGAGGCGCTCGCAGCGGTCGTCCCAGCCTGGGAACAGCGTCGCGCGAGCGATCCGATGCTGCAACGACTCCTCGTAGAGACAGCGCTCGATACCAAGTAATGGCGCCATCTCAGTTCAGGGCCTTCCTGTGCAGGGTTCTTCCCGTGGCGGCGCTTGTAGCCATCTGCATGGTCGCGTCGACGATTGCGGCGACGCTTGCGATTCTCGGGGTCGGCTCGGCCGTTCTCGAAGCCAGCGTCAGCTCGCGAGTGCCGGTGGACTACTCAGCGGACCAGGTGGCACTGAAGATTCCTCGCCTCTCCCCAGAAATCATCGATGCCATCAGGAGAGATCGTGACGCTTCCGGCAGTGATTCGGGCACACCGGGCGGGCCTACGTCCCAGACGCCGCCACCCGGGTCTGTTCCCATGCCGGGGCCGTCCGGTGGAGCGACGCCGCCGCCCAACACGGGCGGACCCGCGACACCGACGCCTCTTCTGCCGCTGCCCACTCCTCTGCCGACGATGCCGGTGGCAACGCCAACGCCGCCATCGCTTCCCACGCTCCCACCCACGCCAACTCCGCCTGTTATTCCAACGCTGCCGGCACTCCCAACACTGCTGCCTACCCCCACCCTCCCGCCGCTGCCTTAATTCGAACCCTCGCGTTACTCCTCCTTCCACCTCGTACCCGAACAGATGTATCATTTTCATCGTGGGAATATCGACCGAAAGTCCTATTCTCGAAGCCCTTAATCCGCGCCAGCGCGAGGCCGTCGAACAGACCGACGGGCCGCTTCTTATACTCGCGGGCCCCGGCTCCGGCAAGACGCGGGTCATCGCGCACCGCATCGCGTATTTAGTACGCGACAAGAACGTCCGCCCCCGGCGCATCCTCGCCGTCACGTTCACGAACAAGGCGGCGCGAGAGATGCGCGATCGTGTCTTCACTCTTGTCGGGGAAGATCTTGGACGCGACATAACGCTTGGCACCTTCCACGCGGTCTGCTCGCGGATCTTGCGTATCGACGGCGAACAGATCGGGGTACCCCGCAATTTCACGATATACGATGACTCGGACCAGATCGCCGCCGTAAAACGCGCCCTGGAGGACCAGGGAGTCGATCCTCGACGGATACCGCCACGCGCGGTGCTGTCGGCTATTTCTCGTGCGAAGAGTGAGCTACAGGGTCCGCGCGAGTTCGCAGCCATCGTTGCCGACTACTTCCAGGAGGTTACCTCGCGCGTGTTCCTGCGCTACCAGGACCTCCTCGAGCAGAATGAGGCGCTCGACTTCGACGACATCCTGCTGAAGACAGCGGAGCTTTTTAACGAGCGTGAGGACGTCTTGGAGAAGTACGCCGACCGCTACCTCTATGTCCATATCGATGAGTTCCAGGACACGAACATCGCCCAATACGTCCTCGCCAAGCAATGGGCCTCTCGTCACCGCAACATCTGTGTTGTCGGTGACCCCGACCAGTCGATCTACACCTGGCGCAGCGCAGACATCCGCAACATCCTCAATTTCGAGCAGGACTTCGCGGACGCTCGGATCGTCATCCTCGATCAGAACTATCGTTCGACCCAGACCATTCTCGATTCGGCGCATTCCGTCATCGCGCTCAACAAACAGCGTAAGGAGAAGAACCTCTGGACGGAAAACCCGGGCGGCGGGCCCGTGGTCCTACACGAGTCCTACGACGAGGAGGACGAGGCGCTGTTCGTCGTGGAGGAGATCAAGCGGCTGGCCGCAGATGAATCGCTGGCCTATCACGACATCGCGGTCATGTACCGCACGAATGCGCAGTCGCGCCCAGTCGAGGAGGCGCTCGTCCGGCGTGGCATTCCGTACCGCCTAGTCGGCGGCACGCGCTTCTACGAGCGGCGCGAGGTCAAGGACCTGCTCGCCTACCTGCGCGTCATCCAGAACCCGTTCGATGCCGTCGCGATGATGCGCATCATCAACCGCCCCGGCCGCGGCATCGGCGACAAGACTCTCTCCGAAATCAACCGCCTCGCCCGGGAACGGACAGTCCCGCCCTACGCCATCCTCCAGATGATCGCCGACTCCGAGCGCGATTCACCTCAGTACTCCGCAGCTGAGAACGGGCCTGAAGAAGCGTCCTTTTCCGCTCGTCCTGAGGCTCTCGCAGGAGCAGCGGAGCAACCGCACCCCGCTCGCCCCGGCGCTGACCATCCCTTCCAGAAACGCACCGTCGGCGCCCTCATGCGCTTCCTCGGCCTTCTCAACGAGCTGATCGCCCTTTCCCACACCGCATCTCTCTCGCAACTTCTCGACACCGTGATCGACCGGACCGACTACAAGCCGCATATCATGTCGGACCCGGACGGCGAGGAGCGCTGGGAGAACGTTCAGCAGCTTCGCGTTGTCGCCGCCCAGTACGATGAGCTGAAGCCGGAGCATGCGCTGGCCTCATTCCTCGAGGACGTCGCGCTCATCACCGACGTTGACGAATATGACGAGAAGGCCGATTCCGTCACGCTGATCACGCTCCACGCCGCCAAGGGCCTCGAATTCCCAGCGGTCTTCATGATCGGCATGGAGGAAGGCACCCTCCCGCACATCCGTTCACTAGAAAGCGGCAACCCGGCCGAGATCGAGGAGGAGCGCCGCCTCTGTTACGTCGGCATGACGCGGGCCAAGCGGCACCTCTACCTCGTGCGAGCCTTCCGCCGGGCGTTCAGCGGCCATCATCCAGCCTCGCGCTTCTTAGCCGACATTCCGCCCATCCTCGCCGCACAGAGCCAGCGGGCGACCCAGCGTGAGATGATGCCCGCCCGCTATCGCCACGGCACGCACAGCGGCACTGTCGGCGCCCGCCTCGACGCTCCCCTCCACGACGAAGAGCCCGGACCGCCCGTCGAGATCTTTAATGCCGGCGACTACGTCCGCCATCCGAAATTCGGCGAAGGCATCGTCGTCTCCTGCGAGCCCTCCGGCCCCGCCGACTACCTTTGCGTTGTGGCTTTTCAGGGCGAGGCCGGCATCAAGAAGCTGCTGCTGAGCTTCGCTCCGCTGGAACGCGTGTAAACCCGGCCCGGCGGCCATAGCGACGCCTCATTTGGTGTACCATTGGGCCACGAGCCGGAGAGGAGATACCAGTCATGACAACAAGGGTCGCCATTCAAGGCGTTTGCGACCCCCGGTTCCAAGGGGTCAAGGAAGCGTTCGCGCAGAACTTCGCCGACCACGGCGAAGCGGGCGCCGCAGTCGCGGTGGTCGTCGGCGGCCGCACGGTCGTCGACCTCTGGGGAGGCCACGCGGACGCCGCGCTCTCCCGCCCCTGGCAGCAGGACACCATTGTCAACGTCTTCTCGACGACGAAAGGCATGACTGCAATCTGCGCGCACCGTCTCACGGACGAGGGTCTTCTCGATATCGACGCGCCGGTCGCCAAATACTGGCCCGAGTTCGCACAGGCCGGCAAGGAGGAGCTACCGGTCCGTTACCTCCTCAGCCACAGCGCGGGCCTCCCCGCGGTTCGCGCGATGCTGCCGCCCGGGTCGGCATACGACTGGGAGCGCATGACATCGGTCCTCGCCGCAGAGGAGCCGTGGTGGGAGCCGGGCAGCAAGCACGGCTACCATGCGCTCACCTTCGGCTACCTCGTGGGTGAAGTCGTGCGCCGCATCAGCGGTCAGAGTTTGGGCACATATTTCCGCAAAGAGATCGCGGAGCCGCTTGGACTCGACTTCCATATCGGGCTAAGCGAACAGAATGACGCTCGAGTCGCCGAAATGCTGCCGATGCCGCTGCCCGAACCGGGTGAAGATAACCTCATCGCCAAAGCCTTCAGCGATCCGCAGTCAATGACCTTCAAGGCGTTCGCGAACCCGCCGGACCTGATGGTGCCCGCTACCGTCAACTCTCGGCAGTGGCGGGCCGCCGAGATGCCGGCGGCGAACGGCCACTCCGATGCCCGTTCGCTCGCCCGCATTTACGGCGCCTTGGCGCAGGGCGGGGAAATCGACGGTGTCGATGTGCTAAGCCTGGAGGAGATCGACCGCGCCCGCGTCGAGCAGTCTTACGGAGACGACGCGGTTCTACTTGGGCTCCCTTCACGCTTCGGGCTGGGCTTCATGCTGGACCTCCCCGAGCATAGGATCGTCCCTCAGAGCGATATCTTCGGACACCCAGGCGCTGGCGGATCCATCGGTTTTGCCGATCCCGAATCTGGTATAGGCTTCGGCTACGTGATGAATAAGATGATCGTGCCGCCGGATTACTTCGTAGACCCGCGCTGGCGTGGCCTAATCGACGCCACGTATGCGGCGCTCTAGCGACAAGCTTCGACGACTGTAGACGAGCTCGCCTGAGCGTCAGGTCTTGCGGGCCCGGAACTTGAAAGTGTTGTACTCCGGCCGCTTCTCGATCTCGATGTCGGCGAATCCGGCGTTCCTCAGCCGCGCGGCGAAGCGATCGGGCTCTACCGACACACAGGTGTCGAAGACGTGAAAGAGCCGGAAGCGAAACGAACTCGTGCTATCGCTGCCGATGAACAGCCCGCCCGGCTTCAGCACTCGATGCGCCTCAGCCAGCAAGCCGTCCTGTAACTCGCGCGAGGGCACGTGGTGAAGCATCGTGAAGCACACCGCGCTCCGGAACGAGGCATCCGGGAACGACATCCGAGTGGCATCGCCCTCGACAACAGTGACGTTCGTGCCATCCAGCCGCTTCTTCAGCGATGAAGCGAGATCGTGGTCAATCTCTACGCACGTTAGCGCTGGCACCCGTTCGCGCAGCCAGTCAGTCGTGACGCCGGGCCCGGGACCGATCTCGAGGACCTTGTCTCCGAGGCCCACGTCACGAAGCACCCAGGGCATCATTCCGTGCTGCACGGCCCGCTGCCACGCGTCCGAACGACAGTAGCGGCGGTGCAACAGGTTCATGGTCTGCCAGTATACGGCAGGCTTGCCCGCGCCTATTGGCTCGCCTAGTCTTAGAGGCGATTTGATGCCGCTGATGAGCACGCAGCCGTTCCTTGCGGTCGGCTGGGACGACGTCAAGGACGAAGGCCCTGCCATCCTCCTCATCGTCGCGGTGCTGATTGTCGCTTCCGCCACGTTTCGCGCCATTTTTCCGCGCGTCGCCCGCACCGCGATCCTGCGGGGTGCCTCTGCCCCCGATGAGGAGATGGACAAGCGGGCGGACACCATAATTCAGGTTGTTCAGCGCACGGCGGGCGGTGCGGCTCTACTCATCGGCGCCATCACTATCCTCCACCAAATCGGTGTCGACATAACTGCCATCGTTACCGGACTGGGGATCACCGGTCTCGCCCTCGCTCTCGGCGCCCAGACACTCGTGAAGGACGGCATTAACGGCATTTTCCTGCTTGCGGAGGACCAGTACCGCACCGGCGATGTGGTGCGTATTGCAGACGTCACCGGCACTGTCGAGAGCATCTCACTGCGGCGCACCATCGTTCGCGATGACGACGGGGTGGTCCATTCGGTTCCGAACGGAAGCATCAATGTCGTCTCCAACTACACACGCGATTTCGCACGCGTGAACGTCAAGGTGCAGGTTGCTTACGGTGAGGACCTAGCGCGCGTGAACCAGGTGGTCGAGCGGGTGGGCAAGGAGCTGGCCGCGGACTCCGGTTTTCGGGAGCTGATCATCGATCCGCCGGCGCCGGGCTACGTCGAGTCGATAGGCGACGGTGGAGTGACGGTAGTGGTCAGTGCCCGCGCGCGTCCGTCGGCGCGCTGGGAAGTGGCCGCGGAGCTGCGCCGGCGCTTGGCCGAGGCGTTCGTGCGAGAAGGGGTTCGCGTGCCGTTCGCTTCGGTGGCGCCCGATGAAGCGGTGCGTAAAGCGCCCTAGATCCAGCGGCGGTAGCGCATGTATGCCAGTACAGCCAGCGTCACGCCGATGATGGCGGCAACGACAACCCAGAACCCCCACTCCGAGGTGTAAGGCGGCCAGACATCCTTGTCGGGAAAATTCGTCCCGTAGATTCCCGCGATAAGGGCTCCGGGTAGGAAGACGGCGCCAACGGCGGTCAGCACCTTCATGATCTCATTCAGGCGATTCGACACCACCGAGAGATACATGTTGAGCGCGCTGTCCGCAAGGTCTCTCAACGCGTCCACCAGGTAGTCGATTCGTACCAGGTGGTCGTAGATATCGCGAAAATAGACGTTCGTCCCTTCGTGCACCAGCTGGGGAAACTCGCCGCGCGCAACCCGGTTCATCACGTCCCGCTGGGGCACAGCTGCGCGCCGAATTCGCAGCGCGTTCCGCTTGGCGATCAATATGCGCCGCATCAAGGCCGTATCCGGACGATGAAGGACCTCCTCCTCCAGTCCATCGATAGTATCGTCAACCGCATCGACAATCGGAAGGTACTCGTCAATGATCGCGTCGACGAGACCGTGAAGGACCCAATCGGCAGTCCCGCGAAGGTTCCGCTCGTCCCGCAGGCAGCGCTCGCGGAACTGCTCGATCGCGGCGATCGGTTCGCGATGGCATGAGACGACGTAATTAGGCCCAAGATAGAAGTCAACCTCCACCGGCTCCAACTCGACCTGCGGATTGTAGCCCGAGAGCGCCTGGATGATCAGGAACAGATAGTCTCCGTAATCATCAATCCGGGCCGGGTCGACGCGCGGGGACACGCAGTCTTCGATGGTCAGCTCGTGAAAGTTAAAAACGTCCCGGAGAATATCAGCGTCCCCATCGGTACGGACCATGAGCTCCACCCAGACGACGCCGTCGCGGTCCGCAAGGGCGTTTGTCAGTGCACCAGCGCCATCGACTCGCTCGACGGTTCCGCTGTTTGAGCGATAGAGGATTCCCACCGCTTCGTCCGTTGATGTCATTTCGCGCATTCTAGCCCCAACCGATCGCGTCCAGAAAAATTTACCTTTGCGATCGGCTTATCTCGAGAGCGAAGTAACATCGGTGCCTCAAATCGCATCTACTTTAAGTGGAGTCCTCGGATTCCGATTGAGTATACGCCAAATCGCTTTACTACTTAATTAACCTTCCCGCTGGCGATCGCGTTATATTCACCAAAGCGACAACTACGGGGCGACCTCCTTCTGGTCCTTCCGGCGAATCGGAAGGATATTCGAGAGGCAGTCTGGGGCGGGCTGCCTCTCGGCTTTTTTATTTCCGATGATGAAACCCGCGACGGCCCGCTGTCGTATCTGTGCCGGTAGCCGAAGGAGGTGGACTCATGCCTCGGATCGTTCTCGTATTCATCATGTTCCTCGCGGTTGCGTTCGGCTGTGTGGCCTTCTGGCATTCCGGCCGGGATGCTAGTGGGCAGACGACCACCACTGTCGCTGTAGGAGACAACTTCTTCTGCGACTCCTCGTTCTCCTTCGGTGTTTGCGATACGAACATCACCGCCGGCGACACGGTGATGTGGCAATGGGTCGGAAGCGCGCAACATTCCGTCACGCAATGTGACCAGACATTTACGACATGCCCTACACTGGGCGGCTTCGATTCGGGCTTCATGACGAGCGGGACGTTTTCGCAAACGTTCAATACTCCCGGAGTTTTCTATTATCGCTGCAATATCCATACGACCCAAATGCACGGCCGCATAAATGTAGTGGCCCAGCAGGCAACACCCACGGCGACCGCGGGCCCGACGACAGCAGGCGTGACGCCCACACCTGGTCAGACGGGCGCCCCCGGCCAAACTGCGGCGCCGTCACCGGTACGCTCAGCGGCGCCGGTGGCCGTGCCTCAAACGGGCGGCGCGCCGACTGATCGAGGCACGCCCTGGGCTCTTCTCGTGACTGCTTCGGGTGCGGCTTTGATTATCGGAAGCGGGGCGCTCGCCGTGCGCATACGGCGGCGCTAGAGAGCCGTTCGGGCGGCCAGAATGTCTTGAGATGCGTAGCGCGGCTGTCGCTAGCGTGACTTCTCTTGGAGAAGCTCGCGTAGCTCCCTGATGGTCTCGACGCGCCAGTTCGCCCAGACCGGCCCGGTCTGAAACTCGTCCGAGAGCTGGCGCAATTTGGCCACGTCGTCCGGCTTCGAACGGTCCAAGCCCTCGTAGCGCTTCATCACCTCACCCATCTCGGCGTTCGCCTTCGCCGGCCGCTCGATCCAGTGGGCGATATACCGGTGGTCCGAGCTATAGAAGACAAAGGTCGGGATCGACTGATTCTGACCGTTATTCAGGAACTCGGCCATGATGTCGAGGTTGTCGTCTCGGCGGAAGACCCTTAACTCCATCCCCGCTGCTTCGGCGACTCGCGCCATGACCGGCAGGCCACGGAAGACGTCCGGGCACCAGTCCTCGCCCAACGCGAGAACTTTGGCCGGCCCCCCCTCGCGCGAGGCGAGCTCTCGAAATGCGGAAACGTCATCGTCGCTGAGCGCCGTCTCGCGATAGTTGTACTCGAACTTTTGACGATTGCGCTGGATGCGGCCAAGGTACTCGTCGTAGGTCAGGCCGGAATCGAACCGGTCTTGGGTGACAACGCTCTCCTTTTGCTGAGTCATCGGGCCTCCAATCTCTGTCCGCGGCGGGCTGAGAATATCACAGGTAGGGAAGGGTGACAAACGTCACGCGCGACGGGCTTTCGCTTCTTCCCACAGCGCCAGCTTCTGGTCCGCAGGGACCTGCCGTAAATCTAGATGCCTCTCCTCTACAATCTCCTCCATGCTTCTGAACAGGCTCGTGAAATTCCGCGATGCGTATCGCAGCGCTTCCTCAGCATCCAGATCCAGCTCGCGCGCCAGATTCACCAGCGCGAATATCGCATCGCCCAATTCTTGCTGCTTCTGCTGTGGCGTCTGGGCTTCTCTCAATTCTTCGAGCTCCTCTCCAAGCGCTTGCCACACTTCGTCCAGAGACTCGAACGCAAACCCGGCGCGGACAGCGCGTCTCTGAATCGCCTGAGCCTGAACCAACGCGGGAAGTGACAGAGGAATTCCCGTCAGGGCTGACTCACCGGCGCGTTCCCGCGCTTTGAGATCGTCCCATTGCTCGATCACTGCGTCAGGTGTATCGGCAACAGCGTCCCCGAAGACGTGCGGATGGCGGCGGATCAATTTGTCGCTTATGCCATCGATGACATCTCGCATCGTGAACTCACCCGCTTCCTCAGCGAGTTGCGCCTGGATGAGCACCTCGAAAAGCAGGTCTCCCAGTTCCTCGCAAAGCTTCTCCGGGTCTGCGGACTCGAGAGCCTCGAGCGTCTCGTGTGTCTCTTCCAGGAGATAAGGAGCCAGCGATTGGTGAGTCTGGACCTTATCCCAAGGGCAGCCGTCGGGTCCTCGAAGCGTCGCGATGATGCGCCTCAACCCAGCGAAGGTGGCCGGACGGCGCCTGTCCCGCGTCATACCGAGCATGTCTTCGACATTGGTCAAGGGCCATGATAACGGTCATGCGAATCGTTGACAAAGGAATCGCTCCGTACCTACGATGAGAATCCAACACGTGCCTCGGCCGTGCCGAAAGGGAGGCAACTTGGCGGTACTTCGCGCCGTAATAACGGGGCTTTTCATCCTGGCGATCCCTGTTTCGCTCATTGCCACAAACATTCGCGTAGCCGTCTCGGAACAGCGTGTCTATGACTACTCCGTGAAGACGTACGATGCCGCCTCCCGCTCCGGCATACCTGAGTCAGAGCTAATTCAGGCCAATGGAGAGATCCATCACTACCTAACAGCCGAGGACCCGCCGCCATTGGCGATCAATGTGACCAACAGCCGGGGCGTCAGCGGATCTCTGTTTACAGCCAAAGAGACCGCTCACATGGCCGATGTTCGGGACCTGGTGCAGATGGCCTTCACAGTGCAAGTAATCAGCGCAGCCGTTGTGCTGACGCTCGCGACTCTACTGCTTGTTCTCGGGCCGCCACGTCTTCTGGCGATCGCCGGCCTCGGTGGAGCACTGCTGACCGGTGGGGTTCTGGCGCTCGCGGGTATCGCAATCGCTTCGGGGTTTGATTCCTTATGGACGGAGTTCCATGTGCTGGCCTTCAGCAACGATTTCTGGGCGCTCGACCCAAGCAGGGACCATCTAATTCAGATGTATCCGGAGGCGTTTTGGCAGGAGATTACAGCGCTCATCGTAGTCGCTACGCTGTTGGAAGCCTCGCTCATGGTTGGAGCCGCCTCGGCATATCTGATCTTAGGAGGCCGTCAACGCCGAATGCCGGTCCTGTGGCCCGGCCTTGCGCTTGCCGGTCGTGCCCGGCATTCACGCCCTAAACTCCCCTCTCCGACCCCGAAGCACTACTTTCGCTGAGGCCGCCGGCTCAGGAGCGGAAGCTAGTTCAGGCTACAGGCGCAGTTAGTACAGCCTCCGCCGCAGCCGTCGCCAATTAGATTCGGCTCGCCGGCTGAGTCTTTGCTGACGGCGGAGAAAATCGAGATCAGTCGCAGCCCCGCTGCGTGGCCCTGCGGACAGCTGGTGGGGTCATCTATCGCGGTTAGCGGAAGCAATCGCTCGAAGCGCGCCCCGCATTCCTCGCATAAGTATTCGTAGAGAGGCATCGGCTTCTTCCATCAACGATGCTAGGTGGCTACGCGGCCGCCGTCAATTGCCGTACAATTCCAAGCCATGCAGTTCCAGATTCGCGAGGCGCGGGCGGACGAAGCCGAGGCTCTCCTCGAGTTGTGGAAGCTTACCGGCTCGGGCCCGTCCATCACCGACACGCCGGAGCACCTGCGAATGCTAACGGAGCAGGCGCCGGATCTCTTTCTCGTTGCCGAGAGCGAAGCGCGATTAATCGGGTCCATCCTGGGTGGGTGGGACAACTGGCGAGGGCATATCTACAGGCTGGCCGTGCACCCTGATTTCCGCCGTCGCGGCCTGGCCCGCGCGCTGACCGATGAGATCGAAAAACGCCTGCGGGCCCGCGGCGCTCGGCGGATCTACGCCCTCGCGTCGACCAAGCAGGAGATGGGCGTCAGGTTCTGGGAGGCGTTGCCCTATGAGAAGTCCAAAGACGTGCCGTATGTGCGGACGTTCGCCGACCCTCTCTAAGGCCGAGCGAACCTACTCCAAGTAGTCCTTCAGCTTCTTCGAACGCGATGGGTGCCGTAGCTTACGCAGCGCCTTGGCTTCGATCTGGCGGATACGCTCGCGCGTTACATCGAACTCGCGGCCGACCTCCTCCAGCGTGCGGCTACGGCCATCTTCCAGACCGAAACGCAGGATCAGCACCTTCTGCTCGCGAGGTGTCAGCGACGCGACGACTTCCTGCACCTGTTCCTTCAAAAGCTGGTGCGATGCCGCCTCCGCGGGCGCCATCGTGCCCTGGTCCTCGATGAAGTCGCCGAGATGCGAGTCCTCTTCTTCGCCGATCGGCGTCTCGAGCGAGACGGGCTCCTGCGACACCTTAATGATCTCCCGTACCTTGTCCGGCTGAATCTCCATGCCCCGGCCGATCTCGTCGCTCGAGGGCTCCCGGCCGTACTCTTGCACGAGCCGCCGGCTTATGCGAACGAGCTTGTTGATCGTCTCGACCATATGCACCGGTATCCGGATCGTACGAGCCTGGTCGGCAATTGCACGCGTAATCGCTTGGCGAATCCACCACGTTGCGTACGTGCTGAACTTGAAGCCCTTGCGGTAATCGAACTTTTCGACGGCGCGAATAAGGCCGATGTTTCCCTCCTGGATCAGATCCAGGAGCGACATCCCGCGCCCGATGTATTTCTTGGCAACGCTGACGACGAGCCGCAGGTTGGCTTCGGTGAGACGCTTCTCCGCGCGAAAGCCCTCGTCCTTCAGGCGCTGGAAGTGTGCCCGCGCTTTCTCCTCGTACGGAAGCAACTTGTCCGCCAACCCTTCGGGCGGCGCGGGCAAGCGCCCGTCTCCGCCCATCGTCTGCGTGGCCCACGAGACCATTTCCGGCGTGAGAATGTGTGTCACTATGGAGATCCGCACCTGCAGGCGTTCCGCTTCCGGCTCCTCAATCTTGAGGGTGGCCGCCAGCTTCTCCGCCATCTCGACGTTCACTTCGCCGTCTACCGTCTTGCGGAACTCCTCATTGGCGATTAGCTCGGCCGGCTTGAGCTTGCCCACGCCGAGCTCCTTCGTTACGGTGGTGATCGCCCTCTGTAGCTCGTGCAGCTCCTGCACCAAACCCACAAGAACGTCTACCGCGCGAGCATTCCGGCCGAACTGCTCGAAATGCGCCTGCTCAATGCGGTGGATGTAGTCGCTTTCCTCCATTGAGCGGGCGAGCTTCTTTTCGTCATCGGCGGTGAGCAGGCTAACCTTTCCGATCTCGCGCAGATACATCCGGACCGGGTCATCGATGCCTTCTTCAAGCTCGATATCCCCGACCTCCGGCTCAACCTCGTCCAGTTTGTCTGGTGCCTCTCCCCACTCCTCCATCTCAATGGGCGAGCGGGTACTGACCCGCGTGACCGGGCTCGCATCTTCGTCCTCGGCGATTGCCGGCTGTCCTTCTAGTGAGGCCTCGCCGGGCTCGTCGGTCGTGTCTTCGATCTCGGAGTCATCGACGATGTCTTCGAGCAGATCGTCCGCGAGTTGACTCCGCCGCTGCCTGCGCTCTAGAAGGCTCGGATCTTCGCCGTAGTGATTAACCATGGTTTCCCGTTTGAACGGCCTCAGAGCCGTCATGTACTTCTCTCCTATGCAATTTCAATCCTGTTCTCATATCTTGCGCCTGGAGGCTCAGGACCTCCAATAGCTCTTTGTCACCTTCTATTTCCTCGCCCGATGCCGCCTCAGCCAGCACCGAAGCGCCCACCTCCGCTTCGCGCTCCGCCAAAAGAGCACCGGTAGCCTCTTTCTCCGCTTCCAGTCCTCGCCGGACGAGACGCTGAACGCAGTCGGCAAACGCCTGGCGCGCTTGTTTGATATCGAAGTCTGGCATCTTCCGCAAGGTTAGGCGCTCAAGGTGCGGCCACAGTTCCACCGGAACAGCGTTCTTTACGCCTTCTATTTGCCACTCGCCGTCTGCCTCTGCGCCTATACCCTTCCAGGCCCCTAGTAGCGCCCGGTTCTCGCTGTTCCAGAGAAGTTCCTCGGGCGTCCCGAGTGCGTCCTCGCGGAGGGCAGGATACTGTAATAACAAGGCGAGCAGAAACTCTTCTCGGTTGTCGCCCTTCGCTGCGGCGGGTTCAGGTTGAGGCGCTGTTAGTTTCGAAGCGCCGGGCCGAGCCGTCGCGGTGGACAACATCGCACTGAGTTCGCGCTCCCCCGTGGCTGTCAACCTGCCCAGCCGTTGGAGGTACTGTGCCCGAACAACAGGATCGGTAACCACAGCGAGTATCGGAAGGAACTCGTGTGCCAGCCGCGAACGTCCAGCAGGAGTGGACAGATCGTGCGCGGCCGCGAGCGCATCCAGCCGGAAATCGAGCACTGGCACCGCACCGTCGATCAGACTTCGCCAGTCCTCCGGCGCCGCTCGGATTACGTCGTCTGGGTCGCGTCCATCGGGCAGCACAGCCACCTTTAGCTCCACGTCCACGGTCTGCTGGTAGCCGGCCAGGCCACGCCAGGTGACCACCGGCGCTGTCAACCGACTGTCGATGAGCGCCCCCCGGACAACGTCGTGACCCCGGATGGCCGCGTCTCTCCCCGCTGCATCCGCGTCTAGCGCGAGCACGATCTCACTTGCTATCCGTCGGAGCAGTCTGACTTGCCGCTCGGTCAGCGCCGTTCCCATTGAGGCGACGACGTTGTCGAAAGCATGCTGGTGTGCTGCGATAACGTCCATGTAACCCTCAACGACTACGGCTCGTCCCTCTCGCCGGATCCCGCCGGCCGCGCGGTGAAGGGCATACAGCAGGCCGCTCTTGTCAAACACTGGAGACTGCGCCGTGTTGATGTACTTAGCTCCTCCAGCGTCACGCTCGTCGAGTGTACGGGCGCCGAATCCAGCAGTACGTCCCTTAACATCGCGGATGGGAAACATAAGGCGTCCTCGGAACCGGTCGTGAAAGCCCGAGTCACTTTGCACCGCAAGGCCGGCGCGCAGCAGCTCCTGATCTTCAAACCCGATGCGACGAAGATGATTACGCAGAGCGTCCCACGCGCCCGGGCTGAATCCTAAGTCGAACTCGCGGGCGGTGGCGGTGTCAATGCCGCGCTGCTTCAGATATTCCCGAGCCGGTGCGGCCGCCTTGTCATCGACCAGAAGCTTGCCATACCAATCGGCTGCCGCCTCATTCGCGGTGAACAGCCGCTCTCGTCGCCGTTGCTCCTGACTGGACTCCCGGCGTCCGTGCAACTTGATGCCGGCCCGCTCAGCTAGCATCCTCAACGCTTCCGAAAACTCTATTGCCTCCTTCTTCATGACGAATGTAATCAGGTCGCCGCCTGTCCCGCAGGCACCGAAGCAGTGCCAGCTCTGCCTTTCCGGCGTTACTATGAACGAGGGAGTCCGCTCGTTATGGAACGGACAAGGCGCCTTGAAGGAACGGCCGGACTTTTGCAACGCTACGTACTGGCCAATGACATCAACAATGTCGAGCCGGGCCTTGACTTCCTCAACCTCGTTCATATAGCTATAGCCCTCGGGCTGATACGAACACAGCCTCAGGGTGGTTTTTGGGCATGTGGACAGGTGTGGGACGGTCAGCAGAGGGGATGATGGATCTCTGGTACACCCACATTATACAACACTGCGGCTCACAAGAAAGTTTCGGCTTTGGCCGAGTGAATCTTAGAAAACGTTTGCTGCCCGGGGGGGTGCGGTCGGAGACATCCCGTCGGTGCAAGCGGCGTCGCCACTAATGTAGCGGGGCGCCCAACCGTTCGGCGGTGGCTAGCGCAAACTGATCGGTCATCCCGCAAACGAAGTCCGCGACGCGCCGCCATAGCGGGTCTGAAGCGACGCCGAAATCTGTGTGCATACCCTCCGGGTGCTGTATGAAATGGTTGTAGAGCACAGAAATTACCCGTTTGGCCTGCTCTGATTCCTCCCTGCGGCCCTCCCAGAGGTAGACGCGCTGGAACATGAACTCGCGAAGCGTGTTTGCAGCCGAAGCAACCTTGTCGCTCATCCCGATCCGGATTTCCGAACGCGGAATGCCCGTCTCACCCGTCGCCGCCCAAGAGTTCTCGATGATATCGCAGACCAACGCGTTGATCCGCTCCGAGTGCCGCCTGCCCAGAAGATTCGAGACTTCCTCCGGTAGCTCTTCCTCCGCGATTACGTCCGCTCGGAGCGCATCAGCGATGTCATGGTTGATGTACGCGACGGCATCGGATACCTTCACGATTTGACCTTCAAGGGAAGCAGGCGTGCCGAAACCTTCGGCGAAGATGTCTTCTCGCACTTTCGAACTATTCACGATGCCGTCCCTGGTCTCCCAGGTCAGGTTCAGGCGCTCCAGCTCGTCCACGACCCTCAAGCTCTGTTCTGCGTGACGGAAGCCTTCCGGAAGCAAGTCGGCAAGCGCCTGCTCGCCCGCGTGCCCGAACGGGGGATGACCGATGTCATGTGCCAACGCGATCGCTTCGGCGAGGTCTTGGTTCAGATTCAGGCCGCGTGCGATCGTCCGCGCGATCTGCGAGACCTCCAGTGTATGAGTCAACCTGGTCACGAAGTGATCGCCCACTGGCGCAATGAACACTTGTGTCTTGTGCTTTAGACGCCTGAATGCCTTGCAGTGAAGGATCCGGTCGCGGTCCCGCTGGAACTCTGTGCGGACCGGCGAGGGTTCCTCGGGGATCCTGCGGCCACGCGTCTGGTCGCTGCGCACAGCATAAGGCGAAAGCGCCTGCTCTCCCTCTTCGAGACGCCGGCGGACAATCGATAAGTCCATCGACAACGATTCTAATGCCTGTAGCGCCGTCTACTCGACGGTAACCGTCTTAGCAAGATTGCGCGGCTGGTCCACGTCGCATCCGCGACGAACAGCTATGTGATAAGCGAGCAGTTGAAGCGGTATCGATGTGAGGACCGGTGCAAGCAGATCGGTAATCTTGGGCACGTACACCACATGGTCTGATTTGTTCGCAACTTCCTCGTCACCTTCTGTCGCGACGGAAATCACGATTCCCTCGCGTGCTCTGACTTGCTCGATGTTGCTCATCATCTTTTCGTGGATACCGTCCTGCTGCACCAGCGCGACGACAGGCATCTCGCGGTCAATTAGGGCGATAGGCCCGTGTTTCATCTCGCCAGCGGGATACCCCTCAGCGTGGATGTAGCTGACCTCTTTCAACTTGAGCGCCCCCTCCATAGCGACGGGATACTGCAGCCCGCGACCGAGGAAAAGGAAATCTTCGTAGCGATAGAACTCTTGTGCCAGGCGCTCGTAATCCCCGCCGCGATGCACCACCTCCCCGGCCAAATATGGCAGCCGCGCGAGGGGCGCAAGGAGCCCGCCCATCCGTTCCCGATCAATCACCCCGCGCTCCTGGCCCATATAACACGCGAGCAGATAGAGCGCGCCGATTGCCGCGACGTATGTCTTTGTGCTCGCCACGCCGATCTCCGGCCCGCATCGCGTGTAGATAACGCCGTCCGCGACTCTAGTAGCCTGGCTGCCAACAACATTGCAGACCGTGACCTGCGGGCAATCTTTTTCCTTGGCCATCTCCATGGCGGCCAGCGTATCCACCGTCTCACCCGATTGCGTGAGCGAAACGAAGAGAGTTTCAGGACCGATGATCGCTTCGCGGTAGCGCATCTCAGAGGCGTTCTCGACCTCAGCCGGTATGCCGGCAACCCGCTCGATGTAGTGTCGGCCGATCATCGCCGCGTGAAGGCTGGTGCCCATGCCCACTAATACAACACGCTTGACGTTCTTGAGCTGCGAGCGGCTAAGTTTCAAGTCTTCCAGCTCTACGCGCGATTCCGAGAAGAGCGCGCGCGCACGAAGCGTGTTCAGGATAGACTCGGGCTGCTCCGCGATCTCCTTCTGCATGAAGTGCTTGAAGCTACCCTTCGCGGCGGAGACAGGATCATATGCGATCTGCTGTGGGCTTCTCTCGACCGCCCGGCCCCGGTTCCTGTACACGGCGCGCCCTGCCGTCACACGAACCACATCGCCGTTATCGAGGAAGACGACCCGTCGGGTATGCGGTAGGAGGGCCGGCAGGTCGCTCGCAAGGTAGCTCTCTTCGTGTCCGTAGCCGACGACGACTCCTCCCGCGTTGCCTGCGCGCGCGGCGACTATGGTTCCCGGCTCTCTTCTCGCCATCACCAGTATGGCGTGGGCACCGGCCAGTATTTCAACCGTCTTTTCCAGGGCACCATGCAGGTCCTTCCCCTCTCGTAGACGATCCTCGACCAGATGGGCAATGACTTCGGTATCAGTTTCGGAGGCGAATTTATGGCCCGCGGCAAGAAGCTGCTGTTTTAGTTCTTGATAGTTCTCGACGATCCCGTTGTGAATCACAACAACATCGCCCGTGCAGTCTGTGTGGGGATGGGCGTTAATGTCGCTCGGCTTTCCGTGCGTTGCCCAGCGCGTGTGCCCTATCCCCTGGTGGCCGGACGGCGTTCCCTCCGAGAGCCGCGAAGTAAGGCCGTCAAGCTTGCCGACTCGTTTGTGGATCGAGATTCCGCCGTTCTCCTCGAGCACGGCGATGCCTACGCTGTCGTAACCGCGATACTCCAGGCGAGCCAGACCGTCCAGAAGGATCGGCGCAGCTTCTCGCTCGCCGACGTAGCCAATGATTCCGCACATAAGGGCGCCTCGCAATCTGTGGCTGTGGTCGCTATTAGGAACGCCTGCGCGTCGTTAGAGTTGCGTCTGACCGGCGCCGGCGGCCCGAAGCTCTGGTGGCATGGGGAAGTAGACATCCTCGGGAGTGCCCTCTGCGTCCTCTTCGACGTTCGCCCCGAACTTGTCCCGAAGATAGTTCACTACCCCGGTGACGAGCACTTCGGGAACGGAGGCGCCGGCAGCTAGGCCGACAGTCCGCTTGTTTGAGAACCAGTCGGGCCGGAGTTCATCGGCCGAGGACACCCGATGGGCCGGGACACCGACGGATCGAGCCACTTCGACAAGGCGGTTCGAATTAGAAGAGTTCGCGGCGCCAATCACGATTACCACATCGACGATCTCGGCGAGCCGTTTGACCGTCAGCTGGCGGTTCTGTGTTGCGTAACATATGTCGTCTGTAGGCGGACTCTGCAGTGAAGGAAAGCGCCGTCGCAGTACCTGAACGATCTTCGTGGTGTCGTCCAGCGAAAGTGTCGTCTGCGTGACATAAGCGACCTTGCTGGCGTCGCTCACCTTGGCCCGCTGCGCGTCCTCGATGTCCTCAACGAGCTGAATTCCGCCGGACAACTGCCCCAAGGTCCCCTCGACCTCAGGGTGGCCGGCGTGACCGATGAGCAGTATCTCGTAGCCCAGGCGATGCAGCCGCAAGACCTGACGGTGCACCTTCGTCACCAGCGGGCAGGTGGCGTCTACCGCACGCAGCGAGCGATTCTTCGCCTTGGCCTTGACCGCCTTTGAGACTCCATGAGCGGAGAAGACGACCGGCGCGCTCTCCGGTATCTCATCCACGTCGTCAACGAAAATGGCCCCCTTTGCGCGCAAGTCGTCGACGACGTGCTGGTTGTGAACTATCTCGTGCCGCACGAACACCGGCGAGCCGAATACTTGGATCGATTTGTCCACCACCTCGATCGCGCGCTCTACCCCCGCACAGAATCCGCGTGGCTGAGCCAGGATCACTCGCATCTCAGCTATGTCCTTACCTGGGCAGCCGCAGATGGCGCACCGGTGTCTGCGTACTCGCCACGGTACTCGGGCGGCAATAGTTCGGCGATCCGGCGCATGATCTCGTCAGTCCCGGCAGCTACGGCTTCCCGGGTGATTCGGCTGGGATTTGGCAAGCGGTACGGTTCGCCGAACCTCGCATGCGCCTTTGTCCGCCGAAATAGGTCTCTGGGCAGCCTCACGTGCTCTGTCCCCCAGATCGCCACCGGAAGCACGAGGGCACCTGTACGGAGTGCAATCAGCGCCGTACCGGGCTCGGCGCGCCCAAGCCTTCCTCCGCTGCGCGTTCCCTCAGGAAACATGCCCAGCACATGACCCCGGCGCAGGGCATCCTGTGATCGGCGGATTGCGCGAAGGTCACCCTCGAAGCGGCGCACGGGAATGAAGCCGCCCATGTTGTACAACTTTCCGAGTAATGGCAGGTCGAAGAGTTCTTGCTTGGCCATCCAGACGATGCGTCGTGGGAATATGCCAATAAGAAGAGGCGGGTCGCCGACGCTGAAGTGGTTGCACGTGAAGATGAGGGCGCCCTTGTGGGGGATGTTCTCCTTGCCGACAACGTCCTGGCTAGTCACTACCCAGAGTGCTGCCCTGATCCACGTCCAGACGTTTAGCCAGTAAAACGCAGTTTGAAGGCGTTCCTTCACGACGCACCATCCACGAGTTGAAGAGCGCGCCTCAGGACTTCCTGCTGCGAGAGACCGTCTGTCTCGATGATGATTGCGTCATCGGCAGGCCTCAGCGGCGACACTGTCCGCTCGCTATCGATCTGGTCACGTCTTCGTAAGTCCTCGAGAACGATTTGTTCGGTGACTGCGCGTCCTTGATGGGAAAACTCCGCATGACGCCGACGCGCGCGCTCGCCGATTGACGCGTCCAAGTACATCTTCAAATCAGCGTCGGGTAAGACCACAGTGCCGATATCACGCCCGGCCATAACCATCGGCTGCTGGCCCGCGATTTCGCGCTGCTGCCGGACGAGAGCTTCCCGCACGCCTTGCACGCGCGATACCAGGGAAACTGCGTCTTCGACATCCGGGCGCCGCAACTGCGAGGTCACATCTTTCCCGTCGATGGTAATGGAACACGTCTCGGCCGAGTGTGGCGCTGCTGGCCCGACTCCGATCCGAATTGAGTCAGCCAGTCTCGTCAACCCTCGTGCGTCGTTTGTATCCACCCCTCGCTCGCGCGCCGCGAGGGTTACTGCCCGGTACATCAAGCCAGTGTCTAAGAACGGGTAACCGAGCTTCTCTGCAAGCCTTCGGCCGATCGTGCTTTTCCCTGACGCAGCCGAGCCATCAACGGCGATCACGTGGGGAGCTGGCCTTCTTGACTCGGCCGAAGAATCCAAAGCCTCGAGGCCGGCAACGCTATCTCCCATCAACTCGATTATACGAAACGTTCGCCTCCTGCACGAAATTCCCGAAATTCACGGCTTTGGCGCTTCTCAAACTCCCCGGCGGCTCATAGAATAGCGCTATCACACAGCCCCCTTGAGCGCACTTCGTTGATACGCCTCGCAGCAGTCATTTGCGCGTTGGTCGCCGCCCTTATGCTGCCCGTCACCATTACGCGGGCGCGTCCGAATTATTTGCCAACGGCGGCTTTGAGGAAGGCACCGCCGGTTGGTCAACGAATGCCGGTCAGCTCGACTCCGTAACTTCGCCGTTGCACGGGGGCTCGCAGGCCGGGAGATTCTCGGGAAGCGGGCAGCCTAGTACTCAGTTCGCATACCAGCTCACCAATGTCCAGCCGGCTTCGACCTACGAATTGAGTGGTTGGGTCGCCGCTCCTCCCTCAGGCGTCAACCGGGTGTTCCTTCGTGTCTCGTGGTTTGACGTGAGCGGTTCTATCGTCCTGAGCTCTGACTCTCCGTGGCTGGCGCAACCCGATGGGGCTTTCCATCCTCTCGCAACGGGAGCGATGGTCTCCCCGATAGCCGCCCGGCAGGCCCGAGCCAGCATCCTGATACAGGCAGACTCCGCATTTACGGTGCATCTCGACGATTTCGCGTTTTCGGGTCCTACTTTCGTACCTCCGCCGCCAACACCGCCGCCCGCGCCCACAACGCCGCCGCAAATCACTCCGATGCCGACACCGCTACCGCCTGGCACAACACCTGGACCACTGCCCACGCCGACGCGGACACCGGGCCGCGTCCCTACGCCAAAGGCCACTAGCCCGGGCGCTGGAAGCACCGAGCCCGACTCTTTTCCGCAGCTAATCAACGGTGGCTTTGAGGAACTGCGCATCGACGGAACACCGTTTGCCTGGCACAAGCAAGGTGGCGAGATGAGCGCCTCTACCGAACAGCGGACCGAAGGCGCGCGTGGCCTCGCCCTGGTCTCCGAAACAGCATCGACGAAATGGGCCTATGAGACTGTCTCCGCACAACCGGGTGGGTACTACGAGGGATCGGTCCAAGCGTTAGCGGGCCCAGGAGCCGAGTCGGCGTTTCTACGACTTTCCTGGTACGCGAGCGCCGACGGTGGCGGGCAGGCTATCGCCTCGATCGATTCGCTGGACTCGGTTCAGTCGACAGCCCAGGCATTCCGCAGATTGACCACCGGGCCTGTCCAAGCGCCTGCCGGCGCCAACAGCGTCAAGCTGCGGCTTATGCTTCGTGCGGCATCGGCGGAGCCAGCGGCAGCTTATTTTGACAACGCTCAGTTCGGGCCAACGCAACCGGGGCCCGGAGAGAGCGTGCGTCTTGCCGGCAGTTCGCTCATCTCAGGGGGCGAGGATGCTTCACTGGCCGAAGTTGCCGCACCAGATGGGCTTGTGCCCGGCGCCGCTACCCCGAGCACCATCGCCAACGTTAAGCCTTCGCGGCCCGGCGCGGATGCGCCGACCGCGTCAGGCGGGCAAGGACAAGATAATTGGGCCATTCTTCTCGCAATTGGTGTCTCACTCGCGGCGATAGCCCTAGTAGGCGGGCATGAGTTTTGGCAGCGTAAATACGCCCGCAAGGGCCGCGTCCGGGATCTATAGCATCAGTCCAAATACCACCCGCTTGGCATGACGGCGGTCGCACTTGTACTCGTGCTTGCGTCGGCGGTCTGCCATGCGAGCTGGAATTTCCTCCTCAAGCGCAGCGAGCATAAGCTGGCATTCCTCGGGTCCGCGGGCATTATCGGCGCCCTGACATTACTGGCACCCGCAATTGTTGTCGCCGCCGTGGATGGAATCGGAGCCACAGCAATCGCGTTCGGACTAGTGACGGCCAGCCTTCATGGAGTGTACGGGCTCTCGCTCGCGCGCGGATACCGCCTGGGCGACCTCTCGTCAGTCTATCCGGTGTCGCGTGGCGTTGGCCTCACGCTGATACCCATCGGCGCGGCCGTTTTCCTCGACGAGCATATTTCGACAGTAGCGGTCGTCGGGATCGTGATGATCGCCACCGGCGTTTATGCGCTACATATCCAGCCACACGCCATACGCGACATCGCCGCGCCGCTGCGCGTGCTCACCCAGCCGGCGGGGCGAACTGCGCTGGTCACCGGTGTCCTTATCGCCAGCTATTCGTTGTGGGACAAGAACGCTCTCGTTGAACTATCGCCGGTAGTCCTGAACCAGTTCGCGATGACCGGTCACGCGCTAATTACCACAACGGCCGCGGCGAGGATTAATCCGGGCGGTGTCCGCTGGGAATGGCGCTCACATGGCTGGAGCATCGTCGCGGCCGGTGTACTTATTCAGCTCGCGTACCTACTGGTCCTACTCGCTCTACAGACGAGCCGTGTAGGTTACATTGCACCTTCTAGAGAGGTTGGCATCGTTTTCGGCGCGGCTCTGGGAGTGCTGCTACTCGGCGAGGGCTTCGGTCTATGGCGTGTCTGGGCATCGCTCGCTATCGTCGCGGGCGTTATCGTACTTGCCGTTGCGCCGTAGACAGAGGCCGCGGCCGGGAGTGACGCTTACAACGTTAGCGGCTCCCAGACGCCCCGCCGAATTCTGTGAACGCCACCTGCGATCGGCTTCGACCCACATGTTTGGTCAGGGGGTGTGCTTTGCAATCCCTTGCGGGGGCAGTCTCTACGTATCCAGCCGCTCTTTGATCTTCTTCAAATCGCCCGCGAGGCCGCGCGGCAGAATGAGCGGCAGTAGCGGCGTAAGCAGCTTGAACACGACGGATGTGCGCAGCGGCTCAACGCTCTTCGTCACTTCGCTGCCGCCGTCTCTGGCCGCGATGTCGAACTGATGCCTGAAGTGGCCGGTATCGTCGTCCGACTCGAACCCGATCCGTTCGTTGGGAACCAGCGCGGTTACCGTGACCACGGCGTGGTGCGTTCCCATGAGCTTGCCGACGGTGTTGAAGGTGGAGCCGACGGCGACGGGCCCTTCCGAAGCCTTCTCCACAGTGAGGCCGTGCGAGGACCATTCTGCGTGCTTCGTAATGTCGGTCAGGTATCCGTACACTGTGGAGGGTGCGGCGTTAAAGGTTGTGCTTTGTTGAAACCGCGCCATGATCTGCCTCCTTTCGTGCGTTGGTGACCGAGATTGTAGCACCGTAATGAGGGGCCCGCCTCGGGTATCCGCGAGCCAATTGTTAGGCAATCGCGAGCCAAGGCTACGCGTTCTCACTATGAACGTGGTCGTAACCTAGACAAGGGGAGGACGTTCCAACTTTGGAGCGAGGTGATGACCATGATGGAACGAATGGCGCTTGGGCGCCTGCGAAGATTACATACATCGATGAGCGGCGCAGTTGGGGCGAAGCCGCTAATTGGCCTAGGATGCCTGGGGCTCATAGCCGCTGCCTCCCTCGGGTTCTTCCTGCTCAAAGGTGGGTCAGATGAGGAGGCGCCGGTCGTGCAGGCGACGCCTTCCGCGACTTTCGCGCCAACTGCTCCGCCAGCCGTCGAGCAGCTGGGAGAGTCCTACCGCATGATCATCGATAAGATCGGCCTGGATGCGCCGGTCGTCAGATACGGGCTCGACGAAAACAGGATCCCAATCGTCCCGACCGGTGCCGACGCGGCGCAGGTCGTGGCCTGGTACGACTTCTCGGTGAAGCCGGGGGGCGGCGGCAACGCGGTATTTGCCGGCCACGTGACCTGGAACGGACAGGCCGTCTTCTATAACCTAACCTCACTGCAGGCAGGCGACATTATCAAGTTCCGCGACAACGATGGGCGCGAGATAGCGTACAGGGTGGCCTCGAACGCCTTGATGGACCCCAACGACCCGAACGCATTGCAGATGATGTATCCGACACCAAATCAGGATGTCGTGACAATCGTCACCTGCGGCGGTTCGTTTTACCAGACCGGGGACCCCGTGTTCGGGGGCGACTACACGAACCGCATCGTCGTGCGCGCCGAGCTTGTGAGCTAGTCGCTACCTCGCGCGCTGACGAGTGGCGCGCTAGGCTTTGGTCGTCCCTCGACTGTCGAGGGTGCGTTTTTGGTCGCGTTCCGAGAAACGTTGTATTTAAGCGCTGCTTCCGTATTGGCGACGGCGCAATTTGTTTGGTCGATATTTGCTTGGTTGTTCCGGCTTCCAGCGCGCAGTTCAATCAAATATCTGACTGGCACCGAGTACTGAGCGAGTTGTGGGATCTTCACTGGATAGCCTCTCCGGGTTCAGGTTAGCGGGTCGAGGCGATAACTCAAAGGGAAAAGTGGCACTATTGTGGTCTTCGCCGACGCGGCGCGATCAAGCAAGGCGAAACTAGACAAACTTGCGACGCGGGCATAGAGTGTGGGCGCGCCATCCAGCAACGTTGCCGGGCAGCGCGAGGAGACCTTCCGGACAAGGCAGCGCCGCTGGAGACGAGAAGGGAGCCGCTAAATGGGCTTTTTGGACAGACTGTTCGGCCGAAAGGGCGGTACGGAAACAGCGCCGGCGAAAGAGGAGGAATGGATCGCAGATGTCCCGTGCCCGCACGGGTCGCTTGTGGCCCACTGGGACGACCCGGGAGCGATGGGCAAGAGCGACGCAGTCTCGTACTATATCTGCGAGTCGTGTGGCGAGCGATTTAGCCGCGACCAGGGCCAGCGGCTGATGGTGCAGGCGGCCGAGCGGGTCCGCGTCGCGGAAGAGGAGCGCGCGCAGCCGTCCGAGGACTGATCGCGCAGCCCAATTTCCTTCCCGCTAGATAACGGCCTCCGTTGGTGGCCGGCAGATGATCTACGAATGCGATGCGCGGGCGGCCCGGTGAAGGGCACCGCCCGTCTCGTGTTTGCCGTTACGCCGCAGCGCCCGCTCCGCCTGGCTCGCTGCGCATGATCATCACGATACCGAAGGCCAGCATCCAGAGCACGAAGAGCACGGCTGGTATGAAGATGAATGCGAACACCATCGCGAGAGCAGCTATGAAGCCCGTGTATCCCAGCCAGACGGGCAGTGTCCCCGTGCGGAGGATAAGGAAGCTGATCACTGATGACATTAGAGCTGCGGAAAGTCCCCCGCAGAGGAGGAGGAAGCCGAACCCTGCCTGTGGAAGGAACCTGGCAATCTCCGGGGATGGTTCCGGCGTCGAACCGAACTTGATCGCCCCGGCGACGCTCGCGAGGAGGACAGTGCCGCCCATGACCATCGCAACGAAGACGATGCCGGTGACAAGGACAACCAGGGACCACACTCCGTCTTCGCCCTCAGCATTTCGAAGCCGGCGATAGATCGCGGCTAGAAAGATTAGAAAGACCAGCACCGCAACGATCACGAAGTAAGCGCCGATGATGTTGCGGACGAGGTTGCCGCTGTCGTTGACGTACTTCGTGTAGTCGGCGTCCGGCGCGTCGCTGTCCGGACTATCGGTCAGCAGCACCATGCCGATAGCGAACAGGACCGCGAAAAGCGCGGCACAGATGCCGCCCACCCGCGTAGTTAGACCACCCATTGAATAATCCTCCTTGGCCGCAATTCGCGCGTCACATTTGTAAACGCGGACGGCGCGCATTGGTGAATCGACGGATTACGCAGATGCCCCGAAAGAACGGGCGAAGGGATCGGCCAGCGAGCGATCCGGTTCCGTATGTGCAGGCTGTGAGCGAGTACAGTGTAATTCCCGCTGGAAGGCGCTACATTTGGCGTGATGGCCAATAGAGGGCGCCCGCGACACCCGGACATCCTCACTCCGCGCGAATGGGAGGTACTGGAGCTGCTGCGCTCCGGCGCAAGCAACGCTCAGATCGCCGAGCGTCTCGGTGTCACCGAGCGGACCGCGAAGTTCCACGTCTCGGAGATCCTCTCGAAGCTCGGCGTGGCGAGCCGCGAAGAAGCGGCTTCGCTCCCGATCCCGGAGCCCCGACGCTGGTGGAACCGGAAGCTGCTGTGGATTGGGGGCGCGGCGGCAGCCGCGACGGCGACTGCCGTGATCTTTCTAGTTGCCTCGTCGGCGATCACGACGAGTAAGGAATCGACTCAATTCCTCGGGACAATGGAACCACTCGGGCCTGACCAGGTTGGCAACTACGATGACCCTCATGACTTTAAGGCGTTTGCTAAAGAGCTTGGACGCGCAACCGAACAGGGCAACGTCCAGTGGTTCATGGACAACACGACTTTCGAGGACTACAAATGTTATCCGGACGATCCGCACGTACCTCCGCCCCGCCCGCCCGACTCGTGCCCGGACGAAAATCCCAACGATGTTGTCGTCCCTGCTATACGAATCGTTGCCATCGACTGGGAGGGCGACGACGTGGACGCGGAGGAGTACGGATTTGGAGCGAGAATGGGGGTTGTGGCTGACCACAAACAGTATTCGGATTTCATACGAAGGTCACTAACCGAATACAAGACTGACTACGCGGATCGCTATGGCGGAGGCAAGACACAGCTCCATGCTTACGGCCGTCACGGCCCGGAATACGCGAGCGGTGGAGACGGGATGACCGCCATCGTCGGCGGAATAAATGAACTATCGGCGAGGGGTAACGAGGTAGACAACGCCCGTCGCGTGGTTCTGGATTTCGACGCAGTCTATGAAGGCGGGCGCTGGACAATAGGTACGGTCTGGTATGAATCCGACCAACGTTTCGTTGTTGTCGATCTCGACGCGGG
>Ga0209803_1000345_pt1 | contig 30526 bp, 29 predicted proteins | sample GraSoiAngelo_138_FD_185895 | JGI IMG/M metagenome (GOLD analysis project Ga0209803, IMG submission 185895) | Grasslands soil microbial communities from the Angelo Coastal Reserve, California, USA - 14_0929_09_40cm (SPAdes) (version 2) | ecosystem: Environmental > Terrestrial > Soil > Grasslands ...
CGGCCGTGAGATCCGACTGCGCCGGGTGACTGAGCCCACAGCTGAGCAGAAATCTCTTCTCGACCTGCTGGGCAGCAGCCTTCCCGACCGCCTCAGTTTCAACCGCCAATGTAGTGTAGACTCGGCGGTTGCGTGAACTGATTCTGAAGGAGTTGCTCCGCTTTTAGCTCTCCTCGTGACGAACTTAGGTTAACTTGGAACTGATCCGATTCGCAGCGTAGCCAGCGTGCAGGGTCAATAGCTTGGCGGTTGCTTCCGGGTGGCCAGGAGTGCATGACGAGATGCGCGTTACTAATCCGACGGACAATCGAGGGTTCGAGAAGATAAGACCGAGAAAAGCGTATCCGCCCCGATCTCCTCCTGGGTGTTTCTACTGCGCCGCGCATGGTCGAAATCAGCAAGCTTCCACACTACGTCACCCATTGCGGTAGCCCCGTTCCTGTAGCACCCAGCTGTTGCCATCCGGATCAGAGAAGTTGGCGAAGCTGGCATAGTCTCCGCGCGCGGGGTCGAGCCCGGGTGCGAAACCTCCGTCCCAGGCTCCAATGGGCGTCTTGTGCCGGATCTCACCGACCTCGACCCCACGTTCGAGCAGGCGCCTCCGCGCGACCCCAAGGTCCGCGACGACGAGATAGACGTTGCGGAGTGAGCCGACGGGCGCGTCGGTGAGTCCGTTACCGATCTGGATCGAGCAGCTGGAGCCCGGCGGAGTGAGCTGCACGACGCGGAACGCGTCGTTCGGCGAATAGTCGACGTCGAGCGTGAAGCCGACCTGATCGATATAGAACCGCAGCGCTCGCTCGACATCGCTCACCGGCAGCGTGATCACTTCGACTGAAAACGTTGGCGTTTTCACCGTTACGTCTCCTCTGCGCATGCCACCCTGAAGGTCGGCTATGCTGGTTGTGTTTGTAGGCGCCACGCCTCGGCTTCGGTCTGATTGCGGCGCTCTGACCCTACACTTGCGGCCAGAAGTCCCCGGCAGTCGGCCGTGACGGTCCTTGAGCCAAAGATCGAATCCCGATCAGTGTTCACAAATCAATGGCGACGTCGCAAATGGGTTGTGAGCAGCAAACGAGAACGTTGCCATCGGCCGGCTTGTCGAGTGGCTCCGGTCCGTAGACGACCGCCCCCGAAACCAAACCGCTTTCACAGTTGTGACAAACACCGGTCCGGCACGACCAACGGACCGGGACGTCGCACGCCTCGGCCAGTTCCAGGATGCTCTCGTACTGCGACGCGTTCCAGTGTGCTGCGATGCCACTGCGCGCGAACGATACCAGCGGACCGGTGTTGACATCGTTCCTGGGAAGATGCGGAGCTAGCGTCACTGCGCCGACGATACCAGGGGTCATGGATTCACCGCCGTTGAAAATCTCTATGTGAATCCGCTCCGGCGCCACACCCAACGCCGCAAGCGCCGCCTTCATGTCCGCCATGAAGCGAGATGGCCCGCAAAGGTAGACATCGGCATCTCGTGGCGAGCTGACTTCCTCGAAAACCGAGCGCGAGAGGTGACCGGTCGCATCGAAGTCCTGGCCCCTCTTGTCGCTCGAGCCAGGTCTGCTGTAACAAACGTAGCTGCGGCCGTTCGTTAGCGCGCGCATGAGACGGCGAACTTCGTCGGCAAACGGATGATGCTGCCGATTGCGAGCCGCGTGCAGCCACAAGACCTGCCGTGTCGAGCGGGACCCCGCCAGCGCGTACAGCATCGCCAGAACGGGCGTCGACCCGATTCCCGCGCTGAGCAGCACCACCGGCCGCTCTGCGGACTGCAGAATGAAACTTCCGCGCGGAGAGCTGATGTCGAGAGCATCGCCCACCCGGACACGCTCTCGCAGGTAGGTTCCAGCCGCGCCATTCGGTTCGATCTTCGCGCTGATTCGATAGCGCTCTGTCGAGAGCGGGCCTGAGAGCGAGTAGCTACGAAAAAGAGGCGGGCTGCCGGCGCTCGGTTGAAGACGCAAGACCACGTACTGGCCTGGTAGGGGCGTTGGCAGGGGCTGACCATCCGCGCTCTGCATTGTCAGCGAGATGACGTCTGCGGACTCCTGATCGATCGCTGTAACGGCGAGCAGCCGAAATCCCGGTGGAACCGGATGCGCAGCTGCCGCCGGCACGAGCCCTGCGTTACCACTCCTCGTGGCAGTCGTTTGGTTTTGCAGTAACGCTTGAAACGACGAGCACCATCCGGGTGAAAGGGCTTCGGTCCGCAATGCGCGCTCCAGTCGATCGCGGGGATGATTCGGCGAATAAAGGAGTGCGTTGATCTCTGCGACCGTCATTCGCTCGTCCGCCTCTCCCACCTTCACGATCTCGTCACCGGCTCCCACTTCGCCTTCCTGCAGAACGCGGAAGTAGAACCCGGGCCGTCCGCTGGATGTCAGCAATGCCGGCATCCGGGGTTCGTTCATCCGAATGCCGACGCGATAGCATGTGACACGAGGTTGAGTGATCTCGAAATGTGCGGAGCCGATCTGATAACGGTCGCCGATGCACACGGCATCGTCGGGCAATCCTTCGACCGTGAAGTTCTCGCCGAACTGTCCGTGGACGAAGTCAGTCCTCTTCAACTGCTCCTGCCAATAGCGATACGATTCGATCTGATACACGAAGACGGCTCGCTGCTCACCACCGTGCCCGGCCAAGTCCCCTTGACCATCTCCCTCGAGATTCAACCGACCGACGCGACACCGACCACGCAAGGGATTCTTCCAGATCCCGGTGTGTACAGTGCGCCCCTTCCACACGATGTCGCGCGGAAGCCCGACGTTCACCGATAGCAGTCGAGCCATACCGTTAGGAATTCCTCCTGCATGAATCTTCTTATCGCCGAGCGGACGCCTCGGCGACGGTGAGTTCGCGATCAGGACCGTGCGGGATTACCGTTTGACCCGGCTCAAGACGGAGCTGCGTGCCGTCAAGTTGCACCGAAACTATATCCGGCTCGAACGATACCAGGCCGGAGATGCGGCCAACTTCAGGATAGGCCTCACGATACGACCAGGCCGCCAGACGTGCGTCACCGATGTCGTAGTAGCTGCAGAGCCCTTTATACGGGCAGAAAGTTTGATGTTCCACGAAGGTCAGCGCGGACTCATCGATGTCGGCGCGCAGAACGTACCAGCGCGGCGCAAAGCCGGATTCGCACAGGACGATCGGCCGCTTGGTATCGGCGACGACGCGGTCATGATGACGAACCACGAGGTTACGTGAAGCTTGGCGGATGTCGATGCGGTGGTAGCTGTCGGCAGCATGGCCCATGAGGCGTTCGTCTTCTTCGTAGAAAGCATCCATGGCCGGCCAGGCGAACGCGACCCGCCCTCGTAGCTCGCTCGCGTAGGTGGGCAGCTCGATGTGCTGCCACGCCCCTCGCGGCGCGCTCTTATCGCCCGCCCGGACGGCATACCAGCACGTAGGCCCAAGGTCGGGGTGCCGGGTGGTGTACTCGGTGCGTTGTAGAGTGTCCGAAGAGACGTCGGTCTCCGGGAAGTACGCCATGGGATAGCGGCCGGGTTCGAATAGCAGGAGGACATGCTCGCTATCGGCGATCCATTTCCCGCCGAAGCGCACGCGCATGCGCCGGCGTAACGGCTCGGCGTACAACAGTCTCTTGGGCAGCGGTTCCGGCACGAGGAACCGGCCGATTGCTCCCGGTGAGAGAGGACCTTGTTGCCACGACAATCCCATTGGTCACCTCACGATAATTTCTGGCTCGCGCTGTGGCGGTGAAGCACTGCTCGAAGGAACCTTGCCAACGTCCTCACTACCAACCCGTGGAAGTTCGGGCTGCAGATAGACCAGCAAAGCGCAGAAGATCAATCCAAAGCCCAGCGAGGGAGACTTTAGCGCCACCAGCATCGCAACAATGAAGGTTCCCAATGTCACTGACGAACGCGCTTTTGCGAATCGTCGCGTCCGGGCCGAAATCTCCTCCACTGGAGCCGAAGCCAACGCGTGCCACTCGAATGGGATGTACGCCAGGTTGACGAGTACGAAAACCGCGGCATAAACGAACACGGGAACCGCTGCCAATTTGGTGTCCGCGACCCAAGCTGTCGAGAACGGCACCAGCGACACCATGAACAGGTGTACGAAGTTTATCCAAATTAGGCGCGGCGTCACATGCGGGAAGAACCTGAACAGGTGATGATGATTCAGCCAGACAATCGCAATAAAGTAGTAGCTCACGACGTAGCTCAGCGCCGTCGGCCAGAGCGGCAGAAGGGCCGCAAAAGTCGGATGTTCGGGCGGCTTCAGTTCAAGCACCATGATTGTGATAACCACAGTGAACACGCCGTCTGAAAACGCGCCTAACCGCTCCGTGGTTGCTCTTCGCTCAGCCACACACCCTCCAACTCATCGTGAGACCGTTGCTGTGCAGAGGAGCAATGAGGGCTGTCACCATGTAGTTGCTGTAGAAAACCAAAAGCGCGATTGCACCCATAGCCCACAACTCCATCGTTTCCCCTGTGCTCTCCTCCGGGAATTACGAAACCGTGTCCTAGTGATTTTCCGATGCCTCTGTCGGTCTTAGCGCCGCGGCTCCGAAATTCACGTTGAATCGTTTGCACCATATGGACACTGCGCGGTATTTCGCCAAGTCCAAGTCGCTACCAAGCGTGTAGTTTTGGTCGCCCACGTTACCTTTGATGACTCCCAGATCGACGAACCCGGCCTGTTGTACCCTTGCTACGTCCTTCGCATCGTCGGCGGCAACCATGTAGACATGCACATCAGGACCATTTGAAGTGCTGAAACTCGTAAGGCGAAGAAGATGAGTCCCATCTCCCATCTGGTAGATGGTTGCGCTGCCTGCAGTCGGGTGCAAAATGCTGTAGAACTGTCCCGAGACAAGAGGCTGCGGCAACGAGCCGGATTGTGCGGTGGGCAATGCTTCGGCAACACGTCGATTGACCACAAGCCGCTCTGGCCGAAATGCATACCAGGCGACGAAAGCCGCGACCGCGGCAACAGGAATTGCAACTCTTATCCACTTTTTCATTGCCGTATCTCCTTGAGTTCAGGCATCTGGGCTGGTCCTTTTCGAAATGTGCAGCAGTCGCTCCGACTCCTAGTTGCGACTTCCATTCATTCCCTCAGGGCATGAAGCTAAACTCCGAGTCCAGGTCCTGTCCTCGGCGAAGGCGCTATGGCGATAGGGTTTCGCGTGCCGCCTGCAACATCACGTCGATCACAAGGTTCGGCTCTGTGGACATCGGAGTGTGGTCGACATGGTGCGACCTAACCTTCGCGCTCATCCGATCGGCCATGAAGCGCTGCGTCTTGGGGTTGATCATGCGGTCCTCTTCCGCCAGCAGGAACCATGAGGGCCTTGTTTTCCACGCAGGCACCGGAGCCGATTCCTGAATACACGCAAGTGCGATCGGTCGTTGCACGGCAGCCATAATACTTGTTTGGTCGGTCGACGCCTGATGCGCAACCGCGCGGCGAAACCCATCTACGGCCATCCATATGAAGCCATTCGTATCCGGGGCCAACTTAGGTGCCTCCGGATGCGGCTCGTCGCGATAGAACACTTTTGCCACGGTCTCGCCCTGATCGGGCGCAAGCGCCGCGACGTAAACCAGCGACTTAACTCTTTTGTTGGTTGCCCCTGCGATCACAGCCCCTGCATAAGCGTGCCCCGCTAGAACTACAGGGCCGCTGGTTCGTTCCAGTGCTTGATTCAAGGCGGCGATGTCGTTCGTCAACGAGGTCAATGGGATCGGGGCACAGATCACGTTAAGCCCCTGCCGTTGCATAGGAAGAATCACGTTGCTCCAACAAGACCCGTCGGCCCATGCTCCGTGCACCAAAACAATTGACGAGTTCTGCGGAAACGCGCTCATCTCGCAAGCCTGCTTTCTCCGCTGCGGCTCGCAATGCCGTTTGCCTGAAGGAACCCTTTCATCGCGGAGGCAATTTCAACGACGTGCGTCTCTAGCGCGAAATGTCCGGTCTCAAGGAACTGCACCTTCGCGCTGGGTAAGTCCTTCCGAAAAGCTTCGGCTCCCGCGGGAACGAAGAAAGGATCGTTCTTGCCCCAGATCGCGAGCAGGGGTGGTTTGGACTTACGAAAATATTCCTGGAATTTCGGGTAGAGCTTTACGTTCGACGCGTAGTCCAGAAACAAATCGAGTTGAATCTCTTTGTTCCCGGGCCGTTCGAGCAGAGCCGTGTCCAATGTGTATGACTCAGGCGGAACACTTTCCGGATTCGCTACGCCGTCGGTGTACTGCCAGCGCGTTCCGCCCGCTGTCAAAATGGTTTGGCGGAGGATGTCCCTATTTTCTGCCGTGGGCGTAGCCCAGTACTTTCGGATCGAACCCCAAGCGTCACCAAGACCTTCTTCGTATGCGTTCCCGTTCTGCGAAACAATCGCCGTAATCCGGTCAGGGTGAGCCATCGCCAGACGGAAGCCGGTTGGGGCGCCATAGTCGAACACGTAGATTGCATAGCGGTCGAGCTTGAGTGCCTGCGTGAAGGCGTCGATCGTCAACGCCAATCGGTCGAAGGAGTACGAATAGTTTTGTTCAGGCGGGACCTCGGTGAATCCGAAACCCGGAAAATCCGGCGCGATCACGCGGTAATCATTGGCCAGGCGTGGAATGAGTTCGCGGAACATGAACGATGACGTTGGGAATCCATGCAGCAAGAGAACCGCGGGAGCGTTTACTTCGCCGGCTGCGCGGTAAAACACCTGCACGCCGTCCACTTCGACCCTACGGATGGATGCAGGAGGTACGCTGAATCGGGCATCGTCCTGGCTCGGCGTTGCGCGTTTCATGCCTGTTCGAGACGTCGCATCACTCATGAAGTCCTCTCCTCACTTCTTTGGTCTTTAGCGCAGGTGGGATACCAAAGAGGCGCAGTTCACTCGAAGAGAGAACATTCAATGCAAATCATTCTGGCGGTTGAAGTTCGTAAGGAAACAGCTCCGAAAATTGCGAACCGTACCCGGCAAGTCTCTGACGGATGTCTGTCGGTGACGGGTTTCCGTCGGATCGACTGCCACTGGCAGGTGGTTTGCTACAACGGCTTGGAAACTCAGTCGTCGCTAGCCGCGGCGCCGACGCTACGTTTCTGTGGGATCGCGGCAGGCCGACGAATACGAAGCTTCTTCATCCTGTAGGCCAACGACGTTCGCTTCATCCCCAAGCGCGCGGCTGCGCCACTCTGTCCGCCGATCACCCAGTTGCTCGCTTCCAGCACACGAAGGATATGATCCCGCTCGACCTCGGCGAGACCATTCATAGGGGCATTGGACCCTTTGTGAGGTTGGAACGGCTCTAGTTCGGAAGTTGGCGCGCGCAGTGTCGACTGCGGCGAGAGAATCACGGCGCGTTCGATAAAGTTCTGCAATTCGCGGATGTTTCCGGGCCATGGGTATCGCGCCAGGGCATCCATCGTCTCCGGAGGGATTACGTCAATTCGTTTGTTCATGCGTTGAGCGTAGAGCGCTGTGAAATGCTGCACCAATCTCGGAATATCCTCCGTGCGGTGCCGCAGGGCCGGGACGTGGATTGGAAATACTTTCAGACGATAATAAAGGTCCTCGCGAAATGTCCCTTGTTTCACCATCGCGGGCAAATCCCGATGCGTGGCCGCGATCAGCCGGACGTCAACCCTATGCGTACGGTTGCTGCCGAGCCTTTCGAATTCCTGCTCCTGCAAAACGCGTAGGAGTTTCGCTTGAAGTTCCAGAGGTATGTCGCCAACTTCATCAAGAAAAAGCGAGCCTTTGTCGGCGAGTTCGAAGCGCCCGGTTTTTTGGGCGATGGCGCCGGTAAATGCTCCTTTTTCGTGGCCGAACAGCTCACTCTCAAGAAGTCCAAGAGGAATCGCAGCGCAATTCAATTTCACGAATGTCTTTTGGCTGCGGCCGCTTAGGTTATGTGTCGCTCGCGCGATGAGTTCTTTGCCGGTTCCCGTCTCTCCCAGGATCAGCACGCTCGAATCCGTGGGCGCCACGACAGACACCAGGCTCAACGTGGTCTTCAACGCCGGGCTCTCTCCGACAATTTCACCAACCTCGGCGCGAATTTCCTCTTCGAGATAGCGTCTTTGTTTCGTCTCCTTGTCCCTGTCCTTGATCGCCGTTTCGTAGTCCAACGCATTCTCAACCGCAACGGCTACCTGGCGGGCCACCTGTTCGAGAAAAACGACGTCGTCTCGCTCGAATGCCCTCTCCGATCGCTTTAGGGCGGCCAATACGCCTACTACGCCGCTTCTGCCGATAAGCGGTAGATCGCACCCCGACACCAAGCCTTCCGCCATTACACGTTGATAGAAAGGTCGACCTACGCTGCTGCCGAAATATTCAGGGTCGTCGCGTACCTCCTCAAAGCTGTGAAAGTGTTGAGTCTTGCCGGTCCGGAAAGCTTTGTCACAGCTCGAACCATGGATGGGTATAAGCGTCCCGTCGCAGAGAGAACCTCGCGCCTCCGGGTTGTACAAAATCGTCACGCGCAATTGTCCGCTATCAGCGTCTGGCAAAAGCAAGGCGCAGAAATCGCACCGGGTGACGCGCAGCAGATTGGTGGATAGCGCCTCAACCAAACGCCGCAGGTCCAGCCTTGATGTCATGCTGTTGGTAATTTCGAGAAGCAACCGAAGCCTGTCGCGTTCGCGCCGCAACTCCTCCTCGTTCATGTGTCGCTCAATTGCGATCCCGGTGATGTGGCTAGCGTTCTCGATCAACTGGAGGTCGTTGGCACCCGGGCTACGTTGTTCACGATAATTGATAGAAAAAGTGCCGAGGGCTTTCCCTTCGCTCGTGAACAACGGACGCGACCAAACGGAACGAATTCCATAAGGCAACATGCGGTCGCGATAGTTCTCCCAGACTGGGTCGGTGAGGATATCGGTAACATACACCGGCTCCCTCCGGTAAACCGCTGTGCCGCAGGATCCGCCTTTCGGACCAACAGCCATGGTCCCTACTTGAACGCTGAATCCAGGAAGGCTGGGCGCCGCGACGCAATAAAGCTCCTTGCCGTCCTCGTCGGGAAGCCAAATCGTGCAAAACATGCCTTCGGCTTGCGATTCAACCAACTGAGCAATATTCGTTAGAACTTCGGACAGAGGAGAGCCAGCAAAAATCAATTTTTGCAGGTTGAGGACAGACTCAGTCGAAAACAGCCCCGACTCGCCCTTCGCCGGTGCGCCCAGCGACAAGACTTCGGCGGGAGACTGCATCGCTCTCTCCATAAATTGTCCTTCCTGGCGCTATTGGATTCGGCTAGTCGGTTTTTGGTGCCACGCGGCAGGAACATGCACGGCGGCCGCGAGAATCTTGACGATCTTCTGCCGTTTCTGCAGGAAGTCACAGGTACGTCTACTGCAGGCCGATTTCATAAGCGCCAACTTCAGGCCAGGTCACACACTACTTTAAGCCGCAACGGGCGAAACTGCCAGAGTCTAGCTAGGGAAGGGGGTAGGCTGGCTGTAGAGGCTTTTCATTGGTTTTCGAGCAGACTAATCGCAGAAACGCTCGCGTCCTTAAGACAGCCGCCTGCCTAAGTAATTTCACGTCACGTAGCGCCCGACTGACCGCCACAACGGTCTCCGAGACGGGTGATTGCGACTCGGCTCGCGCCTAAAGCATTGATAAGTATAGATCACATTCGGCTGGCTCTGGGCGGTTTGGGCACGCAATTCAACGCATTGGGATAAATTGGGATAAAGCCCATTACACAGTGTGGATGAGAATGCACCGTTGTTGAGAGCTAAGAAACTCGCGACAGTGAAGCGCGAATGCTTCAGATCAGTCAATACAAGCGTTTGTCGGTACTAATCCGCCGGACGACCGATAACTTCCGACTTCCTCGTCACGCGCCGGTAATCGTCGGCAAGCGCCAACAAAGCTTCCCCCAAGCGGACTAAACAGCGGAGAGAGACTGTACTTGATTCTCTATATCGGCAGATGTTCCTGGTCAGGCCGTTTTTGAATCGAATGCGGAGACGCACCCTTACGTTGGGTTGGCCTGGCGGACGGGGGCATTTCCCCACGAAGCGACCAGAATCTGGTCGAATGCCAGGCACCTGTCACGGATGCGTGGCCTCGAAGATCGCGAACGCAGCACCTTGCGGGTCCGCCATCACAGCCATACGTCCGATATCTTCAATTTTCATGGGCGGCATGTAGAGTTTCGCGCCAAGATTTTTGGCTCTTGCGGCTGCCTCGTCGCAATCGGACACCAGCAGATAAATCTGCCAGTGTGACGGCGTTCCGGGATTGCGAAACGCCGGCGGAAGAATCCCTCCAATGAACTCATCGTGATTAAACAGATGATAGTAGTTGTGCGCAGAGACTTCGTCTTCCTTCCCAATGCGCCATCCAAAAAGCTGCTCGTAAAACCGGCTCGCGCCATCCTGATCGGCCGTGCTCAGGTCAGCGACACAGAATGTACCGGGAAAGCCTTTAATGCCGAAGCCACTGCGGGTCCCCGCCTGCCACAGGGAGAAGACGGCTCCGATCGGGTCTTGCAATACCGCCATGCGTCCGAGGTTGTACACATCAAGGGGCTCGGCGATCACCTTCGCGCCGAGTCCAGTCGCACGGCTGGCAGCGGTGTCGGCGTTCTCGACCGCAACGTAAAGATTCCAGTGCGCCGGAATGCTCCGCGCCCGCTGCTCCGAACGGAGCGTGTACGCAGCTGCCACATCGCGCCCATCGATCTTAAACGTGGTATAGAAGTCGTTCGGTGCCATCTCAAATTCGCCGATCGTCCAGCTGAAGAGTTCTGAGTAGAATTTCTTTGCCGCGGACTGGTTCGTGGTGGCCAGCTCGATCCAGCAGAAGTCGCCGGGCGCATGTTTTTCGACGTGCAGCATTTGCGAAGTATCCCTCCATCGGTCTCTCCGGGCAAGCTTGCAATCGGCGGTAACTGGCCAGGGTTCTGGGAAGCGTGAACCGAATTCTGGGTGAGTCATCGGCTAACGGGAAGCTATCCAGCCGCCACGGCGGGATCAGTAAAGTCGGCTAGTGTTTACCGGAGACTGAGGAGGGTCCAATCCGCAATTATCGTCGGATGAAACATCCGGTAGCAATCCAAATCGCGGGGCATCAATCGGTTGAAAAAATACCGACCATTCGGTTACGAACCGAAAGCTCGGAGCGATGAGAAATCTCTTCTGGTTGAGAACATTGGCGTTTCGCGACACTGGATGGCCAATGAGAACGACAACATGAGCTCTCGCTACGGAAGCTCTTCTCGAAGACGTCCAATACCGTGAGGAATGCGGCGAGAAAGTAGGCCTCGGTTTCAACCTGCCCATGCCGAAGCTCGTCCTGTTTGGGCTACGTGGGCTACAAAATGAGGAAAATGTAGTCGCAGCGTCACGCCACTTAACTCCAATTTGCAGAGGGAAATGAGATCGTTGGGCGAGGACATTTGAACCACCGATCTCTTGGCACACAACCAGGATGTCGTCGGCGCTTTTCTTTGCTGTAAGTTGTTGGCTCTAAAAGAAGTGGTCGGGGCGAATGGATTTGAACCATCGACCTCCTGGTCCCGAACCAGGCGCGCTAGCCAGGCTGCGCTACGCCCCGACTGTGTATCCTACCCATTATCATGCGCTTGCAGCAACTTTTTCAAGCGGAGAATTTTCGGTTTTCCGTCCATTCCGTCCAATAACGATGATTTTGGACGGAAGTTCGAAACCCAAACCGGCCTTCTCTGCCATTTCTTTGCGAAACGCCACGTTCGATTTGATCTTGTCGTAGAGGTCGGACATGCCCTCTCCGGAATGACCCATCCAGAACTGCAAGAGACCTGGAGGAGTCGCCGTGAAGTTCCGCAGGTACGTATTGCGAAAGCGACGGAACGCATGGACGCCGCACTTCGGTTGGCCGAGGGCGGCCAGGGCCGGGTGCAGCTTGCGCCGCAGGACGCTCGACTGGTGAAGCGGCTTGCCATTGCGTGAGGCAAACAACAGGTTGGTCTTGCTTGCCCACTTTTCGTGCGTCCGCTTTTCCATGTAGTCCCGCAGCAATTTGGCCATCGAAGAATGAAGGTCGATCTCCCGCTCGCCGCTTTCAGTTTTCAAGCGGTCTTGTACTTCCGAGCCCCAGGCCTTCTCGACGATCTTGATGTTGGAGCAATCCGAGGAAATGTTCTTGATGTCGATTCCCAAGGCTTCTCCAAATCTCAATCCCGATGAGGCCAGGAGCGCAAACAGCACGCGGTACTTCTCCTCTTCGGTTCGCTGGACAATGCCGGTCACAACTTCGCCAGTGAAGCTGGGTGTGCGCTGCTTCTTCTTGTTCACCTTGGGCATTCGAATGAGCTTGTTATTCCACTTGCGAGGATACAGCTCCTCTCCTTGCTCATCCGTTGCCGAGGCCACGACCATCTTCACAATCTGCGAGTAGTTCCCAACCGACTTTGGAGACAGGCCGCCTTTGACCATCTTGGCCACCAGGTCTTTCATAGCCACAACGTTGACGGACTCCAGAGGCATGTCGCCGATGTTTGGCTTTATCCACTTGTCCAGTGCGTAGCTCCACGTAGCGATGGTTGACCGAGCCAACGGGTCGCTGTCGCGGTTACGCATATCTTCGAGCCAGGTATCCGCCTGCTGACGGAACGTCACGCCAGGACCCGACTGTTTCACTACCCTGTCGAAATATTCCTGCGTGTCCACTCCGCTGGCCGCGATGATCTCCTTGGCTTTGCGTTCCCGTTCGGATGCTGAAAGTTTGCTAGGGCCGGAGATCGGACAGATTCTCTCGTAGACCCGCTGCCGTTTCTCTTGTCCCGCGACATCCTTCCAGTAACGAACCACGTACCAATTACCTTCCTTCTGAATACTGCCTGACTGTCCAGATCGTCTTGACATGGACTTTCTTCCTATCCGTGCCAGATCATCTGGTGTCGCAGGACAAATGGTAACGTGACTCGTGCTATTGGGCAATGGAACGGCCGTAGTAATACCTGGTCCCGGGCAATCCGGAAAACAACACTCCGTCGGAGTTGCCTCGATTCGAGTTGTTGGGAAGAGGCCCATAGGTTGCATCGGCCTCGTGATATTTTCCTTGGCTCGCTTGCAAGTGCGCGAACGCTTGCAGGCGACAGCTGCATTTCGCGGCCACATAGCACTCCTCGATTTGATTTGTGTTTGTGGAAAAGCGGAATGGAAAGGGTGGCCAATCAGGAATGGATAAAGGAAATGCGTAAGGGGAATGGGTTAGGGGGCGGAAGGGCCAAGGGAATGGATTCCGCCCTGTTGTTATCGAAAAGGAAAAGGAACCGCCCGGACGCTGATGGCGTGTGGTCAAAATACTCGAACGGCTTGAAATGGTGTGGCTTAGGATTTAGCCCAAGCTCCCTCTTCGAATGGACTTCGCCGATCCAGAAACAGCGCCTACAATCTTACCTTTCACGAAATTTGAGATTATGGGGGAATCCGAGATGCTCTGGGCGCGCCTGCTCGCCTATGTCACCGGAACAGTCAATCAAGAACTCTTGTTGCGAAACGAATATCTGGCGGCGGAGAACCGGATTCTGAGAGGCCAGATCAAGGGTCGGCTGCTCCTTTCCGAAGGAGAAAAGGCGACGCTGGCCGAGATCGGTCACCGCCTGGGTCGAAGGGCACTGGAGGACGTGGCGGCAACGGCCAAGCCTGATACGATTCTGGGTTGGTATCGGAAGCTCGTGGCGAACAAATCTGATGGGTCGAAATTCCGTCGAAGTGTAGGGCGCCCAAAACTAGATGAGGAAACAGAACGCTTGGTGATGCAGATGGCGAGGGAAAATCCGAGCTGGGGCTACGATCGGATCGTAGGTGCCTTGGCAAATCTAGGGCATCGTCTATCCGATCAGACGGTGGGCAACGTCCTGCGTCGCCACGGCATTTCTCCAGCGCCGAAGCGAAAGCAATCGATCTCCTGGAAGGACTTTATCCGCGCACACCGGGACGTTTTGGTGGGGATGGATTTCTTCACGACGGAAGTCCTAACGCTCAAAGGGCTGACGACCTACTATGTGCTGTTCTTCATCCACTTGGAGAGTCGCCAAGTGAAACTGGCAGGATTCACGCCGTACCCGGATCAGGAGTGGATGGAGCAGCAGGCGCGCAACATGACTATGGAGGAGTGGGGAAGCCTGAGAGGCTGCCGCTATCTGCTGCATGACCGTGACGCGAAGTTCTGCGAATCGTTTCGAGAACTGATCAGGACGGGAAGCGTGAATCCGCTTCGATTGCCAGCAAGGAGCCCGAATCTGAACTCGTATGCGGAACGCTGGGTCAGATCGGTCAAAGAAGAATGTCTGTCGAGGTTGATCCTGTTTGGAGAATCTTCGCTGCGGCGAGCATTGCAGCAATATCTCGTACATTACCACGAGGAGCGCAATCACCAGGGCAAAGACAACCGGATCTTGTTTCCTTCGCGGCCGGAAGCAAGAAGGAACAAAGGAGCAGTGCGGTGTCGCGAACGACTGGGAGGTCTGCTGAAGTACTACGAGAGGGAAGCAGCATAAAGTCGGCGGGACAGCGGGCGCTGGGCTCACAATCAGCGCATATATTAAGGATACCGGGAATGTCCCATCGCAAGAAGACCTCGGCCTGATTTATCATCGAGACAAGCAGGGCAATGCGTTCTGGCTCAGGGCGGCGACTGTAATAGGACGAGTTTTTTGTCCATACGGCCACAACAGGCGATTTCATCGTGCTATCTTGAGACTCTATATTGCGCCTAAATGAGGAATGAGGGTCGATTATGAAACGCCTTCTCTATGCGACCACTGCCTTGGCGGCATTCGTGATGTTTATTTCAACATCGAGCGCAGGGGCTCAACAGCCTCAGCGAAGCGTGAGCGAAGTAGTCAAAGCCACAGTCGATTCTGTTGTTCTCATCGTTATCAGCGATGAGAGTGGAAAGCCGATTGCCGAAGGAAGCGGGTTCATTGCATCTTCCGACGGAAAGATAGTGACCAACCACCATGTCATCGAAGGAGCCCATTCTGCGGTAGTCAAGGTCAACAACGGGGCATTTTTCCCGGTTGACGGAGTTGTTGCCGACGACGGGGACCTTGATATTGCGATTCTCAAAGTTTCCGGGAAAAACCTTCCGCCTTTGCAATTAGCAGACTCGAAAGACCTAGCCGCTGGTGACCATGTCGTAGCAATTGGCAGTCCTCTGGGGTTGGAAAATTCGGTATCAGATGGGATCATCAGCGGATTCAGAAAAGATGCGAGTGGCCGGAGTTGGGTTCAGACTACGGCTCCTACCTCTCACGGAAACGGCGGTGGGCCGCTGTTGACTATGAATGGGAAGGTGATAGGCGTCGTAACAATGAAGGCTACGGAAGGGGAAAATCTCAATTTTGCTGTCCCAAGCCAGTCAATCTCCACTCTGCTCCCAAACTCAACTGTTTCGGTACTCCTTCTAATATCGACCCAAATCCCTCAGCACCTTCTGGTGGAGACCGAGTGTGGACCTCCTTGACTGCGGCCAGGGATTACATTATTCGCAGGGACGGTGAGTATATTTATGTCCGTTGGACTAATCTGCCTGCCGAGTTGCGAGGAACCGCCGCTTTCATAAGCGGGGAATTCAAGAAATCGGGCGACAAGTGGGTCGGGAAGCTAACACACTTCGTGCCCCTCACAGCCGGACAATCCCAATATTGGTGTCGGCAGGAACGTAACGCCGAGCTTGTCAACGTAACCGACTCTAGAATCGAAGGCCGGAGCGAGGTTTGGTCAGCAGTCGACCCCCGGAAATGCCAGCCATCAAAAGTGGAATGGAAAGCGTTCACTTGGATACCGAAGTAAAACCTCCCGGACAACAGACTGAGTCCGCTCTTTTATTCGCATCCCTTTAGAATGGTGAGGGCTTCCCACCGCAAAGCACTATGACGTGACGAAGAGCCTTGGCAAAACGGTGAGCATCCTCGCCGCTCCGAAATGTTATCCCCTCTATCCCGCTGTCCTGAGTGCGCTGTTCGGTTTGGTGATCATCGACAGACACCTTTGTCAACTTGCTAGTGGTTACAGCCGTTACTCTCCACACGTTTTGTAGGGCTGGCGGTGAGACTACCGTCTGAACAGATTTTGCTGTATTTGGGTCTAGGTCTCCGAGGGAAAAACTAAACGAATCCTACGCATATTTCACCAACCTTGAGAACCGGGGCATCAAGGCAAACAGCATCCGCACGTAACGCAACGCCGTTGACCCGTTCATTACCCAATGCATGAAGACAAAGACATGCGTTGAAGAAGTGACCAAGCAAGACCTACTGGACTTCATGGGCTGGATGAGGAAGCAGCCGCTTCCGAAGCGCAAGCACAGCAATCCCGAACGCACCTACGCTGATAAGATTGGGCATGTGGCAATCTTTTTGAAAGAGTTCAAGGTCGGTCACGGACTGAAAAAGAAAGAGTATCCCCGGTACGCCGAGAAAAAGGTCGTTGCCCCGTACGGTCAAACATCTCGCACGCATTGAAAACGCTTGGTTTCCGGTCTCACAATTTTCTGGCACAGCCGGTTTCTGAAACCTCCAGAGCATGTACAATCCGGGTTCGACGATCAAGTCTAGGGAGGCTCTGGAATGATTTGGGCTCGCATGCTTGCTTACATCACCGGAACCGTAGACCAGGAACTTCTACTCCGTACAAGATCGACGAGAGTCAGTAACGGTACGCGCTGTCATAAAAACGTAATACTAATGGTGGTGAATGGCGGCAAAATGCGAACGAAAGGTGAACAAAGAAGGAGTCATCGGGTTTAGTCGCAACTTGCAGATTTCCTTCGATTAGGGCCAACTCCGGCAAGTTCTGATGAAGTTGGTCGTTCGGCTGTTAACCGAAGGGTTGCTAGTTCGAATCTAGCCCGGGGAGCCAAACTCACTGTCTATCCTGCGTTACATCATGCACTTACAGCTACTGCTTCCAACGGAGCATTTTCGGGTTTCCGTCCATTCCGTCCAATAACGAGGGTTTTGGCCAGAATCTCGAAACCGAGTCCTGCTCTTTCTGCCCATTCTTTGCGGAGTCCACGCTCAGCTGCCACCTTGTCGTATCGATCTGACATGGTTTCGCCCGCGCGCACGGAGCCATTGGCTTCAGTCTCCGCGCTCGCGTGTCCCATCCAGAACTTGTAGATTCCTGGCGGAGTGGACGTGAAGTTCCGCAGGTACGTGTTGCGAAAACGCCGGAACGCATGGACGCCGCACTTTGGCTGCCCCAACTTTTCCAAGATCGGGTGCAGCACGCGCCGCAGGATATTCGACTGGTGGAGCGGCTTGCCGTTACGTGAGGCAAACAACAAGTCAGTCTTGCTCGCCCACTTTTCGTCCGTCCGCTTTTCCATGTATTCCCGCAGCATGGTCGCCATCGAAGGATGCATGTCAATTTCCCGTTTCCCGTTTTCCGTTTTTAGGAAGTTGTGCCGTTCGGAGCGCCACGCCTTCTCGACGATCTTGATGTTGGAGCCATCCGGGGAAATATTCTTGACGTCGATTCCCAAGGCTTCTCCAAACCGCAGACCGGATGAAGCGCAGAGCGCGAACAGCACGCGGTATTTCTGCTCTTCCGTTTCGCGGATAATGGCCGTGACCACGTCGCCTGTGAAGCTCGGCTGCCTTTGGTTGTTCACCACCGGCATGTCAATGAACTCGTTGTTCCATTTCCGGGGATACAGCTCGTCGCCTTGCTCATTGACCGCCGAGGCTACCACCATCTTCACGATCTGCACGTTGTTAGAAATGGACTTCGGAGACAGACCGCCTTCGTCCATCTTGCCGACCAATTTTTTCATGGCCGCGTTGTTGACGGAAGCAAGCGGCAGGTCGCCGATGTTCGGGTTAATCCAGATGTCCAATCCACACGACCAACCTGCTATCGTGGACGGTGCCAATGGCTTGCGCTTGCGATTGCGCATGCCTTCGAGCCAAGTTTCCGCCTGCTGGCGGAATGTCACGCCGGAAGCCGACTGCTTCACCACCTTGTCGAAATACTCCTGCGTATCCACTCCGCTGGCCGCGATGATCTCCTTGGCCTTACGTTCCCGTTCCGATGCTGAAAGTTTGCCGGGGCCGGAAATGGGGCAGATTTTTGCATACACCCGCTGCCGCTTCTCTTCGCCCGCGACATCCTTCCAGTATCGAACCACGTACCAGTTTCCTTCCTTCTGAATACTGCCTGACTGCCCAGACCGTCTTGCCATGGATTTTCGTGGTTTTCCTGTTCTTGCTCAGTAGGAGTCTTCCGCTGATTGACATATTCGCTCCAGATAATTGCCACATCTCTAGCGGCGGGTGGCGTCAGAGTTCTTATCATCCGCGATTGACGATTTCCCTTCGAACTCCCGTCGTGTTGCCGCCGACGCTGGCCATAACTGATTGGCGCGGAAACGTTTCGAGAAAAGTCGAGGCATCTTCGTTGGGCACCCAAAAGCCGGAGTCCGCAACCCAGCGAGGCTCTCGTCAACGATGTATATGCGTCGGCACCAGGCGACGACTCGCGGGCTCGAAGTCACTCCTGCGTTCGAAAGCGAGCGCAGCTGCGCCCAGCACGCCGCCATGATAGCCGAGTTGAGAGGGAATAACTCTCAAGGCTCGATTTTCCCAGGGACGAAGGAACTGCGGCAGCTCGTCTGAGAGCGCGGAAATCAAGATCGGATTATTTTCGACTAGGCCCCCGCCGAGAATGAGTGCTTCAGGATCAAGAAGGGAAACGGGCGCAGCGAAGCCTCGCGCGAGGTGCCGGGCAAGTGTTCGAATCGCCTTGATCGCCCGTTGTTCGCCAGCGTTGGCACCGGCGATTATTTGCGCTGGGGAAAGCTGTGAGTCCCCGACATAGCGGACCAGCGCGGCTGCGTTCACATAAGGCTCCAGGCAACCTCGCAAGCCGCAGGAGCAGGGGACGCCATCCGGGATGAGAGGAATATGGCCGAGCATATTGGCCACGGAGTGGGCGCCGCGATTCAATCTTCCGTCGACGTAACAACCGCCGCCCAAACCCGTGCCCAGCGTGATGCAGACAAAATCGCGAAGGGACCTCGCGGCTCCAAAGTACTTTTCGCCAACCGCCAGGGCGTTGGCGTCGTTCTCAACCGCCACCGGAAGGCCGGAGGCTTCAGCAAGTTCTTCTCCCACAGGAGTGCCTGTCCAGCCTGGCAAGTTGTCGGTTGCGTATGCCACGCGGCCCGTGTCATCGATCCAGCCAGCGGTGGCGACGCCGAGGGCAAGCGGTTCATGTCCAAGTTCAGTCGCTTTCTTCATCGCGCTTTGAGCTACGCGCTTGAGATGATCGAGGAGTGCGCGGGCCCCGGACCTGGCGGGTGTCTCCACGGCCGCTTTGAAGAGCAGGCTGCCGTTCGAGCCCACGACACCGTACTTCGTCCGAGTCCCACCGAGATCGAGGCCAATCGTGTGTCGCACGGAATGGCGTCGGGCATGTTCGCTCTCGATCGCCGCTGCAAAGCGGCGGGCGATCTCCGTGGGGCGTGTGATCGCCGTGCCCACGACGACGGCAAGCGCGCCCGCCGCTATGGCCTGTCGCGCTTGCTCGGGGGAGGAGATCCGGCCCTCGGCAATCACCGGGACGGCGCTGGCACGCACCAGCTCCTCGATGAATTTTGGATCGAAGTGCAGCGCGTGGTTCGTTTCCTCGGTATAGCCACGAAGAGTGGACAGCACGAAATCTGCCCCGGCTCCCACGGCGGTTACCGCCTGCTCGACGCTGGCCACGTCGGCCAGCACGGGAACGCGAAGCTTGGCGCGAATCTCGCGAATGCGCTCAAGCGCTCCGGCTTGCTGGCCACGCTCACTGCAATCGAGAGCCACCATGTCCGCTCCGGCCTCGACCAGCGCTCTGGCCGACTCGAAGGAGGCCGTGATGAGCAGAAAGCCGTCGGGCAACGGGGTCTTGTCGATGCCAATGATCGGTACGTCGGTTACCGCACGGATGGCACGAATGTCGGCGGGACTGTTAGCGCGAATTCCCGCTGCGCCGCCGGCCGCTGCCGCAGCGGCAAAGAGTGACATGAGTTTCGGATCTCGAAAGATTTCGCCTTCCCCGGCTTGGCAGGAAACGATCAGTCTTCCCTGGATGTATCGAACAATTTCGGTTGGTGTCATTCCGGAAACCTCGTCGAAATCCCGCAGAGAACGATCGCTGCAAGCAAGATCGCAAGTCCTGACCACATCCATTTTGCGGGCCGGCCAGCGGCGCCTCTCCATTCCCCAAGCAGAACTCCCATCAGGTTTGCAACAACCAGACCGACCGCAAGACTCAACGGCCACCCCACGGAGGGCCCGAGGGCGCCCAGTCTGGGAGTCGCAGCCCCATACAAGAAGATGCTGCCACCCCATAACAGACCCATCGCGCTACTACGACCCCAGGAGAACCAGGAGGCCGGAGCATGCAGCAGCTGCGCGGTTTGATTTCGACACATCAGCAGTATGCAGTAGACAATATTGGGAATGGAGCCGGCACCTAACATCAGCAACCAGATGCAATTTGTGGCTGCGAATCTGGACAATGCAATCCCGACGCCCGTATCAGAAATCGGGAGCGCCAGGGCGTATCCAATATTAAAGACCGCCGACATTATCCCGGCAGCCAAGGCAAAGAGATAACCTGCGAGCGGGGCAGTTCCCTGGCTTTGCTGTTCCCCATCCCGCATCCGGCCGGCCTTCCCGCAGACGGCCACGCCGATAAGCAAAGCGATCACGCCGGCGAACAGAACCAATTGTTTGGTGCCGACGTGCATTTCCGATTTCATGAACAGGGGAACGAGAGATCCCAGCGCTGAACTCAGCCCGATCACCAGAGTATTCGCCATCGATACGCCGATGCTATGAACACTCTTGCCGAAGCAGATTGCGCCGAACCCCCAGGCAAATCCGAAAGAGAGCGCGGCCAGGACGGAATAGGGGGGCGCCTGCAGCAGAGCGGTGGACCACCCTGCAAAGGGAAACACCAGGGCAGCCGGCATCAGCAAGCACGCCACAAGGATGAAGACGAACCAGGTGTTCTCCCATTTCCATCGAGATTCGAGTTTCATCGGCGCCGTAAACAGGCCGTTGCACAGCCCGGACAGCACCGCGAGGGCGACTCCCATCAGGACCACCGACAGCTCCCCCCCAAAAACCACTTGACAAGGTAGCACGACATGAGCAGTATGTCTAGACCAAATGTCTATACCATTCGTAGATTTGCTGAGTCATCCACGTAGAATATGCGCTATGTCTACACCTAACGTCGCACCTTTTCTTTCCATTCGACTGGACAAGGATTCTCCCAACCCCATCTACCTGCAGATCGCCGAAGGCATCGGCGAGCTTCTCAAAAGCGGCGCGCTTCCGGCGGGGTACGTTCTGCCTCCCGAGCGCGCCCTGTGCGAACGATTCGGCATCAGCCGCATGACCCTCCGGCAAGCCATGGGCTTGCTGGACCGCGAAGGATTGATCGAGTCCAGGCGAGGGAGAGGCACGGTCGTCACCCCCGCCAGACTACGGAAGCAGCAACAAGAGCTCAAGAGCTTCAGCGAGGAAATTCGAGATCGAGGGGGACGTCCCGAGTCGCGGCTCATCTCTCTCGAACGGACGCTTCCGGGGGAGTCGGTACGGGATTTCTTCGAACTCGGAGATCAACAGAAAGTATACGAGATCCACCGCCTGCGTTTGAAGGATGGGGAACCGCTGGCACTCGAATTTGTTCGCATTCCGGAGCGTTTGTGCCCAGGGCTGGAGAGGTTCGATATCGCGAAAAACTCCTTGTACCAGATCCTCGAGGAATCGTACGGATTGCGGCTGGAGAACTGTATCGAGGAGATTTCCGCGGAAGCTCCGACGGCAAAACTCAGGAAGCTGCTGGCTCTCCCCAAAAACGCCGCCGTGCTCGTCGTCAATCGAAAAACCTTTGCCGAAGATGGCCGGGCCGTCGAACTCACGCGATCGACGTATCGCGGTGATCAATACAGCGCCATTGTGCGCTCGGTCCGAAAGAAGAAGCCGATTCTCAGGGCATCAACCAGTTCGTAGCGAAAAGGAGCAATCAGATGAGAAGCGTTCAGGTGGGGAGGACATACCAGGGGTGGGCGGCTGTTTTCTTGCTATTGGGCACGTTAACAATTTCGGCGACGACGCAGGCGCAGGTCGCGAATACGGGGTCGGTTCGGGGCAGCGTGAGCGACCCGTCCGGTGCGGCCCTGTCCGGCGCCGGGCTTACGCTGGTCGAGGTGCACACCGGCGCGTCACAGGAGACGAAGACGGACGCCGCTGGAAGTTTCAATTTCCCGATTGTCCCCGTGGGAAGTTACCGGCTCCAGGTAACGATGATGGGATTCAAATCGTTTGCCGAGGCTGGAATTTCGGTCCACGCCGCGGAGCCGACGAATCTCGCGGTGACTCTTACGGTCGGCGCCACATCCGAGAAAATCGAGGTAACCGCGGATGTGCCAACCGTGGATATCGTGACGGCCAGCGAGGGCAATACGGTTACCGGCAAACAGTTGAACGAACTGCCGTTGACCAATCGGCTGTTCACGCAGCTCGTGAACCTCGAGCCGGGTGTAGCCTCTGCGCTGGACCAGAATCCAGGCTTCGGTTCCAACTCCGAGGTGCTGTTCAGCGTGAACGGCGTACGCAATGACGAGAACAATCCGATGGTAGATGGCGTCCGCAATCTGGATACCTTTGGCGGCAACGCATTTGTCTCCCCCAACCTTTTCGCCGTCTCCGAGTTTCGCGTCGAGAATAACTCGTATTCGGCCGCCACCGGCCGCTCTGGTGGCGCTCAGATCAACCTCATCTCCCGTAACGGAACCAATCAATTCCACGGGAATGTCTTCGAATTCTTCCGAAATAACGTCATGAACGCGGCATACGCCGGCTCGAACGGCTTGGTTCCGGAGAACCGTTACAACGACTTCGGCTACGATGTGGGCGGACCCATCGTTAAGAACAAAGTGTTCTTTTTCTGGTCCGAAGAGTGGCGCAGGATTATTCAAAGCAGTGGTCTGCGCAATGGCACCGTGCCAACCGATGCGGAACGTGGCGGCGACTTTAGCGCCTTGCCCCAGACGCTGACCGATCCCAACACTGGCATGCCTTTTGCGACCAGGAACGTGATTCCAAATTCCGAACAGGATCCCAACGCAAAGTTGCTCCTTGCTCCAAATCTCTTTTGGCCGGAGCCCAACACTGGCGCGCCGGGGGCTTTGACCAATAATTTGCTTTCCGCAGTACCGGATTACACCCGCTGGCGCGAGGAATCGCTCCGCTTAGATTACAGGCCGACGGATCGCCTCTCCCTCTTCCTTCGCCTCACCCAGGACACCGCGGTACTCTACAGGCCGTACGGTCTGTTTGGCGAGAATTCTCTCCCGTTCGTGGGCGACGCAACGCAGAACTACCCCATTTACAGCGGCGTGTTTAACGTTATTTACTCGGTGGCGCCCAATTTTACCTCGCAGTTTCTCTTTGGTCTTTACCGCGACAATGGCCTGTTCTTGCGGAACGGGCCGCGGTCCTGCCGTTGCCGCGTGCCGGGGCTGAACATTCCCGAACTGTTTCCGTTGAACGAGGGCAACCGGATCCCCACTTTAAATTTTGCCGCCCCTTATTCGGGCGTTACCGAGCAGTGGTATTTCTACAATGCCTCTTACAACATGCCTTTCGAAAGCGACAATACCTGGAATCACGGTCCGCATACCATACGTTTCGGTTTTGCGATCACGCGGGAGGGAAAGAATGAGCTCGCCAATCCTTCCAACAACTCAACGAACGGAGTTTTCAACTTCGATGGATCGGCCTCGGGAGACGCAATGGCGGACTTCCTGCTCGGCAAAGCGTTCAGCTATTCGGAGACAGCTTTGGATCCGTATGCCAAATACCGCTGGATCAATGTGGAACCTTACGTGGAAGACCAGTGGAAGGTGCGGCGGAATCTCACCGTGACGGCAGGTCTGCGCTACACCTACTATCAGCCGGAATATGAGGAAAAAAACTTCTTCGCCAGCTTCGATCCAGCAACCTGGGTTGCGAGCCAGGCGCCCACGGTCAACGCTAACGGGACGCTGGTGCCCGGTTCGGGCAATTTTGCGAACGGCATCATCGTTGCCGGCAAGAATTCGCCGTACGGAAACGCTTTGTTTGCATCCAAGAAAGATGTCTTCGCTCCCAGAATTGGACTGGCATGGGACGTCACGGGACGAGGGAAAACCTCAGTGCGCGCGGGGTACGGAATTTTCTACGACCGGTGGGGCTCCTACAGTCAGTTCGGTGGACTGTATAATCCCCCACTCAACCAAAAACCGCTCATTTTCAATACCCTTTTGAGCAATCCCGGCGGGGCTCCCGGCACCATTTTCCCACCCCTGGTTTGGGGCGTCGGCAATCCTTGGAATTACCCTCAGATCCAGAAATGGTCGGCCGGCATTCAACAGGAAGTTGGCTTTGACACTTCCGTCTCCGTGGCGTACGTCGGAACCAAGGGAACCCACCTCCTGGGCTCCCTTAACCTGAATCAGCCGACACCGGCTGGACAGCAGCAAATCATAGCCGGCGCGGACCCCAATACCGTCGTACCGTACCAGGGCTATGGACCTATCTATTTCGTGGATCCCGTTTTTAATTCAAACTATAACTCCCTGCAGGTCTCGGTGCTTCATCGACTCCGGCATGATGTTGCTTTTCAGGTTTCCTACACCTATTCGCAAACCAAGACAGATAACTCCAGCCCGTGGAACATGCCACAGGATTCACGCAATGTTCGCGCCGACAAGGGCCTGGCCAGCTTCGATATTCCTCAAGTTCTCACGTTTAATTATGTGTGGGATATCCCGGCGTTCCGCGGAAGTCCCGGCGCAATGAAAACGGCGCTAGGAGGATGGCAGGTGTCTGGAATCACGGAGATGCAAAAAGGCTTCCCGGCTACCGTAACCTTGGCGACCGATAATGAAGGTGTGCCTTGCTGCGGCCCGGAGCGGGCTAACCAGATTGCAAGCGCCAGCGGTCCGAAAACCCGCACGCAATGGTTCAACACCAGTGCCTTCGTGTACCCGACACCTGGAACCTTCGGGAACGAGTCGAATGGAGCTGTGCGTGGGCCGGGATTCGTCAACTTCGACTTTGGCCTGGGCAAGCGATTCGCAATACGCGAATCCAGGGGCCTGGAATTCAAGGCACAAGCGTTCAACATATTCAATCACGTTTCTTATAGCTCCGTGGATACCACGTTGGGGAAACCGACCTCACCCAACCCTGACTTTGGCGTTTTGCATAACCCGCTGTCACCCCGGATTATGCAACTTTCACTTGCTTTCACCTTCTAGGGGGTTTCTTGCGCGGACGCTGGTCTGGGCTTCGCATCATCACCGCTATTGGATTAATGGCGGCCGGGATACGGGCGCAGACCCAGCCTCCGTGGAGCTCCTCTTACAAAATCGCCTTCGACCACATCCGCGGTGGTGAGTCCGAACTTGGCGTTCGAGAACTGGAAGCTCTTGGAGCCTCATTCCCGCGAGACGCAGTGCTAGCTACTAGCATCGGAGCCGCTCTGGACTCTGACTCTCGTCACCAGCAAGCTGCGCAATGGTACGAGAAGGCGTTGGCGATTGATCCCCAATACGAGCCTGCGCTGAACAATCTGGCCCTGAGTCTGGCCAGCCGGGGCCTGCTCGAAGATGCGGTTCCGCTGCTTCGAAGAGTCCTAAAAATCAACCGCGACAATGGGCGAGCGGCCTACAACTTGGCTTTGATCGCTCTCCGCCTGAAGCGCTTCAATGAAGCGGTCGAGGCGTTCCAACTTGCTCGAAAAGCGCCAGAGCCTGCAGCGCCTTCCGAGACTCTCGCGCTCGGGGAAGGAACGGCGCTGTTCAAGCTGGGCAGGTACGCGGAAGCGGGGAAGGTCCTCAACGGCGCATCCGCCTGCTCCGAAGTGACGTCCTGTCTGTTGCTCGGCTCGTCCCAGGCGCTCTCAAGCGACCTGCCCGCCGCAGTGAGCACGTTCCAATCTGCGGTGCGGCTCGCGCCAAATGTTCCGGACACTTATTTTCGACTCGCGCTTGCCTTTCTGCAGGGCAGCCGGGACGACGAAGCAAGAGAGACACTGGCCGTCGGCTTGGAAGCAGTCCCCAATTCGGGTCTGCTGCTTTATGGCCAGGCGATATTCTACGAGCACCTGGGCAGTTATGAGCAGGCGATAGCCGCAGCGATGAAATCCCTTGAGCAAGATCCCGCCCGGGCGGACGTCTGGGCGTTGCTCGGTAGTCTACACGCACATCAGGGGCAGGGTGAGAAGACAGAGAAGTCGTTCCAGAAGGCCCTTCAGCTGGGAGCCGGGGTTGGCACGGCCGTCGAATACGCGGAATTTCTTGTCCATGAAGGGCGCTACGCGGAAGCTGAGAAGACGCTGAATGAGCTGCGGTCATCGCATGGAAACGACTCCGCCATAAATCGCGGCCTGGGAAAACTCTACAAAGCCCAGGGCAAGTTTGACGAGGCCGCGGTATTTCTGCGACGCGCCGTAACTGAGGATCCTCAGGATCCCGCTGCGCATTACGCTTTGGCGATAACCTTGCAGCGTCTTCACCGGGACGCCGAGGCCAAAAAGGAACTGGAGTTGTTCAGTGCGGCCAAGGAGGAGAGGCGGTTTGTGCGCGCCTTGGAGATAGCCTCCGATCCACTTGGAGCTCGAGAGAAGTGACCCGTGGCGTTGGCAAAGCTCCAATGCTGGGTACCTTCGGCTGAGGGAGGCGAAGGATGAGGCAGTTCGTCCGAGAGGATATGCCCTCAGTTCTGGCGTGCTGCCTTTCTGTCGCTCTTTTGGCCGCCGTAAATGCAAGTGAGCCGGTCGCGCAAGACCTTGTCCCCCGCTTCAAGAATATAACTCAGGAAGCGCATATCCAGTTCTCGCATTTGAAAGGCAACCAAGGAGTGGCAACCATCCTGGAAGAGGCCGGACCCGGCGTGTGCGTCGCTGACTACAACAGCGACGGCTGGCCCGATATCTATTTCATCGGCGGAGGAGACCTCCACGGCCGAGGCATTCCCGCACGGAACGCCCTTTATCGCAACAATGGTGAAGGAACATTTACGGACGTAACTGACGCCGCGGGAGTCCCCGGAACCGGGTTTGGTCTCGGCTGCGTATGGGGCGATTACGATAATGACGGGCGCCTTGATCTTTATGTGACGCAGTACGGTAAGAATCTTCTCTATCACAACAATGGGAACGGCACGTTTACGGACGTTACCGACAAGGCGCATGTAGACGGTACAGATTTCGGAACGCTGTTTCATACCGGCGCCGTGTTTTTCGATTACGACCGCGATGGGTGGCTCGACCTTTACGCCGGTGGCTACGTCACATTTGGTCCCAATTCCAAGCAAACCTGCATGACCTCGGGCGAGGAGTCAAGTTGCCCTCCGACCGCTTACCCGGGCAGCCCGGCGGTCTTGTATCACAATAACCGCGATGGCACTTTCACCAATGTAACCAAGGCTGCTGGCATCTTCCAGCCCGATGGCAAGAATCTATCGGTGGCGGCGGTCGACTACGACAATGACGGCTGGCCGGACCTGTTCGTTGCCAATGACTCGATGCGGGCCTATCTCTATCACAACGAACACGACAGCACCTTCAAAGAAGTCGGGCTAACAAGCGGAATGGCCCTCACCGAAGAAGGCACGGAAATGGCCGCCATGTGCCTCTCATTCGGCGACTACGATAACGATGGATTGCTTGATTTGTACATTTCTGATTTTCAAGAGGCCGGGGACCATCTCTGGCACAACGAAGGAAGCGGATTTTTCAACGAGGTTAGCCACGCGAGCGGACTGACGGATGTTACCCGGCCGTTCTTGAGTTTCGGGGGAGGGTTTTTCGACTACGACAACGATGGCTGGCTCGACCTTTTTATCGCCAATGGGCACGTCTACCCCGGTGTCGAGAAGACCAACCCGGGCTCCCACTACAAGCAGATCAATCTGCTCCTGCACAACGACGGCAAGGGCAGATTTTCTAATGTTACTGCGGCAGCGGCCGCGTCCGGCAACGCGTTTTCCGTCAGGCATCTGGGCCGCGGTGCCGCCTTCGCGGACTTTTTCAACGACGGGCATGTCGATATTGTGGTCGGAAATAATGATGACCCTCCGTTGCTTCTGAAAAACAGCAGCGGCGGAAGCAATCACTTTGTCAGCTTCAAGCTCATCGGCACGCGGAGCAATCCTGATGCAATGGGCGCGCGACTGCGGATTCAAGGCGGCCGCACCGTGCAGATTCGCGAAATCGTCGGCGGAGGGAGCTATCTCTCGCAGAGCGATCTCCGCGCCCATTTCGGCTTAGGCGGCAGCACTCGAGTCGACGCTGTCGAGGTCAGCTGGCCGAGCGGTCTGAAGCAGCAATTTCGCGACCTGCAGGCGGACCGGTTCTACGTAGTCGAAGAAGGCAAGAACTCGGTCCGAGCGGAAATCTTTAGTCATCCGTGAGCGAACTTCTGCTCGGGCCGAGTGGTCAAGCAGCGCTGTTGAAACAGGGGGAAGGAATATGACTACGTTAAATCGGCGCGATTTCCTTCACGCGTTGGGGGTCGGAGGTACGATGGTTGGAACTCTACTTGGAAGCGGGAGTCCGCCACCCACATCATCACCGGTCAAACCGATCTCAGGAAGTTGGTTCGAGTTTCAGCATCATGCCACGGTCGAGGGGGTGGATTGGAATCCAGCGCTAGCTAACTTCTCGAGCGATCAGTGGGACCTCAAAATCAAAGAAATCGCCGAGACGGGAATGGAGTATCTGGTTCTGATGGCCACCGCTCTTTATTATCGCTCCTTTTACCATACGAAGATTTTTCCAGCATGGAGATTGGCATGTGACGACCCGATGGAAGCTGTTCTTTCAGCAGCAGACAAATACGGCATCAAGTTTTTTATCGGCGGAGGCTTCTACGGTCAGTGGGATAGCCCGGGCATTGTGGCGGATCCGGTGGCGGCAAACAAACGGCTACAGGCGATCGACGAGATCACTCGAGTCTACGGGCACCATAAAAGCTTCTACGGATGGTACTGGCCAAATGAGGCCTTTATTGATCGGCACTTTTCAAACGAATTCATCGACTATGTCAACACATGTTCTCGACTCGCGCGTCAGCTGACGCCGCGAGCGCGCATTATGATCGCGCCGTACGGGACGCGTGTGGCCGTGCCCGACGACTTGTACGTCCGCCAACTTGAATCCTTAGATGTTGACATCATTGCATATCAGGATGAGGTTGGCGTCCGTAAATCGAGGGTGGAGGAAACCTCGGCTTTCTATGCGGGGCTGAGAAAAGCTCATGACCGTGCTCGGAGGGGGGCAATCTGGGCGGACCTCGAAATATTCGAGTTTGAAAACGTAGTCTACAAGAGTGCTTTACTTCCTGCGCCCTTTGAGCGTGTTCTCCGCCAGATGGAAGCCGTATCGCAATGGGTGGATAAGATCCTCGTCTATCAATACCAGGGCATGATGAATAAACCTGGTTCCCGCGCCTTTTGCGGTTCCCCCGGCTCCACGAGGCTCTACACGGAATACACGGAATGGCTCAAAACCCGCGGATAGCTAAAGGCATAGGTCTGCTTGCACCTTTGCAGGTTCGGAGCCGTTTTCGTCGCAATATGATGTTCCTGATCTGAATCGTTTGCGAGTTGCACCGTCGCATTTTTTAACGATGCGCTGTCCTGGCTCCGAATCACAATCCCGGAAACGGTGCAAGTTTGGTCGTCGCCGGTATCTTTGCTCAGGACCGTTGGGGTTCGAGGGCAACACGGCTTGAAGGTCAGGCATGCCAACAGGAAACACGAAATCTTCACATACATGGCCGTTACCTACCCGCCGAGTATATGCGATTTCCCCTTTTCGAGACGGCTGAAGACGACTGACCAGAGATTCGTCGCGTTTGCGAATGGCCGTCTCTGGTACTGACTGCACAAATCGCGGCTGCTGAATGGGGGGAAGTAAGTCGTCCGCTCCTCCCAGCATGGTGCTCGAAGCCACGCAGAACGAGTGGCCAGAGCAGATGCTGCCCATTGGCGGTTGCGCCCAGGAAACGAGGAAGCACGGCGCTGCCGCATCCAGGAAACGCGGGCCTCTCACTTCCAACCACAGGACCTACAGGCACCCGCCCCATGTCTGGCCCGGGCGTATAAAACAAACGCCACTGCAGCACTGCGCCGAACTCGCACATACCATGCCATGTAGAGGCAAACAGCACCGACCGCGACACCAATTCCAGCAGCATTGAGTATTGGATGTACAGCCACTCCCCAGAGGCCGACAAACAGCGGCCACCACCGTGCGAGGGTTTAAGCTAAGAATCGCTACTGTGAGTATCACCAACACCGCCAAGTTCCTCAAAATGCGTAAGAGAGACATCGCTTTTCTCCTTCCTGACTGTGTGCACTCGTAACAGTTCAGATCTCTGGGCTGGACAAATTCCGGAGAATGAGTTAGCTTACGCTGGATGATTGCGAGCACCGCTCGACGAGTTGCTGCGAAACTCCGCGGCTCGAGCCTTCCCCGATCCTCGCTA
>Ga0209803_1000346_pt1 | contig 30467 bp, 28 predicted proteins | sample GraSoiAngelo_138_FD_185895 | JGI IMG/M metagenome (GOLD analysis project Ga0209803, IMG submission 185895) | Grasslands soil microbial communities from the Angelo Coastal Reserve, California, USA - 14_0929_09_40cm (SPAdes) (version 2) | ecosystem: Environmental > Terrestrial > Soil > Grasslands ...
TCACTTTCGAATTGAGCCGGTAGCTCGTGATCCTTCCATTCTCGACTGCCGCGGTCATCTCCTTGACGTAGAGCGAGCGAATATTGCGCAGGGTCTTGCTCGCTTCTCTGACTGCGTTTTGCGCGGCGTCCTCCCAACTTTTCGGCGATTCCGAGAGCAATTCGATGACTTTTACGACTTTTGCCATGATGTGATTCCTCCGTAGTTCCGTTGAAGGATCGCATCCCGCGAAGCGAACGGTTCTATCCGCGGCGCACGTTAGTAGAAGTAAGGCTGAGATAATTCGAACGCGCTTTGAATTAACTCAAGCCGCGGATCACCCTCCTCCGGCAATAAAACTTCCACGACGTCAAAACGAAAATCGAGATCCGGATTGTCGAGCAACCGGAGCCAGGCAACGCCGCCTTTCGAGACCCGTAATTGCTTTTGTCGATTGACTGCTTCGATCGGGCGGCCAAACTCTTCGCCACCGCGCGTTTTTACTTCGACAAAAACGAGTGTGTTGCCGTCGCGGCAGACGATGTCGATCTCGCCGCCGGTGGGGTCGCGGAAATTGTGGTAAAGAATTTTGTAGCCGTGATTCCGCAAGAATCGGCAAGCCAACTTCTCGCCGCGCACGCCGCGACGGAGATGTTCAGGCAATTCCTTCGAGTGCGAGAAGCGGTTGCGCCACCGGCTCGAAAGAGCGGCGATGGATCGGACAGGGTCCAAGTTCATGAAGTCTGGTGAGGTGGAGTTCGGTGCTGTAGCCCTTGTGCTGGTCGAAGCAATATTCCGGAAATTGGGCGCAGAAGTCACGCATCATCCGGTCGCGTGTGACCTTGGCGATCACGCTGGCGGCGGCAATGCTCAAACTGTAGCAGTCGCCGTCGATGATCGCCGTCTGCGGAAATGGGAATGGAAAAACCGGAAGGCCGTCGACCAGGACGTGATCTGGCGGCATCGCGAGCGCCGCAAGAGCGATGCGCATCGCCTCATGCGTTGCGCGCAAAATATTGATCCGATCGATTTCAATGTGATCGACAATGCCGACTGCCCAAGTGATCTCGGTGTTCGAAACCAACTCATCGTAAATTGTCTCGCGCAGTTCCGGAGCGAGTTGTTTCGAATCATTTAGTTTTCGGTGGCGAAATTTTTCTGGCAAGACCGTCGCTGCGGCCACAACGGGTCCGGCTAGGGCACCGCGACCGGCCTCATCGATTCCAGCGATTCGAATGACGCCGGTTGCGCGCAGTTTCTTTTCGTAACGGAATCCGCAGCGCCGATACATCGGCGGAAAATACTGAAAAACTGAAACGCGGGAAAGCTGAAAAACGCCAGTCCGGCTCGGACTTTCAGCTATTCAGTTTTATTCTCGAACTGTGGTCGCTTCCTTGCCTTTGCGCCGCCGGAGATAGTTCAATTTCGCGCGACGGGCTTTGCCTTCGGTCTCGATTTCGATCTTTGCGATCCGCGGTGAGTTGAGCGGGAAAACCCGTTCGACCCCTTCGCCATACGAAATGCGCCGCACGGTAAAGGTTTCATTTAAACCTCGGCCTTTGCGTCCGATCACGATGCCCGCAAAAATTTGAATCCGCTCCTTATCCCCTTCGACGACGCGGGTGTGAACGCGAATGCTGTCGCCAACCTTGAAACTCTTGGCATCGCCCTTCTGCTGCTCTTTTTCGATGAGATCGATAATGCGATTCATAAAATCGGGATTCCAAGGGGCCTGCCCGCCGTAGCCTCTCGGCCCGCCGTAGCTTTACGCGAAGGCTGGTTGGTGAAGGCGGGCGTTCAGTTTGCTCCAAGCCACGCAAAAAGCAAGTTCGTGCGCGTTTGTGATTGTCGATCCAACGACTTATAATCGGCACTTGCCGCGCTCGTAGCTCAACTGGATAGAGCGTTAGCCTCCGGAGCTAAAGGTTGTGGGTTCGACCCCCGCCGGGCGCAAGGTGCGAGCCGCACAGGCCCTGAGCCGGACTGGCAGTTATTGCGGCAGCGGCTCGGTCCCGGGGTCCCGGTTAGGCGCCGCTAAACGCCGATGCGCTTTGCGAGCGCTGATTGGCGTTTTGTAACTCGGCAATTGTGCACCGCAGCTCGGCGGTGCGCTCTCGCACCGCTTCTTCCAACGCAGCGCGCTGATTTTCGAGCACGACGTTAAGTCGCCGGACCTCGAGAAGATTGCGGATACGCAAAAGCGCTTCTGCTTGGCTAACTGGCTTTACCAAAAAGTCAGTCGCTCCAGCTTCCAGTGCGCGGGCTCTGGCCTCTTCAGTTATGTCAGCGGTCAACACCACGATTGGCAGAAAGCTTTCAGAGCCATCCTCCCGAAGCGCTTCCAGCAAAGCAAACCCGTCCATCCCTGGCATGATCAGGTCGAGCAAGATTAGATCTGGATCAAAAGTGGCACAGATGTCGAGCGCCTTTCGAGAGTCCGTGATCCCCATCACATGACTATAACCGCGCCTTTGCAAAAGCTGTTCCAACAGCGTGACACTCATCTGATCGTCATCGACGACCAGAATCTTCATTTTATGAAGCAGTGGCTCAGAGATCATGTCCGCCCGACCAAGGCAGCACATCCCGTTCCGGGCGACACGCCGGAATGGCCGAAATGTTCGATTTCTACGCCAGTGCTTCGATCCGGCTGAGCAAATCCTTTTTGCTCGTCATTCCGGTTACTTGGTCCCGCAATTGGCCGTTCTTGAAGAACAGCAGCGAGGGAATCGCGCGAATGTTGTACTTAAAGGAGAGGCTTTGGTTTTGATCCACGTTTACTTTCGCGACTTTCACCGCATCGGCTTTCTCGCGAGCGATTTCGTCGAGGAGTGGTGCGATCAACTTGCAGGGCCCGCACCACTCGGCCCAGAAGTCCACTAGCACCGGTTTGTCGGTGTTGATTTCGCGGTCAAAATTCGATTCGTCCAGATTGATTGTCCCCGAGTTTTCCATGGCTTTAAGAAAGATAATTCCAAATCTGAAGAATCAAAATGGCGGCCGAAGCCGCGAGCAAACCCCAGCATAAGGGCATTGGGATTTGATCGATTCGCCGCTGCCGTTGCGATTCCGGTGCCGGTGTCAGGGTGACAGTGGTCGCAGGTGTCTTCATCGCTGGCAAATCGATCAGCGGCTGCGTTTTCTTCATTTGAACCGCTGGCTTCGGCTGCGGGTCGGGCAATACGGTGATGCGTGCGGTCTCTTTTTTTGGAGCTGGTGTCGTCATCGGCGCGGGCATGGCAGCAGCAGCGGACCGCGCCTGGGGGAGTGGCTCGGTCGGCGCGGATGGAGGATTCGCAGGCGGTCGGGTGGGCAAATGAATTCGCACCGTTTCGTGCGATTCAGCCGGCGCCGACGAGGGTGAACTCGGCGGGGAAACGGTGATGCGCACCGTCTCCTTTTTCGGTTCGTTTGAATCGGCCATGTAGATCGGACGCCCAGATAAGAGGTTGCCTGACCCCACGAGTTTTGTCACTCCCGAAGTTGTTCCAATCGTAAGAAATTCCGCGCTTTCGGCGTGCCTTACGCCAGCAGATCGTAACCCCGCGCGCCGGTGATTCGTTTCACCACGAATTCGCCCACTGGCGCCGGTTTCGCCAAAATGACGCGCGTGTCCACCTCTGGCGCGTCCGCTTCAGTTCGCGCAATCAGCGGCTGATCGACCAGCAATTTCAACTGGCGGCCGATGTTTTCTCGCGCCGTCTCATGTGCGATCTTTTGCTGGATCGACATCGCCTCGCGGTAACGCGCGTTTTTGAGCTTTACCGGGACCTGCCCTGGCATCTTTGCCGCGCGTGATCCTTCTTCGCGCGAATATTTGAAAATTCCGAGTCGCTCGAATCGAACACGGGCGATGAATTCAAGCAATGATTCGAATTCTTCGTCGGTCTCGCCTGGGAAACCGACGATGAACGTTGTTCGCAACGCCAGACCCGGAATTCCGGCACGAAGCTTCTCGATTAAGTTCTCGATGTGAGAGCGCGACGTTTCCCGGCGCATTCTTTGCAGCATCGATTCGTGTATGTGCTGAAGCGGGATGTCGATGTAACACGCGACTTTGTTGCAATCGGCGATCGTCTCGATTAATTCGTCGCTCCAATGCGCCGGGTGGGTGTAGAGCAGTCGGACCCAAAAATCGCCGTCGATTTCCTGGATCTCGCGCAATAGCGCGACCAGCGTCGGACCCCGCGCCGAATCGACCGGCTGGCGCGGACCGGCTTTGTCGCTCCACAAATCCATTCCGTAATAGGTGGTGTCTTGACTGATCAAATTGATCTCGCGCACGCCTTCCGCGACCAGGCCGCGAATTTCCGCTAGGACAGATTCCATTGATCGGCTGCGATGTTTCCCACGCATTTGCGGAATAACGCAGAAGCTACACGGATGATTGCAACCTTCGGCAATTTTCACGTAGACCGAATGCGCCGGTGTGAGTCGAAAGCGCGGAGTGTCATAATCGGGAATGTAAGTTGGTCGCGCCTCGGCGAACGCAAGATCGAAATCTTCGTTGGCCAGTACTCTCTCGACGATTGTTCCGAGTTCCTTCACTTCATCCAGGCCGACGAAGGCATCGACTTCTGGCATCTCTTGGCGCAACTCGCGCGCGAAGCGCTGCGACATGCACCCGCTCACGATCAACCTCTGTCCGGCCCGTTTGTTTAGTCCGCGCGACTGGTGGGCAGCCAGGATCGCGTTGATTGATTCTTCCTTCGCCGAATCAATGAAGGCGCACGTGTTTACGACCAGAACGTCGGCCTCATCGGCAGACGACGTAATTTCCATGCCGCGGGCCAACACGCTCCCGAGCATGATCTCCGCGTCCACCAGATTTTTGGCGCAACCCAGACTGATCATGCCGACCTTTGTGCTCATTTAAGGTGAAACTGAACCGTGCGATTTACTCGACAGTGACGTCGTCGTCACCATCCGCCACCGGTTTGCCGTTTTTCCTAATTTGAATGGCGTCGCGGTCTAAAACCCGGACCGCAATTTTTTGTCCGCGGAATTCGACCGTTCCGTCCGTCGGTGAAATCCATCGTTCGAACGCAGGCTGAAGCGATTCATTGTCCACCACCACTTTGATGTAAGTTTTTTTCAATGGCTTAATCGCGATGCGATTTGGTCCTTCGGCTTCAGCAGGTTTTTGAGTTGTCTGAACGCTTTGGGTTGCGCCTGCCTTTGCCAAATCTTCGGGGCGGACCGGTTCTGCACGACGGACTTCTGGTTCTTTCGGCGGCACGCTCGCCTTCGCTGCCGCGTTCGCATTCGCGAAAGCCGGCACAAACGCCTCCGGTAGCGGAATCGACGGCGCTACGGTTGCAACCGGCTGCGCAGCTTTCTTCGGAACTTCGGCTACTGCAGTCTGAGGAGGAGGTGACGGCGCAGGCGCAATCGATCGAGGTGCGCTTGCAACCGGAGGAGCTTTCTTCGGCTGAGCTTCGACCACCGCAGCGGGGAGTGGGGAAGGTGCTCGCGACGGAGCCGCCGCGACGGAAGCGGCCGGTGCTTGTTTCGGTGGAGCTTGCGCGACGGGAGCTTGCGGGGGCTGAGCCTGCGCCGGCGGAGCTTGCGAAGCGGTCGGTTGAGGTACGCCTACCATTTGGTGCGGCGCAATCCGTTGAATGTTCATAATCAAGCGCATCAAAATGAACCCGAGAACGATCACGCCAACTGCGATCAATAAGGCCAATGGCGAGGACCGGTCTCCGCTCCGCTGGCGGCGCACGACCGGCGCGCGTGGACGCGCCCGAATGCGACGTGGTTTGGGCGCCGGTTGATCTTGCAAATAGGAATAACCATCGACCGTCATCTGTTGCGATGTTTCGAACGCATCCAGATACGGCGCAACATCGACGTCGAGAAACTTTCCGTAGATTTGCAGGAACCCTTTGGCGTAAGCGAGGCTGGGAAACTGCGAAAAATCATCCACCTCGATCTCAGCCAGACGCAACGGACGAATTTTGGTCAGGCGCGCGGCTTCATCCAGCGTGAGGCCTCGGGCCAGTCGCGCATCTTGAAATTTCTTGCCCAGACCTTCGATTGTCATTGCGGATTTGCCGGCTAAACGGCGGCATCGAGATCGACCAGGATCTCGCGGGGTTTGGCGCCTTCGCCGGGACCCAAAATACCGCGCTGCTCCAGAATATCAACGATGCGCGCGGCGCGTGTATAACCCAGCCGCAGTCGTCGTTGCAGAAGCGAAGTGGACGCGCGTTTTTCCTGACGAATGATCTCGAGACATTTTTCCACCAGCTCTTCGTCTTCGTCCGTTACTTCTTCGGTTGAACTGGCGGCTGCCTGGAGTTTTTCACGCATCGCTGGATCGAAAGCCGGATGACCTTGCGCCGAAACAAATTCTACCAGGCGCCGAATTTCCTCATCGGTTACCAAAACACCTTGCGCTCGAATCAATCGCGACGCGCTTGGCGGCAGGTAGAGCATATCGCCTTGGCCTAACAAACGATCGGCGCCGTTTTCATCGAGAATCACGCGACTATCGATTTTGCTCGCCACTTGAAACGCAATCCGGCTCGGAATGTTCGCTTTGATCACACCGGTGATCACGTCCGCGCGTGGCGTTTGCGTTGCGACAATCAGGTGAATTCCGGCCGCGCGCGCCATTTGTGTGATGCGGGCGATTGCGCCTTCGACGTCAGCCGGCGCGGTTTGCATCAAATCAGCCAGCTCGTCGATTACGACCACGATGTAAGGAATCTTTTCCGGAATCGGAATCTCGTGCTCGCGTGGAACTTTAATTTCGGCGTCGTTTGCCGACTCGGCGGCATTCGCAACATCGACATCCGCCTTTTTCTTTGGCCGCGCATTGAAGCTGATGATGTTGCGAACGCCCACGCGGGCGAAAATTTTGTAGCGACGCTCCATCTCGTCGATCAACCAGCGCAATGCGAGCAGCACTTTTTTCGGATCGGTCACCACCGGGAAAGCGAGATGCGGCAACGCGTTGTAATGCTGGAGCTCGACCACCTTCGGGTCGATCATGATGAAACGCAGCTCTTCCGGTGTGAACCGGAAAAGCATGCTGGCTATCAGTGCGTTAATACAGACGCTTTTGCCAGCACCGGTTGTGCCGGCCACGAGCAAATGCGGCATTTGCGCCAGATCGGTGATGATTGCTTTGCCGTAAACGTCTTTGCCGAGCGCCAGCGGAATTCTGCTCCGCGTTTTCGCTTCCTCCCAATCGGTCGATTCGAGCAACTCGCGCAATGTGACGGTGACTTTGCGCGTGTTGGCGAGCTCGATGCCAACCGTGTCTTTCCCCGGGATGGGCGCGAGAATGTTAATCCGCTCTGCGCGCGTGGCTCGCGCCAGATCGCGCTCGAGACTCACGATCTTGTCCACCCGAACACCTTTGGCCGGGTAAACTTCGTAGCGCGTGATTGTCGGGCCTTTGGTAATGTCGCCCGGTGCGACCGCAATTCCAAATTGCGCCAGCGTGTCGATCAGCGTTTGCTGAACGCGCTGCAATTCCGTCGGGTCGGCGCCGCCGCGTCCTTCCGGATCGTGCTCCGCGAGCAAATCGAGTCCCGGCAGCGCGTACGTTTTCGGGTCCCACGCACGACCGGTTAGGCCAGGCGCGCTCGATGTCGATCTTGCTGAAGAGCCGCGCAATTCTGCGAGCGACGGTTTCTTTCGCGCGATCGACTCCTCCGGAAGCGCAGTCGCGTCGACAACTTTCGGCGCCGGTCGATCGGCCAGTTCTTCGGGCGAAATAAATGCGGCCGACGGCTCTGGCACCGGTGCGCCTTTTTTCTTCAGTTGCTTTTCGATTGAGCGCCGCTGCTTCGCCAATTCGCGCCGGCTAATTTCAAGTTGGCCTTTGATGTCCGCCTTGCCCATTTTTCGACGCAACCGCCAATCGTGTAGGTTCGCGAACGCGGCGCGTGTGCCGGAAACGGTTTGCTGAACGAGATGGATCGGGCGCAGCCCAGTCATCAAGATCAAACTCGCGACGTAAATTCCGCCGAGCAAAATGCCGGAACCGATTTTGCCCATCGAAGTAACCAGCAATGTCTTCCCGAACAGATAACCGACCCATCCCCCGGGACCTTGAATGTTGTAGGCGTGCCTCCAGCCTTGCAGATGCCACGTTTGCCATTGAAACAAACACGCACCCGACGCGATGAAGAGAATGATCCACGGCAACCGCGCGATCAGGCGCGAATTCGCATGAAATAATTTGGCCGCGCCGAAGAAGAGAAGAACTCCCGCGAGCAAATAGGACGCTGCGCCGAGAGTCAGGTAACAAAAGCCGGCCAGAATTGCGCCGAACGGTCCGATGAAGTTTTGGGCAGGACGGTTCGGTGGCGAAAGATAACTCCACGGCACCCACGAAGGGAGGTCCTTCGGATTATAGGAAATGAGCGCAAGGAAGAGCAACGTTCCGACGCCGAGTAAAATAATGGCGACGACTTCGTTCCAGGCGTTGTTCTTTGTGCTGCGGGACACCGGCAATCGCTCATACTAATGCTGCAAGCGCGGCGTTTATCAACATATCGATCGGATTTCGGCCGATAAGGACAGCCGCAGCTACAACCTTTCATCTTGCCTAAGACGCGCATGCCCGATTAGTTTGCGGCGCGTTATGCACTTTGGTGTCCGCCAAATCGCCGCTGCCGTTTCCGCTGCTGCGTTGATTTTCTGCTGCTCGTGCGAAAAACATCACCTCGGAGAAGATCCGGAAGTGCAAAAGGAACATGTCGACGTTCCGGGTGGGTCCGAAGAAAATTCTGCTGCGACCAAGGAAGTGTCAGCATCACCTTCGGCAACCGCGTCGCCAACGCCGGTTGAATTTTTCCCCGAAAGCACGCCTCACTAGGAGATTCCTTATGGCCAAGCACCAATATTTGACCTCGCCGCCGAATATCGGGGGAATGCCACCGGCCGTGCCCTACATCATCGGCAACGAAGGAGCGGAGCGCTTCAGCTTCTATGGCATGCGTGCGATCCTCGTCGGATTCATGACCCAATTCCTGGTCACTCGATCTGGCGTGCTTGAAGGAATGCCGCAAAACGAAGCGCAAGGCTGGTTTCATCAATTCGTCTCATCGGTATATTGGATGCCATTCTTCGGCGCGATCCTCGCGGACGGCTGGCTCGGTAAATATCGAACGATTTTTTATCTCTCGATCGTTTATTGTCTCGGGCACTTCACGCTTGCGACAATGGACACCTCGTTTGGTATCCACATCGGGCAGAAGTGGGTCCTGGCCCTGGGTCTTATTCTCATCGCTGCGGGCGCCGGCGGAATCAAACCATGCGTGTCGGCAAACGTTGGCGATCAATTCGGCGACTCGAACAAACATTTGCTCTCGCGCGTTTTCGGCTGGTTTTATTTTTCGATCAATCTCGGTTCGTCATTTTCGATCTGGCTTTGTCCCATCCTGCTCCGGAGTCCGAACTGGGGACCGAGGTACGCTTTCGGTCTTCCGGGTGTTTTGATGTTGCTGGCCACGGTCATCTTTTGGCTTGGTCGCAATAAGATGGTGCACATTCAGCCAGCTGGTCTCGGTTTTCTGCGGGAATTGAAAAGCAGGGAAGGCCTTGGCGTTCTCAGACGCGTCTGGACGGTTTATGTCTTCACCATGATTTTCTGGGCTTTATGGGATCAAAGCAGCGGCGGCGAATGGACAATACAATGTCAGAAGCTCGATCTGTATTTCCTCGGCGTAACTTTTCTGCCGGAGCAGGTTCAGGTAGTGAACGGCATTCTGATTCTCGCGTTCATTCCGCTGTTTAACTACCTTATTTACCCAGCGGTCAGCCGGATTTTTCCGCTCACGCCTTTGCGCAAGATTGGAATCGGACTGTTTCTCACCGCCCTATCGTTTGTCGTGATCTGGGGAATCCAGGCGCAAATTGATCAAGGCGCTCGGCCGAACGTCGGCTGGCAATTGTTGGCCTATGTCATTTTATCTGCCGGCGAAGTCATGGTTTCGATTACCGGCCTTGAATTTTCCTACACCCAAGCACCCAACCGAATGAAGAGTCTGATTATGGCGATGTGGTTGCTGTCCGTCGCCCTTGGCAATCAATTGCCCTCGGTAATCAGCTTCCTTATTCCGAAGCTCAAAGCCGCCGGCTTCAACTTGGAAGGCGCGAATTATTTCCGCTTCTTTACCCTCCTCATGCTCGCGGCATCTATCATCTACGTTTTCGTGTCTCGCCACTATCGCGAGCAAACCCATTTACAGAGCCAGGAGCCGCAGCCCGATGAACGCGCGACCGAGCCCATCCTCGCCGGCGGCGCTCCAACGTAAGATCGAAATGAAAACTGCTGCACTCGTAGTTGGATTGTCTTTGTCGCTCGCGATCGTGACCGTAAACGCGAACCCGAAGGACGACGAATTCGAAAAGATCGCCAAGGATTACACCGAGAATTATTTATCATCGCATCCGGAGTTCGCCACGGAGTTGGGCGACCACCGATTTGACGGAGTATTGACCGATTACTCGCCGGAGACACGCGCGCGCGCTCTCGCGAACGCGAAGCAAGTTCGTGAAGCGCTCAAGAAATTTGACGACGACAAACAGCTCACCGGCCCAAATCAGGTGGACGTGCGAATTCTGCGCGACAACGTCGAGAGTGAAATTTTCCGATTGGAAGAATTGCGCGATGCGGATTGGAACCCGCTCGTTTACAACCAGAGCCTCGCCAACAGCCTTTATCTTTTAGTCGCGCGCGACTTCGATTCTGCGCAAAAACGCATTCCGAATCTGCGCCAGCGGATGGATGGTATTCCGAACGTAATCAAACAAGCGGAAGCGAACCTCCAGGACCCTCCGCGAGTTCATACTGAAACGGCGATCGAACAAATCCAGGGCGCAATCAATCTAGTGCGAAACGGTCTCGACCCGTTGCTTAACCAGGCGCCGCAGTTAAGAAAAGATCTCGCACCGATCCAGGAAAAAACCGCCAAGGCGCTGGAGGACTACAAGAAATGGTTGCAGGAAGACCTGCTCAAGCGCTCCGATGGTAATTTCCGTCTTGGCGCGGAGAAGTTTCGGAAGAAATTGCGTTTTGCTCTGGCATCCGATTTGTCGATGGAGGAAATCAGGAAACGCGCGGACGCCGATCTTCAGCAGACTCAGGCCGCCATCTACGAGACGGCGCTGCCGCTTTACAAAAAATATTTTCCGGAGGCCGCCGAGAAAACTTTAGCGGACAAGCACAGCGTCACCGCCGCTGTTCTGAACAGGCTGGCCCAGGAGCATCAGGACGACAACACCGTCGTTGGTTACGCGCAGAAAGTCGTGGGCGAAGCGACCGTTTTCGTCAAGCAACGCAATCTGGTGTCTATCCCGGCAGTTCCACTCGAAGTGATCGCAATGCCCGAATTCAAGCGCGGAGTAGCCATCGCGTATTGCGATTCGGCCGGGCCGCTCGAGAAAAACCCGAAAACATTTTTTGCCGTTTCGCCTACTCCAAAAGATTGGACGAAGGAAAAAAAGGAATCGTTCTTTCGCGAGAACAACAATTACTTTATCCGCGATTTGACCGTGCATGAAGCGATGCCCGGCCATTACCTTCAACTCGCGCACTCGAATGAATTCAAAGCGCCCACTCTAGTGCGCGCGATTTTCCAAAGTGGCTCATACATCGAAGGCTGGGCGGTGTATTGCGAGCAGATGATGGCGGAACAGGGCTATGGTGGTCCTGAAGTGAGAATGCAGCAGTTAAAAATGCGACTGCGCGCGATCGCCAACGCCATCCTCGACCAAGGCATTCATGCTGGAAATATGACCGAGCAGCAGGCAATGGATTTGATGACCAAAGCGACCTTCCAGGAACAAGGCGAGGCCACCCTCAAGTGGAAACGCGCAAGGCTGACTTCCGCGCAGTTGTCGACTTATTTCGTAGGCGTCAGCGAACATCTCGATCTTCGCGCGGCCGCCCAGAAAAAGTTCGGCAAAGATTTCGACCTCAGGAAATACAACGACCAGGTCATTTCCTACGGCAGTCCGCCGGTAAAATACGTCCGCGAGCTGATGGGGCTGTAGGTAGGGGCGATTGACCCAATCGCGCGCAAGGCCAATCCGGATCGGATCGGTTCAGTGAGCCGGTGCCACTTGTGTTAAGATCGACATTATGCCTAAGCTGGCGACCTGGCTCCGCGAAAAAGATGAAAAATGGTTTCAACCATTTTTCGCAAAACATTCGGAGATTGAGATCTGCAATGCGCGCAAAGGCCAAGTCGCGATCGCAGACGCCGACGGTCTCCTTTTGACCGGCGGTCCGGATATCGCGGCTGATTTTTTGAAGCAGCCTGTCCCCGATCCAAGCGTGCTCGACCCGGATGTCGATCTTGTGCGCGATCGGTGGGAATTCGCCGCTGTGGACGCGGCGCTTGCGCGCGGTTTGCCGGTGCTCGCAATCTGCAAGGGCATGCAGCTATTGAATGTCGCTCTTGGCGGGACATTGAAGCTCGATATCCCCGGCCACAAACTTCCCGAACAAAAAGACAACGACATTCAACCGTTGCGTTCCGAAACAAAAGCGGCGCACCGATTCGACAAAGTGAACAGCTCGCACCACCAGGCGGTTGATCGATTAGGGACCGGTCTGGAAGTCGAGTCCTGGTGCGCAACCGACGACATCGTCGAACAAATCCGGCTCCGCAATTATCCCTTTGGGCTCGGGGTCCAATACCACCCGGAGCGCGGCAAGATCTACCATTCCCTCTTCGAAGACTTCTTTTCCAGACTGATCAATTCCAAACATCGTAGACAGGATTAAGAGGATTTTCTGGATTTGGTTTTTGTACAGATCCTGTTCATCCTGTAAATCCTATCTAGTTCGCCACTGTCCACTCCCCAGAACACCATCGCGATCGTTTACGGTTACGATCAAACGCTGAGTCCGAGCTACATGCTGTTTCACTGTCATGACGAAATTGCCGATCGCATTGTCGACCAAATGAAATCGGCGATCGAAACCGGCACACGGTCCGTGCGCCAAGACATTAAACGTTGTAGCACGGCCCTGCGGGCCGTCGAACGCGTCACAGAGGCGTGGCTACATTTCGCAGATCCACCGCTCTCTTCAACGCATTCGAGAAGCTGTTTTGTCCCGCGACCATCGATAGTCGATCTTGATAGGCAATCGGCGGATTCATCAGATCGCTGATCTCAAATTCCGAGGGCACGTCGCCCATGACTTTCCGGAAAAATTTCGTCTGCGTTTCCGAAAACGGAAAGCAACGCCAGAGCGCATAGGAGTTCAGGCCGTTGTTGAGCGCCGTGCGCGAAACGGTCGAGGAAACCGAATAGACTGCTTCGATCCCGGCGAAGTGTCGCAGAAAATATAGATCCGCGACCTCGCGGTCGTCTTCCACGCGAAAGGCCTCGAGCTTGAGTTTACTTGCCTCGCCTTTTTCAAAAGGGTGAGGTCGATAAATCAAAATGCGCCCGGGATAATTCTGCCGGATGTAATCGAGACAACGGTTCAAGTGTTCGATGTAAACCGCTGGTTCGAGATTCTTCACCAGAAGGAACGGCGTCCCAAAAAAAATCACGCGACAATGCTCGCCACGCCGTAGCTCGGCGGAGGCGGGTCGTCCTTGTCCGCCATCGGACGGACTCGCCGTGGCGTGCTCGCGATTGAACTGCGCAGAGAAGCTCCGCAGCTCGGCGATGCTGGGAAAACGCGATGGAATAATTTGGTGTTCCGCTCGGGCTGGCAATTCACCGCCGCTATTGCTCATGAATATTATGACGTCGAAAATTTCATCCGGATCCTTTTGTAAGCGCCGGAGACGCACGCCGTCACCGCCCGGATTGATTCGCGGTTTGTAGTGAATGGTTCGTTCAACTCCGGCCAACGGCTCGACCAAGCGGTTTTGGAGCCAGCCTGAAGTTGTGAATCGAAAACGGGCGCGATCACCGTGCCGCGTCAATTCGCCGAAAGCTTTTTGCGATGCGCTCAGGATCTTGAAAACATCCGGATGGGCCGAGAGCGCGGCATTGCCCAATCCGAGCAGACCGGCCAGGCAAAGCAAAACGTCGTTCTCGGGATCGATCGGCAACGCGCCGACTCCGCGTTGTCGATCCACGTTTTCGCGGTAAAGCCGCGGCAAATCCTTCAAGCCACGGCAGGTTCTCACTTTCGGGAAAGCGTGGACTTCAGCGAAGTCACGGACAAACTCCTGCCAGTTCGCGTTCTCCCACCATTTCGATTCCTCTCGCAACAAATGAATGCCGCCAGGGAATCGATCGCTCAGCGCGTCCGCCGCCACCAGCGCATTCGGTAACCGGTCCGGCCGCGAAATCACAATCCAAAGTTTAGGTTCCTGCGGCATCGCTAAACTCCGCGCTGGGTTGGCGTCCAGATAAACTTGTGCATCTGCAGTTGAAAACGGACGTCGAGCTTGTCTTCGAGAATCCATTCCACGATTTGGCGCGGATCGATTCGGCCGAAGATCGGCGAGAATAAAACGGCCCGGCAACGTTTCGTCAGATCAAACCTGCGAACTTTGTCGCACGACCATTCGTAATCTTCGCGCGACCCCATTACGAATTTCACTTCGTCGCGCTTGGTGAGATGGTCGATGTTCGACCAAAGATTTTTCTCCACCTCGCCACTGCCGGGTGTTTTCAAGTCCATGATTCGGTGCACGCGCGGATCGACTTTTGAAATGTCGTGCGCGCCGCTCGTTTCCAGCAAAACGATGTGGTTCGCATCGCACAAGATCGACATCAACGGGAGGACGTTCTTTTGCAGCAGCGGTTCGCCGCCGGTGATTTCGACGAGCGGACAATCAAAAGTCGCGACTCGATCGACGATTTCCTTAAGCGAGCGTTTTTTGCCTTCGTAAAATGCGTATTCAGTATCGCAATAATTGCAGCGCAGATCGCAGAAGGTCAGCCGAACAAAGACACACCGCTCTCCCGCCCAGGTGCTCTCGCCCTGGATCGATTGGTAAATCTCGTTGATGGTCAGTGTTGCGTCGTTCATTCGACTCAGGCGTAAATCTATCAGATTATCCGCTTTGATGCACAACCGGATCGACGACTGTTTCGCGCGTTTGCGGAAGGAGAAATGCAAAGGCTTTATCCCATACATTTGTGCGGGAGATCCAACTCTGAAACGCACTGTCGATCTTGCGTTTGCTTTGGAAAAGGCTGGTGCCGATATGCTCGAACTTGGATTGCCGTTTTCCGATCCACTCGCCGACGGAGTTGTGAATCAATTAGCGGCACAGCGTTCACTTGCCGCGGGCACGACTGTCCGCGGTGTTTTCGATTGCGTGCGCGAGATCCGCCACCAGTCGCAAATCCCAATCGTTCTCTACAGTTATCTCAACCCGATCTTCCAATTCGGCACCGATAAATTTCATCGCGAGGCCGAAGCCGCAGGTGTTGACGGGTTACTCATTCTCGATCTTCCGCCTGAAGAGGATTCCTTAGAACTTGACCGGTTAAACCGGTCAAGTTCCACCTTGTCGGAAACAAAACAGGATCTCGTTCACATTCGTCTGATTGCGCCCACCACGCCTACCGATCGTATTAAGAAAATCGCAGGAGGCGCGAAAGGATTTCTTTACTACGTTTCGCGCGAGGGCGTGACTGGCGCGCGAGATTCAATCGCAACCTCGTTGCCGGAAAAGATCGCTCAACTGAGAAAGTTCTCGGATTTGCCGGTCGCAGTCGGATTCGGAATTTCAAATCCCGATCAAGCCCGCGAAGTTGCGCAACACGCCGACGCTGTTGTCGTCGGCAGCGCGATTGTCGATCTGATCGCGAAGCATGGAGACAAACCGGAGATGGTTGAGAAGGTCGGCGCTTTCGCGCGCGATCTAGGAAACGCTATCAAATCGGCCTGAGCCTGATGTGGGAGGGACCTTAGCGGCCCGATTAGGAAAAGAAGAGTCGCGGCACTAAGGCCGCTCCCACATTGAATTAGATTCCGCACTTCTTCGTCGCTTCAGCGAAGTTTGATTTCTTGCGTAGAAGAGAAGCGAGATAATCGTCGACAACCGGAATGTCATGAACGCGCGTGAGATTGGCCGGCGTTTCTAATCGCGAGAAAATCGCGTTCGCAATCTTGGTGCGCGGAACTTCTTTTTCGCCGTAGCCGTGAGGAATGTTACTCGACCAGAAGCGCACGTACTCGCCGTCGGGATGATTCGTTGTTCCGAGAAAGATGACCGAGTGGCCGCTTTCGCTTCGACCGACGTTTTGATTCCAAAAGATCTTCATGAAGTCGCCCGGCTGCGCTTGCCTGAAATCGGTGAAATTCCGTCCGAGCCCGAGCTCGTGAAATAAGCGCGCAGTGCCGGGGCCGTTCGCATTCCAGCGACCCCAAATGCCTTCGCCATCGTGCTGATCGCGAATCATAAGTTGATTCAACGTGGCAAAGTCGAGCTGGAGCTGCCCACTGTCGCGCAAGGCTTCGATCGTTTTGATGAAAACGATATAAGTCGCGCCCGAACAGAAACTCGGATACGGCGCGGTCGGGATGACGAAGAACTTCCCCGATTCGAAGTGCGCGGCCGATTCCAACTTAATTTTAGCGAAGTGCGAGACGGAATACTTGCCGCCGGTCGGCATCTTTTGGATTTGCTCGAGAATTAAGCTGTTGAGCCCGGCGGCCGGTGCGCCTTGCGTAATTGCCGTGATGCACAAGACGATGATCAGCTTCCGCATGGGCGAGAACTAAACGACAAATTCGCTCTTGGGCAACGTTGTCATTAAGACAGCCACCGCTACATTAGATCGACATCATGTTGCGATTCACCAAGATGAACGGCGCGGGCAACGATTTTGTCATGATCGACAATCGCGCCGGCAACGTGCGCTTAGAGCCGGAGCAAATCGTTCGCATTTGCGACCGTCATCGCGGTGTGGGCGCAGACGGGATTTTGTTGCTCGAGAAAGGCTCAAACGGCGCCGATTTCAAGATGCGCTATTACAACCGCGACGGCGGGGAAGCGGAAATGTGCGGAAACGGTGCGCGCTGTTTCGCGCGCTTCGCTACCAAAATTGCCGGAGCACCGGAGAAGATTTCGTTTCAAACGCTGGCCGGCCTGATTCGGGGAGAATTGCACGGTGAATCGGTCACTCTGCAACTGAGCGAGCCGAAAGACCTGCGACTTGGGATCGAACTTGTTGCCAATGCCGAGAAGGAACGCGTGCATTTTATCAACAGCGGCGTGCCGCACGTGGTGGTGCCGGGTTCCAAAGTCGACGATGTCGATGTTCGCCGGAGAGGCGAAGCGATCCGGCGCCACAAAATGTTTTCGCCGGCTGGGGCGAATGTGAATTTTATCGAGAAGCGCGGCGCCCAGAAAATTCTCGTGCGAACCTACGAGCGCGGTGTCGAAGACGAAACGCTTGCCTGCGGAACCGGCGTCGTTGCCAGCGCCCTGATTTTTGCCGCAACGGAAAAGGTCGATGGACCAATCAGTGTGACCGTTCGCAGCGGCAGCGAACTCAGCGTCGGTTTTAAGAGGGCAGGGGATCAATTTACCAACGTGACCCTGACCGGCCCCGCCGAGTTTGCTTTTGAGGGGACGATCGAAGTTTAATTTGCTAACAAATGTTTCGCGGCACTTTCACGGCAGTAGTGACACCCTTCCGCAACGGAGATGTCGATTTTGCGGCGTTCGAAAAATTAGCTGAAGCGCAGATCGCGGCCGGAATTACCGGAGTTATCGCGGTCGGCACGACGGGCGAATCGCCGACGCTGACTCATGATGAGAAACACGAAGTCATTGAATGCGCGATAAAGATCGCCAACGGTCGCTGTAAGGTCATTGCCGGGGCGGGGACGAATTCTACGCGAGATTCGATTGAAGCGACGAAGTTCGCCGAGAAAGCCGGCGCGGATGGCGCATTGCTCGTCGCGCCTTACTACAACAAACCGAGCCAGGAAGGATTATTTCGACACTTCAAGGCGATCGCCGGGGCAACATCGCTGCCGGTGATGCTTTACAACATTCCTGGCCGCTGCGCGGTGGATATTGCCGCGGACACGGTTGTCAGATTGGCGGAAACGTGTCGCAATATCGTTTCGATCAAAGAAGCGAGCGGCAGTGTGGAGCGCGTCGCCGAATTGCGCCGCCGTTTACCGCAAGAGTTCACGATTTTGAGCGGCGACGATTCGTTGACCCTGCCATTCATGGCGGTGGGTGCGGTTGGGGTTGTGAGTGTGGCTTCGAATTTGTTTCCGGCGGAACTTTGTGCACTGGTTCGCGCTTGCGATTCGGGCGATTATAAATCGGCCGAAAGTTTGCATCGCAAACTGTTCCCGCTGTTTAAAGATTTGTTTGTCGAACCGAATCCGGTGCCGGCGAAAACCGCACTGGCTTGGCGCGGCGCGATGTCAGCCGAAGTTCGTTTGCCATTATGCGAAATGTCGGACGCGAACCAAACTCGCTTGCGCAAAACAGTCGAGGAATTCGAAAAAGCAAAATGAAAACGTCCGTGCGCGTTGCGCTGATCGGGGCGCGCGGTCGAATGGGCCAGACGATTGCCGATCTGGCCAAGGACGATCCGAAGATCGACATCGTCGCGCAATGCGATCTAGGCGACGTGATCGATTCAGCCATCAAGGATTGCGACGTTGCGATCGACTTCAGCAATGCGGGCGCGATCGACGAAATTTGTCGGGCGACTTTGCAGCACGGAAAAGCGCTCGTCATTGGCACGACCGGGCATTCGCCGGAGCAGCGCCAATTAATTGAAGAAACGGCTGGTAAATTGCCAATTGTCTTCGCGTCGAACTTTAGCGTCGGAGTGAACGCGCTCTTTGCTCTGACCCGCCAGGCCGCGGAAATTTTCGGTTCTGAGTTCGCGCCCAAAATCACCGAGACACATCACAAGATGAAGAAAGATGCGCCAAGCGGAACGGCGAAAACGCTCCGTGAGATTTTGAAAGAGACGCAAGAAGTTCCAATCGAATCAATTCGCGAAGGCGACGTTGTCGGCGAGCATACGGTCACTTTTGCCGGACCCGACGAACGGCTCGAACTAACGCATCGGGCCGGCAGTCGCGAAATTTTTGCGCGCGGTGCTTTGCGTGCGGCGCAATGGATCTTCGGAAAACCCGCTCAGCTTTACTCGATGCAGGACGTGCTCGGAATTGCGCCGGCGAAATGAGGACCGGCATCGCGCTCGGTTCGAATTTGGGCGATCGAATGGCGAATTTGCGCGCGGCGCGAAAAGAAATTGTCGATCTGGCCAATGTTAAACCGCCGATACGGAGTTCGCCGATCTACGAAACGGAGCCGGTAGATTGTGAGCCGGATGCCGGCAAATTCCTAAACGCAGTTTTCGAAATCGACTACGACGGCGATCCAAGCGCGTTGCTAGAGCAGCTCGTTCGGGTCGAAGAATCGCTCGGACGCAAACGCGATCATGCCAGAAACGTTTCACGCAAGATCGACATCGACCTTCTTTATGCTGATGATCTGAGTGTCGAGAACGAGCGTTTGCAGTTGCCGCATCCGCGTCTGCATCAGCGGAAATTTGTGCTTCAGCCTTTGGCCGATATCCGGCCGGATTTAACTTTACCTAACCAAACAAAAACCGTCCGCGAGCTGCTCGCGCAGATTGAGGATTCGACTAAAGTGATCTGCTTCGCGGAGAAATGGTAATGACGAATCTGGTCGGGAAATATCGAGAGATGAAGAAGCGCGGCGAGAAAGTCACCGCGCTGACCGCTTACGATTATCCGACGGCGCGACTGCTCGATGAGAGCGGGATCGACATCATTCTGGTCGGCGATTCATTAGGCATGGTCGTGCTCGGCTACGAAGACACGACGCGCGTTACACTCGAAGAAATGTTGCATCATACTCGCGCGGTCGCGCGCGGAGTTAAATCGGCGTTGGTAGTCGGCGATATGCCGATCCACACTTTCGAAACGCCCGAGCAGGCTGTCACGACGGCGAAACAATTTATCGATGCCGGCGCTCAGGCAGTGAAGTTGGAGGGCGGCGTGAGTCACGCCGCGCATATCGAAGCGATAACTGATGCCGGAATTCCGTACATGGCCCACATCGGAATGCTGCCGCAGCAGGTGCGCGAACAAGGCGGTTACAGAGTTAAAGGCAAGACGCAATCGGAAGCCGAAGCGTTAATCGCAGATGCGCGCGCGGTGGAAAAAGCGGGCGCGTTTTCGGTTGTGCTCGAGATTGTGGTCCCGGAGATCGCCAAACAAATCACCAACGGCATTAGCATTCCGACGATCGGCATCGGCTCGGGGGAACAGTGTGATGGCCAGATTCTGGTGACGCACGATTTGATCGGGCTATTTCCGTGGTTCACTCCCAAATTTGTTTCGCCGGAGGCGCGCGTGGCCGACGAGATTCGCAGGGCGGCCCGGGCTTTCATTGAACGAACGCGCGGAGCAAGTGCAGTGTCTAAGCGCGTAGGAGATTGACAACGATGCGGCGCTAACGGTGTTTAATTAAGACGATGAAAGCAGCGACCAAAATTTCCGATTTCGACGACATCGACGAGATCGAGCACGAAGCGCTCTTAACCGGCAGCCCGGAGCGAAGCTGGATTTGGTTTGGCTTAATCATATCGCTCTGCCTCCACATCACGCTTTGTATTTACTTTTATCGGGCACGATTTCAGTCGGCCGAGACGGTTTTTGCCGATTTACAGCAGCCAATGACGTTTAGGGTCAAAAACGTCGACATGAATCAGATCGATAAAGCAAGCGGCGATCAAATAAATCCGGCGGCGAAACCGAACCCCGACGACACGAAGGAGCAACAGCCGGATGAAAAGAAATCGTTCGACAAGCTTTTGCAGGAGATTCAGGCCACGACCGCGATGCCGGACGACATGAGCAATGTTTTGCCGGACAAACCGAAAGTCGACCAGGCAGACGTGGCTTCGGTGATGAACGAGATCGAACGGAGCACGGCGCAAACTCTTTCCACAAATCCAAATGCCACTCATGAGCAATCGGTCCTGAACGACAGCTCAGTTTCGGGTCGGCCACAGCCTGCGCTCAGCGGAACCGAGCTGGCCACCAGCACGATCATCAAACGTCCGAACACTTTCACGAGTAAGCTTCCCGGCGACAGCGCCGGCCCGAACAAAAAAGGTGCGCCGGGATTTAGCGATCTCGATCAATTGCTCTCCCAAAAAGGTCCACTCGGTTCCGGAACGAAGATTCGAATGCCCGAAGATCAACTTTTCGGGTTCGACAGCGCTGACTTACAACCCGGCGATATTTTGCACAAACTTGTCGATCTTCTAAAACGAAACCCGAAGGCGACTTTTACGATCGAAGGCTACACCGATTCGATCGGCACCTATGAATACAATCTCGATCTGAGCCAGCGCCGCGCCGACAACATGAAGCAGTATTTGGTGGAGGCTTTGGGCATTGATCCATCGCACATCGATGCCCGCGGGCGGGGATCAACAAAGTTTATCGTTCCGCCGCGCCCGGTCGCTCCAAGCGCGTCGCAAGCTGAATTCGATATAGAGATTGAACGCGAACGCTCGAACCGCCGCGTCGAGGTCACAATCAACACAAACCCGCAGTAGCTTGATTTGGTAGGGGCGGTTCACTGAACCGCCCGCGGGCGATTGAGGTCAATCGCCCCTACCAGTTCTTGATCCACTTTGTCTGATTCGTTCCAGATGAATCATCGGCAATGCTCCAGAGATCAAAAGTGGGATTATAACCGCCAGCTCCACCCGATGCTTTGAGCGTTGAATATCCGTAAGGATTACCGAAAGGATCCCGAATGTAGCTGACGGATGTTAAATTTCCGTTGCTGTCTTTGGTGCCAAAGAGCATTTGCGGCTTTAAAGCAAAATAGCTTTTCGCTCCAGATATCGGTTGCAGATTCGTAGCTGAATTGCCGCTTAATTGCTCATACAAAAATTGTGTCGCAGTTGTTGGAATCGGCGATATTGCTGGGTCGACCTGATCCGTCTTAATCGTATCGCGCGGATAAATTCCATTATCGGCTTTGTAGCTTTCGAGCGCGGCCGACATCGCAGCGATTTCGGCTTCGGCGCGGGAGCGCGCGCCTTTCTTCTGGACGTAACCGACCGTGCTCAGAATCAAACCGGCCAGGATGATGATGATCGAGATGACGACGAGCAGCTCGATGAGGGTGAACGCGCGCCGAATCGTGTATGTCCTTTCACGCATCTTTTTTGTCATTCCGAGTGAAGTCGAGGAATCTCTTACTATTTCTGAAATATTTAGAGATTTCTCGACTTCGCTCGACATGACAAAGGGCTAAATCGTCTCTTCATGGAGTCGCGTCTACGTTTGTTGTTGCAAACCTTGGATGATGCTGATGAGCGGCAGGAAGAGCGCAATCACGATCGTGCCGACGACGAGTGCAAGAAACACAATCATGATCGGCTCGAGCGCGGCGGTCATGGCTGCGACTGAGTTATCCACTTCGTCATCGTAAACATCGGCGATTTTCAAAAGCATCTCGGGCAGTTGACCGGTTTCTTCGCCGACATCGATCATGCTGACGACCATCGGTGGAAACGCAGCGCTGGCTTCAAGCGGCTGAACGATCGACTCGCCTTCCTTCACGCTTTCGTGCACCTGGCCAATCGCGCGCGCGATCACCATGTTGCCAGCGGTTTCCCGGGTAATGTTGAGGGCTTGCAAGATTGGAACGCCGCTGGAGACGAGGGTTCCAAGCGTTCGCGAAAACCGTGAGATCGCTGTTTTCCGAATGACGTCGCCAAAAAGGGGAAAATGAAGTTTAGCACGGTCGATTGTCGATTTTCCGCGCGGGGTGCGATTAGCGAACTTGTATCCGGCGATCGCGGCGAAGAGCAGCGCGAGAATCACGAGCCAGTGACCCTGGACAAGTCTGCTCACGGTAATGACGAACGTCGTGATCACGGGTAATGGGCGATCGCCGAGCATGTCGTGAAAGATCGCTTCGAATTTCGGGACGATAAAGACGAGCAGAAATCCCATGATCGCGACCGCCATCGTCATGACGATGAGCGGATAAACCATCGCGGCGGCAACTTTGTTTTTAATCTTGGCCGCCTTTTCCTGAAACTCCGCAAGCCGGGTAAGAACGAGCTCGAGCACACCGCCGACTTCGCCGGCCTTCACCATATTGATGTAAAGATCGTTAAAGATGAGTGGATACTGCGCGAGGCTTTCCGAAAACGTGCTGCCGCCTTGGACCGACTCAGCGAGCTTGATGATCGTGTTTTTCAAGACCGCATCACGTTCCTGTTTGGCGAGAACGTTGAGGCCGCGCAAAAGTGGCAGGCCCGCATCGATCAGGGTTGCGAGCTGACGCGTGAAAATCATCAGGATTTTCGGCTTAACTTTTCTGCGTTGAAAAAGAACGATGCCTTTTCGTTTTTCGCGCGGTTGGGCGACGCGCGCTGCTTTGGCCGCGCGTTTGGCCGCTTTGCCATCGCGCCCGCCGCCTTTTCCTTCCTCGTAAACATTGGTCGGAAAAAATCCGGCCTGACGCAGCTGGCCGATGGCTTCGTTCGTCGAGGCGGCTTCGACCAGTCCGGTCGATTCCTGTCCGCGCGAATCGAGCGCTACGTAAGTGAAACGCGGCATGACGACATCAATGTTAGGCGAACGCTCAGGTGTATTTCAATACCTCTTCGATGGTGGTATCGCCGGCAAAAATACTGCGCAATCCATCCTGCCGCAGTGTCACCATTCCCAGCTCGACCGCTTTTTGTTTGAGAACGACGGTCGGCGCCCGTTCATTGATCAACTCGCGGAGCGGATCGGTGATTTTCATCAACTCATAAATTCCTTTGCGGCCTTTGTAGCCGGTGTTGTTGCACGAGTCGCAACCTTTGCCGTAGAAAAATTTGCGATCGCCGATATCCTTTTTGGCTAATTCGAGCTGGGCCAGGAGCGATTCGTTGGGCTTGTAAGCGGCCCGGCAGTTCGGGCAGATGCTGCGGAGCAATCGCTGACCAAGCACGGCTTCGAGCGTGGCAGAAATCAAAAACGGTTCCACGCCCATGTCGATCAAGCGCGTGATTGCGCCGGGCGCGTCGTTCGTGTGCAGAGTGGTGAAAACGAGATGGCCGGTGAGCGATGCTTGAATGGCGATTTGCGCCGTCTCGAGGTCGCGCGTTTCGCCGATCATGATCCGGTCGGGGTCCTGCCGCAGAAATGCGCGCAACACGCGAGCGAAAGTAAGACCAATGCCTTCGTTCACCGGCACCTGAACGATTCCTTCCAAGTCGTACTCGACCGGTTCTTCGGCCGTGAGCAATTTGGAATCGATCGTGTTAATCTTGCGCAAGCAGGAATAAAGCGTCGTCGTTTTTCCGGAACCGGTCGGGCCGGTGGCAATAAAAATTCCATTCGGCCGATTGATGATTTCGAGAATGTAATTGTGGACGTACTCGGGCATCCCGAGCATTTCCAGGTCGAGATTCACGGTCGAGCGATCGAGTACGCGCAAAACGACGCTCTCGCCAAATTGAGTCGGCAAAGTCGAAACGCGAAGATCGACATGCCGGCCGGCGATATTTTTTTGAATGCGGCCGTCCTGGGGCAGACGCCGCTCGGCGATGTTCATGTTCGCCATCACTTTGACGCGGGAGATGACCGGCAACGCGAGATGGCGCGGCGGCGGCGACATTTCGTAAAGGGCGCCGTCCACCCGATAGCGGATTTTGAATTCGTTTTCGAACGGCTCGAAATGAATGTCGCTCGCGCGGTCCTGGATCGCTTGATATAGAATTAAATCGACAAAGCGAATGATCGGTGTGGCGTTCGCCTCCGCTTCGACGGCGGCGGCAGTCTCGTCGCCGCGAATTTGCAGCATGTCGCCGGCTTCGCCGAGCTGCTTGAGCACTTCCTCCATGCTCGTTGTGTCGGCGCCGTAATATTCCTTGATCCGATTATCGATTTGCTCGGTTGGCGCGACCACAACATCGACATCTTTGCCGAGCGCGAAGCGAAGATCTTCGGCCGCGCGCGGATCGAGCGGGTCGGCCAAAGCAACCCGTAAACTATTTCCGCTCAAACCGATCGGAAGTGCGCGGTGAAGACGAGCCAGTCCGCTCGGAATCAATTTCAAAATCGTGGGCGGAATTTCCTTATCGCCAAGATCGACATATTCGGCGCCGAGCGCGTCGGCGATGGTGTGATAGAAGCCGGTTTCATCGACGAAACCGCTGTCCACCATCGCCTGGATGATAGTTTTGCCGTTCAAGTTCGCCTCGTTTAAAACGTCCTCGGCTTGCGACGGTTGAAGAACGTGCTGTTCGATGAAAAGTTCGGCGACTTGTTTCTCGTTCATTAGCTGACGTCTCCGATGGTGATTGAAATCACTTCCTCAGCGCTGGTGAGGCCGGCGAGAACTTTGCGGACGCCGTCTTCGCGCAAAGTGCGCATGCCCAGCTCGCGGGCGCGTTGACGGAGCGACAAAGTCGCACTTCGTTTGTTGATCATGTGGCGGACTTCGTCGTCGAGAATAAAAATTTCAAAGATGCCCATCCGACCTTTATAACCAGTGCCGCGACATTGTTCGCAGCCCTTGCCTTGCATCACTTGCGCGTCGCGGAGTTGACCGGGCTCGATTCGCAATGCGCGCATTTCGCTTTCTCCCAGTTCCGCGGGCTGCCGGCAATTCGGACAGATTCGCCGAACGAGTCGTTGCGCCATGATCGCGCGCAGGGACGAAGCAGCGAGGAAGGGCTGGACGCCGATGTCGATCAAACGCGGGATGGCGGACGGCGCGTCGTTCGTGTGGAGTGTGCTAAAGACAAGATGACCAGTCAGTGAAGCGTTCGTTGCGATGCTGGCGGTTTCGAGATCGCGGATCTCGCCGATCATGATCACGTTCGGGGCCTGGCGAAGAATCGAGCGCAAGGCTACCGGAAATGTCATCCCGACTTCCGGATTCACCTGGACCTGATTGATGCCGGTCATTTGATATTCGATCGGTTCTTCGACGGTGATAATCTTGCGGTCCGGCTTGTTGATGTAGTTGAGACAGGCGTAGAGTGTGCTCGTTTTTCCGGAGCCGGTTGGTCCGGTGACGAGCAAAATTCCGTCCGGTAATTGAATCAAGCGCTCGAATGTTTCCTGGTCGTCGCTAAAAAAACCGAGCTCGGGCAGGCCGAGCATCAGACTCGCTTTGTCGAGAATGCGAAGGACAACGCTCTCGCCATGATTGGTTGGAATGGTCGAGACACGGAGATCGATCGGCTTCTTTTTGATTTTGACCTGAATCCGGCCGTCTTGCGGCAATCGTTTTTCGGCGATGCTCATCGAACCGGTCATGATTTTGAGCCGGCTGACGATGGCGGATTGCAAACGCTTTGGTGGCGCCTGCATTTCCTGTAGAACACCATCGATCCGGAACCGGACACGGAATTTTTTGTCGAGCGGCTCGAGATGAATATCGCTCGCGCCGGCGCGATGCGCCTCGATGATCAACATCGAGACCATTCGAATGATCGGGGCGTCGGCTTCATCGACTTCGGTGATGGCAGCGCCGTCGCCGAGCTCAAGACCAAGATCGATATCTTCGCCAATCTTTTCTTTGAGGGCATCGGCGGCTTCATCGGCCGTGCCGTAATATTTGATCAGACCTTCCCGAATTTTTTCGGGGCTTGTGCAAACCAGTTCGAGCTCGCGTTGGAGCAAAAAGCTCAGGCTATCGATCGTGTCGATGTCGAGTGGATCGCTTACGGCTACGACCAGACCGGTTTCGCCAAACGCGACTGGAATGACTTTGAACCGCCGCGCGTCTTCAGCGCGGATCTGTTTGATGATGGCCGGCGGAATCACCATCGTGGAGAGATCGATCCAGTCCATGTGCGCCTGCGCCGCGAGCGAACGTGAGACGTCGGACTCGGTAACAGCGCCACCTTTAATCAGAAGATCGACAACGTTGTTCTGGCCATCCAGGCGCGTGCGCGCCGCGGCGATCTGCTTCCGCGAAACAAGGCCCACGTCTTGGAGGACTTTGAGCACGTATTCTTCGTTCTGTTGCACAGCTGAAAAGCTCGACTAGCCAGTTTAACGAAAATCCACCGCGGCGTGAACCGTCATTTATTTCGCGCTTTTCCTAAGGCGACACGTCCGCTCGGCAGCAATTTTCGATCCAGATAACAACTACTTTACCGGGTTGGAGCGATGTCTTTGCGTTGGGCAGGGAACTTTTCGTCAAAAACGCTGACGTTACTCGACCGTAACGCTCTTGGCCAGGTTACGCGGTTTGTCGACGTCGCGGCCGAGCTCGACCGCCAAATGATAAGCTAGGAGCTGCAACGGAACCACCGTAAGAACCGGGCAGAGACAATCGATCACATCCGGAATCTCGATAATGTCCGCGGCGAGGTCTTTCAATTGTTTCGCTCCGTTTCCGGAAGTAATGGCGATGATCGGTCCTTTGCGCGCCTTTACTTGCTCAATGTTGTTGAGGTTCTTTGAGAACACCGCGTCATCCGGCGCAATGAAGATGGAAGGCAAGTCCGGCCTGACGAGTGCAATGATTCCATGTTTGAGTTCCGCGCTGGGATGACCTTCGGCGAAAAGGTAAGTGATCTCCTTCATCTTGAGCGCCCCTTCGAGCGCGATCGGATAATTGAATTGCCGTCCGAAAAAAAGCATTCCGCTGACATCGGCATATTTCTTCGCGATCGCTTTAACTTGGTCGCTTAACTTTAGCACTCGCTCGATGTGCCCTGGCAACGCTTCGAGCGCATCAATAATTCGCTTTCCCTGGGCGGTGGAGAGCTGGCGCATGCGGCCGAGGAGGAGACCGATCAGCGTTAGAATCACAAGTTGCGAAGTAAACGATTTCGTTGCGGCGACACCGATCTCGGGACCGGCGTGCATGTAAACGCCGCCATCGCTCTCGCGCGCAATGGTACTGGCGACGTTGTTACAAATTCCGAGCGTGCGATATCCTTTGCGTTTGCTTTCGCGTAACGCGCCGAGTGTGTCGGCGGTCTCGCCGCTCTGGCTAATGGCGAAGACCAAGGTGTGTTCGGTCGGAGGCGTATTGCGATGGCGGTACTCGCTCGCGAATTCAACTTCGACCGGGATACTGGCAAGTTGCTCGACGATGTATTCGCCAACCCGACCCGCATGCAGGGCAGTGCCACAGCCGGTCAGAACAACCCGTGCGACGTCGCGCAGTTCCGCCGGATTCATATTCAGACCGCCGAGCTTGGCAGTGCATTCTTCATAGGTGAGGCGCCCACGCATCGCGTCGCGCACTGAGTCAGGCTGCTCGCAGATTTCTTTGAGCATGTAATGCGGGTAATCGCCTTTCTTGATGTCTTCCGCGCTGAACTCGACTTTGCTGACCGCGTGCTCCCCAACCGCGCCATCGATCGCGCTGATCTCAAATTTGTCTTGCTCGAGTGCGACAAGGTCGAAGTCGTTTAAGTAAATGGCGTCACGCGTGTGAGCGACGATCGCGCTCACGTCGCTGGCCAGGAAATTTTCATCTTTGCCAACGCCGAGAACAAGCGGGCTTCCCCGGCGCGCGCCGACAATAAAATTCGGAATATCCGCGTGGACAACGGCAATCCCGTAAGTGCCGATGACTTGTTTTAATGCCGCGCGCGTAGCGTTAACCAGGCGTGCTTTCGAGTCTTTGCCGTCAAGCTGCCGATAAATATTTCCGATTAGGTGCGCCAGAACTTCGGTGTCGGTGTCGGACCGAAAATTCGTATCGCCGTTTTGGATCAGTTGCTCTTTGAGCATCCGGTAATTTTCGATTACGCCATTGTGAACGAGGGCGATCTTGCCGGTGGCGTCGAAATGCGGGTGGGCGTTCTCGTCGTTGACCTTTCCGTGCGTTGCCCAGCGGGTGTGGCTGATTCCGTACGATCCGGTGGCCGGTTTTTGCGAAATGAGTTTGGCCAGTGAAGCGATCCGACCGGCGCACTTGCGCGTCTCGACGTGATCGCCATTAACGATGGCGACGCCGGCGGAATCGTAGCCGCGATATTCGAGGCGACGAAGTCCGTCGAGCAAAATGGGCGCAGCTTGCGAGCGCCCGACATAACCGACGATTCCACACATACTAGGAAATGAAGGTTGCCATTGGCGGCAGGCCCGTGCAACCGGGGTAAACCGAGCAAAAAGGTTGCCGTGAACCACCAGCACTGAGTTATTGGAGGTGTGCAGACCCAAAATCCCGGCGCTCGCGATTCAGTCTCGCCGCTGTCCACCCCCGCGCTTCCACCGGGCACGACTCAGCGAACGCTCGCGATCATCATGGGCGGCGGCGCAGGCACCCGCCTGTTCCCGTTAACGAAAGATCGCGCCAAGCCGGCGGTGCCGCTCGGCGGCAAATATCGCATCGTCGATATTCCGATCAGCAATTGCCTGAACTCGGGTCTGCGGTCGATTTACGTGCTGACGCAGTTCAACAGCATGTCGTTACATCGACATATACAGGACAGCTACAAGTTCGACAATTTCTCGCGCAGCTTCATCGACATCTTAGCGGCCCAACAAACTCCGGAAGGCTCGCAGTGGTATCAGGGAACCGCCGATGCGGTCCGTCAAAACATGCGCTACTTCCTTGAACGTCCATTCGATTATTATCTGATTCTCAGCGGCGACCAGCTATACCGCATGGATTTTCGGACGCTGCTGCATCAGCACATTCAAACCGGCGCCGACATCACCCTCGCGACCAAACCGATCCATCGTCATCAGGTCGCTGAGTTCGGCATTATGCAAAGCGGAGTCGATCGCCGGATCGTGCGCTTTGTCGAAAAGCCGAAGGACGACACAATCCTTCAGGAATTAAAGATGAGTCGCGAGCTCCTGCGCGCCGTTGGCTCCAAAGAGGATGAAGAATTGTTCCAGGCTTCCATGGGAATTTACCTATTCAACCGCGACGTTCTTGTGAAGTGCCTCGACAACGACCTGTTCGATTTCGGCAAGGACATCATTCCGCACTCAATCAAAGATCAGCAGGTAAACGCGTTCATTTTCCAGGGTTACTGGGAAGACATTGGAACGGTGCGCGCGTTTTACGAAGCGAACCTCGACCTGACCGATCTCGTCCCGGAATACAGTTTTTTCGATACCGAGGCGCCGATTTACACGCATCCGAGATTTTTGCCGGGGAGTAAAGTTAATGGCGCAGCGCTGCGACAGGCGATCATTTCTGACGGCTGCATCATTTCCGATGCGCACATCGAGCGCAGCGTCATTGGTATTCGCAGCATCATTCAGAGCGGTGCGACGATCCGGAACAGTGTGATTATGGGAGCGGACTATTTCGAACAAGATCGGCCAGGCGCAGCGGATGTGCCGCCGATCGGGGTGGGACGCAATTGCGTAGTTGATCGCGCCATTATCGACAAGAACGCACGCATCGCCGACGGCGTCGTGATCACGCCGGAAGGAAAAGCCGCGAACCTGGACGCGGACAATTACTTCATTCGCGACGGGATCGTGGTTGTGCCAAAGAACGCGGTTATCCCGGCGGGTGTCTGGATCTAAATCGGTACTATAAACAGACCGATATAGGACGTTTGAAGGT